>Ga0070741_10018604_pt1 | contig 11224 bp, 8 predicted proteins | sample Coa_R1_4_FD_66440 | JGI IMG/M metagenome (GOLD analysis project Ga0070741, IMG submission 66440) | Surface soil microbial communities from Centralia Pennsylvania, which are recovering from an underground coalmine fire - Coalmine... | ecosystem: Environmental > Terrestrial > Soil > Unclassified ...
CATCCTGCTGAAGGATGGCGAGGCCGGGCTCGAGGTTTCGCGCACCGGCCGCTACACCCAGAAATGGCTCGGGCAGGACTACTGGAATGTTCCGCTTGGCGAGCTGTCGCCGGATTGCGCGACTGTGCTTGCGGAGGCTGCATCCTGCGCGCTCAATAACAGCCGTCCCTATCTTTCGTCCGCCCACTGCGTGCGTGACGGGTTGGTTCAAACTTACAACGTGCTGGCCCTTCCAACCGCCTCGCGCTGGGGACATACCCTGGTCGGCGTTTACGTCAACGAGCGTGACGACAAATACAATCTGCTCGACGCAATTTTCTCCGCAACCGACGAAGGCGTGCTTTCGCTCGCGGCGATCCGCGACGGGGAAGGCCGGCCGTTCGATTTCCAGATCGTCCACCACAACGCCGGTGCGGCGCGATTGCTCAAACTGCCTGCCGCCGATCTGCTCTGGCAACGGCTCAGCTCAAAGGGCAATCTTCTGTGCTCGCGCGAGGTGGTCGAACGACTGCTTCAGGTGGTCAGAAGCGGCACGGGCGATCAGTTCGAGATCGACAGCGACGAGCGAAGCCTGCAATTGGGTGCGACCGCCTTCGGCGACATTCTCGCGCTGACGGTCTCCGACGTCACCGCGCTGAAGCGGCGCGAGGCCTCGTTCCGGCTTCTGTTCGACAACAACCCGATGCCGATGTGGGTGTTCGACGCCGAGACGGCGCGGTTCCTCAGCGTCAACGATGCCGCCGTTCAGCATTACGGCTACGCCCGCGAAAAATTCCTCTCCATGACGCTCGACGAGATCTGGCCGGAGGACGAGCGGATCACCCACAGGGAGGCGCTGGTCAATATCGGCGACGCCTACCAGTCGAACCGCAACTGGCGGCACATCAGGGCCGATGGCAGCGAGATCCATGTGCTGACCTATGGCCGACGCGTCACGTTCGATGGCCGCGACGGCTATCTCGTCGCCATTGCCGACATCACCGAACGCCGCAAGGCCGAAGCGCGCATTGCCTACATGGCCCATCACGACGGATTGACCGACTTGCCCAACCGCGAATTTTACCAGGAGCGGCTGAGCCAGGCGCTGCAAGAAGCGCAAGGCGCGAGCAAGCGCGTGGCGGTGCTGTGCGTCGATCTCGATCTGTTCAAGAACGTCAACGATTCCTTCGGCCACCCGATGGGAGACCGCCTGTTGCGTCTGGTCGCCGACCGTTTGCGCTTGCAGGTTCGCGGCGGTCATGTCGCTGCGCGTCTTGGGGGCGACGAATTTGCGCTCATTCTGACATCCGATCCCTCGCCGAAGGAGATCAGCGATTTTTCGACCCGCCTGATCAGCGTGCTGAGCGAGGCTTACGATATCGACGGCGTCGAGGTCGTGATCGGCGCCAGCGTCGGCATTGCTCTGTCGCCGAGCGACGGCAAGACGTCCGAGGAGTTGATGCGCAGCGCCGACATGGCGCTGTACCGGGCGAAGTCCGACGGTGGTGGCGTTCACCGCTTCTTCGAGCGCGAAATGGACCTGATTGCGCAAAAGCGCCGCGATATGGAGCTCGACCTGCGCCGCGCCTTCGCCAACGGCGAGTTCGAACTGCATTACCAGCCGCTCGTCGACATCGGCGCTAACAGCATCAGCGGCTTCGAATCGCTGCTGCGCTGGCAACATCCGGAGAAAGGCATGATCTCGCCGGCCGAGTTCATTCCGATCGCCGAAGATATCGGGCTGATCGTCTCGATCGGGGAGTGGGTGCTGCGCGAGGCCTGCGCCGAAGCCGCGAAATGGCCCGGCGACGTCAAGGTCGCGGTCAACCTGTCGGCCGTGCAATTCCGCAGCCGCAATCTGGTTCAGGCCGTGATCTCGGCACTGGCGCATTCCGGCCTGTCGCCGCTGCGCCTCGAACTCGAGATCACCGAATCGGTATTTCTGGCGGAGACGGAAGCCAATCTCGCCATCCTTCACCAGTTGCGCGAGCTCGGCGTGCGCATCTCGATGGACGATTTCGGCACCGGTTATTCGAGCCTCAGCTACCTGCGCTCGTTTCCGTTCGACAAGATCAAGATCGACCGCTCTTTCGTCAAGGACCTCGCCGAGCGGCCGGATTGCGTCGCGATCGTGCGCGCGATTTCGGGTCTTGGCCGCAGCCTGAACATCAGGACGACGGCGGAAGGCGTCGAAACCGTCGATCAGCTCGACTGGCTGCGCAACGAAGGTTGCGACGAGGTGCAGGGATTTTTGTTCAGCGCGGCAAAGCCGGCGAGCGAGATCGCCGCGCTTTTTTCGAGGTTCGGAGGCCGCGCCTCGCAGGCGGCGTGATCCTGGGTTTTAGCGCCGTCAGCTCGGAAAGATCAGACACGTCGTGGTGCCGTGGGCGAGCAGGCGGCCTTTGCCGTCGGTGACACGGCCCTCGGCGGTGCCGATGCGGCTGCCACGATTGAGCACTACGCCTTCGGCCCTGATGGGCCCCGTTTCAGGCGTGATCGGGCGCACCAGCGAAATTTTGAACTCAAGCGTCGTCTGCGCCTCGGACTTTTCGAGCATCGTTTGGACAGCCAGCCCCATGCAGGTATCGAGGAGCGTGGCCGTGAGGCCGCCATGCACCGTCCCAGATGGATTGAGATGATCGCCGGTTGGAGTGATGGTGACAACGACCCGTCCAGCCTCGGCTTCGCTGACATCATAGCCCAGCGTTCTGGCGATCGTGTTCAGGGGCAGGGTTCGGTTGGCGAGACCTTGCACAAACTCGAGCCCCGACATCTCCTTCCGCACCTCGAGGCTCACCGTCCCATAGCTTCTGGCGGTCATCGGATTTCTCCTTCGCACGATCGTTTGGTCATCTCATGCTTATCCGGTTGTAACCCAATCGCCGTTTTGAAGCCGCATCGGAAAGCAAGGTAAAGAATGCAAAACAGATCGCCCTCTATGCTTCGGGCTTCTTGTGCTTTTCCCAAAAGCTCAGCAGCAAGATCTTCGATCTCCAGAGTCTCTGCGTGTTTCCAGGCTTCCTCAATGTAGGTGTCATCAAGTCCATGAATCATCTTACGGTCGCTTCTTCCTGAACGCCGAAGGCGGCCGGCTAAAGAGGTTCACGAATGCTGCGTGCATGCGCCGTGGATGGGAAAATCCCGCGCGCTCGGCAACGTCGCTTATGGACAGGTCGGTGCTATCGAGCAGACGTTTGGCGCGCTGGATGCGGAGGCTGAGCGCGACCTGGAGCGGCGAAGCATCAAGATGGTCGGCGAACAGCCGCGACAGGTGACGCGGCCCTACGCCGAGCTTTGAGGCGAGGGCCGTCACAGCCTCACGATCGAGCGCGCCATCCTCCATCAGTTTGAGTGCGCGTTCCACCGTCGTTCGCGTGCCCTTCCAGGCAGGACAAAACGGTGCGGTCTCGGGGCGGCAGCGCAAGCACGGCCGAAAGCCGGCGCGCTCAGCCGCGGCCGCGCTCGGATAGAAACGGATATTGCGGGCAAACGGCGTCCGCACCCGGCATACCGGCCGGCAATAGACGCCTGTCGTTCTGACCGCGACGAAGACGACGCCGTCAAAGGCGGGATCGCGCCGCTGGAGCGCCTGGTATTGCGAGGCAAAGTCGAGCATATCCCAAGTTCATAGCTGCGCTCGCGATCGCCGGCCACCCGGAAGCCGATGACCTCGTCCGAAAACGACCGCTTCGCGGGCCGGCTTAAAACCGCGTCACGATATCCGACAGCACGGGCCGCGGGCGGTCGTCGCTCGGCTTTGAAACGTTGCCTATATGAACGAGGCCGGCGAGCTTTTCGTCTGCCTTCAGTCCGAGCCCGTCGAGCACGTCGCGATCGAAGGCGAACCATCCCGTCAGCCAGCATGCGCCATAGCCGAGCGCGGTGGCCGCCGTGACGATATTCATCGCGCTGGCGCCGGCGGACAATTCCTGCTCCCACGGCGGCACCTTGGGATGCGGCTTGGTGAAGCTCACGATCCCGATCACCAGCGGTGCATCGGTGAGACGTCGTTTCTCCACCTCGATATCGGCCGGCGAGGCATTTGGGTTTTTCCTTGCAAAGACGCCGGCAATGACCTCGCCGGCGCGAAGCCGCGCATCGCCCTCAAAAATAATGAAGCGCCAAGGCACAAGCTTGCCGTGATCCGGCACCCGCGCGCCGATGGTCAGGATGGTCTCGAGCTCGGCTGGCGAGGGGCCGGGCCCCGTCATCTCGCGCGGTTTGACGGAGCGGCGGGTCTTCAAAAGGTCTAAAGCGTCGGGCACGAAGTGGTCCTTGGGATATTAGCGGGTGCACCGCAGCAGATAGGCGCAGTGCCACGCCGATGGAAGCCGATTTAGAGCGATTATGACGAAGTAATTCGCCGCCAGGCTGAACCCCCGAAACGACTCGCTGGACAAATGGTTTTAGGACTGACGTGGCAGTGATCAAGTGGAGTGGTGAGATGATGCTGCGAACGGTAATTCTGGCAACCCTGGTTCTCACGCTTGTCGGCTCGCGACCGGTGCAAGCCCAGACGTCTCAGGTGCTGCAGATCGAGGACAACAATGAAAAGGCCGTCCTCGATGCCGAGGTCGCCAGACAGATGAATGCCGCTCGCTTCTTCAAGGAGAAGGGCAACAACCCGCAGGCGATCAACCGCTTCAGGGTGGTCATTGTCGAATATCAGATCTCGCCCTATGTCGAGGAAGCGCTGGCGCACATCACCCAGGCCTATCTGGCGCTCGGGATGAAGCCCGAGGCGCAATGCGCGGTGGCCGTGTTGCAGCGAAAATTTCCCAACAGTCCCTGGTCGCATCAAGCGCTCGACGCGCTGAAGGAGGCCGGTCTGGAGCCAGCCGAGGACCAAAAGAACTGGATTTTCCAGGCGTTCAACGGAACGCGTCTTTAGACTGGGCAGGCGGCGTTCACTGAACTGCTAGCTCGCGTGCGCTCCGTTCGCTGATGTCGCCCGCTTGATATCCGGCGGTGTCGCCTCGTCGACCAATGCTGCGATGGCTTCGTCAGTTGCCATCACCTTCTGTCCGTCGCTGCCGAGCCGGCGTACCGAGACCGAGTGCGTCTCGGCTTCCTTCTTGCCGACGACGAGCAGCGCAGGGATCTTCGCCAGCGAATGTTCGCGGACCTTGTAGTTGATCTTCTCGTTACGCAGGTCGATCTCGACGCGGAGGCCCGCGCGCCGCGCGGCAGCCGCGACCACCTTGGCGTATTCGTCGCCTTCAGAGGTGATGGTGGTGACGACTGCCTGGATCGGTGCGAGCCAGAGCGGGAAGTTGCCCGCATAGTGCTCGATCAGGATGCCGATGAAGCGCTCCATCGAGCCGCAGATCGCCCGGTGCACCATCACGGGGGCCTTTTTCGAGCCGTCGGCGTCGATGTAGAACGCGCCGAAACGCTCAGGCAGGTTGAAGTCGACCTGCGTGGTGCCGCATTGCCAGTCACGGCCGATGGCATCGCGCAGCACATATTCAAACTTCGGCCCGTAGAACGCACCTTCGCCCGGATTGATCGTGGTGCGGATGTTGTTGCTTTGCGACTGGATCTCTTGCAGCACCGTCGCCATCACGCGCTCGGCATGGTCCCACATCTCGTCGGTGCCGACACGTTTTTCAGGTCGGGTCGAGAGCTTGACCGTCAGTTCGCCCTCGAAGCCGAAATCGGCATAGGTCGACAGGATCAGCTCGTTGATCTTGAGACACTCTTCCGCAAGCTGCGCCTCGGTGCAGAACACATGCGCATCGTCCTGGGTGAAGCCGCGAACACGCATCAGGCCATGCATCGCGCCTGAGGCTTCGTAGCGATGCACGACGCCGAATTCTGCAAGCCGCAACGGCAGATCGCGATAGCTCTTCAGGCCGTGCTTGAAGATCTGCACATGGCCCGGACAGTTCATCGGCTTGAGCGCAAACCAGCGCTTGTCCTCGGCCTCGTCGCCTGCCGATTGCGCGGCGAACATGTTCTCGCGATACCAGTCCCAGTGGCCGGAGGTCTCCCACAACACCTTGTCGAGGATTTGCGGCGCGTTGACCTCGCTGTAATCGCCGGTGAGGCGGCGGCGCATATAGGCGATCAGCGCCTGGAAGATCGTCCAGCCCTTCGGGTGCCAGAACACGACGCCCGGACCTTCTTCCTGGAAGTGAAACAGGTCGAGCTCGCGCCCGAGCTTGCGGTGATCGCGCTTCTCGGCTTCCTCGATCTGCTTGAGATACGCGTCGAGGTCTTCCTGCTTGGCGAACGCCGTGCCGTAGATGCGGGTCAGCATCGGATTGTTGGAATCGCCGCGCCAGTAGGCGCCCGCCACCTTCATCAATTTGAAGGCGTTCCCGATCTTGCCGGTCGAGGTCATGTGCGGGCCGCGACACAGATCGAACCAGTCGCCCTGGAAATAAATCTTGATCGGCTCGTCGCCGGGAATGGCGTCGACCAGCTCGACCTTGAAGTTCTCGCCCTTGTCGCGGAACACCTGCTTGGTCTTTTCGCGATCCCACACTTCCTTGGTGAAGGGTTTGTCACGCGCGATGATCTCGCGCATCTTCTTCTCGATCGCGGAAAAATCTTCCGGCGTGAACGGCTCGTTGCGGAAGAAGTCGTAGTAGAAGCCGTTCTCGATCACGGGACCGATCGTCACCTGCGTGCCCGGCCACAGCGATTGCACCGCTTCGGCCAGTACATGCGCCGCGTCGTGGCGGATCAGTTCGAGCGCGCGCGGATCATCGCGCGAGATCAGCTCGATCTTTGCATCCGCTTCGATGCCGTCGTTGAGATCGGCAAGCGTGCCGTCCAGCGCCATCGCCACCGTGCGCTTGGCGAGCGAAGGCGAAATGCCTTTGGCGATCTCAAGGCCGCTGGTGCTTCTGGGATATTCGCGCCGGGCGCCGTCGGGGAAGGTGAGGGTGACCTTATGCACGGGTTCGGCCGGCTTCAAATTCGTGATGCTGTATTGGAATCCGGACGCGGGGGCATTCTTGTCAGACATGGTATCTCCTCAAAGCTCACTCCTGCGAACGAGCGCAGGTAAGCGGAAAACCCGTATAGCAGGGGATTCGGCACCTGCAATCCGGCAATATCAAGAAAATTGCGCCATATTGAGGAGTTCGCGTCAGGGTTGGGCAGCAGACCCTTGACACTGGAGGCTCGTTGGCGTTCCTCCCCGTGGCCGGAATTCCTGGGGTCTCCATGACGCTGCGTCGCGTTCTCGTCGCTGTCTTCGTGTTGTTATGCGGATCGGCGACGGCGCAGACGGCCGCGCGGTTGACTTCGCCCGTCCGCGCGCGGCTCGCGCCGCGGCCGCTACAGATCCACCCGGTCGTCTTCTATGTCGCCAAGGGCGCGGCAGATGCGTGCGGGCAGGGCTGCGACACCTGGATCGCGATCGAGGGCCAGATCGACGGCAGCGCGGCGGCGCGGTTTCGCAGATTCTTCAAACCGCTCAGGGATCGCCATCTGCCGATCTATATCACCTCGCCGGGAGGCAATCTCGAGCAGGCGCTCGCCATGGGGGCGTTCCTGCATGAGAAGCCGGCGGTGGTGCGGGTGGCCCGCACGATCGTGAGGGAATGTGGTTTCGAGGCGCAGGACAGCGACGTCTGCCTCAAGCTCAAGCAATCCGGCCGCGCACTCACCAGCGACCTCTGGACGCGCAACGCGATCTGCAATTCCGCCTGTCCCTATTTCCTGCTCGGCGCTTCGACGCGCGAAGTTGCGCCGGACACGGCGCTCGGCGTGCATTCGGCGAAAGTCATCACCCAGTTCCTCGGCGTGGTGCCGACGGCGGAGATGCTGGCTGCCGCGAACCAGCGGGGGCGGGCGCGCTCCGACGGCCTGCTGGCGAGCTATTTTGCGCGGATGGGCGCGGATAATGGATTGCTGAAGCTCGTGAGCACCGTGAAATTCGAGGACGTGCACGTGCTGACGCGCGACGAGATCATCCGCTTTGGCATCGACCGGCGCGAGCAGGTCGAGACGCCGTGGCAGTTCGAAAACGGCGGGCGCAGCATGGCCGGCAAGGTCGTCACGCAAAAGGCCGAAGGCGAAGCCTCCCATCGGCTGTTGCAATGGCGGCTGATCTGCATCTCCACCGAGCAGTTCGAACTCGATGTCCAGCGCCCCGCCACGAAGTCGGTCTTTCCCACTGTCGCGATCGGCAATGCAACCGCTGCGCCGCTCGCTTTCACGCAGATCGTCTCGAAGACGCCGGGCTCCGAGTTTTGGGGCGTGCGATTGACGCGTGCGACCGTCGACAAGCTTGTAGGCCAGCCGCAATTCGAATTCATTGAATCGTCGCAAGGCCCGGACCGCAGGCACGCCGAGCGTACGGAGTTGTCGACCGAGGGCCTGTCGCGCGCCCTTGACACGCTGCTGCCGACTTGCCCTTCGAAAGAGACGGTGGCCGCTCAGCGTCCATCAGGCCAGGCGGCTGCGAAGTAGCGCTGAGCAAGTTTTGCGCTGGTCAACATGGTCGCGTCGACTGACAGACGACTTTCTCTCATGTAGCGCGCGACTTTCTTTCATGGACGTTGCATCGCTTCCAAATAATTCGAATGGCTGCCCTTTCCATCGGCCGACTTGCACGTTAGATGCGGCCGCATGAAAAACCTGCCGCCTGAGAGTCCCGTTCATCGCCGTTTCGCCCCGACCGCGCTGATGTTCGGCAATCTCGTCACCGGCTGTTCGATCCTGGCGCCGGCGGGCATGCTGATCGAGCTCGCGTCCGATCTTCACATCACCGTCCACACCGCGGGCCTTCTTGTAACCTTCGGCGCAATCGTGCTCTGCATCGGATCGCCGCTGACGGCATGGCTCACAAGCCGGATCGAACGCCGCGCCTTGCTGACGGCGACGCTCGCCGTCCTCGTACTCGGCAATGCCGCATCCGCCTTTGCGCCCAACTACGCGGCGCTGCTGGTCATCCGCCTGATCATGCTGGCGGTTGGTGCGCTCTATACGCCGCAGGCCGCAGGCACCGCGGCGCTGATCGTGCCGGTCGAAAAACGCGGCGGCACCATTGCCTATGTGTTTCTCGGCTGGTCACTGGCCGCCGCCGTTGGACTGCCGCTGATCACCTTCCTGACCAGCCGTTACGGCTGGCGCGCGGCCTATGGTGGCATCAGCGTCATTGGGATGCTCAGCTACGCGCTATTGCTCTGGCGATTGCCCCGGGGCCTCGTGGGCGCGCTCGTCGATCTGAAGACGTGGGCCGATCTCGGACGTAACCGGGTGATCGTCGTGCTGCTCGGTATCACGACGCTTTTGATGTCGGGGCAGTTCGCCGTGTTCACCTATATGGGGCCGGTGTTGTCGCGGCTGACGCAGCTCGGCCCCGATGCGGTCGGGCTCGTATTCGCGATCTACGGCGTCTGCGGCTTTCTCGGGATCATAGCCGTCAGCAACATCGTCGATTCCTGGGGGCCGTTGAGGACGTCGGTGTTGTGCATCTCGTTGGTGCTGAGCGGCGTTGCGGGATGGGCGCTCTCTGCAGGTGTCTATCCGCTGATGGCGGTCTCCGCCGCGATCTGGGGGCTCGGTTTTGCCTCCAGCAATTCGATGCAGCAGGTTCGCCTGGTCGCGGCCGCGCCGCCGCTCGCTTCCGCCTCGGTTGCGCTCAATACGTCGTTTTTGTACGTGGGGCAGGCGATCGGGTCGGGGATCGGCGGAGCATTGTACGCGCACGAACTTATCTACGGCATCGGCTATGCCGGCGCGGCCTTCGTGGCTTTGGCGCTGTTCACCGTGATCCTGACTCGGAATCTTTCGGTCGCGAAAAGCTGAACGTGGCGCCTAGCGACTGATCGCCGTGTCCGAACTGCTGGCGGCGTATCGCGTCAGTGCCGGCGTCAATGACATCTTGGCGAGCACGTCGCGTACCGGCTTGTCGGTCCAGGCGTGGGTGACGTAGTCGCGGTGCGTGACGCCTTCGGGCGTCCTGACGAAGACGACGCTGCCCGGGCGCAACGGGCCGTCCATGTCGTCGGAAACGGCGATGCCCTTGTCGCGGATCATCTCCATCAGCTCGCGATCGCGCGGCTGGGTGTAGTGGGTATAGGCGCTGACGAAGAATCCGGAGCGGTTGTGCTCGACCCAGGAGGCGAACTTGTCCAGTTCGCCATAGACCGCATCGAGCAGCACGACGCCGCGGACGCGGTTGCCGAGGCCGCCGACGTCAAGGGCGTAGGCGGTGGGAACGAAGCCGCCGCTGTAACCGATGATCACGATCGGCATGTTGGCGAAAGTCTTCGCGGCGTTCGGGTCGCCGTAGAGCTGAGCGAGGTGATCGGCCGATTCATTGATGAAGCGCTTCAGCGCGCCGGGTTGCCAGAACTTGCCGGCGCTGGAGTCGGCGGCATCGAAGGCCAGCTGCGGCGCGAGCAGCACGGCATTGGCGCCGGACTCGGAAATCTGCTGCGGCACGCGCTGACGGTCGCGCACGTCGCGTTCAAGCGTCGCGCCGTGGCCGTGGAAGAACACGACGATGACGCCCGGCTTGTTGATGTCGAAATGCTCGGGAACGTGCATCAGCACGCGGTTGTCGTTGAAGGTCTCGTTCTGCCAGAACACGCGGCCGGAATAGCCGCGGTGGCCTTTGCGGTCGCCGTCGGAAACGTTCAGGAACGGCGCCTCGCTGCGCGGATTGTTGCCGTAATAGGGGAAAGCGGAGGATTTCAAACCGACCAGCGCGGTTTGGTCTTCATGCTGGGGACGCTGATAGGGCACGACCGGGGCCAGCGAGGCGACACGATAGGATTGCGTCTGCACCACGCGGCGGCTTTGCGCATCGGCGACGTTCGCCGGACGCTGCTTGAAGCTTTCCGCTGCGGTCGGGAAGCGGTCCTTGAATTGCGGTTTGGGGAAGCGGTCGTCGAAGCTGTCGCTGGCCCCGTGCACGTTGGCGGCGAGCGATCCCGCGCTGGGCGAGTTGCCGCATTGGGCGAGGGTGAGCGAGAGCGGGATGAGCACGGCGAGGAGAGGGAAGAAGCGCCGTGAAGCGACGCGCGAAAGCGCATGGCGTACCGTGCCCGGTATCCAGAACAAATTCACGCGACCATGACTTTCAGATTTCGGATTGGCCCCGACCATCCACCCCTTTTCCCCAACCACCGTCTCACGGCCGATGTCAGCGCGTATGTGTTGCGGTGACGTTAATTCTCCGGAAATCTTCCCCATTTCCGGAAAGGAATTAGACAACACGAAATCGTGTCGTCATTGTGGGAGGCGCGCGTTTCGTTGCTGCCAGCCGGATTTCTACGGT
>Ga0070741_10018605_pt1 | contig 11224 bp, 7 predicted proteins | sample Coa_R1_4_FD_66440 | JGI IMG/M metagenome (GOLD analysis project Ga0070741, IMG submission 66440) | Surface soil microbial communities from Centralia Pennsylvania, which are recovering from an underground coalmine fire - Coalmine... | ecosystem: Environmental > Terrestrial > Soil > Unclassified ...
ACTCCGCCCGGTCAATCATGCCAGCCGTGGCCAACGCCTCGTAGCAGCGAAAAAGATTGTCCTCGAGGTGCGCCGGACCGGCGCGCAGCGCGCACGCCTCCAAGATCCGGCAGAATTCATCGTTGCGCAAATAGCCGACAGTCTCGTGGTCGAAATCACACATCAGATCGTGTTCGTTTCGGTCCTGATGGACGTCGGCCTGATGAAACTCCAATTCGTGGCCGAGCTCCCACAGGCAGCGCTGGGCCACAAAACTCCGCCAGATATCAGTCATGCGGAACGAGCAATGACTCGGCAGGTAGAGGAGGGGAAACACCTCGCGCCACCACCAGGTATTCTGGCTGTTGAAAGGGCACCAGACGCCGTGAGGGACGAGAAGATTGGGCGCATCGTCAAAGACCACGTCGTGATCCAGGACCAAGCGCCAGACCGCATCGACGTCCGGCGATCCATTGGCCAGTCCCTGTTGAATCGGTGCCGCCTTCCAAACCGGCGTCCGTTCGATGACAAAGTTGTCGGCAAAGTGCCGTCGCGCTTGTGGCAACGGCAGCCCCCGCGGCCAGATCTGCTCGGTGGTGAAAGCTTCATAGATGTTCACCCACCGGCAGCGGTGATGCGCTTCAATTTCATATCCCGCGATTTCGCGGCTGCGAGGGCGCCATGTGTCCAGCGGCGCATTATCGTCATCCGTCTCGTAGAGGCACTCGCACCCGCATGCCATGGCGAGCAGATAACCGAGATTTTTCCGGGCATAGTGCCGCTCCGGGAGGAGGCGGGCGGTACGAAAAGGCAGGCGGCGCTGCTGTTCGATTGAAACCAGTTCGGCGGGAGGCAAGGGATAGGCCGACGGCCCTTTGCGGTCGCCGACGACGAGCCATTTCAACCCCTCGGCCCGCACCCGCCCGGCGAGGGTTTTCATGCAGTCGGTGGGCGGTTGAATCGTGGTGACGACGACAAAGGTGTTTTCAGTGCTCATGTTGGAAAGCGAGGTGGAAGAGGATGCGAAACGATTCGCCGATGGCTTTTCGGCCCACCGTCGGCCGGTCATTGAGGTAAACGAACGGAATCTCCTTCCAGCGGAAACGATGCATCATATGGCGGATTTCCGTTTGAAAAAAATTTGCCCGGCTGCGGACTCCATGGGCCAGGACATGTTCCATCGCCGTCCGATTGAAACACTCAAAGCCGCTCGTCATGTCGGTCATCCGGCTGCCGAGCAGGACGCGGGCGAGAAGCGTTCCGCCGTAGCTGAGGATCCGCCGAGTCCAGGGACTGCGATGCGCCCCACCCGGCGAGAATCGGCTGCCGCCGGCAAAATCATAGCCTTCCTCCATGGCGGCGATGAATTCGGAAATTCTTTCCGGTGGATGGCTGAAGCCTGCGTCCATTTCCAGAATCCAGCGACAGCCCGCGGCGTAGGCGGCGCGGTAACCGGCAAAGTAGGCGTCGACCACGCAGCGGTTCTGCGGCGCCCACAACGCCACGAGGCGGTCGTCGGTCCGGGCGCGCGCCGTGACGATTTCGCGCGTTCCATCCCGGGCGACGTGATCGAGCACGCCGTACCAGCGGTCATCGCACTGCAGACGCGCGGTTACTTCGTCGAGAAAAGCGTTGATGGAATCGCGCTCATTTCCCAGCGGCGTCACCACGCCCAAACGGAGCGGGGAACGATTCATGGCGGCGGGGGGGGTGAGGCCGCCTCGGCCGCCACCGGTTCCTGTTTTTGCAGAACGACGTCCTCGACCTGTCCGGCTGAATCGGCCGGCGCGATGATGCGCGTCTCCACTGTCGCCCCAAGCCGCGGCGGAACGACGAAGACGAGTTTGGGCGATATCCGCGTCCAACCGGGCGGCAGGGTCGCGAGCGGCACATTGGCGCGGGCGATGACCACGCCGCCGTTGCGACCGGTCACTTCACAGCTCACACTGGAAGGACCGCCTTTTGCCGGCGGCTTGAGCCAGAGGACGAATTCCGCCGTCCAGTTTTGTCCGGCCGGCAGGTACCAGTCCGGTCCCGTGCAGACCGCCTGCCATTTGCCGGCTTTTCGCGGGGTCCATGCCAGGGCCGGCGCGCCATGGAGAAAAGGCAGGACGGAGCCCGCCTGCGAACTGAAGAACTCGAGGTACGGCCAAGCCAGCGGCTCGGCGGAGACGACGACCACCGGCGTGCCGCGCAGGCGATAATGGAACGGAAGCCGTCGGCTGACCTCCCAGCCCATCTGCGCCAGACGGCCGTTCGAATACAAACCGGCGAGGGAAACCATCGCCGGAGTCTGGCCGAGCAGATTGCCGGCGCGAAAATTTCCCGGCGCAAGCGCGGCGATGGCATCGTCCACCCCGGTGGGCACACCGCGTGCGGCCGCCCCGGCCAGTTCCGTGGTCGTGGCCTGCAGGGCGGTTTTTGTCCCGCTGGTCGGGACCAGCATGTCACGGGCGAGCGGCCTCCAGTCGTTGCCACGGACGAATCCCACAATCGAGGCGACCAGGGCTGCGGCGATCCATCGAAAATGCGTGGCGGAAGACGGACCCGTCCCGCCAAAAGCCAGCCATCCCGCCGCCGGCCAGAGCAAGGCCAGGCCGAACGGAAAGGAATAGTGCAGGGAAAGTGTCGCCGGTGCCAGCGAGCGCGCCGACAGGTTCAAAATGAACCAGGGCACAAACGCCACATATCCGAGCAGCACCCACCACGCCCGCGAGACCGCGGCCCAGACAAGGTAGACCGCCGCCGGCATCCAGACGAAACCGCGGGCTTGATATTGGAACACCAGGCGGCGTCCCAGTTCGCTCCAGCTGAGATGGGCGAACGGCGGATGTCCGGCGTAGACGCGGCCAAACGCTCCGTCGCCGGGAAAATACAACCGCATCAAGAGGAGCGCCGCACCACTCCAGACAAACGCGGAACCGGCGAAAAAAAGCCAGGTTCGCATCGAGCGATCCCCTTGGCCGCGGGCAATCCATCGGGCTGCGCTGGCAAGCAACAGCACGCCGCAAAGATGAAATCCCATGTCCTCCCGCAGCAGCAGAGTGGCGATGAAGGGGGCCAACGCCAGCCGGGCGCGGCCGGAAAAGAGGGCGAGGAAAAACGCCAGGGAAAAGACGACAAACCAGCTTTCAAAATGCGGATAGGCCATCGCGGCCAGAACCACGCCGTTAAACGGAGCCAACAGCACGATCAGCCCGGCGGCGACGGAGCCGCCCGCCTCATCGCTCTCCGCCTGGATCTTGCACTCCCGCACCGTCAGCCAAACCACGGCGGCGAGCAGCCCATACTTCAAGGCTTCAACACAGCCCAGCCAGACCTGGGGACCGACCGGAACTAGGTAGCTCGGCCAGGACAGCAGCCAAAGCAAGGGTGAAAAATGAGTGGCATAATAGTCGGGCCCGATGGTGGCGAAGGCGACCGAAGGCGGGTTTTGCAGCAGCGGTACGTTGCGATGCACGAGAAAGGCATACCAGCCGGCATCGAAAAGCTGCGGCACTCCGCGAAAAAAGTGATTCCAGATGACATCGAAGCCGGCCAGGCCGGCCGCCAGCGCCGCAATGATCAACACCACCGCCGGAGGTCCCCTCCGGCGGAGCGAAAAAAAGGCCGCCAGGGAAACGGCCGGGCTGCTTCTTTCCATCACTGTCGATTGATCCGAAAACATGCGCATGCCGCTCGAGCACTGTATCGTCCTTCTTCCGCCAGCCGAAGGGAGCGAAGAGCCCGGTTGCTGCGAGCAGGCCGACCGACCGACGGAGTTGCTGGCGGTTCCTCAGGAAAAATTTGCCGGCGCGGGGCGGAAGGGCCGGGCGGCGTGAATAATTGGTTGAACCGGGGCGAAAAGCGCGATTGCCTCCGTCCGGCACGGAGTCCCCCCATGTCCAAAGTCCATCTTTTTCTCCTCGCCGGTCTGGGCGCGTCCCTTGTTTTCGTGCTGCTGCTGATCCGCCGGGCGGTGGAGGGACATGAAGACCACCGGGGATTTCATCGTGGAGCCGGACCCGATCCCGATGATACGCCGGCCGATGCCGCCGCCGACGCGCCCTCGCAAAATGCAAGCTCGGAGGAGCCGGCAAAAAAGTAACCGTCAGCTCGAAAAAAGCGCGAGAAACAAAGGCCACGCGCTTCTGTCGATGGGGGAACAATAGCCAGATGCTGGGGCATCTGGAAGGCAGAGCAAAACATGATCAACCGCAGGAGATTCATTGGCGCGCTGTTGGCCGCCGGAGGGGGCGGAGCTGCGTTAAAATTCGGCGCGAGGGAAACGAACTTCCCCGCGTTTTGCACGCTGCCATCGTTTTCCCTTCCAGGGCCTGCCGGCTGGCAGGGAAAAACCGCGTTGTTCATCACCGACGTCCACTACGGAAATTATTTCGGTCCGGAGGAGGCCCGGGCCCTCAATGCCATGGTGACCCGGCTCCAACCGGACTTGGTCTTGATGGGCGGAGACCTGGCCCAGACCCCCGAGACGGATCTTTCCGGGTTTTTTGTCCATTGGGCGCCGGCTTGTCCGGTGTTTTTTGCGCCGGGAAATCATGATCTTACGCGCCGTTCCAAGGGCAGCATCATGCATCAGGCAAGGGAGAGCGGCATGACCGTCCTGTGCAATACGACTGAGACCTGGGGCGGGCTCACCTTTATCGGTTTGCCCTCGGCTCTCCGGGCCGAGCAGAGGATTTCCTTGTTGAAAGCGTCCGGCCTGAAGATCGTCATCGGTCACGAGCCCGACGAGTGGGACCGGTATCTCCAACCGGATTTGGTGCATCTGGCCGGGCACACCCACGGCGGCCAGGTCCGGTTTTTCAACCAACCGATTTGCCTGCCCGCCCTCGGACAAAAGTATCCGTTGGGCAAGTATAGCAAGTCCGATAATTGCACCCTGATCGTCAGCGCCGGGATCGGCTGTACGGACGTGCCTGCGCGCGTCAATTGCCCCCCCCAAATTGTCAGGCTCAAATTTACCTAATGGGCCGAAGCGCACGGCCCAAAGCGTGCGACGGGAGGGAATGGCCTGGCGGACAGGGAGCGGCGCAGGCGCGTCCGCTGCGGCATAAATTTTTTCATCATTCTCCTGCGGATCGCAAAATCTGCATCATGTCGTTCGCAGCTGCGGAACAAACCTCACGCAGAATGTTCTATCGCGCGGCGACGGGCATAGTCCCTTATATTTAATGTATAAGGCGCCTAAGGCCAATTAGTTAAAGCCACTCAGGTTTTGGAGGGCCGATGCAGCCAAACGTTCAAACGCCAAAAAATTTTTCAGGAACGCCGATTGAATCACTTCGCCCGCGGGATGCGGGCGCGATTGATCTTTGGGATATAGGAGATCTTTTCCGAAAGAATCTGGGGAAGATTTTCTTCTCGGTTTTATTGTGCGTTGGAGCGGCGGTCTTTTATTTGAATCACACCAGCCCGGTCTACGTGTCGTCGGCCTTGCTCGAAGTGGCGACGCCGACGGGCGACGGCCAAAATGCTCCTCCTCCCGATCTCGATGCCAGCGACATCCTCAAGACGATTGAACTGAAAATCGCCAGCCAGTCGGTGCTTTTGCGGATGATCAAGGACAACCATCTGGCAGACGATCCCGATTTCGCTCCTCCGAAGGAGGGCGGCATTTCCAGCGGAGGCCGCGGCTGGCTGGCGGGGTTGATTGATCGGGGCGGTTACCCGGCCGATGCGAAAGCGGTGAAGAGCGATTCCTCCCTGTCGTATTCGGACCTCGAACTGGTCCGCCGCCTTTCCGACCGGATTTCCGTCAGCCTCGTCCGTGGCAGCCGGTTGATTTCCGTCTCGATGGAAAATAACGATCCGCAGAAAGCTCAGCGCCTGGCGCAGGCCCTGATCGATGAATTTTTCCAGGAGTCGCTGACGGAGCGGAGCAAAGATCTGGCCTCCACCCGCGAGCTGCTGCTCGCCGAAGCCAAGCGGGACAGCGATCAGCTTACCCGTTCCGAAGAGAAGCTCGAAGCCTATCGCGACAAATACAACGCCGTTTCATTGGAGGAGCAGCAAAACATCGTGGTCGATCGTCTGCGGGAGCTGAACCAGCAGGTGACGACCGCACAAGGCACCCGCCTCGCCATGGAGCCCCAGGCAGAGCAGGTCCGTCGCGCCGCCGATTCCAATCCGGAACAATTGCTGGGCCTGCCCGGGATCGGTGAGCTGCCGGAGATCGTCGACCTGCGCCGACAAATTGCGCTGCAGGAGGCTCAAGTCGCCACTTTGTCGCAACGTTACGGCCCGCTTCATCCCACCTTGATCCAGGCGCGCAGCCAGCTTGAGAACCTCCATTCCTCGCTGGATTCGAGCATTCGGAAGGCGGGCGGACGAATTCTGCAGGCCTACGAATCGGCCCAGGCGACGGAGGCCGCCCTGCGGCAGGCGCTGGCCAAGCAGGAGGACGCGTCCCTCGAGCTCGACCGAATTGCCATTCCTTACCATACGCTGGAGCGCGAGGTGCAGGCCAACTCCAGCATGTACCAGAAGGTGCTGGCGGAGCTGAAGCAAGTCGACGTCAGCCACAGTCTCATCTCCCTCAACAGCGCCGACGGCGTCGACATCCGGGTGATTGCGCCGCCGCTGGTCCCGACCCGGCCGGCCCGCCCGCGCCGGAACCTTCTCCTCGCCCTGGCCGTGGCCGCCGGCCTTTTCCTCGGCTGCGGCTCGGCCTTGTTCGTGCGCGCCATGGACAACACCGTTTCCTCCGTCGATGTGGCGGAGTCCTTTCTCGGTCTGACCGTCCTTACCACCGTTCCGCTCTCGCGCCATCGCAATTTGAGCGGCCACCCGGTGGTCATAAAATATCCCGCCTCGGCCCAGGCGGAGTCGTTCCGTTCGCTGCGCACCTCCCTTTCCCTTTTGCCCGACGAGGATGGGCAAAAAGTCATCCTTTTCACCAGCGCCATTCCGGGGGAGGGGAAGAGCTATTGCTCGCTGAACACCGCTGCCGCCCTGGCTCAACAGGGGTTTCAAACCCTCTTGATCGATGGCGACCTGCGGCGTCCCGGTTTGCAGCGCCTGCTCATCGACTGGAATGAAAAGCCTACGCTGACGGACTGCTTGCGCCGGCCCGACCTTTTTCCACAGGCGGTGCAGTCGACGTCGATTCCGAATCTTTTTTGCCTGGGCGACCGGAAGCATTCCACTCACGGGCCCGAGCTGCTGGGCGGCGAAGCATTGTACAACATCCTCCAGCAGGCGCGGGCCCGCTTCGACCGGGTCGTAGTCGACACCGCTCCCCTGCTGGCGGTGAGCGACACCCTTTATATGGCCAAGCATGTCTCGACCATCTGCCTGGTAGTTCATGCCGGCCATACTTCCCGCCGCCTGGTCCGCCGCGCGATCAAGCTGCTGGATGAAGTCGCCAAGCGTCGCATCGCCGGCGTGGTTTTGAACAAGGCATCGGCTGCCAGCCAGTATTATTATTACAGCGGAGACGCCAAATCCTCCTGATTCCGGCGGGAAAGGAGTATCATGATGAACCAAGTCCTTGCGGCCAAGACGGCCGTTTTTCCCCTTCACCAAAAAATCCGGTATCGCCGGGTTTCGACCCCGGTCTTGCTCGCCGGCCTGGTGGGCGACACCGTGGTGGTGCTCCTCGCCCTGGCCTTGAGCAGCTGGCTGCGCTTCGGCACCTTCCTGGCCCATTATGGTGTCGATGCCTACGGCATTCCCTGGACCGATTACCTGCCCAACGTTGTTTTCGGCGCGATTCTGTTCATTCTGATCCTGCCCCACCGGCAGCTCTACGAGCTGCACCGCATGCTCAATTTGAGGCGGACGGTGCCCCTGATCATCAAGGCGGCGCTGACCTGGTTTATCACCTGCATGGCGCTGTCCTGGCTGCTGCGCTACGACCGGGATATCAGCCGCATTTACGTCATGGTGGCGTTTGTCGTGACCACGACGCTGTTTGTTCTCTGGCGGCTGGCTCTGTATAAAATTGTGAGCAGCGAGTCGATCGCGCAGAGATTGCGGCAGCGAATCCTTTTTGTCGGCTGGTCGGGCGCGGCGCTGTCCATCGCCAAGGCGATCATGGCGGACCGCCGGCACCTCTACGAAATCGTCGGCTATGTGCCGACGGGGCGGAATCTGGGTCCCGGGCGGACGGGTCCGTTTATCCGTCGTCTGGGGACGCCTGACCGGCTGCCGGACGTTTTGCAGGCGCATGACATCGATATGGTGCTGCTGGCCGACATGAATTCGACCACCGGCCAGACGGTGGCGTTGGCCAATCTGTGCGAGAAGGAGATGATCGATTTCAAGGTCATCCCCAATTGCTTTCAGATATTTTTGTCCTGCCTGAACCTGCAGACGGTCAGCGGCGTGCCGGTCCTGGGCAACGCCTACATCCCCCTCGATGTACCGTTCAACGTCCTGGTCAAACAGATGGTGGACTTCATCGGCGGCGTGGTGGGTCTGGTCCTAAGCGCCCCCCTGATCAGCTTTTTTGGCCTCCTCGTTTATCTGGAGGATCCCGGCCCGATCATTTACCGGCAGCGCCGGCTCGGCCGCTATGGCCGGCCTTTCTGGATCTACAAGATCCGCAGCATGAAAGTGAACGCGGAAAGCGACGGCAAGATCGGCTGGACGGTCAAGAATGATCCGCGACGGTTGAAGGTCGGCGGTTTCATGCGCCGGTGGAACATCGACGAGCTGCCGCAATTCTGGAACGTGATCCGGGGCGAAATGAGCCTGGTCGGACCGCGCCCCGAGCGGCCGGAACTGATCAAGATCTTCAAGGAGGAAATTCCGCACTATAATGCCCGGCACAACATCAAGCCCGGCATCACCGGCTGGGCCCAGGTGAACGGCTTCCGCGGCGACACCGATCTGAATGAACGCATTCGCTGCGACCTCTATTATATCGAGAACTGGAGCCCTCTGCTGGATTTCCAAATCATGTTTATGACGCTGTTCCGGCACAAGAACGCCGCCTAGCGCAACCGCCCTTCCTCTATGCGCATCGCTTTTCTCGCGAATCAATACCTCCATCCGGACAACGCCAGATCATGGTCGGGGCTGCCTTATTATATGAAGCAGGGCCTGGAGGCGGCGGGACTCGATATCGTCACCCTCCAACCGAAGGAGACCCGCCTGATGCAGCCATGGGTTCGGTTTCTCTACTGGCGGTGGCTGCGGGGGAAACGTTATCTGCGATATTGCAACCTTCGCCTGCTGAAAAGCTACGGCTGGCAGTTTCAACGCGAGCTCGGGGCGGTTGCGGTCGACGCCATCATCAGCCCGAGCACGTGGTTTCTCGCCTATCTGCAGACGAAGCTGCCGGTCTTTCTCTGGACCGATGCGTGCTTCGCCGGAATGGTCAACTTCTACGGCTCTTTCAGCAATATGGCCCCCCCCAGCATCCGGCTCGGCCACGCCATCGAGTGGAGAGCGCTGCATCGCTGCACGCGGGCGATCTATTCCTCGCTCTGGGCGGCCGACCTGGCCCGGCAATGCTACGACATGGAACCGGAAAAGATCTGCGTCATTCCATTCGGCGGAAACCTGAAGGATCCACCGACATTGGAGGAGGCCACGGCCTTCGTCCAGCGACGGGCCCTGAACGAATGCAACCTTCTTTTCATCGGAGTGGATTGGGACCGCAAAGGCGCGGACATCGCGGTGGAGACTTTCGAGGCGCTCCTCCGGGCCGGGGTGGCGGCGCGGTTGACGGTGGTGGGTTGCACCCCGCCGCGGGACCGGCGGCTGCCCGCCGGGGTGGAGGTGATTCCTTTCATCGTCAAGGAGACGGCCGAGGGCCGCCGCCGGCTCCATGGCATTTTCCAACGCAGCCATTTTTTCATCATGCCTTCGCGAGCCGAGGCTTACGGGCTGGTTTTCCCCGAGGCCAACGCCTTCGGCGTTCCCTGTCTCGCCGCCAACGTCGGCGGCATCTCCTCCATCATCACCAATGGAGTCAACGGCCAACTCTTCCCCCGCGAGGCGGGCGGCGCGCAGTACGCCGATTATATCCTGCAGACCATGAGCAATCCGGCCCGTTACCGGGAACTGGGTGTGCGCTCGGCCCAGGAGGCGGTGACGCGATTTTCCTGGGAGGTGGCGGGGCGGCGGGTGGCGAGATTGATCGGGGAGGCCTCGGCGTCTGACGACCCCGCGGCCGCCCCCGCGGGCGGAGAGAACAAAGGAGTTTTCCAGCGCCAATGAACAGTCCTGCTTTCGCTTCTCTGTCCGAACCGCGCCCCGGCGCGCTCCAGGCGGCTTGGATGGCGGAGGATGTGTCGCCGCTGAGCGCCGGATTGTTCTCACCGTCGGCGTGGATCTGTTTTCTGGCGGGTTCTCTGACCGCCTTCACGGTTTCCCTGGTGGGGGAAATGCCGATCGGCGAGATCTTCCTCATTGCGGTCGCCGGCTGGGTCGTGCTCTGCGCAATTTTAAACCATGCCTGGCCCGGAGCGCTGCTGCGAAACCGTTTTTTCTGGACGTTGCTCATCGCCCAGGCCGTCGCCCTCGGCTCCTATGTCATGTCGGATCTCTATCGGCGCAGTTTCCCGCGCGACATGGCCCGCGGATGGAGCCGGATGATCCTCCTGGCCATCGACATCATCGCCATCGCCTACCTTTTCGGCCGGTCGCGGCGAAATTTTCTCTTTTTTCTGTTTGGGTTAAACCTCGGTGACGTGGCTGACGCCTTGATTCACGGCCCGCTCTTCGGCGACATGTGGAAATTCGGGGTGGGGTTTCCCCTCACCGTCCTGGTTTTATTTCTCGCCCCCTTGGGCGGCCGCTGGATCACGATGCTGGGGGCGGGCGGCATGGGCGTGCTGAATTTCGTCCAGGATTATCGCAGCCTCGGCGGCCTCTGCCTGGCGGTGGGCGCCTTGACCTTCCTGCAGACCATTCCGCGGCGGCTTCGCGGGTGGGCGGCTCCCTTCGGAGCCGCCGCCGCCATCGGCAGCGTGGTACTGGTTTATCAATACACCGAGGCCAACGCGACCCGTGCCACCCGCTCGGACGTCGAGCGGTCCGCCATGATGGAGGCGTCGTTTGACGCGATCCGAGCGTCACCATTTATTGGATACGGATCGTGGTTCAGCAACACCGACGTCTACGACAATTTCATGTTGATCCGCCAGGAGGCGGCGCGGGCGGCTCACGTCGGCGGTTTCGCCCGGGCCAACCAGGATGACCCGGACTTGATGTCCTTTCACTCCCAGATTCTCGTCGCCGTGGTCGAGGGTGGGATTTTGGGCGGCACGTTTTTTTTCATCTATGGCGGCGG
>Ga0070741_10018606_pt1 | contig 11223 bp, 7 predicted proteins | sample Coa_R1_4_FD_66440 | JGI IMG/M metagenome (GOLD analysis project Ga0070741, IMG submission 66440) | Surface soil microbial communities from Centralia Pennsylvania, which are recovering from an underground coalmine fire - Coalmine... | ecosystem: Environmental > Terrestrial > Soil > Unclassified ...
GTGCCTTATATTCCTGAAACTCAGACGCGCTCAAGCCCTCAACAAGAAGGGTCTTGATGGCAACGGTTCGCCCAATGACGGGATCGAAGCCCTTGTAGACAACGCCCATCGATCCCCGACCCAGCTCGCCTGCAATTTCGTAGCGTCCCGCCTTGGTAAGTGGTCTGGACATGGGGGCTCCTCCTCGTCGGCCACGTCATCTCACGGAAATATCGCGAGGGTCAGATGTATCGGATGGGCCTGAAAAGTGCTCTCCCGATGACGCCTTTCGCGGCGTGCACTTCAGTCGCTTCCTGAAGCGTACCGCTACGTTCAAGGCGAGTCAATGCGTCGCAAGCCACCGGCTTCCGAATCCATCCTGAATTCCCTCCCTCCGATTTTATCGAGCACGAGTGGATTATAATAGAGTCCCTTTGTACTGAATTAGGAAACCCGAAAAGCAACTCCATCGTCGCAATACTGCTCAAACCTTCAGGGGGAAGGAATGAAGAGTCAAAACATATCGATCTCTTCGCTTTGTGCTGGACTTGCTGTTCCATACAGATCCACTCCACCTCACGCTTTTCCGCGACGGCCCAAGGTTCCTTCGTGGTGTTCTTCTTCGGCCTGGCGCGCTGTGATGTTTATGCTCCTGTTGACGCCCGTCACAACAGCAGAATCCGCGGGGGTAAAACCCCAGGGCGCTTCAATCCCCGCCGGGACCAAGTTCTATCTGCGCCTCGAGACTCCCGTGAACAGCAGGACGGCCAAGGTGCACGACACGGTCACGGCTCGCTTCGTTCGGGATGTTCCAACCGCCGGAGGCGCAGCGATACCCATGGGGGCGGTGGCTAAGGGCGAGATTGGAAAGGTTGTCGTTGGCTCGACGCCAAAGGATCGAGACCAGCTCTTGTTGCAGTTCACAGAAGTTGAAATCCCTGGTCAGAAAGCGCTCAAGATCAAGGCACATCTTGGCGACGTGGAGAACGCGAGAGAGACCGTATTGGCTAACGGAACAATTCAAGGGGTGCTGCTGAGCGAAGTCCCGGTGTCTTTTCTAGAAACTGCCGTGGCCAGGATTGGGCAATCCAATCCCCAGATGGGCGAAACCGCTCAAAAGATGCAGCAGATCGCCCTCGGTAAGTCCGACCCTTCCATCACCTATCCGAAAGGGACTGACTTGGTGCTGGTACTGGACGAAGCAATCGAGGTCTCCGGACTGAGCAAACTGACTGTTCCCGATCAGTTACCCGCTCCCGATGCAGAGAGCGTGAGCCGACTCCTGGCGGACGCTCCCCAGCGCGCCTCAGGGAAGGACGACTCGCCTGGCGACCCGTTGAATCTGGTCGTGATTGGAAACATGGAACAGATTCGCCGAGCCTTCAAAGAAGCAGGCTGGACTGAGGCTGAAAAGAAGACCGGACAGTCAATCTGGGAGACTGTGAGAGCGGTGGCTGCGAACCAGGGTTACGAGGCCGCGCCGGTTTCCCAGCTCTATCTGTATGGCCGCTCAGAAGACCTGGCGTTTGAGAAGATGCTGAACACTTTCCTTAAGCGCCATCACTTGAGGCTCTGGCGATCGCCTGCCGCCACGAGCGACGGCCGGGAAATCTGGCTCGGTGCTTCGACGCACGATACGGGCCTGGACGTGCGCCCCGGAGTGGCCTCGCACGCCATCGACCCCGACCTCGACGATGAACGAGCCAAAGTCGGTGGGGACCTGTCGGCAACGGGGCTCGTGGCAGCCGTGCAACTGGTGACCCGTCCGAACCCCCTCACAGAAGGCCTGACCGCAACCGGGGCCCCCTGGAAAACCGATGGGAGGTTACTGGCCATCGAGCTTAAGAACCCATAGCGTGGTGATTCGTAGCGAGTTGGTTCCTCAGGATGAAGCTCGCGCCTTCCACGGGTCGATCATTTTCGCAGGTGCAACCTTGCACGTCTGAATTCTCAATGGAATCCAAGCATAAATGACAACCGTGCGACAGCCCAGGCAGCGGGGCTGGTCTTCAGGAAGGAAATTGGCTCAATTGCAAGGGAATGCCCTGTTCGGGACAAGGCAGGAGAGATGCGCAAATAACTTTTCGGGAAGGCGATTGTCGTCACAATGACCAGACGTAGGTCCGTGGCGAAGCCTTTCACACAGATCATCCAGCGTCAATGCTAACAGAATGCATCCTTTCAGAGGGTTTCAAACCAACACCACTCCCTGTAGCTGAGACCGGCACCCTGCTCGACACTTCGCCTGTTTCGCTTCGTTGACAATCATTTGTGCCACAGAATACTATGCAAGTTCTGAGCTCCGTGTGTCAGCGGAGGTTGCAGGCTCTAATCTGGCCCTTGCGGCAGACGTTATTCGCGTGGATGAGACCATCCGGTCATTGCGTCGGACTTTGAAAGAAGCATCCTCGGTTGTGGCACTGACCGGAGCGGGGATTTCGGCCGAGAGCGGAATTCGGACCTTCCGAGGCGCGGGCGGTCTTTGGCGTCAGTACCGGCCGGAGAAACTGGCTACTCCAGAGGCCTTCGAACGTGACCCGAAACTGGTCTGGGAATGGTACGACTGGCGCCGCGCGGTCATCCAAGCGGCAAAGCCAAATCCGGGGCACGCCGCGCTCGCCGAACTTGAGAGTCGAACAGTGAAGCAAGGTGGCTCCTTCACACTGATCACACAAAATGTGGACGGCCTTCACGATCGTGCTGGAAGCCGGGGCATCGTAAAGCTCCATGGCGACATCTGGACCGTTCGCTGCGTAGGCTGCGGGAGATCCGAACGGAACGATCAAGTGCCGCTCCTGCCGCTTCCTCCGCATTGTGAATGTGGGGCGCTGATGCGTCCAGGTGTGGTCTGGTTCGGCGAGCCATTACCGGAAGATGAGTGGGAGCGAGCAACGAAGGCCTGCGCCGCAGCCCAGATCGTTCTCGTGATTGGGACTTCCGCAACCGTTTATCCCGCCGCAGGTCTGGCCCAGGCGGCGCAGCAGGCCGGAGCCAAAATGGCGGTGGTGAATCCCGAACCAACCGCGCTGGATGAGATGGCGGAATGGGTGCTCCGTGGCCCGTCGGGAGAACTCCTGCCGGGACTTCTATGAGACAAGCGTATCTCGACTGTTCCTCTGGCATCAGCGGCGATATGTTTCTGGCTGCGCTGCTCGACGCTGGTCTGTCCCTCGACCGTCTGCGGGCAGAGCTTGAGAAGGTTCCCCTCGGCGATTACGAATTCAAGAGGACACGGGTGCTGCGCGGCGGCCTCGTGGGAACGCACGTGGATATGGTGATCCCCGGTAAGCAGCCGCACCGCCATTTGCGACACATCGAGGCGATGCTTGACTCGAGCCAGCTATCTCCCAGTGTGAAGGAGCGCGCACACAGAATTTTCAGCCGCATCGCGGAGGTGGAAGGCAAGCTGCACGGCAAATCACCGCAGGAGGTCCATTTTCATGAGGTAGGCGCTGTGGATGCCATCGTCGACATCGTGGGTGTTTGCGCAGGACTCGAACTGCTCGAGATTGCGAACCTCATCTGCTCCCCGCTGAATGTGGGCGGTGGGCGAGTCGAGGCGGCGCACGGATCCCTGCCCGTGCCCGCTCCAGCCACGGCTGAACTCCTAAAGAACGTTCCGATTTATTCCACAGGCGTGGAGGCCGAGCTCGTAACGCCAACGGGAGCCGCGCTGGTCACGACGCTCGCCTCGAGTTTCGGCCCCATGCCAGCGATGCGGATTGCGCAGATCGGATACGGCGCGGGAACCAAGGAGGTTCCGGGGCATCCAAACCTGGCGCGGCTCTGCATCGGCGAAAGCGCGGAGTCGGTCAAAGGACAACCATGGACTGACGAGGATGAGGTGGTCTCCGTGATCGAGGCCAACGTTGACGATATGAGCCCGCAGCTTTACGGCTACTTTCTCGACCGGGCGCTTGAGGCCGGCGCGTTGGATGTCTGGTGCTCCTCGGTGGTGATGAAGAAAAATCGTCCGGGTTTGCTCATCAGCGTGTTGTGCCCGTGGGAAAAACGCGATGCTTTGACGCAACTCTTTTTTAAGGAGACGACGACGATCGGTGTGCGGATCCATGAAACACGCCGCAAGGTGCTGGAGCGCGAATCGGAGAGCGTCGAGACGGAATTCGGACCTGTCAGAGTTAAAGTGGCCAGAAGAAACGGCCGGGTGCTGAATGCCACGCCCGAGTTCGAGGACTGCCAGCGGCTGGCGCGCGAGAAATCGGTCCCCCTCAAACAGGTGATGCAGGCGGCGCAGGCCGCGTATCGAGCGAGAAGCCAGGTTTCAGGTGCAAGGGCAATTACGGATGGTGAACAGTAAATCCTTAAACGTTGTTCATAATTCACTTTTCAGAATTCCTTTCGCTTATCGGCACCTGTGATAAGGGAGGCGGGCAAATCCTGAGCGAATGAAGACTTTCTTTCTCACAACACCCATTTATTATCCCAACGCCCGGCCGCACGTCGGCTCGGCTTACACCACCATCGTCTGCGACGTGATCGCCCGCTATAAGCGCATGTGCGGGTACGATGTGGCCTTTCTTACCGGAACCGACGAGCACGGGGAAAAGCTTCAGCGTGCCGCCGAGGCCGCAGGAGTCTCGCCGCAGGAGTTTGTGGACGAGAAGCGTGAACTGTTCAAGGAACTCTGGGAAAAGCTTGGAATAAGCGTCAAGGTTTACCCTGCCGAACCGGCGCCGGGCAAACATGCCCTCCGTTTCATCTACACAACCCACCCGGATCACGAGCAATCCGTGCGGCGTTTGCTTTTGCGGGCGAAGAAGAATGGCTACATTACCAAGCGACTCTACGAGGGCCGTTACTGTGTCTCAGACGAGCGCTATATTTCGGATGGGCCGGAGCCGGCGAATTGCGACATCTGCGGCCGACCGGCGGAATTGATCAGCGAGGAGAACTGGTTTTTCCGCCTTTCTGCGTTCCAGGAGCGCCTGCTGGAACTCTACGACCGCCACCCGGAGTTTGTGCAGCCCGAATATCGCAGGAACGAAGTCAAGAGCTTCGTCAAGAGTGGCCTGCGCGATATTTCCGTGAGCCGCAAGCGCATCAAGTGGGGATTTCCGTTTCCTCTCGATGAGAATCGGAATGATCCCGAGCAGGTCGTTTACGTCTGGTACGACGCACTCACAAGCTACATGACCGGCATCGGTTACGCGCAGGGCGAGAAGGGAAGCGAGACGTTTCGAAAATATTGGCGCAACGACGACCAGGGCGAAATCGTGCACATGATCGGCAAGGATATCCTGCGCTTTCACGCCGTCTATTGGCCAGCATTTATCATGGCGGCCTATCCCAATCAGCCGGAGATGTTGCCGACGACGGTCTTTGCTCACGGATGGATTTACTACGAGCAGGATAAGATGTCCAAGTCGAAAGGAAACGTGGTGTACCCCGAGCCGATCATCGACGCGCTTAACTCGTTCGGTGCGCCCGGCAACGACGCCCTGCGGTATTACTTGCTGCGCGAGGCGCCGTTCGGCCAGGATACGAGCTTTTCTTACGAGGGACTGATCCAACGGTATAACTCAGATTTGGCAAATGATCTGGGGAATCTCGCGAGCCGCATCATTGCCATGATCACCCGCTATTTCCGTGGCGAAATCCCGCACTTCAACCATGCGTTGACGCCGAGTGAGGAAAAGATGCGATTTGAGTTCTTCGGCGGGACGATTAAGGACGGGGGTGTCATAGCGAGCACGACGGGGGGGAGAACCACTGATTTCCAATCTTTTTTTAAGACGTTCCACTTCGAAATCGCAGTTGGCTACGTATGGAATTTGATTTCAGCAATGAACAGCTACCTGGTCGAGCAGCAGCCATGGAAACTCGCTGAATCAGGAAATGCGGCGGATCGCTCACTATTGAGCTTAATCCTTTACACCGCGGCAGACTTGCTTCGCACCGTTACGATACTACTCCACCCGGTCCTTCCAAACAGTTCAGAACGCTTGTGGAAGCAACTCGGCTGTGAAGGCGAACTCAAAGACCAGCGCTTCGAGCACCTCAGATGGGGGGCCCTGAAACCGGGTACCAAGGTTGGTAAGCCCGAACCTATTTTCCCGCGCCTGGACAAGGCGGCGACATTGGCCAAACTCGACGAACTTGCGGAAGCCGATCGCGAGCGTGACAAACCGAAAGGAGTAACCATCGCCGTGCCCAGTGACGAGAAGCCAGCTACCAGCAGTCAGCAACCAGCTCCACCCAGTCCTCAGCCTGCAGTCCCTGGCTCCGACAGAATCTCTCTTGAAGATTTTGCCAGGGTGGAAATGCGCACGGGTGAGGTTAAGGCCGCAGAGCGCGTCCCGGGCGCCACTAAGCTGCTCAAGCTGCTGGTGGACATCGGCTCGGAAGTGCGCCAGGTGGTGGCAGGGATCGCCGAACACTACGAGCCTGAGAAATTGATCGGAATGAAGGTCGTGATTGTCACCAACCTGCAACCGCGCAAGCTGCGAGGCATTGAGTCGAACGGCATGATCGTGGCGGCCTCGGTCGAACCGGATGGCCGGCCGGTGCTTGTGACTTTCAAAGAGGATGTGCCCAACGGCGCCCGTTTGAAGTAATCTCCGCTGGGGCTTAATACACCCCGCACAACATCTCAAAGACGCACAGTGGTAATCAATAGATGCCTCTGGTTTGCGGTGACTTTGTGCTAGCTCGTTATCTAGCCCAGAACCCTGCCACACATGCTTGTTGACAGCCACGCTCACCTTGACGATCCGGCTTTTGACTCGGACCGAGAAGCGGTAATCAATCGGGCGCGATCAGCGGGATTGCACTGCCTCCTGTCGGTGAGTGGCGGGACTGGGCCGGAGCATTTGGCCGCGCCAATCCCCATTGCCGAGAGTCAGGACTGGATCTATGCGACCGCAGGTGTCCACCCGCACGAGGCGCAACACTTTCAAGAGGCTCACGCCGAGGAGATACGGCGGCTCACGCGGCATTCCAAAGTCATTGCCATCGGTGAGATAGGGCTTGATTATCACTATGACCATTCGCCGCGCGAGGTACAGAAGCAGGTGCTCGCAAGGCAGCTTGAGATCGCACGCGAGGCCAGGCTGCCGGTCGTAATCCACTGCCGTGAGGCCTGGGCGGACTTGCGCGAACTGGTGCGTACGCACTGGCAATCGAGCGGCCTGGGGGGAATCCTGCACTGTTTCTCGGGAAGCCGGGAGGACGCGTTCACTTTTCTTGACTGGGGTTTCTTGATCTCATTTGCGGGGAATTTGACCTACAAGAAGGCGGAAGGCCTGCGTGCCGTCGCGTGCGAAATTCCTCTAGGCCACCTGTTGACCGAGACCGACAGCCCTTACCTTGCCCCCCTCCCACATCGGGGAAAGCGCAACGAGCCTGCTTTCGTGGCAGAGGTAAACCGTACGCTCGCGGCCTTACGGTCGGTCTCGGCTGAAGAAATGGGGCAAATCGTGGCGCAGAATTTTTCCCGGATGTTTCGAGTGAGGTGAGCCGCAGGGAATCTGCTATCACGAGGGTTCTGGGGACGACTCGCTCACGACTTGGGGCTTCGCTCCGGCGCCAGCCACCGAGCGGTGTTCCGGTGATCCCATTTGGGCCTCGATACACAGACTACGTGTGAATACCCCCCTAGTATTAGAAGCTGTTTCAAAACCTCGAAAGCCCCAAAGGGGCGGCCCAGCACAGCCCTGGGCAGCGCCCAGGGGGCCGGGGCCTAAAGGCCATGCTAAGCCCTGAAGGGGCGAGATTCCCCCGGGTGTCGCGCCCCTTCGGGGCCGGGCCAACGAAGGCGAATGGGGGCACCTATAACTTTGTTAGTCCGGCCCTTCGGGCCTGGGGTTTTGAAACCAGTTCTAGGCTGATATCGGCATTCGAACGCCGCATGGCTGTGGGGTGGCGAGGAGCGCCGCGGTGCGCCGATGCCAGTGAGAGTGCTGGGCTAGAGAGGACGAGGTGCCCATTTCCAGCCCTTGCCATTACGAACGAGCCAGACAGCATGCTTAGAATCGAAAAGCAGCCGGGAGACAAGGCGAAAGCGGGATGAATGGGTTGGGGGCCAGGTTGGGCGGGTTCCGGATTTGGAAGGTCATCACCACTCGTAAATCCAGACATAGCTCGTGGCCTGGGTTGGCAAGGGCGGGGCATCGCCGTAAACCTTGCCGTCTTTCTTCTCGCCGTTTCGCCAGACAAGACGAAACCCTCTTTGGAAAAAGATGGGGTCCTGCTCATGAAACCGGTAGGCCGAGAAGCGGCAAAGGCCGGCGATATCCTCCTCCTTATGGGTAAGACCCGCGACAGGCAGGTGGTACAGGTCGCGGTTGAAGTAATAGGTACCGAGGAAATAGTCCTCGGTCCCTGAAGAGAGCATCATCGGCTCATTTGAGTCGTCAACATAGGCTCGTAGCAAGGCCTCCAGATAACTGAAGTTGCGGCTCGCGGCGGCCAGGGTCACCTGGTAAAGCGCTCCCGCCCGCGAGGATTGGCACATATCGAGGAACTGGAAGGGTTCGAGCGTCGCGTTCTCTCGAACCGTCAGGCGGAGCCGCGCGCGGGGCGGCAATTCAACGCTGGCGAGGCGAAGCGGAAGGTTTTCGATTCCCCGGAAGATCCACCAGAAAGTTTGGGGCTTTTCGATTCCCGCGCCAAGCTGGCCGGTGATTCGGATGCTCCGGCCAAAGGGAATCCGATAAGTGTTGTACAGGCCGCTCGGCTGGCCTGTCTTTCCTACGCGCTCGGTGCCCCAGGGCGCTGTGGGATCGTTCCAGCCAATTCCGTGGCCGAGAAACAATTCCATATCGATCGAAGGCCGGGTTTCTGCGTCGATGTAAAATCGGATGCGGGTTCTGCCGTAGCCGGGCCAGTCACCTCCGAACCACATGTGCGTCATGCATCCCGCACCCGTGCGTTCAAACAATACGACCTCGCGGTCAGGATACAGGAGGCCTTCCTTTCCGGCGGTCCCAAAAGTTTTCAGGCCAGAAGGTGAGGGAAGATTCACTTTCGGCTCGGAACTGGGGAGTGCGCTTGACGCGCCCCCCAATGGCATGCTCGATGTTGCAAGGATTGTCTTCAGAAAGCCCTTTCGATTCATCATGCGCATGTTGGCTCCTGGACAGGTCACAGGTCCGGCGGGCCCGATTCTTCGCCCTGATGGAGCAGTTCGCCCAGGTCCAGACCGTCGCTGGGCACGTACTTTCGCCAGTACGACACCGATTCTTTCAGATCGTGAAGAATGTCGGCGGGCAGCGCCGCCCGCGCCGCAAGGATCTCGAGCCTCAGGTAAATGTCTTCGCATCGCGGCAGCATGCCAGGGTCTTGTCTATTTGATAGGCCGTAGCGATCGCGTTCAGGACCTTGCCACCCATGACTTTGAGCCACTGGTCGCGGATGAGCACTTGATTACGGGGGTCGTGACTCCCCAAGCCCAGCGAAGTGTGGGTGCCGCGCCCGGAGTAAAGGTTCACGACGGGTGCGCCCGTCGCTTGACCCGCGGACAGGACCTCCCAGATCCACTCCTCCAGATGCACAGGGTCCGTATAGAGCGGGTCACACTCCGTGTCGGCGCTCCCTTCCCCGTAATTGAGGCTCAGCTCGCGCGCGATCGAAAGCCATTGGCGCGGCTTCGTCCAGCGTTTCGAGGCAAAACAGTTGTCGATGACCAGATGTATCCGTGGGCGGTGCATGTTAAGCTCATTTACTAATCGTCCCAGGCAGCCTGGGATGATGGCCCAAGCAAGGGAAAGACGCAAGTGCTCCCGTTTTGAAACCCAGAAGTTCCGGCCCGCCGGGCGGCCCACTTGAGGGACAACAGCGCTCAACGAGAATGCATCATTTTATGAAGATGCCTGTTATCCTTACTTCACTGGTAGAACTTCAGTGAACACCGGCGGTGGGAAGTGTACATGATGAGGTCTATTCTCTGCACATTCATCCTGATGACCTTAGGAGCCGGGAGCACTCTTGCCGCGGCAGTGCGCCCGTGCCTGGGAAGCGTGCCCCTCGGGAGCTTTCGACTCCGGGTGGAGAGGCCCAAAGCGGATTCTTCCCTTCTAATTAGTGAAGTCAATCGTATTCTACCCGGCGATAAGCTGAGGTACGAGCCCGTCCATTTGCGTCCCGAAATCAAGGACAAGGCCAGGATTTCCCTGATACTCGTTCCCTCGCTTGACGAGCCGTCTAAAAAGCTCACGGTTCTCGAGGAAAAGAAAGCCAGTGAGGCGGCGGAATGGGAAGTCCCGGCGCGAGCGTCGGTCGTAGGGCTCGTTTTCGGCCCGCAAGGACTCGATCTCAAGAAGGTTGACACCCTCGTTCAAAAGAATGAAGACCTGATTTCCGAACTGGCAGACTACGCGCAACAGACAGCCACGGTTGAGGCCCTGGTCCAGACTTTATCCGACTATGAGCAGTCGGCACCCGGAAGCCGCAATTTGAATGCGGTGCTGAGCGGTTTTTCGACTCAATATGGGGTTTCGCTTCCCAAGCTCGATGCGAGCACTCCGACGGACCAGCAGGCCGCCTTGCTGCTCCGTGCGGTTCTACCCTCTGTTTCGGCCTATGATCCTTTAAGTGCCAGCAGAACATCGATGGTCCAGCAATCGGCCGGGCTGGCGGCTTCTGTTGCGGGTCTCTTTTTCGGGACCCCGGTGACACTCGCAGCCGGAGGCGCCGCGCTGTTCCAGAACCTTCATACGATGATGTTTCCCGAAACGGATTTTCATTCGGCCTTCGTCCAATCCGGGACGGCTGGTAACTTGGAGCTTTGCAGCAAGGGAAAAGAGTCCAAATCCCGGACTCGAGTTGCCTACCTCTGGGCGTTGCGCATCCCTGATGCCGCGCCGCCCGTCGTGTCGATCCCGTCGGAGACGCATGTGCCCATCGGATGGAAATCAAACCTGAGGGTAACCTGTGAGACCGTGGCGCAGCTAAAGCTGCTTCCACGCATTCGGGGCTGGGAACTCATCTCACGAGAAAAGCGTAGTGCGGTTCCCGTTACGGTATCTGTGGGTGGATCGGATGCCACGCTCGCGCTTGACTTGACCAAAGTGAAGCTTCCAGCGGGTGAATACCACGTGGCGGCCTTGTGGGACTGGGAGCCGCTGGAAGTGAAAGGAACTGTGACGCTCCACCCTTTTGGCGAGTTGCGTAATGCCAAGGTCACTCCTGAATCGGAGGATCGGCTGGTCTATCGAAGCGGCCTTGTCTCGATTGAATTGGCGGGGGCTGATTTCGAGTTCGTGGAGAAGGCAGCGATCAAGAAAG
>Ga0070741_10018607_pt1 | contig 11222 bp, 9 predicted proteins | sample Coa_R1_4_FD_66440 | JGI IMG/M metagenome (GOLD analysis project Ga0070741, IMG submission 66440) | Surface soil microbial communities from Centralia Pennsylvania, which are recovering from an underground coalmine fire - Coalmine... | ecosystem: Environmental > Terrestrial > Soil > Unclassified ...
TGAAGGCGTCCTCAGCGGCGCGCCGTACGATGGCACACAGCAATTCCTCACGATTGGCAAAATGACCATACAGGGTGCCAACTCCTAGATGGGCTCGTGCGGCAACAACATTCATTTCGAGTTCGAGCCCACATTCAGCAAAAACGGACTGGGCCGCCTCAAGAATACGTGCACGATTGGTCATGGCATCGGCACGTTTGCTCGATCCTCCAGAATGTTGCATGCTCTTCTCCCTCTGGTAACAAGTGACACCTGGAAAGTTATATTTTCCCGAAAGTCAAAACCGAATTCCGATTCGGATTATAAGGTGTACTGGAAACCTTTGTCAAGTAGGCGATATTTGGCCTATAGCCAGCCTGACACCTCATCTGCTATTATTTAAGAGGGCAGAAGCAGAGGTACCACTACCACTACGAAAAGATGCGGGAAGCCTCTCCCCTTGGAGGAAATATCTGGTCATGACCGACCGCGTAGGACAACCCCCAGAGGGGGCACGGCAGTTTGGCAACTATCGCCTTGTACGCTTGCTAGGGCAGGGCGGCTTCTCTCAAGTCTATCTTGGCGAGCATCTTCGCCTGGAGACTCTGGCCGCTATCAAGGTACTCTCCACGCATTTAACCGGGGACGAGGTGAATAGCTTGCTCGCGGAAGCGCGCACTATTGCTCGCCTGGAACATCCCCATATTGTACGCATCCTCGATTTTGCGGTCGAGCATGATACTCCCTTTCTCGTTATGAGTTATGCACCCAATGGAACATTACGCCAGCGCTACCCCAGGGGCGCTCGCTTGCCACTAGATATCATTCTCACCTATCTCAAGCAGATCGCCGACGCGCTACAATATGCCCACGACGCAAAATTGATCCATCGCGATATCAAACCAGAGAATATGTTGTTAAACCAGCGCGACGAAATCTTGCTCAGCGACTTCGGAATTGCTGTTGTAGCACATAGTTCGCGCTCATTAGGCACGCAAGAGATCATAGGCACTGTGCCCTATATGGCTCCTGAGCAGGTTCAGGGCAAACCACGCCCATCGAGCGATCAGTACGCGCTCGGTGTGATCACCTATGAATGGCTTTGTGGCAGTCATCCTTTTCGCGGCACGCCAACAGAGGTAGCCTTCCAGCACATCCACGCCACCCCACCATCCTTGCGTGAGAAGCTGCCTATGATCCCGCCTGCTCTTGAAGCTGTAGTACTCAAGGCGCTAGAGAAAGATCCCCACCAGCGCTTTGCCAGCGTGCGTGAGTTCGCTATAGCCTTTGAGCAGGCCTGTCAGCAATACTTGTCTTCCACCTCCACTACTACACCGAGCAAGAGTATCTACCTGACATCCAGCTCCGCTCAACCAGCGAATCAGGCTCCTTACGCTCTGACGCCTACCCAACCGGATAGCAAGGCTCAATCTCCAGAGCGTAACATCTCTCGACGAAAGCTGGTGTTTGGATCAATCGGGCTGGCAGGACTCGGCGCGACAGCCGCAGGTATAGCATGGTTGACGCTTTCGCCGAGGCCCCATACGCCCCCGCAGTCTCAGGTAGGCGATACGCTCGTCGTCTATTCCGGGCATATAAGCCCGGTGAAAGCCGTCGCCTGGTCGCTCGATAGCACACGCATTGCTTCCGCAGGTGACGTAACTGATCGTACAGTACAGGTCTGGAATGCGACTACCGGTCACCATCTCCTTACCTACAAAGGTCATACCACCAATATTAATGCGCTATCCTGGTCGCCTGATAGCAAATATATCGCCTCTGCCAGCGGCAATAGCTTCTTTGGCGGCGAACATGTTGTACAGGTCTGGGACGCTACCACAGGAAAACTCATCTATACTTATAGCCGTCATACACAACCAGTACGAGCAGTAGCCTGGTCTCCCGATGGCAAACTCATCGCCTCGGCCAGCGAAGACAAGACGGTGCAGGTCTGGGACAGCACCGATGGCGCATTTCTCTTTTCTTATTCCAGGCATACAGGCATAGTGAGCGCTGTTGCCTGGTCGCACGATGGTAATCTCCTCGCATCCGGCAGCTACGATAAGACGGTACAGGTCTGGGACGCACATACAACGACAATGGCAACGACGGCGGCATATAAATTTTCTCTTCCTCATCCAGCCTGGGTCAATACCGTCATCTGGTCGCCCGACAACAAGTTCCTTGCCTCCGCTAGTGGGGACAGTTTTCTTAACGACGACCATAACGTCTATGTATGGAATGCTGCTACAGGAGAGCGCATCCTCACCTATAGCAGCCACGCTACATCGGTAGATGCCCTCGCCTGGTCACCTGGTGGTCAATTCATCGCCTCAGCAGGCTTCGATAAATTTGTGAAAATCTGGAATGCTACCACTAGCATAACTGCATTCACCTATCGCGGTCATACGCTTGGCATCAACGCCCTCGCCTGGTCGCCCCACGGCAAATACATCGCTTCCGCCAGCAATGACGGCACCGTGCGAGTCTGGCAAACTTATTGATGCCCCCATGACATATTTGCCCATCAAAATCCTTGACATCCCCACCTCTCTCAGTTATACTTAGTGTATAAATCACACTAAGTCAAATGCCTATCAGAGAAGGAGTATGATATGCCTCTTATCGCTTACTTCAAATCGGAACCCACCGAATATATCCTCGCGTACTCTAATGGCAAGACTTTCCGTCAGGGAGCGGGCGTAGCTTTCTGGTATTGGAAACCAAGCACATCTATTGTTCTTGTACCCGTTTCGACGGTTGATGCACCGTTCGTTTTCAACGAGACGACGGGCAATTTCCAGGCAGTAACCCTTCAGGGACAGATCACTTATCGCATCACCGCGCCTGGAACCCTCTCACAGCTGCTGAACTTCACAATCAACCCACAGACGCGCCAGTATCTCTCTGAGGACCCCGCGAAGCTCAATCAGCGCATCGTCAATATTGTGCAGATGCATACGCGCAACGAACTCCAGCAGTTCACGCTCGAAGATGCCCTGCGCAGTTCGGAACGTATGGCCCGTACCGTACTTGGTCGCTTGCACGAAGAGGAAGGGCTATCGGCGCTGGGCATCGAATGCATAAGCTTGTTCTACACGGCCATCAAAGCTACTCCAGAGATGACCAAAGCCTTAGAGGCTGAGTACCGCGAAGCTCTTCAGAAGCGCGCTGATCAGGCCATCTATTCACGTCGTGCCGATGCTGTTGAGCAGGAACGCAAGATTAAGCAGAACGAACTCTCTACTGCCGTCGCACTCGAACAGCGCCGCCGCGAACTGGTTGACCTGCAAGGCGAAAATGCGCGCAAGCAAGCCGAGTTCGAGGCCGAGGCATTGCGTATTCGCCTCGCGCCTTACCAGGATCTCGAATCGCGCAAAGTTGTCGCTCTGGCCTTCCGCGACTTCGCCGACAATGCGCAGAAAATCGGCAACCTGACCATTACCTCTGAAATTCTCGAACAGCTCTTGAACGTCTAAACACGCACTAAAAGCCGGTTGGTCACTTATGGTCAACCGGTCTTGCGCTCATGCTTATAGTTATCTGATATATCTATGCTAAAAATAGAGGGAATGCGCCATGTCTGAGATAGAGAGAATCGTCGTTGTTACGAAAAAAACTGCGCTCGAAGACCTGGTCTACCGTCTGAACTCGCGCGAGCAGGCAAAATTTTACCTGGAGCAGAATCAGATCTCTTTCGCTGAATATGAGCAGGCCGATGCACAATACCAACGAGCAATCCACGCAATTAAGCAGCAGTTGCCGCGCACGCTCAAGCAGCAGTTTATTGATCGCGACTTTCTGCCCACCTACCAATTTAGCGAGCACGACCTTGTTATCACCGTTGGCCCTGATGGCCTGGTCATCAATACCGCCAAGTACCTTACTACGCAACCGATCCTGGCAATCAATCCTGATCCCAGGCGTATTGACGGCGTGCTTATCCCCTTCACCTTCACAGAGATGGGTACGTGGCTCGAACGTGCCTTGCGCGGCAAGGTCAGGGTCACGCGTGTGTCGATGGTCAAGGCTACGCTCAACGATGGGCAGGTTCTCTATGGCGTCAACGATCTGTTCATTGGGCCGCGCACGCACGGTTCGGCCCGCTACCTGTTGGAGTTCGCAGGTCGGCGCGAGCAACAGAGTTCGAGCGGCATCATCGTCTCGACAGGCGCGGGCTGCACAGGCTGGTTACGCTCGATTACGCTGGGTGCCTGGCATGTTGCCCACTACTTCGAGCAAACAGACGGCAGACTATCAACAACGACCCACTACTCCGAGCAAACAGGCAGCAAGCCACCAACACCAGAGCAACTTTCTCTCGGCTGGGAGTCCGACCGCCTATGGTTCACTGTGCGCGAACCCTTCCCATCCAGGACCTCACAGACCAACATCGTTTTCGGTCAGATCGCTCGGGGTCAGGAGCTTGTGATCACCTCTCACATGCCCGACTACGGTGTCATCTTCAGCGATGGTATCGAAGCCGATTATCTTGCCTTCAATTCTGGCTTCATCGCTCGTGTTGGATTAGCAGAACGCAAGGCACATCTCATCACGAAAAGCTGAGGCGCTACCTAAACATAAACACATCTTAACACATTTGCGCGGAGCGCAAATGTGTTAAGATGTGTTTATGTTTAGGTAGCGCTCTACTCCATCGTTCCTACATGTGTCTTCTGAGACCCCTCGTGCGTCTCATTTCATAGCAAAACCATATTCCTTGGAAGGTCTACATTGAAAGATTTAAAAACATCACAAGATGTCCTGGATATTTTTAAACATCGTCGCCTTGACCGCTATGATTTATGTGCAGTGGCACTCATTCTACTGGCAACGCTGCTGCGCCTGGCCTTGATTGCTCTGGGCTGGCCCGCCCCCTACAACGATGAGGGAACAGTAGGGTTGATGGCTCTGCATATCGCTTATCACGGTGCCCACCCGCTCCTCTATTATGGGCAGGACTACATGGGGTCCCTGGAAGCATATCTCGGGGCAGGTTTCTTTCATCTTTTCGGGCCTTCGACGTTTGCGCTCAGGCTTGGTCTGCTACTCTTATTTGCACTTTTCCTTATTTGCATGTATTGCTTAACTGCCCTGCTCTACACAAAAGGGCTGGCACTAATCACACTCGCACTGCTGGCGCTGGGGTCACCTGAAGTTATCTTCAGGCAATTGATGGCGGCTGGAGGACCTCCCGATTATTTTTTCTTTACGACGCTCCTCCTCCTGCTGACCGCCTGGTTAGCCTTTAGCGCGAACCGGTCCCATGAGCAACAGAGCAACAATGCAGCAAGCGAGCGGCATCAAGGGGACGCGCCCCCCACACCACGATTGCCTCTGCCTCGTCTCATAGCATATGCCGCCTGGGGCGCTATCGCTGGATTAGCTATCTGGAGTCATCTGCTATGTCTGCCATTTGTCGGCTGTGCGGGCCTATTGCTCCTGCTATTTTGCCGCCGTGAGTTGCGCTTTTCCACGCTGCTTGTGCTCGCGCTTTGCCTGCTCATCGGTATGTCGCCCCTGCTCATTTACAAAGCAACCGTTCCTGTCTCGCCCTACGAGAACTCGCTCTTTGGTGGTGGATACCGTGAACCATCCTATCCATCTCCCTTCCCAACCAGTAAACAGCCCAGGCCACAAGCCACAATCTCGCCAAAACCTATTCCGCCCATTCCAGGGCTACAGGTCGCGGGTACGATCCTGGTGAGTATCCCCGTTGCTACTAACGGGACCGCGCTCTGCCCCCTTTCGCCCAACGAGGCCTGGCCGCTTACTGATCGGGAAAGCACGTATACGCTCCTGTGCACCGGCATTCATGGTGTCTGGGGCCTGGGCTTCATCGTGCTCTGGTGTATAGCCACCATCAGCGCAATGCAGCGCCTGCGCAGGCACTGGTGGTCATCACATAAACAAAAATCGGCAGAGGAGACGATTCGCCAGGCGGGCCGACTGATGATCCTGCTCGGTTCAGGCTCAACGCTGCTCGTTTTCATGCTCTATCCCCAGGCGGCAGGCGTTACACCCTGGAATTCTGCGCGCTACCTTATTGGACTCCTGATCGCCCTGCCCGCCGTACTTGCTCCCCTCTGGGAAAAGCGGACGCAATGGAAAAAACGGGCGAGCACTCTTGCGCGGTCAGCGGTTCGCTATGGGGTCTTGCTGCTGCTCTTCATCACCTGCCTGCTCGGCACAATTAATACCTTCACGACACAGGTGCCATTAGCTCAGGCAGGTAACCGGCAACAAAACGAGCTTATCGAGGGACTGTTACAAAAAGGTGGCACATATATTTATGCCGACTACGATGATTGCAACCGCATCAGTTTCTTGAGCAACGAGCGCATTATCTGTGCAGCCCTCGACAAGGGATTACACCCCGGCCTTGATCGTTATTTTCCCTACCGCAAGATGGTAGCGCAAGCTCCTCATCCCTTTTACGTACTACAAAATGGCTCGGCCCAGGCATTCTTGTTCGAACAAAAGGCTGCACAACAACACATAACCTACCACAAATCTATCATCAGTGGATATAGTGTGTACGAACCAACAAGACATCTGGTAATATAAAAATCAGCCATCTCTATCAATGATTCTCATGAAAGGATTCTACATGGCACAGATCAAAATCTACGGTCTGAAAGAACATCTCGCACCGATCAAAGAAAAGCTTTCTAATGTCGTTCACGCTTGCGTCGTGGAAGCACTCCAATTGCCGCCCGACAAACGCTTCCATCGCTTTTTTCCGCTCGACCCGTCCGACTTTTTCTTCCCAGCGGATCGCAGCACGCATTATACTATTATCGAGATCAGTATGTTTGAAGGTCGTTCCGATGAAACGAAAAAGCAGTTAATTCGCTTGCTGTTTACCAGACTGCATGAGGAACTGCTCATCGCACCGCAAGATGTAGAGATCACCATCATTGAGACTCCTCGGCAGAATTGGGGAATTCGCGGCTTGCCAGGAGACGAATTACACGTAAATTATCGCGTCAACGTTTGAAGATACCTGCCAGGAGCAGGCATGAATTTTGACATCGCACCTCATTGTATGATCGTGTAAAAAAGAGAAAGAGCGTAAATCACATGTTTCAAGGTGGACATCCTCCGTAAGCACGAGCGTTTCGTGCAAGAAAGGAGCAAACACAATGGCAAAGCATGCGGTAACGATGAAAAGAGCATACGATGAGCCAGCGGCAAGTGACGGAACGCGTGTGCTGGTAGAGCGACTCTGGCCGCGCGGACTCTCCAAAGAGCGTGCCCACATCGCTGTCTGGCTGAAAGATATCGCTCCCAGCACCGAACTGCGCAAATGGTTCAACCACGACCCCGCGAAATTCGTCGAGTTCCGCCAGCGTTACAAGGCCGAGCTGCATAGCGAAAGCGGCCAACAAGCACTTAATAAGCTCCAGGCAATGGCCGCACAGGGACCCATTACGCTGGTGTTTGCAGCGCACGACACCGAGCACAATAACGCTGTAGTTCTCTACGATCTACTCATGAAGTAAAACATGCGGTGAGAGCTATGCTACTTATTTCTCTTCCAGGACGGGTAGCTTATCTGGCTTAACCGGCGATTTGCTGACCGGAAATTCGTCGAGTATATCTTTCGCATTCTGGTCACCGCCGCGCACGATCTCATAGACAATTGCGCCCAGGCATGCACCAACCAATGGCGCAACAAAGTAAATCCAGACGTTTGTCAACGCTTCACCACCGGCAAAAATGGCTGGGCCGAGGCTGCGAGCTGGATTCATGCTTCCTCCGGTCAGAAAGTTCGCAAAGAGGCCAGACACAATAATAACGAAGCCAACGGTCAGACCTCCACTGGCACGGTTAAAGCGTTTATCTGTCGCCGTCGCCATGCTCACATACATCAGAAAGAACGTGAGAACGCACTCTATCACCAGTGCCGCTACGAGGCTAATTTTTGGCGTCGTTGCCCCATAATGGGCCACGCTCGCTTTCGCCGGAACAATCAGAAAATGCACTGTGCTGGCCAGCAGCGCGCCCAGAAATTGAGCCAGCCAGAACGGCAGGGCCAGTTTCCAGGGAAAACGCCGCGCCACCGCAAAACCAAGCGTAATTGCCGGATTAAAAAGAGCTGCAGAAATATAGCTCATCGTGTAGATCATCGCCGCTATAGTCAAACCAAAGGTCAGATGCACTACCAGAATGGCCGCCATATTATCTACATCGCCCCCCACCATGATTCTCGCCCCACAGCCAAAAAAGACGAGCGCGAACGTTCCAATAAACTCGGCGAAACTGCGCCTGATGATATCAGCTGCTTTTACCATAAATTCTCCTTCTAGCTCCCCTTTGAGCCTCCTACGCCTCAGGATAGGTTTTCAGGACAAATATATTTGAATAGACAGAACTATTACATAACTGCTGCTTTTCACACGTTTGCCAACGAATATCGGATGCTTAATCACAACAAAAGGCAATGCAAATAGCTCTGTTTGCATTGCCCGTCTTTCTAAGTTACGATTCAAAGAAGAGAGGAAAAACTATATGAGTCAGCAAACGCACCCACCCAATGACCAGATGCCTCACCGCTACTATGGTCACATCAATCGAGACCACCCGCATGGCGAGATGCCTCATGTCCTGCATGGCATTCTTACGCGCCTGAATCTACCTCGGCTCGTGCAGCACCATACACGGGCAGAAGCTCTCGCGCTTTTTAGCTTCATCAACGGCTGCATCAGCATCGGACTGATGGCCACTCTGGCTGTTATTACCAGATCACCTTTTGTGTTCCCCTCACTTGGCCCCACAGCATTTCTTTTCTTTTATACACCAACCGCCCCGGCCGCATCTCCCCGCAACACTATCATTGGTCATGCCATCGGCACGCTGGCGGGCTATTTCAGCTTAGTCATTACCGGCCTGACCACAGCGGGACCGGCTTTAGCGGTCGGTGTGACCTGGCCACGTGTGCTCGCGGCCGCCATCTCGCTGGGACTTACTGCCGGAATAATGGTCCTGCTCAAATCACCTCACCCTCCTGCCGGAGCTACCACGCTGATCATCTCGCTTGGCATCCTGACCCAACCCTGGCAACTCGTCCTGCTTATGATGGCCGTTCTGCTGCTTACGTTACAAGCCTTCGTTATCAACCGCCTGGCGGGTATCCCCTATCCCCTATGGAGCTCCATTCAGACACCGCAAGCCGAAACCCATCAGTAGAGAAGCAATTGCTTATCCAGTATGATTGCTGCCCTACGGCTTTGTGCCCCAGGAACGTCTCACCAACGATGGTGGAATATCTGCTACTGTTGGACAACCAGCGAGTAGCATCGCCAGTTCAAGTTCCTCGCGCAACAATTCTAGCACATGACGCACTCCCGCCTGCCCATTGACGGCCAATCCCCAAAGAATGGGGCGACCGATCAGAACCGCTCGCGCTCCCAGTGCCAGCGCTTTCAAGATATCCGTGCCGCGCCGCACACCTCCATCAAGGTAGACTTCGCAGCGCCCGGCAACGGCCTCGACGACTTCGGGTAGCGCTTCGATGCTGGGGATAACGCCATCGAGTTGCCTCCCACCATGATTAGAAACGACAATGCCAGCTGCGCCATACTCCAGCGCTAACAGCGCATCCTCAGCAGTGAGAATCCCCTTGACGAGGATCGGCAGTTCGGTGATGGAGCGCAGCCACGGCAGAACCTCCCAGGTAAGCTTCCGCCCCTGGTATGGCTCCTTCTTATACAAGTCTTTGGCGGTAAGTAGCAGCGCATTCCCATCGAATGCTTGCGGATAATTTGCCTGCTGGTACGCGCCAAAATCGTTGCGTTTATCCCTCTCCCTCTTGCTCATTACTGGTAGATCAACGGTGAGCACAATGGCACGATATCTGGCAGCTTCCGCTAGTTTGACCAGTGCATGTGCCCATCTTTGGTTATAATAATAGAGCTGGAACCAGAGCGGGCCTTGTGCCGATTGCGAGACATCTTCCAGATTGCGGCTTGCCTCGGTGCTCAGCACCATCAGCGTTCCCGCTTCACCTGCCGCCCGAGCTGTCGCACATTCACCCTCTGGATGTATCATACCGTGCCCCGCCGAGGGAGCAATCAACACAGGCATACTCACTGGCGTCCCGACAACACTTGTACGCAAATCGACAACCTCGACCCCGGTTAGCATCCGTGGTCTTAGCCACCAGCCTCCAAATGCGCTGCGATTCTCGCGCAACGTTATCTCGTCTTCACTGCCTCCCTGGTAGAAGTCCCAGATAGGACCCTCCACCCGTGTCCGAGCAAGCTCTTCATAGTCCCTGAGATTCACAAGCTGCATGCAATAACCCTTTCTGGGGAAAAAGTAGATCTGGTGAGATGATATCATTTCATCAGGTTAAAAATTCATGCGGGCCGTATGACCCGCATGAATTTTTAACCTGATGAAATGGTATCACTAACTATCAAGCGTTAGTTTGTCAGCAAGCAGACTGGCGCTGAGTAAAGCATGTTCGTGTTGTCGCGTTGAAAGCGAAGAAAACTGGAGCGTGTTGAGCGCATTGTAAAGCAGGGCCACATAGTACTCCCCAATATCGTCGCTCGGATTCTGATCCACCATCCAACACGCCAGCAGACGCAATTGGACTACCGTGTCGTAGGCTTTCGCCAACGCAACATTGCTCGTCTGGAACTGGCCCACTAATTGTTCCACCTGACTGAAACGCTCGATGCTACAGAGCACTTTCTCCATCGCCAGGCATTCGTCGAGCGTGGCCTCCCCTTCCTCTAACAGTTGAAAACGCACTACTGCGTCGAGCGTGGCCACATCGCGCAGGATGTGGCTACGACGCGTGCACTCAAAATCGACCAGCCACATCAGCCCCACACTGTCCACCAGGATGTTATGCTGGTTCAGATCGCCATGCGTGATACATTCATACGTTGGATAGATGAATGCTTCTCCAGCAATCGCGCGGAAAGGATGCGTGAAATCTTTCCTCTCGCTCAGAGAGTCAAAAAAGAGTCTGTCGTTACGCATAAACACAGAGGATGCGAGTTGCTCAAAAGCGGTCTTCTCAATCTCTTCAAGCGAGCAGCATAATGTATCCTGATAGTCCACAGCCAGATCGCGCGGGTAGAGTTGCCCCAGGTTCGCATACCAGGCACCACAGGTATCCTGGAATAGCCGTTTCAAGGCTTGCTTTATCTGCACAGCATCACTCTGATGATAAAATTGGCCGAAATCGATCCATTTATCATTGGTCGTGCCCAGCAAGGAGTAGA
>Ga0070741_10018608_pt1 | contig 11222 bp, 8 predicted proteins | sample Coa_R1_4_FD_66440 | JGI IMG/M metagenome (GOLD analysis project Ga0070741, IMG submission 66440) | Surface soil microbial communities from Centralia Pennsylvania, which are recovering from an underground coalmine fire - Coalmine... | ecosystem: Environmental > Terrestrial > Soil > Unclassified ...
TGGGGCGTAGCTGCGGCTCGATGCCGCAGGCACGCATGGCGCTAGCGACGAGCTGTACCAGCGCGGAATCGGCGGGCACGCGGAGCGCGTTGTACGTGCGTGTCACGCTGGCCTCGATGCGCGCGCCCATCTCGGCGGCGGCCCGCTCGAGCGCGCCGACCATGTGCTCGGTCTGCTCCTGGAGCCGGGCTTCGTCGCGGCTACGCGCCTCGCCAAGGAGCTCCACCCGCTCGGGCACGACATTCGACGCGGTGCCGCCGCGGATCACGCCGAAGTTGGCCGTGGTCTGGGCATCGATGCGGCCGAGGCGCATCGTGGCCAGCCCGCGCGCCGCTGCCTGGATGGCATTGATGCCCTGCTCCGGCGCCACGCCGGCGTGCGCTGCCCGGCCCAGCACGGTGACGGTGATCGAGTTCTGGGCCGGTGCCTCGTTGATGATCGTGCCCACCGGGCCATCGCTGTCCAGCACGATGGCGGAGCGGGCGCGGACCCGACTGAGGTCGAGCGACTTGGCGCCCTTGAGGCCGGTCTCCTCCTGCACGGTGAAGATCACCTCCACCGGCCGGCAGGGGAGGTCGGCATCGTGCGTCACGCGCAGCGCTTCCAGAATGGCTGCCATCCCCGCCTTGTCATCGGCACCAAGGATCGTCGTCCCATCGCTGCGAATGACCTCCCCCTCTATGATTGGAGTGATTCCTCGGCCCGGCTGCACCGTATCCATATGCGCGGAGAGCAGGAGCGGTTCGCGGGCCGCGCCCGCGCCACGCCCCTCGCGGCGGGCAATCACGTTGCCAGCAGCGTCGCGCTCGACGTTGCAGCCCAGCGCGGCCAGCTCCCCGGCAGCGAGCTCGGCCACGACTGCCTCCTCGCCGGAGGGGCTATCGATGCGCACCAGACGCAGGAAGAGATCGATGAGACGGTCGCGGTCGATGGCTGGCAGCGGCATGAGGCATCCTCCCTGGCTGGCAAGCGTCGGCACGGGGTGCTCTGGCGCTCGACCGATTATAAGGGCCCTGCGCCGCCGGCACGGGCGGCGTGGCTGTTCCGCGCGGTAGAGTCGAGCGTGCTCCGGGCACGTGCCCAATGCAGGCGCAGGACCGGCGGCAGGCCATGAGACGAAGGATCACAGCGCCAGGGCCTGGCGGCCGGATACTGGAGTATGCGCGGGCGCGATGGACACGCGTGCCCCGCCGTCCGTTTTGAATGAGTGAGGGTGGTTGGCCGGTGCTCATCGGCATCAATGCGCAAAAGCTCTTCGTGACGCAGGACTACCGCAACGCCGGCGTCAGCCGCTACATCCGGCAGCTTGTTCGCCATCTGCCGCTCGTGCCTGGCGATGAGCGCTACCGGCTCTACACCAACCGGCACGTGACGTCCTGGCCGGAGGTCGAGGGGGAACGCCTGTCGCTCGCACCGGCGCGCCTGCCGACTCTGAGCCCGGTGCTGCGCATCCTCTGGGAGCAGACGGTGCTGCCGGCGCTGGTGCTGCGCGATCATCTCGATCTGCTGCACTGCCCGCTGAACGTGAGTCCGGCCATCGCGCACGTGCCGGTGGTGCTCACGATCCACGATGTCACCTTTCTCCGCTATCCCGACCGGTTCAGCCGGCTCAAGCAGCGCTACCTGGCCACCTTTACCCGCTTTTCGGCGCGGCGGGCGGCGCGCATCCTGGCCGACTCGGCAGCCACGAAGGAGGACGTGCACCGCGCCTTCGGCGTTCCGCGCGAGCGGGTCGACGTGGTGTATCCCGGCGTGGACGAGGACTTTCGTCCCCTGGATCCGGCGAAGCCGGAGGACGCCGCGCAGCTGGCTGCCTTCCGTCGCCAGCACGGCCTGCCCGAGCAGCTGGTGCTCTACCAGGGAACGCTCGAGCCGCGCAAGAACGTGGACACGCTGGTGCGAGCTTTTGCCATGGCTGTGCAGCGCGGCTTGCCGCACACGCTGGTGCTGGCGGGCGGCAAGGGCTGGGGCTATCAGGCGATCTTCCGCGCGGTGGAGGAGAGCGGTGCTCGCCACCGGATCCGTTTCGCCGGCTACGTGCCGAGAGAGGAACAGCCCCTCTGGTACAATGCAGCCCAGCTTTTTGTGTATCCCTCCCAGTACGAGGGGTTTGGCCTGCCGCCGCTCGAAGCAATGGCGTGCGGCGTGCCGGTGATTACGTCCAATACCTCTTCGCTACCAGAGGTAGTGGGAGAGGCTGGCATCATGGTCGATCCGGCGGACGTCGAGGCGCTCGCGGAGGCGATGCTGGCTGTGGCCGAGGATGAATCGCGTCGCGCTAGCCTGAGTGCTGCCGGAAGGCAGCGGGCCCGGCAGTTTAGCTGGCGTGCCGCTGCCGGCGAAGCGGCGGCCGGCTATCGGCGCGCGCTCGCGGCGCTTGCCGGTGCTCCGGCCTTCTCTGGAGAGCCGGCTGGCACAGCAGATCCAAGCGGGGGCAGGCAGATGGGGGTCGGCGTGTGAGCGCACGGCCGGCATCGCCGGAGGGTCCGCCGCGGGCCAAGCTGCCGGCGCCCGCGGTCGCGGCCGTGGGGCATGGCTCAGCCGTCGACGAGCCGCCCGGGTACCATTCCGCACCCGGTAGCCGGCGACACGGCCTGGCACGCGGCCGCTCGTTTTCCAAGCTCTGCATCCGGCTGGCGCTGCTGGCCGCTGATGCGCTGCTCATCCACCTGGGCTTCCTCCTGGCCTACTCCCTACGCTACGACCTGCGCCTTGGCCCCGACCAGGGCGAGTTCTTCGATGCGCCGTTCAGCGCCTATGGACTGGCCGAAGGCGTGCTCCTGGCGGTGATGCTCGCCCTCCTCTCCAGGCGCGGGCTCTACCGGCTCAAGCGTGGCATGCAATGGCTCGACGAGGTAGGGATCATTGCCACCGCCACCACGACCGGCATCTCGGTGCTGGTGATGGTCTTCTACCTCTTCCGGCCCGGCGTCACCTCGCGTGCCATGCTCTTCTACGCCTGGGTCTGCATCATCGTGCTGCTGAGCGCGCTGCGGCTGGGCATGCACTGGGCAATTGCGCAGGGCCGGCGGCGCGGCCTCGGCCTCTCGCGGGTGCTCGTCGTCGGTGCCGGACACCTGGGCAAGATGATCATGCAGCAGCTGGCGGCACGCCGCCGGATGGGCTATGAGATCGTCGGCTATTGCGACGATCTCGAATGGGCGCGCGGCGAGTCGTTCGGCCGCTTCGCCTGCCTGGGGGCCATTGATGATCTGGAGCAGGTGATCGAGAGCCAGCGCGTCAACGAGGTGATTATCGCGCTGCCTTCGGCGGAGCACGAGCGCATTCTGGAGATCGTGTCGCTGTGCGAGCGCAACGGGGTCGGGTTCAGCCTGGTGCCGGATACGTTCGACCTCACGCTGGGCACGCTGGAGGTGGCACACGTGGCCGGGATTCCCCTCATCGGGCTGCGCGAGCCGGCGCTGCAGGGCTTCGATCGCGCCCTGAAGCGGGTGATCGACGTGGTCGTCTCGGCCATCGCGCTGATCGTCCTGGCACCGATCATGCTGCTGGTGGCCATCGCGGTGAAGCTCGATTCGCCTGGGCCGGTGCTGATCGGCCAGGAGCGGGTGGGAGCCGGCGGGCGAACCTTCCGCTGCTACAAGGTGCGCTCGATGTACGTAGATGCCGAGCAGCGTCTCGCCGAGCTGCTCGAGCGCAACGAGGCCGGCGGCCCGATCTTCAAGCTGCGCGATGATCCGCGCCGCACGCGCGTGGGGCGGATCATTCGCAAGCTGAGTCTGGACGAGGTGCCGCAGCTCTGGAATGTGCTGGTGGGCGATATCAGCCTCGTCGGGCCGCGTGCCCCCTTCCCGCACGAGGTGGCCAAGTACAACGAGTGGCAGCGGCGGCGCCTCGAGGCCACCCCCGGGCTCACCGGGCTGTGGCAGGTGAGCGGCCGCAGCGATCTTTCGTTCGACGAGATGGTGATGCTGGACCTCTATTACATCGAGAACTGGTCGCTGGGTCTGGATCTAAAGATCATCTTGCAGACCATTCCGGCCGTCATCACCGGCCGCGGCGCCTACTAGCCCCACCGCCCATTACCGGCTCCTGATTCTCGGCAACTGGCTACCGACTACCGGCAATGGACTACTGGCTACTGGCTACCGGCAACGGACTACTGGCTACCGAATGAACATCGCCATCGTTCACGACTATCTCAATCAGATGGGCGGCGCCGAGCGCGTGCTGCTGACCCTGCACGAGGTCTTTCCCCAGGCGCCGATCTATACCTCCATCTACGCGCCCAGGCTGGTCGACCCGGCGTTCGCCCGGATGGATGTGCGCACCAGCTTCATGCAGCGCCTGCCGTTCGTCCACACGCACCACCAGGCCTTTCTCCCCCTCTTCCCCTTTGCCTTCGAGAGCTTCGACCTGCGCGAGTACGATCTGGTGCTCAGCATGAGCAGCGCGTGGTCGAAGAACGTCGTGACCCGCCCGGAGACCTGCCACGTCTGCTATTGCCTGACGCCGATGCGCTTCGGCTGGAACTTTCAGGGCTACGCGCAGGCGGGCGAGCGCATTGCCGCCTGGCAGCGCGCCGCGCTCACTCCCATCATCGCGGCGCTCCGCCTGTGGGACGCGGTGGGCGCCAGCCGGGTCGACTTCTTCGCCGCCATCTCCACCACGGTAGCGCAGCGGATCCGGAAGTACTACCGCCGCGAGGCGGAGATCATCTATCCGCCAGTCGACACGCGGTCGTTCGCTGTCGAGGATGCGGCCAAGGAGCCAGACGGCGGGTACTTCCTCGTCGTCTCGCGCCTGATCCCCTATAAGCGGGTCGATCTTGCCATCCTGGCCTGCCAGCGGCTCGGCGTGCCGCTCAAGATTATCGGTGAAGGGCGCGATCGCCCGCGACTCGAGGCGCTCAGCCGGCGGTGCCGCAACGGTGCCAGCAATGGCCACGGCAGCATGGTTGAGTTCCTGGGAGCCGTCCGCGACATCCGGCCGTATCTGCGCCGCTGCCGCGCCTTTCTCTTTCCCGGCGAGGAGGATTTCGGCATCGCGCCGGTGGAGGCGATGGCCGCCGGCCGGCCGGTGGTGGCCTACGCCGCCGGCGGCGCGCTCGATACTGTCGTGCCGGGGGTTACGGGGGTATTCTTTCGGCAGCAGACGGTGGAATCGCTGGCCACCGCGCTCGAGGAGGTGAGCTGCCGCACGTGGGACCGCGCGGCGATTGCCGCGCATGCGGCCCGCTTCGACGCCGAAGCGTTTAAGACGAAGCTACGCCGCTTCGTCGAGGCGAAGCTCGACGAGCATCGTCGCACGACGGCGGCGCGGCCGAAGTAAGCTTCGGTACAAGACGCCCTGAAGGAGCGCCTGATGGAGTTTCGCGAGTACTGGCTGGTCATCTGGCGCCGGCGGCATCTCATCGTCCCGCTGGTGGCGCTGACGTTCGTCGCCAGCGCGCTCTTCAACCTGGCGCTGCCGCCGGTGTATAAGACCGACACCACGGTGTACGTGCAAGCGATCATCCCCCCCGCCCCACCCGGCACACCGCAGTACTACTCCACCGAGTACTACAACACGGTGTACTCGGAATACCTGGCGGATGACCTGAGCGTGATCGTCCAGGGTGGTGCCTTCGCGCAGCGGATTGCCGATGAGATCGAGCAGCGCTACGGCCAGCGCCTCGAGCCGAAGGAGGTGCAGGATGCGATCGCGCAGACGAAGCGCCTGCACCGCACGCTGAAGATTACCGTGGCGACGGGAAATGAGGAGCGCACGCGCCGGCTCAGCGAGGCGCTCGATGATGTGCTGCGCAACGAGGGCACGCGCTACTTCACCACCACCGATGGCCAGCAGCTGGCGCAGGTGCAGGTGGTCGATCCGCCACGCGAGCCACGCGCGCCAAGCATCTTGCGCCGGCTGCTCGAGGTCCTGCTCCACACCGCCGTCGCCTTTGTCGTCGCGGTGGGGCTCGCGTTCTTCCTGCACTACATCGACGATCACATCCAGGATGAGGAGGATGCGGCGCGCACCCTTGGGCTGCCGGTGCTGGGAGCGGTACCGGCTGAGGCCGGGGCAGTGCCGCCGCCGAGCCTGCCGGCGCTCGTCTGGGCCGGCTTGCTACCCCGAGGCTGGCGCAAGTCGCAGGCTGCGTGAGCCGCCGGTCGACTATCGACGTGGAGAACACCAAGGCATCCCAAGGCATCCCAAGGCATCCGATGGAATATCGCCTCTACGCGCGCATCATCCTTCGGCGCTGGCTGCTGATCGTGGCGCTGGCGGTCGTGGCCGCCGCCGCCGCGTTCGGCTATGCCTCGCGAGCGCCGCGCATCTACCGCGCGATGGCCCAGCTCTCGGTCACGCCGAGCATCATCGAATACTTCACCGGTGAGGCGGTGCAGCGCCTGATGAGCAACTACGCGCTACAGCTCGGGTCGAAGCTCTTTGCCGCCCAGATCGGCGAGCGCCTGCAGCCGGCTGAGACCGCCGACCAGCTGGCCGGCAAGGTGCATGCCATAGCCGTGCCCTCGGAGTACCGCATCGCTATTCAGGTCGACGATCCCGATCCGCAGCGCGCCCAGGCGATCGCCAATGCGGCCGCGAGCGCGTTCGTCGACAAAATCCAGCGCGAGGCTGCCGGAAGGGATCGCTACGATATCACTGTCCAGCCGCTCGAGTGGGCCGACCTGCCCGCCACGCCGATCAGCCCGCGCCCCAAGCGCGATGCTCTGGGGGCCGGCGTGCTGGGCGCCGTGATCGGCGTGGCGCTCGCCTTCCTGCTCGAGTTCTGGGACGATACCTACAAGAGTGCCGAGGAGGCGGCCAACGCGCTGGGGCTGCCCGTGCTCGGAGCGATCCCGCGCCTGCTGCCGGCGGCTCCCGTCGCACGTGAGCGTCAGCGCGTCGCCCGCGTGCCGGTGGCCGTGGGGCGCAAGCCCGACGCGGGCAGCTAATACGGTCTGCCGACTGCACCGTGCCGCTCACCGCATGCTTCATGGCGCTCCAGAGCCGTTGCATAGGCAGCCGGCATAACACCATTACGATGTGCCGTGCCATTCGAGGAGCCAGAGATGTCCGTGCCTGTTCGTCCTGCCGGTGAGCCAGACGTCGTGGTCTACACCAAGCCTCGCTCGCCGACCGCGGAAGCCTTTCGCACCCTGCGCACCAACCTCCTGTTCGCGAGTGTTGGGCGCCCGGTGCACCGCGTGCTGCTCACCAGCGCCGGACCCGACGAGGGGAAATCGACCATCGTGGCCAATCTGGCGGTAGCCATGGCGCAGGCCGGAAACAAGGTGATCGTGGCCGACTGCGACCTGCGCCGCCCGTCCCAGCACCTCATCTTCAATCTGCGCAATACAGCCGGGCTCTCCAGCCTCTTTCTCGGCCGCGGCGACCTGCCCGCCGGCGACGATCTTCCCTTACAGCCGACCGCGGTCGAAAATCTATGGCTGCTCACGAGCGGCCCGCTGCCGCCGAACCCGGCCGAGCTGCTTGGCTCGGCGCGCATGGACGAGATCTTGCGCCGGCTAGGCGAGCGCGCCGACTACGTGCTGCTCGATTCCCCGCCGGTGGCGGTGGTGGCCGACGCGGCAATCCTCAGCGCCAAGGTAGATGGGGTGGTCCTGGTCGTCGGCGCCGGGAAGGTCAAGCGCGAGCTGGCACGCAAGGCCAAGGCACAGCTGGAGGCGGTCAACGCGCCGCTGCTGGGGCTGGCGGTGAACAACGTCCCGTTCGATGGCTCGGCGTTCGCCGAATATTACGAGACGCCATGATCGATCTCCACGCTCATCTGCTCCCCGGAGTCGATGACGGCGCGCGCTCGCTCGACGAAGCCATCTCGCTTGCCCGCCTGGCGGTGGAGGATGGCACGTCGGTGGTGGTGGTGACACCGCATTCGGGTGGCCGGGATGCGGCGGCCCCGGCCGCGCGGCTGACGGCGGCGCAGGTCCAGCGGTGGACGGCTGCGCTACAGGCCGAGCTTGATGCTGCCCGCCTCCCGCTGCGGCTGGTGCCGGGGATGGAGGTGTTCGTCGAGGCGGCACTCTTCGAGCGGCTCAGCCAGAGCGATCAGACGGACCGGCTACCGGTGCTCGGCCAGAGCCGCTACGTGCTGCTTGAGCTCCCACCTCATGCCTTGCCGCCGCGGCTGCCGGACCTGCTCTTCCACCTGCAGGCCGCCGGATACGTGCCGCTGATCGCGCATCCGGAGCGCAACGCCGCCATGGTCGAGCAGCCGCACCTGCTCTACGAGATGGTGGCGCGCGGCTGCCTGGCCCAGGTGACGGCCATGAGCCTCACCGGCGCGTTTGGGCCGCGCGTGCAGGCGGCGGCCGAGCTTTTGCTGGAGCATGAGCTGGTGCACGTCATCGCCAGCGATGCCCACTGGTTTCCCGAGCGTCCCACTGGCCTGAGCACTGCCGTCGCGCGTGCCGCCGCGCTCATCGGTGAGGAGCAGGCGCGGGCGATGGTAACCACCGTGCCGCGCGGCGTGCTGGAGAACCAGCCGCCGGAGAGCTTCGGCTTCACGCCGCGGGTGCCCCAGCAACGGCGCCGGTGGTGGCCATGGAGTGCACTGCGCCGGCCGACGCGCGCCGACCAGGCGGCCGTAGAAAGCCGGCCGGCCTGAACGCGTTCAGGCCGGCCTCCGCTCAGCTGCTGTCACTCACCGGCGGCCCGTAGCGCGTGGCGTCACGGGCGCCGTATTTGTCCAGCACCCGCTCCAGCGCTGCCTGCAGATCGACGCCCTGTGAGTTGGCCAGGCAGATCATGGTGTAGAGCAGGTCCGCCAGCTCGAGGCCCAGCTCCTGCTCGGGCTCATCGCGCTTCTTCGGCTTCTCGCCATACAGATGGTTGACCAGCCGCGCGACCTCGCCCAGCTCTTCCGACATCCGCGCCAGCTGGGAGAGCGGCTGCCAGTACTCCCACCCCCGCGCTCGCATCCAGCGGTCGATGAGCTGCTGGACCTCTCGGAGCGTCAGGTCACCCGCTGGCGCGTTCTGCTTGGTGGTGCTCATGCTCCTTCGCCGTGCCTGACGTGATTAAACCACAGCCACCATGCTGCGCCTTCAGGCTGGCCAGCCTGTCCGCCTGCGGTCGTTGGCGTCCATCGTGATTAAACCACAGCCACCATGCTGCGCCTTCAGGCTGGCCGGTGCAGGCAGGGCAGCATGCTCCCTCACCGTGCCTGGCGCGCTTAAGCCACCGGTACGATGAATCCCTTCCCCACGCCCGGCCACCACCCGCATGGAGCATAATGAACGGCCAGATGGCACTTGGCCTGAAGGCCGCGCTGCTCGGCCTGGCCGGCTTTGGCTGGCTTACGCTCCTCGGGGCGGCGGGGGCAACGCTGCTCCTGCCGCGCTCCTGGCGGCCGCTGGCATGCTGTGCCGCGCCCCATCTCGGCTGGGCCTTGCTGGTCGGCATCGGCTATCCCCTCAACGCCGCCTGGCCGTTCCGCACCGTGGTGCCGGTGCTGGCGTCGCTGGCCGGGGTCGCGCTCGTGGTGCAGCTGGCGTGGGTTCTGCGCCGCGGCCTGCCGGCCCCCCGCACCTTCTGGAGCCGGCTGTGGCCGCTGTGCCGTGAGGGCGCCGTTCCACTGCTGGTGGCCGCCGCCAGCTACGCGGCAGCGGCCGGAATCTTCGTTCGCCAGGGAACGCTCTCCACCCTGGTAGCGGACTCGGACGTCGAGCACTTCGCCGACGTGATCGCGGCGCTGCTGCACGCGCCCATTGGCTGGAGCATCGGCGCGCAGCAGGGGCTGGAGGCGACCCCCGTCGGGCTCGCCTACCACTACGTGCACGCCTCGCTGGCGGCGCTCACCGGCATCGACGTCTTTATCACCGCCGTGCCGGCCGGCTGCCTGATGCTGGCGCTGGCTGTGCCGGCCGTCTATCTCTTCTGCCGAACCGTCCTGCGCCTGGGACTCTGGGGAGCGCGGCTGGCCACCGTGCTCTATGCCCTGGGTGCGCTGCCATTGGTGGTGGTGGCCTTCGGCTGGGGTCAGCAGACGGCCGCACTGGCGGCGGTGCCCTTTGGCCTGGCAGCCCTGGAGGCGGCCCTGCGGGAAGGCTCGCGGCCGGCGCTGGTGCTCGGCGGGCTGGCCGGCGCGCTCGCCGGTGGCTCGCTCTACCTGGCTACCGCGCCGCTCGTGGCCGGGGCGGCAATCGCCCTGGGAGCCGGCGCGTGGTACGCCTCGAGCGGCGCCGGCTCCCGCCACGCACGTGCCCGGCAGGTGATGGCGCGGCTGGCAGCGGTCGCCACCGTTGCCGCGCTGGCCGGCGCGCTGTCGCATGTCTCGGCGCTGGCCTTCCTGCTCGGCCGGCTCCAGGCCGGGCTGCTGCGGGCCGACGAACTCGCCGGCCGGTCGTCGCACGTGGCCACCTTTGCCTCGCCGGCGGTGGCACTGGGCGTCGCGCCGCTCGATCTAGTGCGCAGCGCCGCCGAGAGTGGCGGCCGGGTGCTGCTGGCTTGGTCGCCGCCTCGGGCAGCGGTAGCTGTGGCTGCGCTGGCCGGGGCTGGCCTGGTGGTGCTAGGCCTGGGTACGGCGGCGCGAGCGCCGGCCATGCTGGGCGTGCTGGCGGTCACCGGTCTCTACGAAGCCTACCTGCGCTTCGGCCGGCCCTTCCCGTACGGGGAGTTCAAGCTGCTTACGTCGGTGTGGTTTCTCGTGCCGTGCCTGGCCGCTGCCGGGGCGGCCTGGCTGGCGCAGCCGGGCCAGCTCGCGGCGGTGCGCCGGGCAGCGGCGGCGGCGCTGCTAGCCACCTTCGCGGCCGGGCTGGTGGCAGCTCACCTGTACCTGTACCGGTTCCTCGCACTACCATGGGGCGCAGCCCTTCCTGAGGTGGCAATGCATGAGGCGCGCGCGGTGGTGGCGGCGGTACCGCCGGGGCAGGCGGTGCTTGTGTCCAATCAGCTGACGCCGCTAGCGGCGCTCCGATGGCACGGAGTGCCCACCGGCTCGCGCGCCGGGTTCCCCTCGGCGGAGGCAGCCAAAGATAGCCTGAGCAAGCGCTGGCGCGGCATTCTCACCTCGTTGCTGGCCTTTAGCGGCCGGCCGGTCTATGGCCTGGTGCAGCGCCATAGCACGGAGCTTCGGGCGCCGGTCGATCCGGCCGCGGTGGACTACGTCTTACTCGATGCCCGCGAGGACCCGCAGCTCTACGGGCTCCTGCCGGAGGATCGAGTCGCCGGCGGCGCGACGCTGGTGCTCTACCGGCAGCCGCACCGCCTGGTCGTCCCGGGGATCGCCATTCCCGAGCAAGCCCAGGGCG
>Ga0070741_10018609_pt1 | contig 11221 bp, 11 predicted proteins | sample Coa_R1_4_FD_66440 | JGI IMG/M metagenome (GOLD analysis project Ga0070741, IMG submission 66440) | Surface soil microbial communities from Centralia Pennsylvania, which are recovering from an underground coalmine fire - Coalmine... | ecosystem: Environmental > Terrestrial > Soil > Unclassified ...
CGCAACTCTCCGGCGGCGAGCAGCAACGCGTCTGCGTGGCGCGCGCCCTCATCAACCAGCCCAACCTCATCCTGGCCGACGAGCCCACGGGAAATCTGGACGAGGTGAACGAAACGATCGTCATGGGTCTCTTGACGGAGCTGCATCGGCAGGGTCACACCCTGATCATGGTCACGCATGATCCGGAAATCGGGCGCATGGCTGAGCGGCGCATCGAGCTTCACCACGGGCATCTGACCGAAGTGTCCGTTTTCCCTACGCAGGAGCAGGAGCTGATTGATGACCTCCTGAAGGCCGTGTGGCATGGGTGGGAGGATACTGGAAAGACCGTCATACCCGCCGAAGCCCTGCCCGAATTCGCCCTGAACCGCGCCACCTTTCTCCTGATGGCGCAGGAGGAACTGATCCGGCTCGAGGAAGGCCAGCTCGCCTTTACCGCGCGCGGCGAGCGGCGCGCCATGGAAGTTATCCGGCGTCACCGCCTGGCGGAGAGGCTCTTCTTCGACACCTTGGGCCTCGACCAGGCACTTCTGGATGAAAACGCCTGCAAGATCGAGCACACCTTGACCCAGGAAATCACTACGAAGCTCTGTACTTTCTTGAAACACCCCGCGACTTGCCCGCACGGCTCGCCCATTCCGCGCGGCGCCTGCTGCCAGCCGGTTTCCTGATCGGTGGCGTCTGCGCTTATCTGGGGCTGCGGCTCCTTGGTTTGAAAGCCGCCGAATGGGCCCAGGCTGGCCCACCTCCAGGTGCTTCCCCGGCGCTGTTGAAATCACCAACCTTACGCACGGATCTCCACCGATTTTCCATCGCGCGAAGTGTGTCCCTCGCCTCGGTCCTTGCAGCGCGGGCAGGCCGAAAGAGATTGATGGCCCGGATCGCGACTTGACTCCAGCACAGCGCCTGGCTGATCACGAAGCCGTGACAACCCTGTCAGGGAGGAACTCAGCGATCCGAACTTGCACTTGCTCGACTTTCGTTTCGGGGCGTGCGTCTTTTGGCTTGTTGGCTCCTCGGCCAGGACTCGAACCTGGAACCCTTCGGTTAACAGCCGAATGCTCTACCATTGAGCTACCGAGGAGTGTAGCGTGCTCAATAAAACTTCGAACGGCGCTGGTCCGTTTTGTAGCACACCTCGAAAGCAACCGTCAACTGGGGCAAAGCGTGCAACTCCCGCCCCCTCGCAAATCATGCCGGGCACGGGTCGTGACCCGCCTGCCTGTCCGGACTCGTTGATCGGATTTCTTTGGGAACCGGGTCGTTTGACGCAACTCTTCCCGTGCGGGGCTCACTCAAAACATGAAAATCGAACCATAACAGGGCGAGCGAAAAGGAAAGCGCCGGCCGGATGGCTAGGCTTTCTTCTCTTCTTCCTTCTTGTCGATAGAACTGTCGCCCCCGCTGAATCCGCTCATCCCGCCGCGGAGAGCGTCCTTAAACTCACGAATGCCCTTCCCCAAGCCCTTTCCCAGCTCCGGCAACTTTCCTGGACCAAACAGGATCAAGACGATGAGCAGGATAAAGAACAAGTGGGTCGGTTGCAATAACCCTTCCATTTAGAGCTCCTCCTGGCGCGGCGGGATACCCCCTTCCGTGCCTTCATCACGTGTATTATAGCCCAGGACGCCATGGAACCCAATCATGATTTGTGGAAGACCATGTCACGGGTTCCGAGAGCGAGACTGCGGCGTTTCTCGAGGAAGAGGGTACCATAACTTCGGGTGATATAGTCCTGAGTTTTGTACCCGAGTTTCCGGGCGATCTCATCGATCCAGGCCCGTGAACCTTCGAGCTCCAGGTAGCAGCCGATCGGAGTCTCATCGTAAGCCAGCTCATGCCGGGGAGCTTCGCCCGAGCCAGTTCGAGTGTAGACGGTCCGGTACTTTTCGTAGCGAAACTTCTCCTTCAGGCCCAGGCTTTCCAGAATTTTCCGCAGTCCCTCGCCGTCGTCAACGCGGGTTTCGATCTCAGGGCGCACCTTGTATCTTCTCGACCCTGCCGGCGTTCCCTTGAAAGTCAGGATTGCTTTCCGGTCGGCGAAGCGCAGGCGAAGCAGGCGCCGCGCTTTGCGCAAACGGAGGTCCGGAAAGTCAAAGACGTAATTGCGCTCCAAGTGGCGACGCTGGGCAGGGCGGAAGCCGAGCGCCCGCAACCTCTTCTTAACGAGCCCGGGATTCCGGACTTCCAGCTTGATTTCGATTTCCTGGTGATGTCCCATGCAGGCGGGGCCCGGCCGGTCAGAACTCGCGGTCGACGATGAAATCCGGCAACGAAAGCAGCGCGTCTTTATAGGGGGAATCCGGCAGTGTCTGGAGGCTGCTTTTCGCCTGCTCGGCCAAATCCTGCGCCTTCTCGCGAACCATGTCGAGCGTCCCGTAGCGGCCGATCAGGTCAAGGACTTCCGCAAAAGCCTCCGCGCTGAAACCGCCTTCCTTCAGCACCAGCGAGACCTTTCTAGCCTCCTCGGGCCGGCAGCTCTTTAACAGATAAACCAGCGGGAGGGTCACCTTGCCTTCCCGCAGGTCGTTGCCGATCGGCTTCCCCAGGACTTCCTCGGAGGAAGTGAAATCCAGAACGTCGTCGATAAGCTGGAAGGCGAGGCCCAGGTTTGTGCCATAAGCACCCAGCTTCATTTCATCTTCTTCGCTTCGTCTTCCCAGCAAGGCCCCCAGCCGCAGACAGGCCGAGAACAGGCACGCCGTCTTGCGATAGGCAAGTTCCAGGTAATCGTCCTCGCTGGTCTCGATCTGGCGCAGGCATTTCAGTTGAAGCAGCTCTCCCTCGACCATCACTTGGGTGAGTCCGATCAGGAGGTCCAGGATCTTGAAATTGCGCTCCGCCAGGGCGACATTGAAGGCCTGCATGTAAAGCCAGTCGCCGGCCAGCACGCTCATGTGGTTTCCCCAGCGCGAGTTGGTGGAAGGACGTCCGCGGCGGGTTTTGGCTTCATCAATCACGTCGTCGTGAACCAGGGTGGCCGTGTGGATCAACTCCACCACCGCTCCCAGACGAACGGCCGTAGGCCCCTCGTACCCGCAGAGTTTTGAGGAAAGAAGGACCAGCGCCGGCCGGAGACGCTTGCCGCCACTCACCTGAAGGTACTGGCCAATCTCGGTGATGGCCTGCACGTCGGAAACGGTTTGCAGGCAGAACTCTTCTTCAACCCTCTGAAGATCCGGCCGCACCATGTCGAGCACGTCTTTGCTGGTCAGGTTCTTCAGGGTTGCCAAACGTCGATTTTCTGCCATACCGTCCAAATCAGTCTACGGAATTGCGCAGCAAGCCCGCACGGTGAGCGTTCGATTTACCATCGTCCCACAAAAGAGCGGGGAAGGGAAGCAGGAAGTTGTCTTCGCCCTGCTTTGCAGGGCTCTCTTCGTACAGCCTCTGGCCAGACCCTTCACTAAATCGGAACGTGACCGTCCCGTAAAAAGGCTCGGGCGGGCAGGGTCCCGGGTGCCAAAGCCGGGCCAGCCCGCAGCGCCAGCGGCTGAAGGATGGCCACGGCGAGGTCTCGATCGAGTTCCATCGACGGCCAAGTTGCATTAATATACAGTCGCCGGACGGCGGAGGTTGCGTCCATCGAAAAAGGCTCCGCGCAAAGGCGGAGTACGGGGCGCGCTTCGGCCCTGCTTAAGCAGAGGGTCATTGATGACCCATGCAATCTGAAACGGGAAGAGAGCCAAGCAGTTTCGTTGACAATCTCTCGAGGGTAGGATAGCTTTTCAACAGCTTCTTGGTTCTGTACCCAGTGCACATGACCAATGATTCGGTAGTAGAAGTCGCACTTGAGAGTGATCTCAAGAACGTCGAAATCGCCGAGGAGATTGCGCGCCGTGTTTCCGGCACGGCGGGTTTCGATGAGGACGACCAGCACAGGATCGAGATGGCCGTTCACGAATCGCTCATCAACGCCATCTGGCACGGCAACAAGAACGATTCATCCAAGCAAGTCTGGCTGCGCTTCCATATCCATGGCGACCGGCTGGAGATCAGAATTCGGGACCAGGGTGCGGGCTTTGATGCCTCAAAGATTCCGGATCCCCTGGCGTCGGAAAATCTGCTGAACGTTTCAGGCCGGGGAATCTTCCTGATCCGCACTTTCATGGATGAGTTTCACGTGCAGAGCATGGCGGGTTCCGGGACGGAGGTGACCCTGGTGAAGCGATTGAATTCCAGAGCGAAGTCTTATCAAGGAGGAACGGACCGTGAGCATGAAGGCGACAATACGTCAAGTTGATGCCGTCACCATCATCGACGTCAGCGGCCGGATCACGCTGGGAGAAGGATGTTCTCAGTTGCGTGATCTGGTGCGCGAACAACTGGCGAAGGGCAATAAGAATATCCTGTTGAACCTGGGAGACGTAACCTATATCGACAGCTCGGGAATCGGCGAGCTTGTCCACGGATATACGTCCGTCGCGAACCAGGGCGGCCAGTTGAAACTCTTGAACCTGACCAAGAAGGTCCACGACCTCTTGCAGATCACCAAGCTCTACACCGTCTTTGATGTTCACGACGACGAGGCCAAGGCGGTGAGCAGCTTTGCCAAAGCGGCCAGCGCCTAGGCGGCCGGAGAGCAAAACCCGCCCCATGCCCGAGCGGAGCGTGCGCGTTCAGCAAACACGACGGTCGGCCGGATTCCGCCAGGGCACGCACCCCGAATTCTTTCTGGCATAAGGCTCCGGCCCTCGTGGCCGGAGCCCACCGCACACCCCGGCGAGATCGGGCGCAGCCATTTCGCCGGGCTAAGCCGGAAACAGGGAGTCCACGAGTTGGATGGAATTCCGAGCGAATTCCAGGATCTCCGAGGAGTATTCCTCCAGCTTCGCGCGGCCAAAGCGGGGAAACTCCAGGGCGAGGACTTCCCAGGCGGAATCGTCGAGTAAGTCGCCCCCAAACGTTTCTTCGTAACCCAGTCCAAGGCCGACTCTCCGGCAGAACTGGTCGCTCAGGCTGACGATGGCCGCGAGCCCGGGCTGGAGCCGGGCCTGCTGGGGATCGTGGTGGTGCTGGATGACTTCCACCAGCTCCTCATTGAGCTTCCAATGCACGGCGACGATCCTGCCGCTCTCGCAGTGGTTGAAGCCCAGCACGGCCGATTCCGCGACGTGGAGCGCGCACTTCTCTTTGACCGCCTTTTCAAGAACGGTCTGATACTCCGAAGGAAGAGCAATGAAGTTGACAAGCTGGCCGAGGTCATGCAAGAGGCCCGCGAGATACGCTTTATCGGGTTCAGGGTAGCGCAGGCGGCGCGCGAATTGCCTGCTGACCACCGCGCATCCCAGGGAATGTTTCCAAAGCGCGGAAGGATTAATGGTCCACTGTCCTTTGGGAAGCAGATGGAGCAGCGAACAGGCCATCAGGATTTCCCGCACCTGCTGTACCCCCAGGATGATCACGGCGCCATGCACGGTCCTCACGTCCTGAGACCGGAAGTAGAGCGCCGAGTTGGCCATGCGCAGGCATTGCGCGGTAATTGCCTCATCGCAGGAGACCATGTCCACAACCCGCTTCACGTCCACTTGCTCGATGGGCTTATCCATGTAGTGGATGAGCGGCCGGATGATCGCCGGGACGGTGGGAATAGAATTGAGCTTTTCCAGCCGCACGCGAATCAACTCGCGCGGGGATAGCTGGGGCGGTGACGGAATCTGGCGGCTGAAGAAATTCTTATACGGTTGTGCGTCCACGGTCTATCCTCCCGGATTGGCTGATGTGATACCTGGCGCGTGGCTGAACGCCGCCCGTGTTGATGGCGCCGCCGCGAGCTTCAGACAGGATTCCTCTTGCGGGCAGACGCGACGATTCGGCCTGCCCGGCGGGGCGAATTTGAACGGCCCCCGCCGACTTCGGAAGAGCGGTCCATCGGGCGAGATGCTGAACAATCATTGGACCCCTTTCGAGGGCGGAGAGGCTGCGCCGCTTCCCGCACCCTTGCCGAAGTCGGCAGGCGGGGAAGCACTGTGCGCGAGAATGACGATGTCCACGCGGCGGTTCACGGCGCGGCCCTCGGGGGTACTGTTGTCGGCGGCGGGATGGTACTCCGCATAGCCCGCCGCGGAAACCCGCCAGGGAGCAATGTGATAACGCGTGAGAAACAGGCGCGTCACTTCCGTGGCCCTCGCCGTGGAGAGTTCCCAGTTCGAGGCAAAACGGCTGTTGTGAATGGGCACATTGTCCGTGTGACCTTCAATGCGCACGCTACAGGTGTCCGAGGCGAGCACCTGGGCGATCCGCTTCATCGCCGGTTCGGATTTCAGCCTGACCTCGGCGGACCCGCTGTCGAAAAATCCGATCTCGCGCAGGCTGAGGACGAGTCCCTCCCGCCCCGCATGCAGCGAGACTTCGCCGCGCGAGATCTCGGTTTTGAGCGTCCGGGCCAGCTCTTTCTCGATTTCATCCAGGCTCTTTGCGCGCGGCACCTCGCTCAGCTTGCCGGCGGCATTGGGAACCATCTGGCCGACCTGCCCCGTGCGAACCGCCTTCTCGATCACCTGGACTTTATCAAACGGCATCGGCTCCGAGTTGGCCAGAGGCGATCGCGAATTGGAGCTCGGGAACACCCCCATTTCCTGAAACGCGACCTGGATGGCCATCGCCAGCTTTCCCGCCTTGCGCTGGTCCACCTGCGAAGCGGAGAACATCACGACGAAGAAGGCGAAGAGCAGGGTGATGAAATCCGCGTAGGAAACCAGCCAACGTTCGTGGTTCGCGTGCGCTTTGTGGCGTTTCTTCACGACGCGACAGGCTCCTTCACGGAGGCTTTGGCGGAAGCCTTGGCTTTTTCATTCCGGTCCGCCAGGAAGCCCTTCAGTTTGGTCTCCACCATGCGCGGGTTCAGACCTTCGAGAATCGAGATCACGCCTTCAAGCATCATTTCCCGAATGAGCTGCTCCTCGCGCACCCTGATCTTGAGCTTGCCGGCGGAAGGCAGGAAGAACAGATTGGCGGCCCCGACTCCATAGACCGTGGCGACAAAGGCGACGGCGATGCCTTTCCCCACTTCCTCGATGTTGTCCAGCCGTTGCATCACCTGGATGAGCCCCAGCACCGCACCGATGATTCCAATGGTGGGAGAGAATCCCCCGGCTGACTCGAAGACCTGCGGAATCTTCTCCTCGTGCTCCGCCTGGTTCTCGAGTTCAAGCTCCATCATCTTCTTGAGTTCCTGGGGCTCGGTGCCGTCAATCGCCAGCATGAGAGATTTCTTCAGAAAGGGATCGGTGATGTTCTCGAGGTCGCGGTCGAGGGAGATGATGCCTTCTTTCCGGGCCTTGTTGGCGTAACCGACGATTTCCTTAATCACGCCCTCGATATTCACCTTGCGCTCAAAGAAGACCCGCGCCAGGCCTTTGCCGCTGGCCAGAATGACGGGCAGCGGAAACTGCACCAGCACCGCGCCGATCGTGCCTCCAAATACGATCATGGCCGCCGTCGGCTGAAGAATCTGGCCGAGATTCCCGCCTTCCAGGAGCAGGCCGGCGATAATCCCGCCCAGCGCGAGAAAAATGCCTCCCAGGCTGGCTTTATCCACGCGCAGGCCACCTCATCCGGTTTCTTCCTCAGCGAGGGTCTGCGGCGCGCCTTCTTCGCTCGCCAGGGTGATCGCAATGGGCGGAGTGCTGAGGCGCCGCCGAAAATCCACAATCTGGTCGAGCACTTGCTGAACGGTTTCCAGAACCACCACCTTCTCACCGGTGATGAGGGTGATCACGGTGTCCGGAGTGTTCTCAATAAACTTGATCAGGTCAGAGTTCACCACAAGCGGCTGATTGTTCAACCTGGTGAGCGAGATCATCTTCCCTGATCCATCCTGATGAATCCGTGATTTGCGACTCCAGCGCAGAGACGCAATGAGTTTCACTACTCATATCGGCAACTTCTGTCATTGCCTTCACTGAAAGGGCGCCTTGCTGATTAATTTTTCGGCGGGCTGCAAATCCGGGACGAGCGATAACAACCAGGATTCTGGCCACCGGTTTGCTCATGAGCTTTGCTCCGAGCGCCTCCCGGAGGCGTCACGGAAGGCCGGCCAGTGCGGTCGATTTGCCAGAACCCGGCGATAGCAAAGGAGTTCTCATCCATGGCGATCCCACCTTCCCACCTGCGCGCCATTAAACTTTTCCAAGAAAACCGCATTGCGGAGGCGCTTCTGGCCTTTGACGATGCTCTCCGCGAGGGAGAATCCGCCGAATTGTGGAACGACTGGGCGACGGCGCAGGTCGCGGCGGGGAGATTCGATGAGGCTGAGAAGGGCTTTGGCCGCGCGCTCGAACTGGATCCAAAGCATTGCCAGGCTGCGGTCAATCTCGGCGTTCTCCTGGCCGGCAGCGGCCGGCTGAAGGAAGCGATGCCGCTGCTGAAAGGCGGGGCGACGGGAGTTGACGAGGAACAGCAGAAGGTTGTGAAGCAGTTGCTGAAGGAATGCCGCGCCCGGTGCAGGCCTCCGCAGAAAGAGCAGGACCACAAGCCGCGGCCGCAACCGGAGACAAGCCGCCGAATGTAAGCCTAGCCAAGAATTCTAGTCATGCCCCCTATTCCGCTTTGCGGCGCTCTCTGCTTCGGCCGACGGGGGTGCAGGCCCCTGGTTGTGCCGGAGTTCGCCTCGCGGTCCGCTGACTTCCGGCCCATCCGGCGATGAGCGGTCGCCGCGCGCGTCCGGAAGCCGCTCCCGGTGCGGACGAGTGCGGCGGCGCGATTCAAAGGGGCGAATTAAGCTTTTTTCGGGTGTGCCGATAGGGCTGGTTGAACGCGAAACGGTTCCGTGAATCGGAACGGAGCCCCTCGGCAGACGGTCGCAGGTGCTCAGTCCGAAGACGGAAACTTAAAATCTAAAGGAGCCCTCTAATGGCACTGAGCATTCTCAATAATATCCCTTCGCTGATGGCGCAGAACCAGTTGGCCATCACGAATCAAAGCTTGCAGCAGACCCTGTTCCGCCTGTCGTCCGGCTCCCGGATCAACTCCGGTGCAGACGATGCGGCGGGCCTGGCGATTGCTGACGGCTTGCGCGCCAACATCTCGGCGCTCACGCAATCAGCGCGCAATGCGAGCGATGGCGTCGGCGCACTTCAGGTTGCTGACGGCGCCCTGGCGCAAGTTACCAGCCTTCTCAACCGCGCCGTTACATTGGCTACGGAATCGGCTACGGGCACCGTAGGCGACTCCCAGCGCGTGGCACTGAACAGCGAGTTCACCGCCATCAAGGCAGAGATCGACCGGATTGGCACGAACACCACCTTCAACGGTACGGCGGTCTTTTCCGCCACGCCGACTTCCATCTACCTGAGTGACGGCGGCCTGAGCAGCACGGTGTCCGTTACCACCAAGGCGCTGTCATCGACGGGTCTCGGGCTTGGTGCATACGCCAGCGGAGCCCTCGCCCTGACCGGTCTGCCCACCGCGAATGACACGGTCACCATCAACGGGACCGCGTACAAATTCGTGGCTGCGGCTAGCGCAGCCGGTGAAGTCACGATCGGCTCTGACGTGGCTTCAACTCTCGCCAACCTGAAGGCCGCGATCAACGGCACGGATGGGATCAACACTGCCAACGCAGACGTTGTTGCCGGCGACGTAAGCGGCGGCTCTCTGACGATCACGGCGAAGGTCGCCGGAGCGGCTGGAGACAACATTACCCTCGCGGCATCGTTGACCGGCAACGTCGGTGGCTGGGTGGATGGCGCCGCGACGCTCACAGGGGGCGCAGACAACGGAGATTTGTCGACCGCCGCAACCGCGCAGGCTGCCCTCACGGTCATTAACAATGCGATCGCGGATGTCGCCAGCCGTCGCGGCGACATCGGCGCCAGCATCAACCGGCTGCAAGCCGCTGTCAACGTCATTAAGAATCAGACGCAGAACCTGTCGGCCGCGGAAGATGGCATCCGTGCCGCGGACGTTGGCCAGGAAGTTGCGAACATGGCCAAGTACCAGATCCTTACCCAGACGGGTATCGCGGCCCTGGCGCAGGCCAACTCGATGCAGCAATCCGTTCTGAAGCTGCTCCAGTAAGCTGATGGTTACGGATGGATGGGGTCCTTCCGGGCCCCATCCCCGGTTTTTCCTCGGTGACGGAAGATGAGTGTCACGCTTCCCCAAATCGGCTCCACCATGGCAGAGGCTCAAGATGCCGGCCAGCCTCCCGTTGCTGCGCGCGGAAAGACTTCGCAAGGAGCCAGCCCAGCAGCCGAGAGCGCGCAACCCGAGGGGTGGCAGCCGCCACAACTCAGTACGGCGATCCGCATCGACGACCGGCGGCGGATCTACTACGAAGTAATCAACGATCATACCGGGCAAGTAGTCCTTGAAATTCCCCCCGAAACCGTACGAAGCATCGGAGAGGGAATCAATCAGTTCCTTGAGACCCTGCATCCCACGAGAAGTGTTGACGTCAAGTCTTGACTGACGCAGGGCCTGCGAGCGCTTGAAGCGGACAGGCTCGCCGGTTGCGTCCGACCACCCGACGCGCCGGGTTGTGAGCGGGCACGTCGATCCGGTTCAAGAATTCACTGCAAACTGCCGATCACCAGGTTGGAAGCGCTTCGACCCCGGCCAGCGCAGGGTTCGATCTTAGTCCAAGGAGGCGCATGAGCACGTCCCCCATCACCAGCTTGCTGAACACCAGTCAAGATCCATCCTCTTCGACCTACAACTTGATGAGCGCGGTCAATGCCGCCCTGAGCGCCGCCACGGGAGCGTCGGGGGGTGGCATTGACGTTCAAGCCGCGGTCAACGCCGCTCTTTACGCTCTGCGGGCCCCGGAACGGTTGATGCAGGATGACCAGGCCACGCTCAACTCGCAGGTCTCAGCCCTCCAGGATATCCAGAGCAAGCTCACGAGCTTTCAGAACTCCGTGTATGACCTGAGCGATCCCTGGGGCGCCTTCAGTTCACTCATGGTAACCTCGTCGGATTCCAGTGTCGTGAACGCCACGGCGGGGACCAACGCGGTCAAAGGCAGCCACGTCATTCAGGTGACTCACCTCGCCACCACGGCCTCCTATTATTCCACCGCTTTTGCCTCCAGCTCCGCAGCTCTCCCCACGGGTTCGTTCGACTTGCAGGTTGGCACAAACGACGCGGTGACCATCCCGGTGGACAGCGACCATAACACCACCACCCTGGATGGCCTGGCTTCATATATCAATGCCCAGAACCTGGGAGTGACCGCCAGCGTGATTACCGACGCCAGCGGCGCGCGGCTGGCTCTGGT
>Ga0070741_10018610_pt1 | contig 11221 bp, 12 predicted proteins | sample Coa_R1_4_FD_66440 | JGI IMG/M metagenome (GOLD analysis project Ga0070741, IMG submission 66440) | Surface soil microbial communities from Centralia Pennsylvania, which are recovering from an underground coalmine fire - Coalmine... | ecosystem: Environmental > Terrestrial > Soil > Unclassified ...
TACCGATGCTACTAATCGGTCTGTAAAGTCAAAAAATAAATTGAAGTCCGCTGCTGTTATTCGGCGCGTCCGGCTTGCTCGGTGTGGACGCAGGAACGCGGATGCATCGACTCCGGTAAGTCCCTGAGGGTCGCCCGCTCTCTGCCCCCTTAAGAAATGGCCTTATCACTCACCGTGATTTGCGTTTTTGGACTGCCGTCCCGTATCGACGTAAGTCAGCCACGTCATAGCGGCGTTGGAGTACTGCGTTAGCGCCTGCGCATAAGCGCGCCCTTCACGCCTTACAGCCTGAAACTCCTCCGCACCGGCATCGGTGCCCATCGTTGCAGCCAAGGTGCGCTGATATTTATCGTGTACCACATCCAGAAGTTCCCGCGCTTCCAGCATCGCTTTGTGCAAAGCATGCGCGTGCGCCGTGCGGAGATGTTCCACCACAGCACTCTTTCCTCGTTCCCGGTGCAGACTCTCATTGAGAGATAGCCTAACCTGCCGCTCTCGTCAATGAATTTCCGCTATTTGGCGTTTCCGGAAGTACTATCGTGTGGCGGAATTCCTACGTCCCGCCTGCGTAGCCAAGTCGCCTGCCTCACACCTCATAGCTGGTGGAGACTCGCCAAAAGCCTGAGGCCTAGTTGTATCGCTCCCAAGCCCCGAGCGGACTAGTTTTGCTCAGCGCTGTGTGCCCTCGATGCACCCGCCACCCTCACCAGCAGCGGCAGAGCCGGTTCCGCATTCCATTGCCAATGCAAAACTGCGATGCTCAGCGTGCGCCTTACTTCTGCGGCATCGAAGGGCTTTAGCAGGACATCGTACGCTCCCAGGTTGAGCGCCTCTGCCCAAAGATGGTCGTCAGCGTCAAGTGAGGTGACGATCATCAGAGGCGGCTTGGGACGCGCCGCAACTTCTAAAAGCAGATCCTTCCACGAGTGCGGCGGCAAATCACGATCGCACATAATGACACTGATCGGGTGACATCGCAGAAGTTCTGTTGATCCGGGCAGAGTCGATGCGCGGTGTATCGTCCACTCATAGGGTTCAAGGATGTCCGCCAGAGCTTCATGATCGTCTGCATAAGGGCTCAGTGAGAGTATGACGATTGGGGATTCCGTCTTAAACATAGCGATTCTCCAGATCAGAAAACGTGCAAATCACGGTGCCATTTCCCGATGCGCAAGATAACCGGGGAATTCTATTTTTGTTCAACGCGCACGCCTAATCCGATTGCCCCGCCCAAAAAAATGAATCTCGTCGTGCGACTCTGCGTCAGATTCGTGGGGCAATAAATTTCCTGGGAACGTAACTCTCCCTTGGGGAAGGAGATCGGTACTGTAAATGCCCAACGAGGCCAACAGCCAGCAATACCGGCAGAGGCTGATCCAACTTTGGCAATCGAAGTTCGTGTCCACCCGATCCCGCTACTTAAACAAGACAATCGGATGGTGGCAGAGTTAGGAGAGGGCGGTATCGCACCAGCGGATGGTGCATTTGCTGCAGCAATTGCGCGACAGACAGAAGCGTGGGCACTCTACTCGTTGGTCCAGACTGTGCAAATCTACATGGATTGGTGGTCAAGGGGATTCCGCCGCCCGACGATGACGAGGTAACGATGCTCTAAACCCGCAGGTCGTTGACGGTCAGGTATGTTTTTTATCCGCTTACAAATCGGGGACCTAGCCCTGATTGGCCTGCAAAAACCGCACCCCGAGTGCGTCCGCGCGCGATAATGGATAATGAAGGTGTGAGAAGGCCCCCGCCATGCCGAAACACTAAGCTTGAGAGAAGCTCAACTGGGGTTAGAGCGAACCTGTCCACTTGGATCCAAGCGGATATTCCAGGCTAACTGCGTTTGTTGCAACAATTCTTCTCCGGATTCCGAGGCGATCGATCCAAACAGCCGCAAGAAATCCGCTTGGAACTCTAACGGCAGTCGCGCCCATTCGGCTGAGACATCCAAAGCACGGTGTAGATCATACCTCCGGCCAAGACTAGAACCGTGAATATCGTAACGGCCAACTCCCACCCCGCTAACTTTCCTAAGGCATACCAGAACGAGAGCGCCTCTGAAGTGACGATAACCAGCACGGCAAATACAGCAATAGTTTCGTAGACAGTCCGGGACGGCCTCCGGTGTTCTTGACTCTCTACAACCATACAGCGCCTCGACATGGTTGATTGCCGTTGCATTTCGGCTGACGCAAAACTGCGGGTGATATCTGGTCTCTGCAGTAAGGCCGCGAGCCCGTAGGTGTATGCCCGCCCGATCCGCACACCATCGCCAGGGCGCTAATACACGTCCGACCGCGCTGGAATCCGCGATCGACGAAGATCGGAATACGAGAGACGACGTCCATCACCTCGGGAAGGATATCCATGGTAGCGCGACCGGTTTCGGTGGCACGGCCCTCCGTGGTTCGAAACCACCACGCCGTCTGCTCCATAATTGCGGGCCAGCACGGCATCTTCCGCGGTATCGCTCCGAATACATTGATCTTCATATCAGCCTTTGGAATGTCGATGCGGCGGCGCGCGCGCAGTTAGTAATGCCGGAAGCCTTCGCGGTTCATGCGCAACGTCAGATCATCATCGACACCGGTCGCCAGGTACGCCCCATCGCACCCGCGCGAGTGCTTTATCCGAGAGGGGTTAAGATCCAGAGTGGAGTGAACCCCAAAAATGAGACACGAAGTTAAGGGAACAAATACATTGAATGGAGTGAGGAAATGGATTTGTCCCGAGCTGTATATAGTCGTGATCTCAAAATTGCTGCCATGCGCGCCCTGGACGGCGGGGCCACCGGCGGGGAGGTTGCCCGTAAATATCAAGTGAGTCCCAAGCTGCTGGAACGTTGGCGTGGAGAGTGGCGCGCCAAGGGAGAGCTGGCGTTTCCGGGAATCGGCCGCCGCGGTGCCGATTTGCCCGCGATGGATGACGCCCGCCGCATCGCCGAACTGGAACGGAAGATTGGCCAGATGACGATGGAGAATGACTTCTTAAAAAAAGCATTGCAGCATTTCAGGGATCATCACCCGCCAGCCGTCGTCAGTGGCGCGGATGCTTGTTTGAAGAAATCCAGCAAGCCACGGCCAAAGGTCAAGCCGCGAAGGCGCTCTGCCAGATGACCGGGGTGAGCCGGGCAGGGTTCTACCGATCGCGGCTGCCGCGCCAGGCCACGCCGGTGGCAATGGAGATCCGTGATCAGATGCAGAAAATCGCCGTGGAATCGCCGGCCTATGGCTATCGCAGAATGACCGCCACGCTGCGCAAGCGCGGTTTCGACATCAACCACAAACGAGTGCTGCGGATGATGCGGGAAGACAATCTGCTGTGTGTGCGGCGCCGCAGTTTCATGGCTACCACCGACTCGCGCCACAACCTGCCGGTCTACCCGAACCTGGCACGCCAGACGGCCCCCAAGGCCATCAATCAGCTTTGGGTCGCGGACATTACCTATATCCGCCTCCGTACCGAGTTCGTCTATCTGGCGGTGGTACTCGACGCCTTCTCTCGCCGCGTGATCGGCTGGGCACTGGGGCGAACGCTGGAGGCCGAGCTGGCGCTGGCGGCTTTACGGATGGCGCTGGTAGAGCGCAAGCCGCAGCCGGGCCTGGTGCATCACTCCGATCGCGGTGTGCAGTATGCCTCCGCACAATATACCGAGATGCTGAAACAGCATCAGGCGCAAATCAGCATGAGCCGCAAGGGCAATCCGTACGACAACGCGGCCTGCGAATCCTTCATGAAAACGCTCAAATACGAGGAGGTTTATCGTACCGAATACCGGGATTTCCACGAAGCCCGCCGTGGCATCGGCGAGTTTCTGGAGCGCGTCTACAACCGGCATCGACTCCACTCCGCGCTGGGCTATGTGCCGCCTGCGGAGTTTGAGCAGAATGGCGGGGCTACTTCATGAGGTGGCTTCGCGCTGAAATCTTCACTTGGGGGCTCTGCCCCCAAACCCCCGGGATTTATCGCATTCCGGCCAGAATGACCGGGCAGAGGCGGCCTTGGCCGCCTCCGGCCATTCCGGCTGCTGAGTCGGCGCTCGGGTTGCGTCCCCGCAGTGCCCTATCTTCCGCTCAGGTGCTTCCAGAGTGGACGACATCAACTCCGCCGTGCCATGATTTCTCATCAAACGGCGACAACCCCCTTAACTCGGTGTCTCAGTGCGCCCCAACGGCGCAGATCACTGGTGGGGGAAGGTCCCACCCAAGTAGTTGTCGGTAGAACTTGGTAGCTAACGAGCGATTCGATTGGGTGACTGGTCGGATTGAAGCCTCGCAACAAAGCCCACGAATGGTGGGCGAGCAAACTGGTAGGCCGTAACGTGAGTGAAGCTTGAGCAGGCCTCGAAAGTGAAGTCGTGGATGCCGACCCGCCTGAGATACGGGGAAGGCCGCGCGGGCAGGGAAGCAACCGACAAGTGCACCTGTCCGGTCCGCCGGGGTAGTGAGCACGGCATGCTGGGAAAGTGGTCTGGGTAATTGGGGGAGGCCCAGGGCGGCGGAGGTCGCGCCTCCAACGGCGTCGGAAAGGATGCCGGCCGGAACTGGGCGACGGAAAGGGTCGTATTACCGAAGAAGCCGGGTAACTCCGGTGGAGGGAAGGGCCCTTACTTCTGATGTGCTTTGGAAGAAGAAGAGGAGAGATGATTGGCGATGAGCCTGCAAACACCGATTCAGATCCGGAATCTTCAGAGAAAGCTGTACCTCAAGGCGAAGGCAGAACCGGCCTACCGCTTCTACCTGCTCTACGACAAGATGTACCGGGAGGACATTCTGACCCACGCCTACGAGTTGGTGAAAGCCAACCAGGGAGCGCCGGGTGTGGATGGCTGCACGTTCCGTGGAATCGAGACGCAAGGGTTGGCGGAGTGGCTGGCTGGCATTAGGGAGGAACTTCGCGCGAAGACGTATCAGCCACAACCAGTGCGACGGGTTATGATTCCGAAGCCTGGGGGCGGTGAACGGCCGCTCGGGATACCGACCATACGGGACCGAGTAGTGCAGACTGCCGCCAAACTGGTGCTGGAGCCGATCTTCGAGGCGGACTTTGATCCGAATGCCTATGGTTATCGACCGAAGCGGAGCGCGCAGGACGCGATCCGGAAAGTGCATCAACTTTTGTGCGACGGCTACACCAACGTGGTGGACGCTGATCTGTCTAAATACTTCGACAGCATCCCACATTGCGAACTAATGCAGTGTGTCGCTCGGCGAATCGTAGATCGGGATGTGCTGCATCTGATCAAGGCGTGGCTCAAGGTCCCGGTTGAAGAAGAGGATGACAAAGGGAATCGACGAATGACTGGGGGCAAGCAGAACACTCGCGGGACTCCGCAGGGTGGGGTGATCAGCCCACTGCTAGCCAACCTGTATATGAACCGGTTTCTGAAATATTGGCGGATCACCGGGAAGGGAGAGGCTTTCCAAGCCCAAGTGGTGACCTACGCGGACGATTTCGTGATCCTGAGTCGCGGCTACGCGCAACAGGCACTGGATTGGACGCGGCAGGTGATGACGCGGATTGGACTCACCCTAAACGAGGCAAAGACCAGCGTCAGGCAAGCCCGCCAGGAGCGGTTTGACTTTCTAGGATATACGTTCGGCCCGTATCGCTACCGGAAAGACGGCCATTGGTATATGGGCACAGGACCGTCCAAGAAGAGTGTTTCACGGGTTCGGCAGAAGATCGGAGAGGTGCTGAAGCCCAGCAACGTGCGGCCATGGGAGGCAGTCCGCGATCAACTTAACCGAGTTTTGCGGGGTTGGGCGGCATACTTCCATCAAGGTACGCGGCTGATGGCTTATCGGGCCGTCGATCATCACGTCTATACGCGCGTTCGATTGTTCCTGATTCGGCGACACAAGGTGCCAAGGCGAGGCGCTGGGCGCTACCCGGATTCAGAAGTATTCGGGACGCTTGGGGTACTGCGCTTGCGCAGTCTCCATCTATCGTCGCTGTCGTGAGTCGAAGGTGAAGTCAGTCGGAAAGCCGGATGCTCGAAACGGGCATGTCCGGTTTGATGAGCGGGGCCAGGAAACGGGGCGGCGCTTCGGCGTCAGCGCTCGCGTCTGGCCTCGACTCTACGCCCAGGGGACCACCGCAGTCCCCGCCGGTCGAGCCTCTCCGAGAGACGTCACACGTCAGCGAAGCGAAATATGTACCGGCGAGGTCACCTGCTGTCTACAGCTGAACACAGATAGTTTTCCACAAATTGTCGGTTCGACGACTGTGGATAACGCTCCGCTACACAACTGAAGACAACCCAACTATAAGCGTAGCGACGCTGGCAACTCGATTGTGAAGGAAAGTGTTCGCCTTCGTGAAGGGAAACCTATCCGGAGCGAAGCGGAGGAAGGCTGCCGCTAGCGGGCAAAGGGGTGCGGGGAAAGGCGGCAGGCCTTGCCCCGCCTGAGCACACAGAGACCCGGAGCGCGCTTGGCGCTCCGCTCGGTGATAGGCTGTTGCAGTGAACCCCGTTGAGATTCTCAAGCAGTGGCTGGCTGCCATCAACGGCCACGACGTGAGCGCTCTCACGGCGCTAATGGCAGCCGATCATGTGTTCGTAGACTCGCTGGGCAATCGGGTGGATGGCGCAAGATCAATGGAAGCTGGTTGGCGGGGGTATTTCGCAACGTGTCCGGACTACTGGATTCGCGAAGACTGTTCGATAGCTGAAGGCGAGATAATGCTTGTGGCTGGGGAGGCGGGCGGAACGATCGATGGCGAGTCATGGCGGACACCGGCAGCTTGGAAGGTGGTGATCCGCGATGGCCGTGTCGTAGAATGGCACGTGTTTGCGGATAACAAGCCAGTTTACGAGATCTTGCGAAAGCGTCGGCCGTAGCGCTATCCCCATATAGCGCTATCCCGCGGCTTTACCACGGTTCTTTCGCATGGAGTCCCCACGCATTTCGATGCGATGAGCATTGTGGACCAAGCGGTCGAGAATACCGTCGGCCAGTGTCGGATCGCCGATCTGTTCGTGCCAACGCGACACAGGAAGCTGCGAAGTCAGAATCGTCGAGCGCACCTGGTAACGGTCCTCGCAGATCTCCCAGAAGTCGCGGCGTTCGGATTCTGACAGCGGAGCCATAGCCCAGTCGTCGATTACCAGGACATCGATGCGGCTTAGGCGGGCCAGCAAACTGCGCAAGCTGCCGTCTGCCCGCGCCATCGCGAGATCACGAAACAGCGATTGGGCGCGAGTGTAGAGCGCAGCGTATCCGTCGCGGCCCGCGGCCTCGATAAGAGCGTGATCCGTTCCCGTGCGAAAGTCGATCTCCTCTACGCATGCGTTCGGCGTGCGCAGCTTCGCATTTTTGAGGCGTCGTGAGAGCGCCTGGTTCTCCCGCCAGTTCCACTGCTGATCCACTAACAGTCCGAACCGTTCCAAGAAGCTCAGCTCGCGAGCCGACGGATCTTGCTCCTGCGCTTTCAGCGCCTCGACCATTCCCAGAACATCGGTTCTGCGCCCCGGCACATTCTTCGCGTAGTGGGCATTGACCAAGCAAACTTTCAGCCCGCGCGCTTCCAGGATCTGGAACAGCGGAATCCAATACACGCCGGTAGATTCCATCGCCACCGTCTGAATTCCACACTGCTGCAACCAATCGGCCAGTGCGCAAAGATCCTGCGTGAACGTGTGAAAGCTCCGCACAGGTGACTGGTCGCGATCTACAGGCACAGCCACAAAGATCTCGGTGGCGCCGATGTCAATGCCGGCCGCGTTTGGATGTACCACGGGCGGGGTAGGCGCAGCCTTCGACTTGCCGCTTCGTTTCTTGGCCATGAATATCTTCTCCAGATGCAATCTGGCCGAAGAGGTGGCGGCCCAGGCCGCGAATCAAGATAATCTCCTAAACGGGATCGTTTCGCTTCTGAGCACAGAAGCTCGCGTCACCACTGATCAGAACACGGGACCTGGAACCAAGCTTTCTAACGGGCTGAAAAAACGCACCAGTGTAGCATCGGTTTACGTTGCCGCCACCCCTCGGCTCGGTCCATGGTAACCGCTCGGCACACCCAGTTCCTTACCGATCAGAGCCACGTCCGCCGTGGTTCGCTCAGCTTTCTACGACCTAACGGGCAATTCCGGTGGCGCAGTTGGTAGAACGACAGATCGAGTGCCCGTGGCAAGACCTGCCGGCTAGGCGCACGCTTTCTGCGGCGCAGCGGCTCCTCCGCGTCCTCAGCCCGGCACTATTGGAGGAGTGCGAGCGCCGCGAGGCCGAGGTTCGCATGATTGGATCATTGCTCCTTGCATCAGTCTTTAGGTCTTTAGTGCTGTGACCGCGCTGATGCAGCTTCCGATCGCACGCAATCGAATCGCCGCCTGCTGGCTGATAGGGTCGATCGTAGTTGCTGGAATTTTAGGGGCTGCCATGCGGGTCCTACGTAGGGCTGAAGCAGCGTACGTGTACCTCAATACTCTCGTTGCGCACTCGGTGACGCAATCGCGCCATCCATCCAGAAGGCGAGCGAAATTTCGTTAGCCGTCACCAGCCGACAATCTCAAAAATCCGCGCCGTGTCGAAAACCTCACTTCCGACCTCCTGCCGCAACAACAGGGGTTCACGTGCGCGACAACCGATATTCCAGCGCGGATTTAATCAAATGACGCCGCCCACTTGACCCAAAACTGTAGCTGCAAGAATCCTCGACTCTCAACTCGCGCCGTTGGTTTCTAGGACGACGCTGAATCACGGCTCCGCCGAGTTCGCAACGTCATTTCGATGACGCGCGTGCCGCGAGGCTTGATTGGCTTGTTTAAGGCCGATGAGCCTGCGGCAGGCGCCCGCGACCTTCGCTACGATCTATTTGCTCCACCATCTGGGCGCCTCGGATCAGTCTTGGCGCGATTGAGTTGTTTGGTGCCATTTGCTCCGGCACTCTATCGATTGACTGAGCCAAAAGCAGATCGCCCACCCGCCGGGGCCCGAAGGCCCCAACGGAACCTCATTGTTCGCCTCTTCAGGCATTGGTCGTCAGATCACTCCGACGGCTTTTGCGAAGACGCTCGAAACCAGCACTCTCCAGGGCTTTTGCCACCACTCGAAGGCTTCGTTCCTCGAACAGAGGGATCTCCTCGGTCCTGTGCCACGGGGGAACTGGCCCACCGACGATCTCCACCTGCGTGGGGTCCAGTTCCAACACTACGCGTCCGTTGGCTTCGGAATACCACTCGATGTAGGGATAGGGCACGTAGGGATAGAAGAGCTCATGCTTTTCGATGCACTCGCGGTGAGCCGCGGCGAGTTCTTGCCGCCTGGCTGCGCGCTCGCTGGCCGGAATACCTGCTTGGTCCCATTGAAGCTCTTGTTCAGCCAAGAGCTTCTGGGCCAGGTCCTCCGTCCATTCGCCGAGCGACAGCCCGGCGGTGATATCGCCGGCTTCGCCGCGTTGCATCGAAGCAAGCCCTTCCACGTACGTACCTTCCCGATCAAGACCTGCATTCCGGTCCGTCGGATTCGGGTTGGACAACCGGATCACCCTGCCGCGGATATCCCGGTGGAAGTCGCCCGTAAGGCCAAGACGGACCCGAAGCGGCCGCTTGCCCGAACGGAAGAAGCGTATCCAGCCAGTGACTTTCCCTGGGGTGCGATTATCGAGCTCTCCGTCAATGAGATTCTCGTAAGGTCGCCACGCCATATGCGTTTGGGGATTAATGATTAATCCCGGGACATCGTGGTCCCGGCGGGCGAGCGATAAGCGATTGTTGGCCCGCACCTCTCTCGGAAGAGGGGTGTCGGACCACTGTGCATGTGATTCTAAGTCATAGATTTCGTGAGTATAACTTCTCCTTTCGGCAGGAGACTTCGATAGGAGAGGGCTCATAGGAGCTTTATCCCTCCGTTCAATGACGCAGTACAGAAGATGGGGCCTGCCAACCCATCCTTCTGGATGAGATCAAGTCTGGTAAGGCGTACGGAAGTTCCCCGCAGGCCGACAGCTTTCGCCAGCGACTCGAGCCTGCTCTGGCGGTCTGTAACGATGACCAGCCGGTGGACTGGGAATCCGTCCAGGCCGCGGAAATACCAAGCCAGTTTGGTTCTCGCGAAGAACCGAAGGTTCTCCTGGCCACGATCAAATTCAAGGGCGCAGTTATGATTATCTACGCCAAAGATGGCGTCTGGAATGATGGGCTGCTTCCAGCCAATTGCGGCGAGTTCCCAACAAGCAAAGAAATAGGAGAGGGGCAGAGAGAGTTCGGCCGCGAGGCGCACGTCATTAATACCCAGAAAATGTTCCAGCTGTTTGGGCGGCTGGCGGTGCAGCAGAATGTTGCTGCCGCCCTGTTGCTCTAATTGTCGCTTGCCGGCCGGGCCGAGCCGGAAGAAGCTTTCCTGCATCCGGTTCGGCTGGACTTTGACCAGGTAGTCGCCTTTGGCGAGCTTGTGCAACCGTTTCCGGGTTGCACTGAGGGTGGCCTCGCTGAAGAAGCGGCGGTGTAACTGGGTCGTCGTGAGCCAGCGGGCGGCGAGCAGTAGTTTCAATATTTCCAAACACCGGGGCGTCAGTCTCATGGCTCGGGCAATAGCTCGGTAGCACCGCAGCTGTAGCAGCGCACCATTCGGGGCAGCCCATGGCAAATCGGACACTGCCGGAGCACGTGGCCGCGATAGGTGTAACCACACCGGCATTCCCAAAGGCCGAGCAGGGACACGCTCGCCCCGCAGGTCTCGCACGGAATGGTCGCGCGAAAGGCCATGCGCCAGAACCGCTGGCGCCTAAGCATGCGCCTTACTCCAATTACGAAAAACACCGGACTTGCCAGAATCCAGAGCGTCACCGAGGTGATGAACCGGCCCATCAGACACGACTGCCTCTGGTCTTCCGGTACGCAGCGATCAGATCCTCGGAAACGTCGGCGGTCGCAACTCGCCAGCGCTGGTCTCGCGCGATAACCTGACGCTCGTGAACTTTGCGCGAGATCCGAGATCCGATACTGGGATCGCGTTGGAGGCACCGGATACCCGCAGCCTGTTCGCTGCCGCGCGGCATCGCAAGATCGCTCGTGCGGAGTTTGATGGCTTGACCGGTTTGCGATTTGAGCCACAGGTAGCCGGTACGGTCGGGCAAGTGGCTGATGCCGTCGAGGAGCAGGCTGCGTTCCTCGCGCTCGGTGTAGCATGTGGGCTCCTCAAAGGGCGAAGAGCGCGGCTTCAGCTTTTTGCCGCTGACGGGGAGCGCCGGAGCCAGGAATTGGCAATCAGCCGGA
>Ga0070741_10018611_pt1 | contig 11220 bp, 10 predicted proteins | sample Coa_R1_4_FD_66440 | JGI IMG/M metagenome (GOLD analysis project Ga0070741, IMG submission 66440) | Surface soil microbial communities from Centralia Pennsylvania, which are recovering from an underground coalmine fire - Coalmine... | ecosystem: Environmental > Terrestrial > Soil > Unclassified ...
TCCTCGCCGGGCTTCGCTGGCTGCGCCGTCACTCGCTGCAGGACGTTCCCTGGTCCGTGCGCTGGTACGAGGCGTGTGCCCTCTTCCTCGGCGCCGGTGTCCTCGCCGGGGTCGGGCTCGCCACGGGCGCCGGATGGCTCGCCGGCAATCTGCTCGGAGCTCACATGGCGCTTAATCTCGCGGGCTGGTTCGGCACCGCGATCGCGGGCACGCTGCATACCTTCTACCCCTCGCTCACCCAGACTCAGCTTCGGTTTCAGCGGTTGCAGGCACCCACGTTCGCAGCCTGGACCGGGGGCGTCGCGCTCCTCGCCGCCGGTGCCGCCATGCCCAGCGACCCGGCCCTGGTCCTCGGCTGGTCGGCCCTGCTGCTCGCAGCCGCGCTCTTGGGCGTCAACCTGCTGAGCTGCGCGGTCTCGGCGCCCAAGCCGCTCTCCCTGGGCGCTCGCCTGGTCGGCGCCGGCCACGCGTTCCTCGTGGTAGCGCTCGCGCTCGCGATCGTCGCGATCGCGCAGGACGGCCCCCGGGCGCCGCTCGCGGTCCCCGACCGCGCCTTGCTCGCGACGTTGCTGCTGCCCGGCTGGCTCGGGCTCACGGTCGCCGGCTCGCTTCATCACCTGCTGGGGGTGCTCGTCCGCGTGCGCGACCTGGGCCGCCCCGTCCCGGCCGCGCGCCCGGGGCGCGATCGCCTGCTCGCGGCGCTGGCCATCCTCGCCGCCGCGTCGCTCGCGCTGACCAGGATCGGCTCGCTCGGAGCCCTGGAGCCGGCGGCAGGGAGCGCCCTGGCGATCGCCTACGCGCTCCTGGGCGCCCAGGTTCTGAGCCGCGCCGCCCGCGCGATCCGGCTGATCGCGCTACACACCTGAGCAACGATGAAGCGATCCCCTGCGCTGGCCAACCTGTCGCGCGACCATCATCACACGCTGGTCGTCGCCGCACGCTTGCGGCGAGCCACCCGGGATACCGCGGCGGAGGCGCGAGCTCTGCTGCTGGACCACTGGAACCGGGAGTGCCGCGAGCACTTCCGCCAGGAGGAGGAGCTCCTGCTCCCGGCGTACGCGGCCCACGCGGATCCGCACCATCCGCTGGTCGGCCGGGTCCTCTGCGAGCACGTCGCGATCCGCGCGCTCGTCTTCGAGCTGGAGCGGGAAGAGGCTCCCGCGGTCGAGATCCTCCACGCGGCCGGAGACGCGCTCACGGGCCACGTCCGCCTCGAGGAACGCCAGCTCTTCCCCCTGATCGAGGCGGCGCTGCCGGACGCCGAGTTGGAGCGGCTCGTGGCGCTGCTGGGGGACGAGCCGGGCTAAACCCGCGCCCGGCCGCCAGCCGCCGCAGACAGGAGCCGGGCTTCGACCGCATCGGCCGCGGCCGCCGGGCCACCGGCCTCGCGGAACGCCTGGGCGACACGGGCCGCGCCGTCGCGCCGGGAAATCGCCTCGAGCACCTTCGCCCGCAGCCGCTTCGGGCTCAGGCGGCGCGCCGAAAGCCTCGTGCCGGCTCCCGAGACCTCGACCCGGCGCGCCACCTCGAGCTGGTCCCGCCCGAACGGGACCGCGCAGACCGGCACCCCGCGTGCGAGGGCCTTCTGGGTTGCGCCCATCCCTCCGTGGGTGACCGCGCAGCATGCGCGATCGAGCACCGGCCCGTGCGGCAGGAAGCGCTCGACGCGCGCGTTCGCCGGGACCTCGAGCGCCGCCGGATCCTGGGCGGGCAGCGTGACGACCACGAACACGTCTTCGCCCGCCAGCCCCTGAAGGGCGGCGTGCGCGAGCCGCCCGTCGTCCTGGTACTCGGAGGAGGTGGTGACGAGCACGATCGGGCGCCCGGCCTCCGCTAGCCAGGCGGGCTCCTCGGCGGGCGGCTCCCAGGCGCAGGGGCCGACGAGCACGATGTTCGGGGGCCAGGCCGAGCGCGGGTATTCGAAGGGCTCGGCGGTCATGTAGAGGACGAGCGGAGGGCGAGTGAAGGTCTCGGTGGCGTCCGCGAGCGGCTCCAGTCCCACCGTGCGGCGCACCTCGTTCAGCCGCGGCAGAAGCGCCCGGTCGTAGGAGCCGAGGATCAGCGGGCGCAGAAGCGCGTCGCGCAGGCGGCCCGCGGGACCCCGCGCCGGCCTGAGGCCTGGCCCGAAGGGCGGCACCTCGCGGCCGCGCAGCGGCAGGGGGTAGGGGCACCAGGTTGCCCAGGGTCCGCCCCAGCGCTCGGCGACCGCCTGCGCTCCCCAGGTGTTGCAGTCCACGATCACCGCATCGGGCGCCAGCTCGGCTATCGCGCGGCGGAGCTCGGGCGCCTCGCGCTGCGCCCGCCGGGCGAAGGTCCGGAGCACCCGCTTGAGCGCGCCGAGCTGGCTGCGGGCGACGTAGTCGTCGTGCTCGGCGCGCTCGGTCTCGGGATCGATCGACGCCGCCTCGAAGCCGCGTTCCCGCATCGCCTCGACCTCGGACGAGAGCGTCCGCAGGGCGATGTCGTGCCCGCGCGAGCGCAGCTCGTCGAGGATCGGCACCATGGGGAAGAGATGCCCGCGTGCCGGTGAGGTATAGGCGAGGATCCGGGCCATCAAGCTCCGTCCTCGATCAGCGGCCGGAGCAGCTCCCGGAGCGCCACCTCGGTCTGGCGGCGGCTGAGGCCGGCATCGCGGCGCAGGAGCTTCCAGGTGTAGACGTCGCAGACCGCCACCACCTCGGCGAGGCGCCGCTCGCGCGCGATGCCGGACAGCCCATCGAGCGCGGGGGCGAAGACGCGCGCGCACCAGCGGCGGTGGAGGGCCCGACCGCGGTCGGCGATCTCCCGCAGCGCCGGGACCCGCTCCTCCTCGGCCAGCAGCTTGAGGACGCGGTCGCCGGTCTCCTCGTAATGCCCGACGAGGATCCGGATCGCTCCATCGAGGTCGCCCGGCTCGGCGGCGTCGCGCTGGCGGCGAACGCGATCGGCCTCGCGATCCGCCGCAGCGACGAGGAGGCCTCGCTTGTCGCCGAAGCGGCGAAGGACGGTCTGGACCGAGACGCCCGCGCGCCGCGCCACCTCGTCGAGCGGGATCGCCTCCGCGGGGTGCTCCCAGAACATCTCCACGGCCGCGTCGAGAATCCGCTCCGCGGTGGCCGCGGCGGCGCGGGCCCGCGCCACCATCCGGTAGCGGCGAGGACGGCCGGAGGCAACTTTCATGTCAACTACATTAACACGAAATGACTCCGGATGCGCTCGGCGTCCCGGGCTGCCCGCTTGCGCGGGCAGCCGCCCAAGCGCTCGCGCCTGCGCCCCCGGGCCGCCCGCCTCAGCCGAGCGCGCGCCGAAGGAGCGCGCGGATCGCCGCCTCCTCGCTCGCGCCCATCCTCGTGAGGGCGAAGGCGACTGGCCACATCGCGCCGTCGTCGAGGCTCGCCTGGTCGCTGAAGCCGAGCGTCGCGTACCTGCTCCTGAACTTGCTCGCGCCCTGGAAGTAGCAGACGACCTTGCCGCCGCGGGCGTAGGCGGGCATCCCGTACCAGGTGCGCGGCTCAAGCTCGGGAGCCGCGTCCTTGATCAGCCCGTGGAGGCGCTGGGCGAGCGAGCGATCGGCCTCCGGCATCGCGGCGATCTTCGCCAGAACCTCGGCCTCGCCATCCGCCGCCTTGCCGCGCGCGGCGGCTCGAGCCTCGCGGGCCCGCTCCTTCATCGCCGCTCGCTCCTCGGCCGTGAACCCGCCCGCGCGCTCGCGCGCCTTGGCGCCCCTCGGCTTCCCTCTGTCCTTGGCCTGAGCCATCTCGTCCACCTCCAAGAGTCGCTCCATCGCTTGCCCGGCGGCGCAGCCCCGCCCCGCCGCCGGCAGGGCGCGTGTATAGCTATTCGGGCCGCCGGGCGTCGTGGACGCGGGCGATTGCCGCCCGGCCACGGCCGCGGCGAGCGATGGCCGAGTTGATCCAACTATTTCGCGTCAACTCGGCCATCGGCTGGGAACCTCACGCCACGTCCTGAGCTGCTCCGCGTCCGCGGCGGCGGCGCGCCCGCGCGCGTGCTCTCCCAGGTAGGGTTTGCGCGGCGCTCCTGGTGCGCGTCCGTCCCAGCGCGAAGGCGCCGGGGGCTTCGGCGTCGAAAAGCACGATCGAAGGTGCCTCGTCCGCTAGAGCGTCGCCAGCGGTACATGCCGGGCCTCGACGGCCTGCGTGGCCTGGCGGTGCTCGCGGTGCTCGGCTACCACCTCGGCATCGGATGGTGCCCCGGAGGCCTCCTGGGCGTCGGCGTCTTCTTCACGCTCAGCGGCTACCTGATCACGGACCTGCTGCTGAGCCACTGGGACCGCTCGGGGAGGCTCGGACTGGGCGACTTCTGGCTGCGGCGCGCCCGGCGCCTTCTGCCCGCCCTCTACGTCATGCTGGCCGTCGTCACCGCCTGGGTGGCGCTCGGCGACCCCGGCCGCCTGGCCGATCTGCGCGGCGCGGTGCTCTCGGCGATCGCCTACGTCGGCAACTGGTGGCTGATCGACCAGCACGTCTCGTACTTCGCCCGCTTCGGCCCCCCGTCGCCGCTCGGGCACCTCTGGTCGCTTGCGATCGAGGAGCAGTTCTACCTCGCGTGGCCCTGGCTTTTGCTGATCGGGCTGCGGCTTGTGCCCGAGCGCGCGCGCGCCCTGGCGATCCGCCCCCGGCTTGCCGGCCTGACGCTGCTCGCCGCGGCGGCGTCGGCGATCGCCATGGCCGTCATCTACGAGCCCGGCTTCGACTACTCGCGCTTCTACTACGGCACCGACACGCGCGCCTTCGCGATCCTGGCCGGGGCGGCGCTCGCGATGGTCTGGCCGAGCCGGCTGGTCTCGGGCGCCATCGCCAACCGGGCCCGCCTCCTGCTCGACGGGGCCGGCTTCGCGGGGCTCGCCGGGATCGCGCTCCTCGTGCGGCTGACGAACCCCTACTCGGCGTTCCTCTACCCGCTCGGGCTCGTGCTGCTCTCGCTGGCCACACTCCTCGTCGTCGCCGCGGCGGCGCACCCCGCCACGGCGACCGGGCGCGCGCTCGCGGTCCGGCCACTGCGCTGGATCGGCGTGCGCTCCTACGCCATCTACCTCTGGCACTTCCCGATCATCGTCCTGACGACCCCCTCGCTCGCCGAGGGGCCGGGAGCGGTGCGGGGCGTGCTCCAGGCGGGAGCCAGCTTCCTGCTCGCCGCGCTCTCGTGGCGCTTCGTCGAGGAGCCCGCCAGGCGGGGGGAGATCGGCCGGGCGCTGCGCCGCCTTCGCGAGCGCGGCCTCGGCCTGCGCTGGCTGGGCAGGCGGGCGCGGGTCGCCGTGGCCGCCACCGCGGCCCTCCTCCTGCTCGACGCGCTGGCGCTCGCCGGCGCCCGGCCGCCCGGGCCGGTGCATTCGATCTTCGCGCCCACGCTGATCCAGGCGTCCGCGCGCTCGAGCCTGTTCGAGCTGCCCGCGACGAGCGAGGAGGTGGAGGCGCTCGAGCGCGCCGGGGCGGGCCCCCGCTCGCGCAGGACCGCCTGCCGAAGCGTGGTCCACATCGGCGACTCGACCTCGCTCGGCCTCACGAGCCCGGACTACATCCCCCGCCGGCGCGAGCGGATCGAGGCCCGCTACGCGCAGGTCGGCGTCCGCCACGAGCGGTTCGAGATCTCGGGCGCGACCTCGATCGTCGAGACGCTGCCGGGCGGCGTCAACGCCTACGAGGTCGCCCGCGGACTGCGCGCCCACGGCTACCGGGGATGCTGGGTCCTGGCGCTCGGGACCAACGACACGGCCGACGTCTACGTCGGCTCCAACGTCGGCCTCGACGAGCGCGTGGAGCGCATGATGTCGGTGATCGGAAACCAGCCGGTCCTCTGGGTCAACGTCCGCTCCCTGGTGCGCAGCGGGCCGTACGCGGAGGCGAACATGGAGCGCTGGAACCAGACGCTGCTCGAGGCCTGCGCGCGCTACCCCAACATGCGGGTCTACGACTGGGCGCACGACGTCAAGCCGGCCTGGTTCATTCCCGACGGGATCCACTACACGACCGACGGCTACATCGCCCGTGCGCGGCTGATCGCGCGGGCCCTGGCGCGCGCCTTCCCGGCGGTCGGCGAGAGCCCGACCTGCGTGATCCGCTGACGCCGCTCCAGCCGCGATCAGCTGCCCGGCGGGGGCTCGAGCAGCTCGATCCCGTGGCGGGCCGCGATCTCGGGCAGGTTCTTGGGGGGCAGCGGATCGGGCGGCCGGCGGGCGAGCGATGGCCGAGTTGATCCAACTATTTCGCGTCAACTCGGCCATCGGCGCAGCTAGGCGCTCGCCGCGGAAGAGCCCGGGGATGCGACCAGGTCCTTGTTCTCGGGCACGAACTTGCTCGCCCGGAACGTCGTCCCCTGGGGATCGCGCAGCAGCGTCGTCCGCGTGAACGGCGCGTCGGCGGGCGCCTCCAGGACCTCGCCCCCGAGCTCGGCGGCCCGGGCCGCCGTGGCGTCGGCGTCGTCGGTGGCGAAGGTGACGCCCCAGCCAGCCTCGCCGTCGCCCTCGGTGAGCGGCGAGATCGCCGCGACGACGTTCTCGAAGCCGGGGACGCCGAACTCGGCGGTCATCCTCTTGATCCCCGGCGTGAGCTGCTCGAGGTAGTCGCCGTACTCGGGCAGCGCCCAGAAGCTGCCGCTCGGGAGATCGAGCCGCTCCCAGCCGAAGACGGCGCCGTAGAAGGCGGCCGCGCGGTCGGCGTCGCGGGTGCGCAGGTCGTTGAAGGTGAGCGAGCCGTGCTCGTTCACGATCCGCGCGCCCCGGTGCTCGCCCGGCTGCCAGAGCCTGAAGACCGCGTCCTCGGGATCGGCGCAGACGGCCATGCGCCCCGCCGTCAGGACGTCGAACGGCTCCTCGACGACCGTCCCCCCCGCCTCGCGGACGCTCGCCGCCGTGGCGTCCGCGCTCTCGACCCAGACGTAGGTGTTCCAGGCCGCCAGCCGCGGCGCTCCCTCCGGGATGGACGTGACGGCCGCGACGTCCCCACCCCGCAGGCGGGCGATCCAGTAGTGCACGGCGGAGCCGGGCGGCATCGCGTCCTCGAACTCCCAGCCGAACAGCTCGCGGTAGAAGGCGATCGCAGCCTCGGGCTCCGGCTGGCTCGTGTCCACCCAGCACGGAACGCCGGGGATGTATCCGTCTCGCTCGGGCATTGAGGATCTCCTTTCGCTTGACCGTTGATCCGGGGGCTGGACGCTACGGCCTATTTAGGTCAGGATGCGTCCGCTATGCCGGCGACGATCGAGGACCGCGTGAACCGCACCTCGAGCAGGCTCCTGGAGTTGCTCTCGCTGCTCTCCGCGCGGCGCGAGTGGCGCGGCGACGAGCTCGCGGAGCGCCTCGGGGTGTCCGGGCGCACGATCCGGCGCGACGTCGAGCGGCTGCGCCAGCTCGGCTACCCGGTGGAGGCCGTGCGCGGCCCCGCCGGTTGCTACAGCCTGCGGGCGGGCACCGCGATCCCGCCCCTGCTGCTGGACGACGAGGAGGCGATCGCCATCGCGGTGGGGCTGCTGACGGCGGCGCGCAGCTCCGTGACGGGCGTCGAGGAGGCCGGCGTGCGGGCGCTCGTGAAGCTGGAGCAGGTCATGCCCGCGCGGATCCGGCGCCGCGTGTCGGCGCTCGGCTCGGCGACTGTCACGCTGCCCGGCGGCGAGGGGACCGTGGACCCCGGGCACCTGACCGCGATCGCGACCGCGTGCCGCGATTTCGAGCGCCTTCGCTTCGGCTACCGCCGGCGCGACGGAGCCGAGAGCCGCCGCGAGGTGGAGCCGCACGCGCTCGTGAACTACGGGCGCCGGTGGTATCTCGTGGCCTGGGACCGGCTGCGGGAGGACTGGCGGACGTTCCGGGTGGACCGGCTCACGCGCCCGGAGCCGCTTGGGCAGCGCTTCTCGCCCCGGAAGCTGCCGGCGCGCAACGCGGCGGAGTACGTGGCGCGGAGCATCACGGCCGCCCCGTCGAGGTACGAGGCGCGCGTCACCCTGCGCGCGCCGGCGGCCGAGGTGGCGCGGCGCATGCCCGCCCACTGGGGCACGCTCGCGCCCTTGGACGAGCGAAGCTGCGAGTACCGGACCGGCGACGACGACCTGCACTGGCTCGCCCTCCGGCTGGTGATGCTGGGCGTGGACTTCGAGGTCCAGGGCCCGCCCGAGCTCGCCGCCCACCTGCGCGGCCTCGCGGCGCGCCTCGCGCGCGCCGGCGGCTGACGCCCTTGGGCCCGGGCGGGCGCGCGCGGGCGAGGCCTTGCGCGCCCCGCTGCGGGCTACCCGGCCGGGTTGGGGGCCGACTCGTCGCTCTGCCAGAGGCCGAACTCGTTGCCGTGCGGATCGCGGCAGGTGGCGAACCAGCCCATCTGGGGGACCGGGGTGGGCTCGCCTGCCTCGCCGCCGAGCTCGCGGACGCGAGCCACGCCGGCGTTGATCTCGTCGACCGTGAAGTAGGGGCGCGTGCCGCGCCTTCCCGGCTCCATGTTCGTGATCGCCGCGCCCTGGTCCTCGGCGATCCGGGTCATGTGGTACTCGGACGGGCCGGGAAACGCCTGGAACTCCCAGCCGAACAGCGAGGCCCAGAACTCCCTGCTGCGGGCGGTGTCGTCGGCGGGGATCTCCAGGTGAACGATCTGCCCTGGCATGGCTTGCTCCTCTCGTCGGGAAGTGGGTCAAGCCTATAGACGCCCCGCCCGCCCCGGAGTCATCGCTCGCGCAGCGCGGCGGAGCGGCGCCCGCTCAGGCGGCGCCGCGGACGAGCCAGGCGCGGGCGCTCAGCGTGAACGGCCCGCGGGGCGAGCCGAGCCGGCGGAAGCAGGCCTCGCGCAGCGCGCCCCTGTGCTCGTCGGCGAGCGCCGCGCAGTAGGCGCCGGAGGGGCCGATTCCCGTCGTGAACGGGAGCCAGTAGTCGTCGAAGCTGGAGTAGCCGACGGCGGCGACCAGCGCCCGCGTCTCCACCTCCCGCAGCCCAGCGCCCCGCCAGAGCGCCTCCAGCTCGCCGGGCGTGCAGTAGCGCATCGTCTGCCCCTCGTCGGGCGCCTCCGGGTCGAGCTCCAGGGCCGCGTCCCAGAAGGCGCGCAGCATCTCCATCTCGCCCGCGTAGTCCCACACGCACGAGGTGACGGTGCGCCGCGCCACGCGGCGCATCTCGGCCACGCCCGCCTCGGGGTCCGCCATGAAGTTCACGACGAGCTGCGACATGACGACGTCGAACGAGCGGTCGGGGAACGGCAGGCGCTCGGCCGCCGCCACCCGCACGTCGGCGCCGGGGACCGCCGCGCGCGCCGCCGCGACGAATGGCTCGGAGGGGTCGACTCCCGCCACGTGCTCCGCGCCGAGCCGCGCCGCAAGCTCCGCGAGCAGCACCCCCGGGCCGCAGCCGACGTCGAGCGCGCGGTCGCCGACGGCGAGGCCGGCCGCGTCGGCGTGCGCGGCGGAGAGGGCGCCCCCGTAGCGACCGACGTGGCGCGCGTAGGCCTCGGTGCCGGTGGTGAACATCGCCGCGGGCGCGATTCTGCCCGCCCGGGCCGACGGACGACGCCGCCGCGCGAGCGCCTCCCGCCGATCCGCGCGCTTGGCGGGCGCCCGCCGGGGGTAGGCTCAGCGGGTCGTGGATCCCAGGGACGCAGCGCTCGCCCTGGCGCGGGTCAGGATCGCAATCGGCCTCGCCGCTCTGGCCGCGGCCGGGCTCTGGCTGGCGCGGCGCCTGCACCCTGCCCCGTCCCCCGAGCCCGGCCAGCCGGAGGCGGCGATCACGGGCCACCCCGGCTAGCGGGGCCGCGCCCCGCGAGCCCGCCCCGTTCGCCCGCGGCGGCGCGGCTCCTCTATCGTCGCGGGCGTGGAGACGCCGGAGATCCGGTACACGGAAGCGCCGGATGGGATCAGCATCGCCTACGCCGAGTGCGGCGAGGGGCCTTTAGACCTCCTCTGCATCCCGGGCTTCGTCTCCCACCTCGAGGTCCTCTTCGAGGCTCCGGGCGTCGAGCGCTACCTCGGCCGCCTGGCGTCCTTCGCCCGCGTGATCATCTTCGACAAGCGGGGACAGGGGCTCTCCGACCGGCCGCCCGGACCGCCGACGCTGGAGGAGTCCATGGAGGACGCCCGCGCCGTGCTCGACGCCTGCGGCTGCGAGCAGGTCGCCGTCTACGGCATCTCGGAGGGAGGGCCGACCAGCGTCCTGCTCGCCGCGAGCTACCCCGAGCGCGTCTCGGCGCTCGTCCTCTACGGCACCTGGGCCAGGCTGATCCAGGGGCCGGGCTACCCGCATGGCGTAAGGCCGGGGGTGCTCGAAGGCTTCTTCGACTCGGCGCGGCGGGACTGGGGCCAGCCGTGGGCGCTCGCGCTGTGGGCGCCCAGCCTGGCGGGCGACCCGGAGTTCCAGCGCTGGTGGGGCAAGCTCCTGCGAACGGGCACGAGCCCGAGCGGCGCCGCCGCCCTGATGCGCCTCTACGCCGACATCGACGTTCGCGAGGTCCTTCCGGCGATCACGGCCCCCACGCTCGTGGCGCACCGGACCGGGGACCGGATGGTCCCCGTCGAGCTCGGCCGCGCGATCGCGGATGCGATCCCGGGCGCGCGGTTCGTCGCGCTCGATGGCGAGGACCACCTACCGATCGCGGATCCCGAGCAGATCATGGACGAGGTCGAGGAGTTCCTGACCGGCGAGAGGCCGGTCCACATCCCCGATCGGATGCTCGCGACGGTGCTCTTCACGGACGTCGTGGGCTCCACGGAGAGGGCGGCCGAGCTGGGCGACCGTGGCTGGCGGGAGCTGATCGAGCGCCACGACCAGCTCCTGCGCGCCGAGATCGAGCGGCACCGCGGACGAGCCCTGAAGTCCATGGGCGACGGCTTCCTGGCCACCTTCGATGGCCCCGCCCGCGCCATCCGCGCCGCGAGCGCCGTTTGCGCGGCGGTGCGCCCGCTCGGCCTCGAGGTTCGAGCCGGCATCCACACCGGCGAGGTCGAGCTGATCGACGGGGACATCGCGGGGATCGCGGTGAACATCGGCGCGCGGGTGAGCGCTTGCGCGGGCGCTGGCGAGGTGCTCGTATCGCGGACGGTGACCGACCTGGTCGCCGGCTCGGGCATCGAGTTCGAGCCGCGCGGCGCGCACTCCCTGAAGGGCGTGCCCGGCGAGTGGGAGCTCTATGCCGTGAAGGCGCCGAGCGGCTGATATGGAGCGCCGCTTGTCAAGTCCCCAGCGCTGATCGCCCCCGCTCGGTGCGGGTAACTTCAAGTCACCCCGGCGCTCCCGGGGCGCGCTGCGGACCGAAGGTC
>Ga0070741_10018613_pt1 | contig 11220 bp, 8 predicted proteins | sample Coa_R1_4_FD_66440 | JGI IMG/M metagenome (GOLD analysis project Ga0070741, IMG submission 66440) | Surface soil microbial communities from Centralia Pennsylvania, which are recovering from an underground coalmine fire - Coalmine... | ecosystem: Environmental > Terrestrial > Soil > Unclassified ...
ACACTGCGCGACATGGTGCCGAACCACATCATGCAGTTGATCAGTTTGACGGCAATGGAGCCTCCAATCTCGTTCGACGCGAACGCGGTGCGTGACGAGCAGGCGAAGATCCTGCACGCAATCCAACCGATGAGCGATGAAGACGTGCTGGCACGCTCGGTAAGAGGACAGTACGGAGAAGGGACGGAAGACGGCAAACGCGTGGCGGCGTATCGGGCGGAAGAAGATGTCCCGCCGGATTCGCGGACGGAAACTTTTGTCGCGATGAAACTGTCGATCGATAACTGGCGATGGGCAGACGTTCCTTTCTATCTGCGGACGGGGAAGCGAATGCCGGTGCGCAATACGCACATCGTGATACAGTTTCGACGGGCACCGTTTGTGCTGTTCCGCGATACTCCGGTGGAGCACTTGATGCCAAACCAACTGGTGCTACATATTCAACCGGAGGAAGGAATCTCGCTGCAGTTCGCGGCGAAAGTTCCGGGCCCGGTCATGCGACTGGGCACGGTCGACATGAACTTCGAGTACCAGGAATACTTTGGCAAGCAGCCGAGCACGGGCTATGAACGCCTGCTGCACGACTGCATGATCGGCGATCAGACGCTGTTTCAACGCGCCGATATGGTGGAAGCGGGATGGTCGGTGGTGAATCCCGTGCTGGATTTGTGGAAGGCGCTTCCACCACGGAACTTTCCCAATTATGCATCCGGCACGTGGGGACCCAAGGAGGCCGACGAATTGCTGGAGCGTGACGGCCGCCGCTGGAGGAACTTCGAAAAATGATTCTGGCCGGCGATATTGGCGGGACCAATGCCAGGCTTGCATATTTTCAACCCCAGAACGGTCATCTTCGTCTGGTTTCTGAGCGCATTTTTCCAAGCCGCGAGCACGACGAATTCGGGGAAATTGTCGGGAAGTTTTTGCATGATTCCGGAGCACATCCGGAGGCCGCGTGTTTTGGAATCGCAGGGCCCGTCCGCAACGGGCGCGTTGAAACATCCAATCTTCCATGGGTGATTGAGCAGGCGCGTCTCGCTGATCAATTTCATCTTCCTGCCACTCTCCTGATTAATGACCTGGAAGCGATTGCGTGGGGAATTGGCGCGCTTGGCAGCGCCGATCTAGTCGCGTTGAATCACATCAGCGGTTCCGCGAGCGGAAACCAGGCGGTGGTCGCGCCCGGCACCGGGCTGGGCGAAGCGGGTTTGTTTTGGGATGGGAACCGGCATCACGTCTATGCCTGCGAAGGCGGGCATGCGGATTTCGCTCCGCAGGGCGAGTTGCAGATCGAACTGCTGAAGTATCTGACGGCTCGATTTGGGCATGTGAGCTACGAGCGGATTCTTTCCGGTCCCGGCCTGGTGAATGCGTACGAGTTCTTACGGGATTCTGGAAACGCAAAAGAATCTCCCGATGTGGCGAATGAGATGAAGAAGAGCGATCCGGCAGCGGTAATATCGCGGGCGGCGCTGGATGGGCGAGACGCGCTGGCGTCGAAAGCACTGGATATTTTCATCGCCGTCTATGGGGCGGAAGCTTCGAACCTGGCGCTGAAGGCGATGTCGACGGGCGGACTGTTTTTGGCGGGCGGCATCTCTCCCAAAATTCTTCCGAAGCTGAAAGAACCCGCGTTCATGAACTCGTTTCTCACTAAAGGACGCATGAGACCGCTGGTGGAGGCGATGCCGGTGCAGGTCGTCATCAACGAAAAAGTGGGGTTGCTGGGCGCAGCGCGCTGTGCGTCGGTGAAAGCCAGAGGCTGGTAAGTGTGAGTGCCGCAGGGGAAATCCGAATACTAACGACCCCACAGGAGTTGTTTGCCTCGGCAGCCGAGGAAGTGGTTCGGCTGGCAAATGACGCCGTGAGTTCCCGTGGACGCTTCACGGTTGCCCTGTCAGGCGGCTCAACTCCGAAGAGCCTGTTCAACCTGCTGGCTACGAATGCGAAGTCCACCCTGCCGTGGGACCGGATGTTTTTTTTCTGGAGCGATGAGCGGCACGTTCCTCCCACGGATCCTGACAGCAACTACCGGATGGCGAGTGAGGCGATGCTCGGGAAAGTTCCAGTTCCCCCCGCAAATGTGTTTCGAATGGAGGGAGAAAACCCGGATGCGGCAGCCGCAGCTGAAGCTTACGAAAAGACGTTGCGCAAGTTTTTTCAGGTTCAGGCGGGCGAGGTCCCGAAATTCGATCTGATTCTTTTGGGGATGGGGCCGGACGGACATACAGCCTCGCTTTTTCCAGGGACGGCCGGGCTACAAGAAAAATCACGGTTAGTGATCGCGAATTGGGTGGAAAAATTAAAGACGCATCGACTGTCATTCACCCTTCCCCTTATTAACGCCGCCCGAAATGTGGCCTTTCTGGTTAGCGGGACCGATAAATCTTCTGCGCTGAAGGCCGTGCTTGAGGGGAATGATTCGGGCGAACAGTATCCAGCGAAATTGGTGCAGCCCAAAGAAGGAAAGCTAGTCTGGTTTTTGGATCGGGCTGCGGCCAGCGGACTGTCGAGCTAAACTCCAAACAAAATCACACCGCAGAAAACGGAGAATTGAGATTTGTTCTCTTTGGGCTGGTTCAATTTTTTGTGCCCTATTCCCTCTCCCGCCAGGTTTGCCCGGGCTTTTCCGCTCAACCAACCCATCCCACATTCTGATTTCCTAGCACAGTTCGCGAACATTTGAGCAAGACGAAACCATTCCGCAGGGTCGCTGAGGACGTAGAAAATCAGGTCCGGTCGTGGATTGCTCACGGCCAAAGGAGAGCGGGCTGGCGGGCAGGAGGAGATCCCAAAATCCTCGACATATCCGGCGCCTTCATTGCAGCTGATATTTTTAGCCGCGCCAATCGCCGATTTCTTTCAGACCTTTGCCCCGGGCATGTTCGAATAGGCGGACCTTGTGACGGGAGTGTTCGAATTCGTGGATGTCGGCCCAGACTTCGGCTCGCCAGGGGGCATCGTGGGCGGCGGCCTCGCCGCAGGTAGCGCAGCGGGTGTGCAGGGTTACAGGAGTGACGTCTATGCCGATCGGCGCTGCTCCTGGGAGTTCGACGAAGATGCAGTGAACCTCTTTAATTTCCTCGTCGGGTCCGAGGATATGCTCGTAGCGGAGGAGGTATCCGAAACCTAATTTCTTGGCCTCGAGTTCGGCCTCGGCACGAGTATGGAACGGGCCATATTCGGCACGCAACTGCTCCGTGGAATCACATGCCATCCAAAATGTTTCTTTGTAGGCCATTTGCTGGTTTCGGCTGAACCCCAAGCCGGCTCACGGATTGCGCGAGCCTGCGTGTGGGCAGCACCAGCAGAGCAGCAATTTCAAGGCCGCACAGCAATGCGCAGCAACTGGCTACAAATGAACGACATTAACGTATTTGGGGCTCGGATCCGAGGGTGCGTGGATGAAAGCTTTTGCAGTGTATCCGCCGGAACGCGTTGGCCTAGCCATTCAGTCTGCCCCGATCGCCTCGCTCTGGCAGAGGGCGACGTCAGCGGCAGCCCAGTTCTTACCGCCATGGGCGGCGACGTACATTGCCAGTTCCAGCCGGCTCCAGACACCGAGCTTGTCGAAAATGCTTCGCAAGTGATTTTTGATGACCTGCTCGGTGGTTCCAATGATTCGGCCAATTTCCCGATTCGTCATGCCTTCCCATACCAGCATGGCGATTTCCAGTTCTTTGATAGTGAGGCACTCTCGCGGCGTCATGATTGCGCCCCTTCCCGGCTGAACATGGCGGTAGCCAGCTTCACGCGCTTGCGGCCCTCGCGAATGCCGGCGCGCAGGAATAGAGTTCGTAGGTGCTGTTTTACGGTGCGCGGACTGATGTTGAGCTGACCGGCGATCTCTTTATTGCTACAGCCCTGCACGAGCAGGTTCAGGACTTGGCGGTCGCGGGGTGTCACTTTGATGATTCCGAGATCAATCACATTTCCTCCTTTTGGCCGTGCGAAATGCACATGTCCTGTAGTGCACGAGCTTCGCCATTTGTTCGTCCGTGGATTGGGAATTCTTAAGTGCTTGTGCGGGCGATAGTTCGAGGACGATGCTGCGCTTTCAGGTGGCTTTCAGGAATCGCATGGTAGCCTGAGCAGTTCCAAAACGGTCCGAGTCCAATCGTAGAAGCGGACGCGCATGTTTCATCGGAACGGCGCTCTTCGCGGAATTGCAAAACGAGCGGGCACGCGGAAGTTGTTCCGGAATGTGGGACAAAGTGTTGCCAGTTAATAGTTTGAGAGTCGAAAGGCTGCTTTTCAGATTGGAGGTGAACGGTGATGCTTGGGCGCCTTAGAGGGTGGTTGCTGGCAAATCTTCTTTCCCATATTGAAACCCTAGTGATTTTCAGTCTGGTCCTGACGGCGTCGACGGCGAATGGTTTTGCACAGGCCACGCAGGTCTCTTCGGAGCAGGCGCCCGTGGGACAAATACAGGGCGCGCCGGTGACGATTACGTTGCAGGATGCGCTGCAGCGAGCGCGACTCAACGATCCGCAATACCGATCCTCAGTCACGGACTTAGGGCTGGCGAAAGAGGATCGCGTGCAGGCGCGAGCGGGACTTCTTCCTGATGTGAACTACAACACCTCGCTCATCTACACGCAGGGAACAGGCCCTGTACCGGCCAGCTGCCAGACAAGCACATTGGGGTGCCCAACGTCGCGATTTATCGCGAACAATGGCGTGCACGAATACATCAGTCAGGCGCAGGTGCACGAGGGACTCTCGGTGACTAACCTTGCGGACTACCGGCGGTCGGCGGCAGCCCTCGCCGTGGCGCGAGCGAAGGCTGAGATCGCGTCGCGTGGCTTAGTGGTGACGGTGACACAGGCATATTACGGGCTCGTGGTGGCGCAACGGAAATATGCAACGGCAGAGCGCGCGGATGCGGAGGCGCGGCGTTTTCTGGACATCAGCCTCAAGCTCGAGAAGGGCGGCGAGGTTGCGCATGCTGATGTAATCAAGGCAAGAATCCAGGCGCAGCAGCAACAACGCGATCTTCAGGAAGCGCAACTCGCGATGGAGAGCGGACGGCTGGATCTTGCGGTATTGCTGTTCCCTGATTTCAACCAGGATTACGCCGTTGTGGACGACTTGCAGACGCCCGAGCCTTTGCCGACTTTCGAGGAAGTAGAAATGACAGGGAAAAAGAACAATCCTGATCTCCGCGCGGCGATGGCGGCCTATGAAGTTGCGAATCATGAGGTGAGTTCTGCGTGGGGCGGGTTGTTGCCGTCCCTGAGCCTGGATTACTTCTACGGCATCGATTCAAACCAGTTTGCGATCTCCAGCCACGGAGTGCGGAATTTGGGCTATTCGACAGTCGCTTCGCTGCAGATACCGATTTTCAGTTGGGGGGCGGACTGGAGCAAGCTGAAACAAGCGAAATTACGGCGTGACCAGGCTGGAGTGGAGCTTTCGTATGCCCAGAAGCAGTTGCTGAGCCGCTTGCGGCAATTCTACCTGGAGGCCAAGACCTCGCGTTCAGAGATGGAGTCGCTGGAAAGTTCGGCCGAGATGTCGGCCGATAGCCTGCGGCTGACGACGATGCGCTACCAGGCTGGGGAAGCGACCGTTCTGGAAGTAGTGGATGCACAAAACACGTTGACGCTGGCGCGCAATGCATATGACGATGGGCAGTCCCGTTACCGCGTAGCCGTTGCCAATCTACAGACTCTGACAGGAACCTTTTAGAACGCATGAACCGGAATCAGGTTGTGGCGTCAGAAGCCCGAAAAAGTTACCGGTGGATGCGCGGCGTATGGGTACTTTTGGCTGCTGTAATCATGGTAAGTGGATGCTCCTCGGAGAAGCCTGAGGAAGCGCCTGTAGTCAGCGTGCAAGTGACTCCAGTCGAAAAGACGACCATCGAGCATACGATCACAGCGCAAGCGGCTTTATTTCCCAAGCAGCAGTCGGCGATCGTGCCGAAGATCAGCGCTCCTGTCCAAAAATTTCTGGTACAGCGCGGCAGCGCGGTGAAAGAAGGCCAGTTGCTAGCCGTGCTGGAAAACAAAGACCTGTCGGCTGCCGCACAAGATAGCCGAGGCACCCTGGATCAGGCGCAGGCTGCGTATGAGACCACCACGGCTGCGAACTTGCCAGAGGAGATCCAAAAAGCGCAGGGAGACACACAAACGGCGCAGCAGGCGCTCGACGCCGAAGAAAAGGTATTCGAAAGCCGGCAACAGCTGTTCGAGCAAGGCGCCCTACCGCGCAAGGAACTCGACCAGTCTCGAGTGGACATCACGCAGGCGCGGAATCAGTATGCGATCGCCAAGAAGCATCTGGACGCGCTGCTGGCAATCGGCAAACAGCAAGAGATAAAAGCGGCGGCCGGACAACTGGAATCGGCAAAGGGAAAATATCTTGGGGCGGAGGCGCAGCTGAGCTATTCAGAGATTCGAAGTCCGATCAGTGGAGTGATCACTGACAGGCCTCTTTATCCGGGAGAGATGGCCGCGGCGGGGACGCCACTGCTGACGGTGATGGATATTTCGTCGGTGATTGCGAAGGCGCATATCCCACAAGCGGACGCGGCGGCATTGAGAGTGGGCGATTCGGGGACAATGGTTGTGCCGGGCGTCGAGAAGCCGATCCAGGGGAAAGTAACGATCGTCAGTCCAGCGCTGGATCCGAACAGCACCACGGTAGAGGTGTGGTTTGAAGCGAAGAATCCGAAACATGAATTGAAGCCGGGAACGACCGTGCAGCTTTCACTGACGGCGCGGACAGTGAAAGACGCACTGGTTGTGCCGACCAGTGCCGTACTTACCGGCACCGATGGGACAACGACGGTAATGATCGCCGGATCCGATGGTCTCGCGCATCAGCAGGCCGTGAAGCTCGGCATCCGCAACGGTGGCGACGTACAGGTTCTTGATGGTGTGAAGGAAGGCGACAAGGTAATTTCGAACGGCGGATATGCCCTGCCGGATAAAACGAAAATCAAGATTGAAAAGCCGGAAACACCATCGGATGAGAAGCCGGCGGCAGACGGCGCGAAGACTCCCAGTGAGGGATCCAGTGAAAAATAACCACTGGGGAGCGGCGGCGTGAATTCAGAGAGACCGGGGAACAGAAATCAGTACTGGGTATCTCAGCATTCGCGGCCAGTAGTGTTCCTGATCATCACTTTGGCGCTGCTGGGCGCGTATCTGGCATTCACGATTCCGGTTTCCGTTTTCCCTTCCACAAATTTTCCCCGTGTGCTCGTCGGCGTAGACAACGGCGTGATGCCGATTGACCAGATGATGGTCACGATCACGCGACCTCTGGAAGAAGCCCTCAACAGCGTACCGGGATTGTTGTCGGTACGGTCGATTACCAGCCGGGGATCGGCGGAGATTGACCTGTATTTTCGCTGGGACGTGGACATGTTCCAGACGCTTCAGTACGTGAATGCCGCGATTTCACGGATTCAGCAGTCGTTGCCGCAGACGGCGACGATCCGGGCGGACCGGCTTACGTTCGCGGCGTTTCCCGTCATCGGCTACAGCGTCACCTCCGACACGATATCGCAGGCAAAACTTTGGGAGCTCGCGACGTATGAGATGAAGCCGCGGTTGAACCGGCTGGAGGGAGTATCCACCGTCGTCATCCAGGGGGGACAGGAGCCCGAGTTCCAGATCACTCCCAATCCGGCAGCATTGCTTACGGCGAATGTGACGGTGTCGGACATCCTGGATACGATCCGACGTACGAATCTGATCGATTCTCCGGGACTGCTCGAACGAAATCACCAGCTTTTTCTCGGGTTGGTCAACGGGCAGCTCCGCACGCCAGAGCAGATTGCAAATGCGGTCGTCAAGAACACGGCGAGTGGAGTACCGGTTCGAATCGGCGATGTGGCTGCCGTCGCTCCGAGCGTGAAGCCGGTTTACACGGTTGTCACGGCGAACGGGAAGCCAGCGGTATTGCTGAACATCAACCGACAACCGGATGGGAACACCGTTCAGGTCGCGCGGGAAGTGCACGACGAAATCGAAAGCCTGAAGAAAGCGTTACCGCCGGGAATCAAAATTGAACCCTTCTACGATCAGTCGATCATTGTCAACGGATCGATTAAAAGCGTCAGAGACGCAATCCTGCTGGGGTTGATTCTGGCGTCGATCATTCTTGTTTTGTTCTTGCGTGATTGGGGAACATCGCTGGTTGCTGGATTGGTCATTCCGGTGACGGTGATGGTGACGTTTATTGCGCTGAAGCTGATGGGCCAGACCTTCAACTTAATGACGTTGGGCGGTTTGGCGGCAGCCGTGGGACTTGTAATCGATGATGCGATTGTTGTGGTGGAAAACATCGTATTGCACCGCGATCTCGGGGAATCGCGACTGGAAGCGATTCGCAGCGCACTGCAGGAGATCACGATTCCACTTATTGGCTCCACGATTACGCCGATTGTTGTGTTTATTCCACTGATCGTAATCACTGGGGTGTATGGCGTGTTCTTTCGAGCGCTGGCGGTGACGATGAGCGTTTCGCTGCTGACATCGCTGGCACTGGCCATGACGTGGACGCCGAATCTGAGCCAGTACTTCATCCGTGGCAAGAAAGCGGGCGATACGGCACCCCAGGAGACTGAGACTGCGGCGACCAGCCCGGTAGAAAAGGCTAAGAAGCTGCTGGCGGCAGAAGAGAAACATCTCAGTGGATTTTTCCTTCGAGTAATCCGCTTTCACGAGCGCTGGCTCCGAGGAGCTTTGGAAAGGCCACGACTTCTGGCGATTTTCAGCCTCGCGTTAGTCGTAGTTTCCGTAGTGTGCTTCAACCTGACAGACACAGACCTTCTGCCGGAGATGGATGAAGGCGGGTTCGTGCTTGATTATTGGAGTCCATCGGGTAGCTCGTTGACGGAAACGAACCGCATGATCCATCACGTGGAGGAGATTCTGCGTGAAGTGCCCGAAGTGGAAAGTTCGTCCCGACGCACCGGCCTGGAGCTTGGATTGTCGGCGGTGACGGAAGCGAATCGAGGCGACATTCTGGTGAAATTAAAGTCCAAGCGCAGCCGCGATATTGACGACATTATCAGCGATGTGCGGGACACCGTGAACAAAGAGGAACCCGGACTGAAGATCGAGTTTGCGCAAGTGTTGCAGGACATGATTGGCGACTTGACATCTGCGCCGGAGCCGATCGAGATAAAGCTTTTTTCGCAAGATCCCAAGGCTCTGGAGGAATGGGCACCAAAGGTGGCGGACGGAATAGGAAAGATTCACGGCGTGGTTGATGTTTTAAACGGAATCGAGAACACGATCAGTGGTCCGGCTCTGACCTTTGACGTGAATCCTACGGTTGCGGCGAGGGCTGGTTTCACGACCGAGGAAGTGGCGCTGGATGCATCGGCGATTGTGGAGGGCGAAGCCGCCCCGACACCGGTGGTGACGAATGACAGGGCGTATACGATACGAGTTCGACTGCCCGCTGAAAATCGCGCCACGCTGGAAGCAATGCGTGACACGCTGCTGGTGAGCAGCAGCGGACACACCGCGACCCTTGGAGCGCTGGCTGAAGTAGTCGAAACGCCGGGCCAGACAGAGATTCGTCGCGAGAACCTGCAGCGCGATGTAGCAGTGACAGCTCGCCTGGAAGGCCGTGGTCTGGGAAGCGGAATGGCGGACGTGCAGAAAGTAGTCAGCGCGCTGCATATTCCACCCAGCATTCGGGTAGTTTATGGCGGACAGTACGCCGAGCAACAGAGCAACTTTCACGATCTGGTGATCGTGCTCATTCTGGCGATCATGCTGCTGTTTATCGTGTTGCTGTTCGAGTTCGGAAGCTTCGCGGCGCCCGTGGCGATTCTTTCGTCCGCGCTGCTATCGACATCGGGCGTGTTCATTGCACTTTTGATGACTCGCACCACGTTCAACATATCGTCGTTCATGGGCGTGATCATGGTAATTGGCATCGTGGCGAAAAACGGAATTCTGCTGCTGGATGCGGATCAAAAGATGCGGGACATGGGACAATCCGCGGAGCAGGCGATGCTGCTGGCGGCGCGACGAAGACTGCGCCCCATTGTAATGACGGCGCTGGCGACCATGGCGGGCATGCTGCCTTTAGCATTCGCGCTCGGGGCCGGATCACAGATGCTACAGCCTCTTGCGATCGCGGTGATCGGTGGCGTGTTGATCTCGATGATTTTGTCCCTGATTATCACTCCGGCGGTGTACTACTACATGAGCCGGAAGGACGAGGCACCCAGCCACCATTAGCCCGTGCGTAGGAACGAAATTGCCTGTGTGTGCACTTCTCTGCACCGTAACAGTTACCGGGCGGCAGTTACTGAAACGCTGCCTCTGGCTAGTTGAAGGCTAGCCTTTGCGGTAACATCGCTCCCTGGAGAGCTGCAGCGGCGTTAAACTATTGGGAGATCAAGGCCCTCTGCCAAGGGGCCGCAAGGGTGCCCCGTCCCACAAAAACCCATTCCATGGATCCAGGAATTCTCGTTTCTGCCGGTTGGCGCAGGACGTGCAACAGGATAGCGATATTCCTGTCCAGACAGGATTGGTTCGCGAGGACGGCATCGGGTGCTATTAACCGCAACTGTGTCTGAAGAAAAACCCAAACCGGTTCTAGACGAGAAGACTCTCGACAAGCTGCTGGAAGCCGCGTTCGTGCTGCAGGAGCACAATGACGCGCGCCGGAGGCTCGAGCAAAATCTTGAAAGGCAGCGGGCTCGCTTCGAAGCCCAGAACGCATCCCGCGATTTGCAGCAGCAACCAGCAGCAGCGCCTACGAATGGCAGAGCTGCGAATTCGGGCGACTACACTCTTACGCTCGGAACAATCGTTGAGACACAGCGGCAGATCCAAGTCCGCCAACTGGACTTAGAAAACGCCATAGCGCTGGTTGCTCAACGAGTGGCCGAGATTGGGGGAGGCAGCGGAGCCGCCATTGTCCTCGTCGAAGGCGCGTCGGTTCGCTATCGGGCTGTGGCGGGGCGAACGTCGCCGGGGCCGAACACTCTGGTTGCCGCGGAGAAGGCTTTTTCGAATCTGTGCATTAACACCGGCCAAATTCTTCGTTGCGACGACACGAGCCAGGAAGCTGAAATCGATCAAGAGGAATGCCGGCGCTGGGGAATCGCAGCATTGGTTGCGGCTCCGGTTTTTTTCCAGGGGAATGTTGCTGGAGCGCTCGAACTTTATTACGGCGAAAGGCGAACTCTGACCGACCACGATGTTCACACCTGCCAACTGATGGCGGGTCTGGTGACCG
>Ga0070741_10018614_pt1 | contig 11218 bp, 9 predicted proteins | sample Coa_R1_4_FD_66440 | JGI IMG/M metagenome (GOLD analysis project Ga0070741, IMG submission 66440) | Surface soil microbial communities from Centralia Pennsylvania, which are recovering from an underground coalmine fire - Coalmine... | ecosystem: Environmental > Terrestrial > Soil > Unclassified ...
CCGGAGGTGTCGCTGGTCGCGATCCTCGACGCCGACAAGGAGGGCTACCTCCGCTCCGAGCGCTCGCTCATCCAGACGATCGGGCGCGCCGCCCGGAACGTGAACGGCACCGTCCTCATGTACGCCGACGCGGTCACCGCCTCGATGCGGAAGGCGATCGACGAGACGAACCGCCGGCGGGGCGTCCAGCAGGCGTACAACGCCGAGCACGGCATCACCCCGCAGACGATCCGGAAGGCGATCGCGGAGCCGCTCGCCGCCGTCTGCGAGGCCGACTACCTCACCGTGCCGCTCGTCCGGGAGACGCCGGACGTAGAGACGGAGGCGCTCGACCCGGGGGCCGCCGCCGCGCGCATCGCGGCCCTCCGGAAGGAGATGCGCGAGGCGGCGAAGGCGCTCGAGTTCGAGCGGGCGGCCGAGATCCGGGACCGCATCCGGTCGCTCGAAGCGCGGACCCTCGGCATCGAGCCGGCCTAGGCGCGCGGCTCGCTAGCTAGCCAGCCGCTGTCATCGGCATTGCGCAAAAGTGAACGGCACGGGCGCAATGCGAATCGAGCGAAGGTCGTATCCGCCTGATTCACGTTGACATTTCGCCGCGAGCGCGAGTACCTTCCGCTCCACTCCGCGAGGTCGTCGATGTCGAAGATGGCGCAGGCGAGCACGGTCAACATCAACGTGGACCTCGGCGGTGGGCGGGTGCTCGTCAGTCGAAGCGCCGCGATGCAGCGCGTGTGGGAGCTCGTCCAGCGCGCGGCGCCCGCCGACATCTCGGTGCTCGTCACCGGGGAGACGGGCACGGGAAAGGAGCTCGTCGCGCGCCTCATCCACAAGCTCAGCCCGCGCGCGCACAAGCCCCTCTTCGCGCTCGACTGCAACGCGATCGCGCCGGCGCTGCTCGAGAGCGAGTTGTTCGGGCACGAGCGCGGGGCGTTCACGGGCGCCGATCACCAGCAGATCGGCGTGTTCGAGCTGGCGGACGGCTCGACCCTCTTCCTCGACGAGATCGGGAACCTGCCTCTCCAGTCTCAGGCGAAGATGCTGCGCGTGCTGCAGGAGCACGAGTTCCGGCGCCTCGGCGGCCGCGCGCTCATCCAGAGCGACTTCCGCCTGGTCGCCGCGACGAACGCCGATCTCGCGGCCGCGGCCGCCGCCGGCACGTTCCGCGGCGACCTCTTCCATCGCCTGAAGGTGCTCCAGATCGCGCTGCCGCCGCTCCGCAGCCGGGTCGAGGACATCCCGCTCCTCGTGAGCCACATCCTGAGCGTCAAGCGGCTCCGGCTGAAGCGTCCCACCGTCTGTCGCGTGAGCCACCGTGCCATCGACCACCTCCTCGCGTACCCGTGGCCGGGCAACGTCCGCGAGCTCGAGAACGTGATCGAAGCGGCCGTGCTCGCGTGCCCCGGGGACACGATCGAGGCGGAGCATCTGACGCTCGGGAATGCCTCGGGCGTCGAGTCGTCCTTCGAGCACCTCGAGCTGCCCTTCCGGGACGCGCGGCAGCGGGCCCTGCAGGCCTTCGAACGCCTCTATCTGATGACCCAGCTGCGGCGCTTCCGCGGCAGCATCAAGCAGACGGCCGAGCACGCCGGCATCACGACGAAGCACGTGCGGGCGCTCATGCGCCGCCACGTGATCGACCGGCGCGACTTCCGCCCCGTCATCCGACCGCGCGTCCCGTCCGCCCGGAAGTGCGACTCCGAGGCCGGCTGAGCGCCCGAATCGTCGCGCGCGGTCGATGACGCGCGCGGGCGGCGCCGCGCGCGGCCGCGAAGCGCACCTCGCACGTTCCTTCGTGCACGCCGTCCGCTCCGCCGTGGGGGCGCGTCGACGCGAGCGTCGTCCGAGTGGCACCTCCGAGGTGCGCTCTGCACCTCGACGTACCGTGCTGCCGCGGGGCGGCGAACCTTCCAGGTTCGGTGTCTAGAAAAGTCGCCGAGCCGCGCCACGGAACGGCGGCGCTTTGCTCGCGGCACGCCGGTTGCACCGCGGCGCGAGGCCGGAATCGGACGGAACGGGAGTGGCGAGCTGCGAGCGATGTCGAAGTGCCCGTGTCTCTACAGCGAATCGGCGCCGATCTGCCGCGCGGACATGGGTGCGATGTGCGTGCCCTCGCACGCGCAGATCAAACGCGTCTGCATGACCGAGCACTATCGACGCTGCGACATGTTTCGCTCGTTCCTGGCGCAGCTCGCGGTGAAGCCGGAACGATGGCGTGCGGCCGATCCCGTGGAGCGGCCGGCGCCCCAACCACAGAGAAGGGAGAGTGCACGGTGACGAGGCGGATCGGAATCAGGTCGTTGGCAGCAGTGGGGATGGTGGTCGCGCTGGGTCTGGCGCCGTCGAGCGTCGCGTTCGCGGCGCGCAAGGGAGGCCTCGGGGCGGCGACGTGCGGACGGGGCCAGACGCTCGTACGGGTCGACACGAAGGTCTGCCCCGCGCTGCCCCGGCGCCCGGCGCTGACCATCAAGCGTGCGTGCTGCGAGAACAGATCGGGAAAGGTGCACTGCCGGCCCTTCGCGCATTGCCCCAGCCGGTCGCCGTCGTGATCGCGCGGGAGAGGGCGGAGGGATGACGATGCACCGGAGCCGGGGAGCGGCGATCGCGGTCCTCGGCCTCGTCGTCGGCGGGTGCGGGCTCGGTCCTGGCGTGCGGACCGAGCTCGGGCTCGCCCAGTCACCGGGCGCGGTGGCCGCAGTCGGGCAGCTCATGGGGGACCACGACCGCGCGGAGCTCGAGCGGCTCGCGGCGGAGCGGGCGTCGGGACCCGTGGACGAGGGCTATCGAATCGGACCCGACGACCTCCTCGACGTGCGCATCCCCGACCTCGTCCCGGCGGCGGACTCTGCCGGGGGACGCGGCGGAGCGGGCGGCCCGACGAGCTCGGCGACGCTGCCGACGGTGGCCGAAGCGCCGGTCTACCAGCAGGGGTTGCGCGTGAACGCGCGCGGCGACGTGACGATCCCGTACCTCGGCGCCGTGCACGCCGCCGGTCTGACGGCGTCCGAGCTCCAGGCCGACCTCGCCGCGCGCCTCGAGCGGGCCGGTCTCCTCCGCCATCCCCAGGTGAGCGTGCTCGTCGCGGAGTATCGGAGCCGAGTGGTCGCCGTCGTCGGCAGCGTCGAGCGCCCGGGGCTCTACCCGCTCACCCGCCCGGGCGCGACGGTCGCCGACCTCGTCTGGGCGGCCGGCGGGCCGAGCAAGGACGCCGGCCGCGTCGTCCAGTTCGTCGCGGCCGGGGCGGTCCCCGGGGTGCAGCTCGCCGCGGCCGAGCACACGAACGTCGACGCGAGCGGGGCGATCCGCCTCGACCTCGAGACGCTCCTCCACGCGACCGGCGAGGAGGCCCGGCTTCTGAACCCGCCCGTGCGTCCGGGGGACGTCATCACGCTCGCGCCGGCAGGCAGCGTCCTCGTCGACGGCTGGGTGGACAAGCCCGGCTCCTACCCGGTGACCCGCGGCCTCACGCTGACGGGGGCGGTCGCGGCGGCGGGCGGGCATCTCTTCCCCGCCGACCGCCACCACGTGAGCGTGAAGCGCGTGCTCGGCCCCGGGGAGCAGCGCTACTTCACCGTCGATCTCGACGTGATCGCGGCGGGCGAAGCGCCCGACTTCCCGATCACCGACGGCGACGTCGTCCGCCTTCCCGCCTCGGGCGCTCGTCTCGTGCCGTGGGGCGTCTGGAGCGTGGCGAAGCAGCTCGTCCACGTCTACGGCAGCGTGCCCGTCTTCTAGGCCATGGCACGGAACCCCCTTTCGACGGACGTCCTCCCGCCCGCGCCCCCGGCCCCCGCCGCCCGGCCGGCGGGGGTTCCGAGCGCCGAGGTGCTCGACGCGGAGTTCAGCGACACGCCGCCGCGCCACCTCCGCGATTACCTCCGGGTCCTCCAGAAGTACCGGTGGCTCGCGACGACGTGCTTCGCCGCGGTGCTCGGCGTGACCATCGTCGTGACGCTCCTCACGCCGCGCCTCTATACCGCGACCACGCGCCTCCAGGTGGCGCGCGAGTCGCCCATCCGGCTCCGACTCAAGGAGAACGTCCTCAACCTCGACGACAGCGACCGCAACGTGAACGGCACGTCGAGCTTCCTCGCGACGCAGGTCGCCGCGCTCCAGAGCCGTGACCTGGCGGAGCGCGTGATCCGCACGCGCCATCTGGACGAGAACGACGGCTTTCTCCGGCCCGGCGCCGACCGCCAGAGCCTCCTCGCGCTCGGCGGCACGATGCTCGGCATGCTGCGCCCCCGCGGCTTCGACGCGACCGGACCACGGACGCCGGCGGAGAGCGCGAGCGACGGGCAGGTCGATCCCGTGCTGCTCGACCGCTACATGCGCTGGCTCTCCGTCCAGGACGTCCGCGGCACGGACCTCATCGAGATCCGCTTCACGACCCCGAGCCCGACCCTCTCCGCGTTCCTCACCGCGGCGCACACGCAGGCGTACATGGACGCGAACGAGGAGGCGCGCCGGGCGACGGACGTGACGGCGAAGGAATTTCTGGGCGAGCAGCTCACCGAGGCGCGGAAGCAGGTCGAGCGCGCCCAGACCGCCCTGCGGGACTTCGCCGCCGCGCACCCGAGCGTCGCCGTGAACCAGGAGCAGGACACGATCGCGCAGCGCATCACCGACGTGTCCGCGCTCCTCGGCAAGGTCGAGAGCGCGCGCATCGCGCACGAGAGCCGATACGCGTTCCTGACGCGGCCCGAGAACGACCCGCTCGCGTACTTCCTCGACCGATCGGGCATCCAGAAGCTCCACCTGGCGCTCCTCGACCTCCGGGCGCAGCGCGCGGCGCTCGCCCTCCGGCTCGGCCCGAACCACCCCCAGATGGCCGAGCTGCGGCGCCAGGAGACGGAGCTCGAGAGCCAGCTGCGCGCGGAGGTCGCGGAGGAGGTGGCCGCGGTCCACGCGCGCGCGGAGTCCACCCGGCTGCGCGAGGAGTCGCTCCGGAAGAAGCTCACCCTCCTCGAGCAGCGGTCGATCGACCTGCGGGCCCTCGGTGCCCGCTACGACCTCCTGAAGAACGACGTCGAGACCGCGCAGAGCCTGCACGAGTCGCTCTTGAAGCAGCAGATGGAGACGGCCGTGAACTCGGAGCTCGCGGCCTCGAACATCCGGGTGATCGAGCGCGCCGAGGTCCCCCGCCTGCCGAGCCGCCCGAAGATCCCGCTCAACCTGACCCTCGGGGTTCTCGCGGGGCTCGTGCTGGCGATCGGAGCCGCGTTCGGGTGCGAGTACTTCGACGACAGCGTGAAGAGCTCCGACGACGTCGAAGGGCTGCTCCAGCTGCCGACGCTCGCGACCGTCCCGAACTTCGCGCTCGCCCGGCGCTCCGCCGCGCGCGCGCTCGGCCAGGGCGGGAACGGCAACGGACACGGCAACGGGAACGGGCTCCTGCGCGACGAGCTGATCGTGCTGCGCGAGCCGTGGTCGACCTCGGCGGAGGCGTACCGGACGATGCGGACCGCCGTCCTCTTCTCCGCGCCGGGCGCCCCCCCGCGGGTCGTCCTCGTGACGAGCGCGCGCCCGGCCGAAGGGAAGACCGTGAGCAGCGTGAACCTCGCGACGACGCTCGCCGAGTCGGGATCGCGCGTCCTCCTCATCGACTGCGACCTCCGCAAGCCGGGATGCCACCACGTGCTCGGCGTCGAGAACCTCCGCGGGCTCTCGAGCTTCCTCGCGGGCCAGGCGGACATCGCGAGCGTGACGCAGGCGCTCGAGACGCCGCGGCTGTCGTTCATTCCCGCGGGGCCGACGCCCCCGAACCCCGCCGAGCTCGTCGGGTCGGGCCGGATGCGCGACACGCTCGAGGACCTCCGCGAGCAGTTCGACTTCGTCATCCTCGACACGCCGCCCGTCGTTCCCGTGAGCGACGCCGCGGTGCTGTCGCGGGAGAGCGACGGGGTGGTGCTCGTGGTGAAGGGCAACGACACGCCACGCGACCTGGTGCGGCGCGCGCGCGACCAGCTCGCCCTCGCCGGCGCCCACTTCCTCGGCGTCGTCGTGAACAACGTCGACCTCGGCTGGGGCGACCTCTACTTCTACACCGGCTACTACGGCTACACGGGGAGCTACGCCGGGGCGCCGGGGGAGGAGCGGGCGTGAGCCCGGGCGATCGCCGCAGCCTGGGTCCGATTCAGGCCGTCGTGCTCGGCCTGCCGCTCTTCCTGGGCGGCCGGCAGCCGATCGCCGTCGCCGTGGCGGCGGCCGTCGTGATGGCGCTCCTCGCGGCGACGGTCCGCGCCCGAGCGCGCGCGGCCGACGCCCCGGCGCCGGTCGGCGTGGCCGCGCTCGCCGCGTTCGTCGTCCTCGCGCTCGCGACGACCGTTCCGCTGCCGCCCGCGGTGCTCCACTGGCTCGCGCCGGCGACGGAGCGTCTCTATCGCGAGATGCTGCCGGGGTGGCCCGGCGCGGGCGGCTGGCGGCTCTGGCGGCCGATCGCCCTCGATCCGTTCGGCGCGTGGGAGGAGATCGGCCGGCTGTCGATCGGCCTCGGCGTCTTCGCGGTCGTGGTCGCGCATCCGTGGGAGGCGAGGGAGGAGGTGTTTGCACGCCTGCTCGTCACGCTCGTCGTCGGCGGCGCCGCGGTCGCGCTCCTCGGGCTCGTGGCGCAGGTGCTCGGGAACGGGAGCGTCATGTGGGTGACGGACGAGCCCGTGACGGCGGGACGTGCATCGGGGCCCTTCGTCAACCCGAACCACTTCGCGGCGTGGGTCGCCATGGCCGTGCCCGTTGCGCTCGCGTGGACGGCCGCCGCGCTCCGCCGCGTCCGGGAGCGGCTCGTACGGTCGGCCAGCTCGGGCCGCGGCCGCGGCGTCCACGCCCGCTCCGTGTGGGTGTCCGCGCTCGTGACGCACCAGCGCCGGCTCGTGCTGCCCCTCGCCCTGGGCGCCGCGAGCGCCCTCATGCTCGTCGCGGTCGTGGCGAGCGGCTCGCGCGGCGGGATGGCGGCGCTGCTGGTCGGGCTCGCCGTGGTCGGCGCTGGCATCGGCGCGCGGCTCTCGGCCGGAGCCGAGGCCTCGCGCGTCCGCCGGCTCCTGCCCGTCGCCGTCGCCCTCGTGCTGGTGGCGGCGAGCGCGGGCTCGATCGCCGTCTGGGCGACGAAGGACGCCGACGAGCAGGTGGGCGACGTCGCCGACCCGAGCTTCGCGAGTCGGGTGGCGGTGGCGAGGGCGGGACTCGGCGTCGTCCGCGATCATCTCCTCCTCGGGACGGGACTCGGCTCGTGGCTGCACGCCTTCCGTCCGTACCAGGTGCCGCCGGTCGAGGGGGGCGTGTGGGACCACGCGCACGACGACTACGTCGAGGTCGCGGCGGAGACGGGGCTCGTCGGCCTCGGCCTCCTCCTCCTCTTCGTCGGCGCGATCGCGCGCGCCGCGCGCGGGCGCGGGACGCCCGAGGCGGTTCCGGCCCACCGGCGCCGCCGGGCGAGTCGTCCCGCCGGCTTCGAGGCGCCGGACTGGCGCGCCGCGCTCGGGGAGGACGCGCTGCTGCGCGTCGGGCTCGCGGGCGGCCTCGCGGCCATCCTCGTCCAGAGCCTCGTCGACTTCGGGCTCCGGCTGCCGGCGAACCTCCTGCTCGCCATGCTGCTCGCGGCCCTCCTCGTGCCGGGCAAACGCGGGTCCGGCCGGCGCCCGGTGCTCGGGCCGGCCGTCCTGCTGACCGCGCTCGCGCTCGCCTGGGCGCCGCAGCTCGTGAGCGCGGTGCAGGCCGTGGCGGGCCTCGACCCGCTCGCGCCGTCGCGCGCGCGCGCCCTCGCCGAGCGGCTCGTCGCGGAGGAGGGCGAGGCCCGGCGCGACGAGGCGCTCGCGCTCGTCCGGCACGCGCTCGAATGGTCGCCCGCGGACCGTGAGTCGCACGAGGCGCTCGCGACGATCCTCGGCCCGGGAGCCGCCGGCGACGCAGCGCTCGCGCGGGCGCTCGCGCTCGAGCCCTGGTCGTCGGAGACGCGGGACGCGCTCGGGCTCCGGCTCTGGGCCGAGGGCGACCGCCGTGCCGCGGCGGCGGAGCTCGAGGAATCGATGCGGCGGTTCCCCTACCTCGAGACGCACGCGTACCTCGCCGCGGAGTCGGGCTCCGACGTGGGGCTCGACGTGCGGCAGGCGGGGCTCCTCATCCGTCAGCTCGCCGAAGGCGACACGGCGACGGTCCGTCTCGCGAGCCTCGACCCCGAGATGGTGGCGGCGATCGAACGCGGCCTCCGCCGCGCGCTCGACGAGACGCCCGCCGGCGACAAGCGCGTCGGCATCATCGGCGACCTCGCGACGCTCCTCGAGGCCCGGGAGCGCTGGGCGGACGCGGCGGAGGTGCTGCGCGCGGAGGCGGAGCGGAGCGTCGACGGCGCCGCGAACCTCGCGCGCGCCGCGGAGGACTACCTGCGCGCCGGCGCCGCCGCCGACGCGGAGCGCATGCTCCTCTCGGCCGTGCTGCGCACACCCGAGCAGGGCGACCTCTACAAGACGCTCGCGCTCGACGTCTACTCCGAGCGCGGCGACTACGAGACGGCACAGGCCGTGCTCAGGGCGGGCGAGCGGAACGCGTTCGATCTGCTGCCCGTGTACGACGGCGTGACCGAGGTCCTGGCGAAGCGCGAGTCGCGGCGGGTGCACGAGGTGTCGACGCCCGCGGACGCGACCCTCGACGAGGAGGTGCCGTGACGGCGGCCGGAGGCGCGGCGTCCGTCGAGGCCCCGGCGGCCCGGTGGTACGCGGTCTGGACGCGCAGCCAGTGCGAGCCGAAGGTGGAGGAGGGGCTCCGCCAGCGCGCGTTCGAGGTGTTCCTCCCGCGGATCCGCGTGCCGAGCCGGCGGCGCGACCGCCGGGTCGTGCTCGAGCAGCCGCTCTTCCCGGGGTATCTCTTCCTGCGGTTCGTGCCGTCGCGGGAGGCGTACGTGCGGGCGACGACGGCGGACGGGCTCGTGCGGATTCTCGGCGAGCGGTGGGACCGTCTGCACCCCATCCCCGATGGCCAGGTCGAGAGCGTCCGCCGTCTGGTGACGGGGGCGAACGACGCCCGCGCGGTGCCGTGGATCCACGTCGGGGACCGCGTGCGCGTCGTTGCCGGTCCACTCGCGGGGATGGAAGGGTTCGTGCGCGAGTGGCGGGCGAGACGTGCGACGTTCGTCGTCGGCATCGACCTCTTGCGGCGCGGCGTCGGGGTCGAGATCGACGCCTCGATCCTTCAGCGCGCCGCCTGATCGCGCTCGGGAGCCGACCGCCGGCAAGCGATGCTTCCGAAAGCGAGGGGCGAAGCTATGTCCGCGAGCGGAGCGATGGGCGGTCGGTGCGTGATCGTTCGACGATCGCGCGAAAGTTGGCGTAGAACGCGCGGCGCCGCGCTCCGGTCGTCGTCGAGGCGTACTGGCGGCTCTCCTCGAGGTTCCGTTCCGACAGCCGCGAGAGACGCGGTCCATCCCCGCACAGCTCGCGGATCTTGGTCGCGAGCGCGCGCGCGTCACCGGGTGGGACGAGCACATCCGGGGTGAGCAGCTCCGGAATGCCGCCGACGTCCGATCCGATGCAGGGGAGCGCACGTGCCATCGCCTCGACCATCGCGCGCGGAAGACCCTCCTGCCGCGAGGGCAGCACGAAGACGTCGGCAGCGTCGAGCTCGGCGCGAATCGCGGCTCCGTGCGGGAGACGTCCGGTGAATCGGACGCGATCGTCGAGCCCGAGGCGCCCCGCGCGTCTCATGAGTTCCGGGCGGTATCGGCCCTCGCCGACGAGAACGAGACGCACGTCGGCTCCGGCTCCGGTGCACAGCGCGAGGGCGTCGAGGAGGGTGTCGTATCCCTTGTACAGCTGCTCCATAGTCCCGACGGTCACGAGCGCGCGGGAGCCGGGGCCGTCCGAGAACACGCGCGGCACGGGCGAGAACGCCGCGGCGTCCAGCTCGACGTCCGAGACACCTTCCACGTACGCAGGGCAGGGATAGCGGCGTTGGAGCGCGCTTCGCGTGACGTAGAGGGCCGCCGCCGCGCGCGCGCAGTGCGAGCGGAGGCTGCGGACCGCGAACGCTCGGATGAGGGGTCGGAGGGGATGGCGCATCGCACCGGGCGCCATCGAGTCGTAGGGGTCCCCGACGACCTCGACACCGAACGGCCGTCGGCCGAGGACGCGGACGGCGAGCGTCGGCAGCATGCCGGGGACGATCATGATCACCGCGGTGTCGGCGTCGAGATGCCGTCGGAGGAGCGCCGTGATCGTCCGGCGTCCCCGGAGGAACCCGCTCGGTCCGCGCCAGTCGCCGACAGGAACGACGCGCACCCCGGGCCCCTCCGTGCCCTCGACGATGGCGTCCTTCGGATCGTCCTCGACACGCGCGAGGACGTCGATCTGCTCGAAGACCCCCAGATACCGCGTCGCGAAGAACGCATGCGTGTAGCTCTTCTCCGACCAGATGATCCCGCTCGGAGCCCGGCGAAACCGGTGATCGAAGACGAGCAACAGCTTCACGCGACGTGGCCTTGCGAGCGCGATTTGATCGGGCGGGCAGGGACGCCAGCCACCACCGTGCCGGGCGAGACGTCTTTCGTCACGACCGCTCCGGCGCCGACGACGACACCATCTCCGATGCGGACGCCGGCGAGGATCCGGACGCCGGCACCGATCCAGACATTGTCGCCGATGCGGACCGCCGCGGGTAGGACAGACGCGTCGCGGATCGTGTGGTGTTCGGGAGCGAAGTCGTGATTGGTCGTCACGATCGTCGTGCCGTGAGCGATCGAGACGTGGCTGCCGATCGACAGGCCGCCGTACGCATCGATGTAGCACATCGGGTGGATCGAGACATGGTCGCCGAATTCTGCCGCCTCGAGGTGGAAGAGGTGGACTCCTTCGTGGATCGCCACGACGTCGCCACAGTGCTTGGCAAGCGCGCGAACGGCGATGAAGCGGACGGCGATGCCGAGCCGGGTCGGGATGTGACGCGACAGCAGGAGAAGCGTCGTCGCGACGCCCCGCGGCAGGCTGCGGAGCGCGGCGGATGCTGCGACGAGAGCCGGTCGGACCCTCTGGAACGCTTCTCGCCCCCGCACTGCCTTCGCTCCTCCTCTACCGTGATGTCGAGATGACTGCCGGGTCCCGACCAACGTATCATCTTTCGGCTTTTCATGACGACCTCGCCGGGCGGGCGCGCGGCACGGCGCCGCGGCTCGCGGTCAACGTCGCGTGGGCCGCCGTCGGGAATGTCGGCTACGCTGCCTGCCAGTGGGGGGTCCTCG
>Ga0070741_10018615_pt1 | contig 11218 bp, 12 predicted proteins | sample Coa_R1_4_FD_66440 | JGI IMG/M metagenome (GOLD analysis project Ga0070741, IMG submission 66440) | Surface soil microbial communities from Centralia Pennsylvania, which are recovering from an underground coalmine fire - Coalmine... | ecosystem: Environmental > Terrestrial > Soil > Unclassified ...
GACTATCGGGCGCATTCCCGCCGAGCGTACCACGTCCTATCAAATTCGCAAAGTGTTCGAGCACCCGGACGCAGAGGAACGCCTGCCAGCCGATCCGTTGCCGATCTTAGCTCCCGCAGAGAACCACGCGACTACGGCCCCAATGGGCTACTGACCGCGCAGGGGTTCTGTTCAAACGCCGACCGGATCAACCCATTGCATGCGTGTGCTCGGGTTCGATTTTATAGAGCACGCGCACTTCGCCGGGCCCGCGATACGGATATTTATCTTGTCCGGTGTACATCTTGGTGAGCTTGTCGATGTGCTCGTCAGCGCCTTTTTCGGTGATCTCCACCACGCGTCCGCGAATCGAAAGATGGCGATACGGATTGTCGGGATCTAGGATGTCGATGCCAACGCGCGGGTCACGCCGGATGTTATTGTCTTTCACTCGCCCCTTGGCGGAATTGATCAGAATATTCTTGCCATCGTATTCGAACCAGACGGGCGCTACATGCGGGCTGCCGTCGGGCATCAGAGTAGCCAATTGAGCAAACGCCTTCTTCTTCGTCAGATCAATGTACTTTTCAGGAATTCCTGCCACCGTGGTCTCCTCTTCCATTCGAGGTTAGCATCAATGATTACCGGCGTCGCTCGCCTCATGCTCGCTCAAGCGTGAGGTGCTTGGCACGGGTTATTTTAAGAGTACTCGTGCAAACAATCGTTGCAGTGGTGGGCGGTACTGGAGCGGAGGGCAGCGGACTGGCCGCTCGTTTTGCCCAAGCTGGCGTGCGTGTAAGAATTGGCTCGCGTAGCGTGGAAAAAGCCCACGAAGCGGCCCGCAGTATCGGAGGGCAAACCACTGGTCACGCCAACCCGGATGCGGTCGCGGACGCGACCATCGTGATCTTGACGGTTCCGCTTTCCGCGCAAGTGGAAACCCTAAAAACGATTCGTGGCAGCCTGGCGCCGGGAGCGATCGTAGTGGACGCCACCGTGCCCTTGGAAGTGGCGATCGGCGGGCGCGTCTCGCGAATCCTCACGCTGTGGGATGGCTCTGCCGCACAGCAAGCGGCGCGGCTTCTTCCGGGCGTCCCGGTTGTGGCGGCGTTTCATGCATTGAGCGCGGAGGCGCTGGCGAAGCTGGATCATGCAATCGACTGCGATGCCCTGATTTGCGGCGACAGCGCGGAAGCCAAGGCAGCTGTCAAGCAGCTTGCCGAAACGATTCCCGGCGTGCGGGTGATAGATGCCGGTCCGTTGGACAATGCTCGGCTGCTCGAAAGCGCGGCCGCACTCCTCATATCCCTTAATCTGCGTCACAAAGTGAAGGACTCGGGGCTGAGGATTACTGGGCTGTGAAACCGAACCTCGTGGTGGCACTCGCCGGCGGAGTGGGTGCCGCGCGTTTCCTGGATGGATTGACCCGCGTAATTCCGCCGGAGCGCGTCTTCATCATCGGCAATACCGCCGACGATGCCGAAATTCACGGTCTTCACGTCTCGCCCGACCTCGATACCGTCACCTATACCCTGGCCGGCTTGGCGAACCGGCGGCACGGTTGGGGCGTTCGCGGCGACAGTTTCCGATGTCTGGAGGCGTTGGGAAGGCTAGGCGCCGAAACCTGGTTTCAACTCGGCGACCGGGATTTGGCGACTCACCTGTATCGGACGGAGCGCCTGCGTCAAGGCGCCAGTCTCGCTGAGGTTACGTCCGAGATCGCTGCCGCGCTTAACGTTCGTTCCAGGCTTGTTCCTATGTCGAACGAACGCGTGCGCACGCGCATTTGCACTCCGTCGGGTGAATTGGAGTTCCAAACCTATTTTGTGAAGCGCCGTGCGCGCGATCGAGTCACTGCCATTCGCTTTGAAGGAGCATCCCAGGCGACGCCCGCACCCGGATTGCTGGACGCGATCGCCAAGGCGGAGGCGATTATCCTCTGTCCCTCGAATCCGTTTATCAGCATCGGCCCCATTCTCGCGATCCCCGGCATCCGCGCGGCGTTACGACGCAAACGCGACAAGGTGGCGGTTATTTCGCCGATCGTGGGTGGCCGCGCGCTCAAAGGTCCGGCCGCAAAGATGATGAAGAGCCTGCAACGCCGGTCTTCGGCCGCCGAAGTCGCGAAGCTCTACCTGGACTTTGCCGGCATGTTTGTGCTGGACGAAGTGGATCGCAAGCAGGCCGCCCAAGTAGAAGCGTGTGGCATGCGGCCCGTGGTCACCAACACCATCATGCGCGGGCTGCGCGAGAGAAAGTCGCTGGCGCGGGTGGTTGTTCGTGAGCTGGGAATAGAACCGGAGATTCCAGCTTGATCTTCGCTATCCTGCCGGTCAAAAACCCGCAAAATGCCAAGCAGCGCTTGACGGGATTTCTGGCCGTCGAGCATCGGGAAACGCTGGCTCGCATGCTCTATCGGCAAACGTTGGCCGCGCTCTGCCAGGCCCGGGGTATCGACCGCGTAGTGGTCGCCACCAGCGACGCCGAAATCGCCGATCATGCTCGTAGCTCAGGCGCGCTGGTCTTTGAAGAATACGAGCAGGTCAGCCATAGCGTTTCCGCCGACGCGGCCTGTTTGCGCGCAATGGAAATGGGCGCATCAACCGTTCTGTTGGTCCCCATCGATGTACCTACCGTGACCCCAAACGATTTTACGCAACTCGCCGCCGCGGGGCGTCCCGGCCTCATCATTGTGCCGTCCTGGGATGGCGCCGGCACGAATGCGCTGGTTCGCACGCCGCCCAATTGCATCGAGAGCCGCTTCGGTCCCGGCAGCTTCCGCGCGCATCTCGATCAGGCGCGGTCGAAGGGCTTGGATGCGGATGTGCTCCGTCTGCCCGGGCTGATGTTCGACATCGACACGCCGGAAGATGTGGCTGAACTTCTGGCCCGTTCGCATGACTGTCAAGTTTCCTCTTTCCTGCGAGCCGCATGCGCCTTGAAATCGTAGCCCTTTCTACACTGCCCGAGATGCGGCCGGGCGATGACCTGGCATCGCTGATTCGTCAAGGCGCGGCCAGCGAAGCCCAAACCATCGATCACTCCTTGATTCTTGCCGTGACACAGAAGATCGTTTCAAAGGCCGAAGGCGCTATCGTGGACCTGCGCGAGATTCGCCCTTCGGCGCTTGCGCGATCCTGGGCCGCGGAATGGAACAAAGACGCGCGCCTGATCGAGCTGATCCTTTCTCAATCGCGGCGCATCGTGAAAATGGATCGCGGCGTCATCATCGCGGAGACGGCAACCGGTTTCGTCTGCGCCAATGCGGGCGTGGATCAATCGAACGTCGAGGGGGAGAACTTCGCGACTGTTCTGCCCCGTGATCCCGATGCGTCGGCGCGCCGTCTGCTCGCACGCCTGGGATGCGGTGCAGTGATCATCACCGACACCTTTGGAAGGCCCTGGCGCGAAGGCTTAGTGGATGTTGCCATCGGCGTCGCTGGCCTCGCCCCCTTGGACGATCATCGCGGACGCACGGACCGTCACGGTCGCAAGCTCGCCAGCACCATCATCGCGGTGGCGGACCAGCTGGCCGCGACCGCTGGACTCCTGATGCCCAAATCCGCCGGAAGTCCCGTGGTGCTCATACGGGGTTTTCATTGGCAGCCTGCCGAAGGCTCAGCCCGCGCGCTTCTCCGCAAACCGGAGCAAGATCTATTTCGGTAGCAGCGCGGAGGCCATTTCCCGCCATTGTCGCAAGGGCAACTCTTTCGGATTCGAGGTCAGCACTTGAATGCAAACATGATCCGCGCCGGCCGAATGGTGCTCCCGAATTCGATTGCGGATCGCACTCAGATCGCCCCACGCGATGATCGCGTCAATCAGCCGATTGCTACCGCCATCTTTGAATTCGCCTTCGTCAAAGCCGAGTCGCAGGAAATTATTGGCGTAGTTCGGCAGCGTCAAGTAAAAACCGAGAAATGCGCGTCCGATCGCCCGTGCTTTTTCCGGATCGGTTTCTAGCACGACCGCTTGTTCAGGACATAGATAATGTTGCGGCCCCAAGATCGCGCGCGCCTGTGCAGTATGTTCGGGATTGGTGTTGTACGGGTGTGCGCCGTCTGCAAGTTTGCCGGAGAGCTCCAGCATTTTCGGACCGAGTGCCGCCAGAACACGCGCCGGTTTTTTCGCGGGAGGAACGGAGTTGTACGGGGCCTGATCCATGGCTTCCAAATAAGCGCGCATGGTGGCCACCGGTTTGTCGTAACGATGCCCCCGCAACTCCACCAGAGGAAGGTGGCTCACGCCCAGCCCGAGCAGGAATCGATTGGGATACGCCTCTGCCAGCGTCTTCTGCCCGGCCGCCATCGTGACCGCATCGCGCGCATAGATGTTTGCGATGCCGGTCGCGACGACAATTCGCTTCGTGCCGGACAGCAGAAGCCCGGCATTGGTGAGCGCTTCACGCCCCACTGCTTCGCCGAACCAGAGAGCGCCGTAACCGAGCTCTTCCAGTTCGCGTGCCGTCTCCTGCGCTTTGGCGGCGGGTTGATCTTCGAGTTGTCGCGTCCAGATTCCGATAGGACCAAGTTGTATAGATGTTTGCGCCATGCTGCTCCTCCGGCTCCTTTAGGTTTGCGATTGCGAATTCTGGATCCATGGATAGCGGCCCGTATCCCGGCCCGCGTAATCTGGGTCCAGATAAATAAAGCAGCGCTGAATCAGCCCGTCCCGAATCTCGAATACATCGCACCATCGGCCTGCGCCCCAATCCGGATCGCCGGCTCGCCATGGCCCATCAAGATGCTCGCCGTGGCTGGTGCCCTCGCACACAATGGTGTCCCCGCCGGAGAAGATCCAGTTCAAACTGGAGTAATGATGAGTGATGGACTTGAGCGTACTGCCTAAGTCGGCGAACAGCTTTTCGACTTGCGGCCTCCCCTTAGCCACACCCCATTTCGGGAAGTACACCTGGGCGTCGGAGGCGAACAGATCGAACACCGACCCGCCGGAGGAGGTCACGCCGCCGTTGTCCAGCGCCTTCAGGTATTTGAGCGCGACCGCTTTGCGCTGTTCGTCATTCATCATTGGTCTCAGGCATTAGATTTTGCCCCAAAATGTGGTGCGCCGCGGGGTGATGCGGATGATCGGCGCGTCATCCGCCAGCATGCCTCGATGGTATTGCGGGTATTTTGCTCGCAACTTGCGAATCGCCCCGGCGTGCTCCTTTTGCACCGAGTTCGGAACCAGCCGCGCCTCCCCACGGATGAGGATGTACCAGAGCTGTGTCCAGTCCTCATCGTATTCATCGATCAGAAGCGCTACGCGGGGTGATGCGCGGAGGTTTCGCACGCGCGCGAGCCGCTCTGGAGGAACACGCTTGGGTTTTTGGTCTACCGCTGTGTAGAAATGCGTGCCGTCATAAGCAAAACAGATCGGTATCATGTGTGGCCGGTTCTTGTCGTCCACAGTCGCAAGCCGAGCAACTCGGGCCTGCTTCACCTTTTTCAGAATCGCTCTGGAAATCAAGGCCGTCTTTACACCACTAGTCGTGCGTGCTTGTCGAGCACGCTCATAATTTCGTCGCGTGTGAGATCGGGAATCGCCAGGACCGCACGGTGGATACCAACCTCGCGGTATTCGTCGAGAACCGCCTTGTCTGCCGGCGCCCCGAACACACTGATGGTGAGCGTCGAGAAATCCCGTCCAGCGGCCGCTGCCGCTTGACGTAATTGTGCCACCGCCTCCTTGGCGTTGAAGCCCCCTCTCGCGATGGGCAACCAGCCGTCACAAAATTCCACGACGCGCTTCACTGTATGCTCGCTCGAGCCGCCCAGAAGTATAGGAGGGTGGGGCCGTTGCGCGGGTTTAGGATAAAGCCAGACCGGATCGAAGTTCACCATCTCGCCCTGGAAAGCTGCCTCGTCTTGCGTCCAGAGCGCCTTCATGGCCAGAATCCGTTCGCGCATGAGCTTGAAACGGGTTTCGTAGCGCGCCCCGTGATTCTCCATCTCATCGACATTCCAGCCACCGCCAATACCGAACAGGAACCGTCCGTTGGACAATTGGTCCAGGCTGGCCACGCACTTCGCTGTCACGATGGGATCGCGCTGCGGGATCAGGCAAATGCCGGTGCCCAGCAGGATTTTCGTTGTTGCAGCGGCAGCAAACGACAGCGCAACAAACGGGTCATGCGTGTGCGAATAAGCCTTAGGTAGTTCTCCGCCGCCGGGAAACGGCGTGCGGCGAGACTTTGGAATGTGCGTGTGCTCCGGCAGGAGCAACGAATCGAAGCCGCGCTCCTCGGCCGCACGTGCCAGTTCGCGGATGTCGATGCCACAGTCGGTTGGAAAATAGAAAACACCCACACGCATTGTTAGTTGCCCTTTCCACACTTCGGCGCCGCGGAATGAGCGCGCGCCCGCAAACCCACATGATCGCACGTTGCCGCGGAACCCCTTGGGGCAATGTTAGATGTCTGGCCATGGGTATCGCGGGATCCTCGCAGCGCGCGTCAGGTGCTGAGTACAGGTTTTGGCATGTTCCAATCGGACTTCAAGCGCCCAACGCGAGTTGGGAGGCCCACCGATCTTCGTGTACTTGTTCTTGCTCTCTTTGTCTTTCGCTGCCAGCCCGCGTATGATGCCGTCCACCTGGTATGGTTACCCCGGCAAAGCGGCGCGTTGTGCCGGAGACCATAACGGTACCAGAGCTGGGAGATAGTATTCAGTGGCAGACGTCGCTACCCCGCCTGGCTCCGCCGCGCTAATCTTCAAAACACTCCGAGGGTCAACCATCTTCCCCTGCCGGTCTGTTTTGGTGTCGAGGCTAGAGTGCGTCAGAAATCGACCCTGGTGCGATGCGCTGCGAATTCAGTCTAGGTAACGCAAATGTAAGGCCACCAGAACGGCCACTCATAATGACACCGCAGGATGGTTGAAGAGAGGCTCTTGCAGTCTATAACGATCGCCGCCTCGGCAGGCTCTGCCCGGGCAGGTCGTCATCAGAAGGGGGCGGACCTAAACGCATCAACTGAGCCGGAGCAGACAATTTGTCAATCGTCCTCAACCGGGAACCGCCGCGCTGGTCGTCAAATCCCGAGGCAGAGTTCCCGCCGTAGCGGACAATCGCCCAGACGGCAGGCTGCATATGCCATCCCTTGTTGCAATGAGTTCAACAAGCAACTGTGCACTTGCGGCCTCAAGGACAGGGAAAATGAAGTTCGCGATTGCCCTCGGACGTTTCGCCAGAATGGTACGCTAGCGGTGATCAAGTTCAGATATCCCGGTACGGCTACTTGTATAGTGACTGGCACAAACTGCAAGAACAAGCAAAGGTCTCCGCTCCTGGCTACCCGGTGGATCGTTTTGCTGGGCGGGGGATTGTTATATGCGCGGGCGGGCCTCGCTTGTTTACCTGCGCCTGGGTATTGCTCAAGGTGCTCCGCGAACTCGTCAAATCTTCCCTCCCTGTGCAGGTCTGGCACTTAGGTCCGCAGGAAGTGGACTGGCGTATGAGCCGATTGCTCGAAGAGCTTGGGGCGCAGGTGGTCGACGCCTGGCGCGTAGTTGGACCAGAAGAAAGACCCAAACAAGGCTGGTCGCTTAAGCCCTTCGCGCTGCTCCATTCGCGTTTCCGGGAGGTTCTGCTGCTGGATGCTGACAATCTCCCGGTGATGAATCCTGAATGCCTGCTCGATGTTCGGCAATACAGCGAGACAGGCGCGGTATTCTGGCCCGACCTGGAGCCGCTTCCGCCCAGCTCATCGATCTGGGAAATCTGCAGAGTGCCGTATCGCGATGAGCCATCCTTCGAATCCGGTCAGGTTCTGGTTGACAAACAGCGTTGCTGGACTCCTCTGCATTTGACAATGCACCTTAACCAGCATGCTTCCTTCTACTACCAACACGTACACGGCGACAAGGACACGTTTCACATGGCTTGGCGCATGCTGGACCAAGACTATAGCATGATCCCGCACCCCGTGAAATGTTTGTCGCCGGGACCTGGGCCATCGTTTGAATACCGGGGGCCGGTCCTGCAACAACACGATTTCGACGGAAAGATCATCTTCCAACACCGCAATTTCCCCAAGTGGGTGCTGCTCGGCCAGAATCCGCATTACCCGGGATTTCAGTACGAGCAGGAGTGCCTGGAATTCCTGCGTGAACTTGCCACGCGATGGAATGGCAAAGTTACGAGTTCGGTGCTGCAGCCGCCGCGAGAGCGCCCGCCGGGTGAATCGTTGTGGTTCCAATACGAGCGTGTATCGGCAGACGCGAGAATGTTGGAGTTTTTACCAGACGGGACGATTGGCCACGGAAGCTCTCGATCAGAACGCCGATGGCAACTGCAGGATCAAGGGGGGCAGAGGGTCCTTGCGATTTACGGGGAGCAATTAGCGACCTGTTTTCTGCGCCAACAGGCCCCTGGAATTTGGACAGGCAAGTGGCTCCACTATGAACAAATGCCAGTGGAACTTACACGATGGAAAACACCCCCCATTCCCCGATTAACGCTGTACGGGAGTTTTCGCGGACTAACCGGACATGATCACCACGTGCGGGAATTCGCTCGGGAATTGGATCGGCGGGAAGTGGAAGTGCGCTTGCTTGACCTCGCGGCATGGAGTCCTAGCCACTTGCCGCACCACTTACAGGAAAGCCTGTTTGAAAATTTCGAAGGGCATTCGCCGGCTGGGCCGGTCCTGCAATTCTGTATGCCCCATCAGGTCATTCGCTGGCAGGACAATCCTGTGATCAACTACACGATGTTCGAAGCTTCTCGTGTACCCGCCGATTGGATTGAACACAATAAGAGCCACGACCTCGTGATTCTGCCTACGGAGTCATCACGGCAGGCTTGGATCGCCGGCGGCATGCCGCTCGACCGGATCCGGCTGTGTCCTCTGGGAATCGATCCCCTCCTTTATGGAGCGGCCGTTCCACCGCGAAAATTGCAAGGCCTCCGACATCGCGTTCGTTTCTTGAATGTTTCCGCGTATGGGCCCCGTAAAAATTTGGGAGGCCTGCTTCGAGCTTGGAGGAACGCGACCTCCCCCAGCGATGATGCCGTTTTGCTCCTCAAGGTGGGCCGCTATGAGCAGGGTTCAAGGGAGGCGTTGGAGCGGGAACTCGACGGCATGCAAGTTGCCGCGCCCGTGCAACTGATCGACGAAGTGCTGTCCGATGGGGAGATGCCGGGATTGTACGCCGCCGCTACACATTACATCAGCATGTCTCATGGTGAAGGCTGGGACCAGCCCATGATGGAGGCAGCAGCCTCGGGGCTGAAACTGATCGCCCCCTGGCATAGCGCTTACCAGACCTACCTCGACGCTTCGGTGGCCACCCTACTGCCTTGCCGTGAGGTTCCGGTCGAATGGACCGGCGATCCCGCGACGGGGCAACTGTTCCGAGGCGCAAACTGGTGGCAACCGGACGAGGACGCAGCAGTGGCGGCGATCCGCGCCGCGATTGATGGTCGTGATGGAGAAGCGGGGCTGGCGCGCGATCGCATTCTGACTGAATTCAACTGGCAAAAAGCGACGGAACGCCTTCTTGAGATTCTCAGCGGGCTGGAGGCCACGAAAAACCCGCGATGGTTCTCTTGGTGGACTCGGCGGAGTAAAGGCGTTCAACCAGCCTGAAGGCATTCTCTGCCAGACGTTGGCCTAGCTCAGGATCGTTAGCGATCCGCCGGCAGGCCTGCGCGAACTGGTCGGGCGTGTCTGCAATGAGAACGCTTTCATCGTGGCGCGCGTCGATCCCCTCCAAACCGGCCGTGGTCGCGATAACAGGACGGCGAAAGCTAAAGGCTTCCAGAATCTTGATACGAGTACCACCTCCGCCTCGGACAGGTACCACTACCGCGGCAGCATTGTTGTACCACGGAGCGATGTCAGCGACCTCGCCAACGATCTGAATGCGAGCGTGCGATACCACGCGGCGGAAATCTGCGGTGGCGCCGGTCCCGACGATCTGGAATTGCATCTCCGGCAGGCGGGGCACGATATCGTTGCGAAGATAGCGGCACGCATCCTCGTTCGGATAATAACTCAACGTGCCCGCGAACAGAAAAGGCCCCGAGGGGTTACGTGCTGCTATGGTCCTCGGCAAACGTATGGAGTTGGGCAGGATGCAAATCTCTCCCCTGGCGCGCTTCAACAATTTCTCGCGATCAATTTTGGAGCACACGTAAACGCGGTTAAAGTCCCATAGGACTCTGGTTTCCAATGCCGCGCTGGATCTGGCCCGGCTTTCTTCGGTCGCAGCCAGGGCCAAGTCCCCGTTCTGGCGGCGGAGGCCGGCCAGGCGCTGATGTGTTTCCGATTCGATCTCGTCCATATCCAGATGATGTTGCGCGGACTCTTTCAGAAAAGGACGCGCTGCAGGCACGCTCGCGAGTCGAAACACGTGGACTACGTCGAAGCGTCGCAGCCGGTAAAAACTTCGGCCTACGGCCACGCGGCGGCACATTCGGACGAAAACATCAGGGATGGGACCGAACGGCGGGTAGAGAGGCTTCACCAGAAGTGAAACACAATGGTGGGACGCCAAGGCTTCCAGTACCATCCCGGCCCGCATCGCCAGACCGTTGCCGGTCAGCCGTGGAATTACCGGGCTGATATAGAGGAGAGATGTACTCACTTGTCGGAATGACGAATCTCAAGGTGCGGCATGCCCCAGCACTCGTATCCCATGTCTTGGGCCATCAGACCTAGCCCCTCGGTTTCAAGCTCGGGGGTATCGCGACGGATTCGCGGGTTCGGACGCCCGTAGGCAAAAGGGGGGAAAATCAAGCCTTCGCGATGCAGATTGGCTCGCACCAGGAGCATAGTTCCGCCAACTGCGTCGAGCCTTACCAGCGGGCCTTCTTGGCGCAGGTCTTCCAAATGGAGACGACCCTGATCGCGCCATGCGTTGCGATCGAAGGAGGGGCCGCCAAACGCTTTGACGCAATGTGGGTGCACGACATCCTTGCCGGTGGCAAGCAGTTGCTCCAGGATATCAGCCGGGTATTCGATTACGTCGACGTCCAGCCAAAGTACCCAATCTTCATCGCTCAAGGCGCGGAACAGTAGATGGTTGCGGCGCTTCGCCAGAACGGTACGGCGCGCAACTTGCACGTCTTCGGCCCAGCGCGGACGCCCTGGCGGTAACCGATAGCCGAAGTCCTTCTTCCATAGACGTGCCTGCCGGAACTCCCGATTGAGCGCCGGTATGCGCCGTTCGAGAGCGCTAAACGTGTTGTCGGCGCTATCGCTCTCGAGCAACCCGAGAGAAAGCAAATCGTGCGG
>Ga0070741_10018616_pt1 | contig 11217 bp, 11 predicted proteins | sample Coa_R1_4_FD_66440 | JGI IMG/M metagenome (GOLD analysis project Ga0070741, IMG submission 66440) | Surface soil microbial communities from Centralia Pennsylvania, which are recovering from an underground coalmine fire - Coalmine... | ecosystem: Environmental > Terrestrial > Soil > Unclassified ...
TCCGTGCGCCAGCGCGCGCCGCCACTTCACCGGGCCGTTGTTCGAGGCGCTTCCGGAACACGAGGGCGCATCCGGCGTCCTCACGCGCATGATCCACGATCACGCGAGCGACGGCCGGTGGCGGCATTTCGACGAGGCCGACACGATGTCGCTCGAGGTCCGCGATCCCCGCTTCGCGTACTACGTGGCGGGGCTCGACGGGGCACGCACGGCGGTCCGCGTCGACGTCGACGCGCCGAAGGTCGTGGGGCTTCCCGGGCGGTTCACGCGGTCCGTCATGCTCTGGGCGGCGTTCGCGGTCGCGATCCTCGCGTTCGCGGGATACCGCCGGCTCGCCGACCCCGTCTTCGGGTTCGGCCCCGACGGCGACGCCTCCCTGGAGCCGACCCCGCCGCCCGTCCGGTTCACGCACGAGGTGCTGCGCGAGGAATGCTCGTGGACGGAGCCGCTCCGGAAGATCGGGCACCGGCTCGAGAACGACCCCGAGCTGTCGAAGACCTCACCGGAGCAGCTGCTCGACCGCATCGGGTCGCTCGCGGAGGCGCACTACCGCGCCCTCTGGAACGATCTCCCGGACGACGACGATCGCCTCGTGCTCGTTCAGCTCGCGCGCCACGGGCTCGTGAATCCGCGAAACTGGGACCGCATCCGCTGTCTCCGCGCGAGGGGACTCGTCCGCCGCGACCCCTTCGTCCGGCCGATGAACGAGACGTTCCGCCGCTTTCTCCTGACCGTCGTCCCCGCGGCCGACGTCGCGCGCTGGGAGTCCAGTGGGGCGACGGGCGCGACGTCGTGGACGCGCGGCGTCTTCCTCGCGGCACTCGCCGCAGCCGGGATGTTCCTGTTCATGGCGCAACGCCCGCTGTTCGACGCGGGCGTTGCGCTCATCACGGCGCTCGCCGCGACGCTCCCGGCGCTCGGCCGCTACGTCGGGCTCACGCGCGTCGGCGACGCGAAGGACGGCGGGGGGTGACGCGGCGTGGCCGGCCGAAGTGGTCGCACCGTGACTCGAACACGGGACCTCCTGCATGTGAGGCAGGCGCTCTAACCAGCTGAGCTATGCGACCGGCGGCCCGGCGGAACGGCCGGGCTCCTACTCGAATCACCCGTGAGCGTCAACGCTTGTGAGTCCGCACCCGCAGCCGTAGCGTCGACGCGATGGCGCGTGCGACCGGAATCTTCGTGCTCTGCATGGCGCTCTCTCTGGCGGCGCCCCTCGCGGCGCGCGCCGCCGACGCGCAGCCGGCGGACGCGACGACGTCGCAGAGCCGGTCCGGGCCACGCGTCGACGCGGTCGTCCCGGTCGATCCGCACGAGCACGAGCGGCTCCACTTCTTCGACGGCCGCGCGCATCACGTCCTCCCCGGGACCGTGACCATCGACCGCGACCCGTACGTCTGCGACGTCGACGGCCGCCGCTTCGAGGCCGAGGACGCCTTCGTGGCGCATCTCCGCACCGCGCACCGCGTTCCACCCGACGCGATCCAGGACCGCGTGACCGTCCGCGGCGGCATCGTCCACTTCGCCGGAAACTAGCGCACCGGTTCGACGCCGAACCGTTCGACGGCTCAACTTCCCGTATTGCCAGATGTTTCGGCTCTCGTATCGTCGGCGTCGGGCTTCCGGCCGCGTCCACTTGCGACTTAACGCACTGCGTAGTAACACGGCCGCTCCCTGCCGGGGAAAGAACACAGGAGGAAACGGCATGGCAGAGGCCAAGGCGAACGCGGTGCGCATCTCGCTGCAGGATGTGCGCGACTCGGTGAAGCGAATGCAGCTCGAAGGGGAGCGGCTCGTGGGCCGGCTGCGACGCGACGCGCAGACGCTGATCGACCGGAACCGCCGCCAGACGGTCGGCGACATCCTGAAGGACGCGCGCAAGCTCGAGGCCGGCATCCGCAAGCGCGCGCAGCGCGCGATGCAGGACATCGACGACCAGCGTGCGCGGCTGCTCGCATCGCTCGAGGAGCAGGCGACCCGCCTCGCGGAACGCCTCGTCCAGCGCTTCCGCCTCGTCACCGAGGACGAGGTGAAGGATCTCCGGAAGCGGATCGCGCAGCTCGAGCGGCGGGTCGACGAGCTCGCCGCGAAGAGCCGGGCCGCCTGATCAGCGGCGGCGCCGGGGGCGGCCGAACCCGCCGCCACCCGGCGTCTCGATCCGCAAGCGGTCGCCCGGCTCGACGGCGAAGGTCGCCTTCGCCGCGAGCGGTCGCGCACGCCGGTCGCGCGCCCGGATGATCGTATCGCGCCCCCGCGCGCCGGGGGCGCCACCCGCGAGCCCCCACGGCGGCTCGCGACGACGCTCGCCGAGCACCGTCACCTCCGCGGGCGCGAGGAACTCGACTTCGCGGACGACGCCGTCGCCGCCCGCGTGGACGCCGGCGCCGCCCGACCCGCGGCGCACCGCATAGCGACGCACGCGAAGCGGATAGTACCCCTCGAGCGCCTCGACGGGCGTGTTCATCGTGTTCGTCATGTGGGTGTGCACCGCGGAGGCGCCCGGCCGTGTCGGGCCGCCGCCCGCGCCGCCCGCGAGCGTCTCGTAGTAGGCGAACGACCTCCCGGCGACCGTCCCGCCGAGCGCGACGTTGTTCATCGTGCCCTGGCTCGCCGCGGGAATGCGCCGCGGAAGCGCGGATGCGAGCGCGCGGTAGAGGACGTCGACGATCCGCTGCGAGGTCTCCACGTTCCCGCCGGCGACCGCGGCGGGGAAGCGCGCGTTCACGAGCGAGCCTTCCGGCGCGACGATCGCGAGCGGCCGCGCGAGCCCCTCGTTCGGCGGGATCGGCTCGGAAGCGAGCGTCGTGAAGACGTAGAGGACCGCCGAGCGCGCGATCGCGAAGTTCGCGTTCAGCGGACCCGGCGTCTGGGGAGCCGTCCCGGTGAAGTCGACGCGCGCCCGGCGGCGGCCGATCGTGATCGTCACCGCGATCGGAAGCCCGACGGCGCCGAGGCCGTCGTCGTCGAGCACGTCCCGGCCGCGGTACCGGCCCGGCGGAATCGCCGCGAGCGTCGCCTCCATGAGCGCCGCCGAATAGTCCTGGAGGGCGGCCATCCGCAGGGCGAGCGCCCCGGGATCCTCGCCGGCGAGCGCGGCGACCCGCGCCGCGCCGACGCGGAGCGCCGCCCACTGCGCGCGAAGATCGCCCTCGCGCTCCGCCGCGGCACGCGTGTTCGCGAGGAACAGCGCCAGCACGTCGTCGACCACGCGCTCCTCGCGCACGAGCCGCACGGGCGGGATCCGGAAGCCCTCCTGGAACGTCTCGCGCGCGAGCGGCATCGACCCGGGCGCCATGCCGCCGATGTCGGCGTGGTGCGCGCGGTTCGCGACGTAGCCGAACGGCCGGCCTCCGCCGCCGACGAAGACGGGCATGACGACCGTCACATCGGGCAGATGCGTCCCGCCCGCGAACGGGTCGTTCAGGATGGCCACGTCGCCCGGGCGGAGCGGCACGGCGCCGATCGCCGCGCGCACCGACAGCGCCGTCGATCCGAGGTGCACCGGGATGTGGGCCGCCTGCGCGACGAGCGCGCCGGCGCCGTCGAAGATCGCGCACGAAAAATCGCGGCGCTCCTTGATGTTCGGCGAGAGCGCGGTCCGCCCGAGCACGACGCCCATCTCCTCCGCGATGCCGGCGAGCCTCTGGTTCGCGATCTCGAGCTCGACCGGATCGAGACGCCGGCGCGGCACGGTCATCGGCGCTCCACGAGGAGTCCGCCCACGCGGTCGACGGTCGCATGCCACCCGGGCGGGACGACCGTCGTCGCGCTGTACTCGCACACGATCGCGGGGCCGCGAATCCGCGCGCCGCGCGCCAGCGCCTCGCGCCGGTGGGTCGCGGCGGTGCACCGCCCGTCGAACACGACGTCGCGACGGCCGACGAGGGCGGCGCGCCGACCACGGGTCGCCGGCGGGAGCGGCGCCGCCGGTGGATCCGGGCTCCGCGCGCGCATCCGGACGGCGACGACCTCGACGGGGGCCGTCGCGTCGGCGTGGCCGAAGAGCTCCGCGTGGCGGGCGTCGAACGCGCGCCGCCACCCCGGCGTCCACGGCACGCCGACCTCGTACGACTGGCCTGCGTAGCGGACGTCGAGCGAGGCGTCGAGGAGCGGCCGCGCCACGTGCTCGCGGCGCATCTCCGCGCGGGCGAGCCGCGCGAGCCCCGCGACCGCCGCACGGATTTCCGGCTCGCGCGGCGCGGTCGCGCGAAGGGTCCGGACGAAGTCGCGGAGGATCGCCGCGCCGCGGATGCCGGTCGCGGACAGCACCCCCGGATCCGGCGGCACGTAGACGCCTCGCATGCCGAGCGCGTCGGCGAGCGCGCACGCGTGCAGCCCGCCGGCGCCGCCGAACGCGACCAGCGTGAAGCGGCGCGGATCGTGCCCGCGCTCGACCGTGATGACCCGAACCGCCCGCTCCATGGTCGCGGTCGCGACGCGGACGATGCCGTCGGCCACCTGCTCGGGCGTCCGGCGCAGCCGCCGCGCGAGCGGCGCGAGCGCCGCGCGGGCGCGCGCGACGTCGAGCGTCATCGTGCCGCCGAGGAACTCCGTCGCGACCAGGCGACCGAGGACGAGGTTGGCGTCGGTCACGGTCGGCTCCGTGCCGCGGCCGTAGCAGGCCGGTCCCGGATCCGCCCCGGCGCTCTCGGGCCCGACCCGCAGCGCACCGCCGGCGTCGAGCCGCGCGATCGACCCGCCGCCCGCGCCGACCGTGTGGATGTCGAGCGCCGGCACGCGGATCGGAAGCCCGGCGATCGCGGTCTCGGTCCGGAACGCGAGCGGCCCGTCGACCACGCTCACGTCGGTCGACGTGCCGCCCATGTCGAGCGCGACGATCGGCCCGAGGCGCGCGCGCGCGGCCGCACGGGCGGCCCCCACGACGCCGCCCGCGGGCCCCGAGAGGACGGTCCGGACGGGCTCCGCGGCCGCGCGCGCCGCGCGCACGAGGCCGCCGTTCGATTGCATCACGCGGACGCCGCCGGCGACGCCTCGACGCAGCCGCGCGAGATGATCGGTCATCCGCGGACCGACGTACGCGTTGATGACCGCCGTCGCCGTGCGCTCGTACTCGCGATGCTCGCGCACGAGACGATGCGAGAGCGTCACGTGGACGCCGAGCGGCGCGACGGCGCGGCGGAGCGCGAGCTCGTGACGCGGGTTCGCATAGCTGTGGAGCAGCGCGATCGCGACAGCGTCCGGGCGCCGTCGTCGGATCGCGGCGACGACCGCGCGCACGGCACGCGCGTCGAGCGAGGTCTCGACGCGACCGTCGACCAGCATGCGCTCGCGGACGCCGAGCCGATCGCGCCGCGCGACGAGCGGCGCCGGCCGCTCGGGCTCGAGCGCGTAGAGGAGCGGACGGACCTGCCGTCCGATTTCGATGACGTCCTCGAAGCCGGCCGTCGTCACGAGCACCGTCCGCGCGCCGCGGCGCTCGAGGAGCGCGTTGGTCGCGACCGTCGATCCGTAGTGGAGGCGGACGCGCCCGCCGCCGACCAGCCGCGCGATGCCGGCGCGCACCGCGGCCGCGGGGTCGGCCGGCGTCGACGGGAGCTTCAGCACCCGGAGCCGGCCATCGATGAGCGCGACGACGTCGGTGAACGTGCCGCCCGTGTCGACGCCGACGACGACCGCGGGGCGGCGGCGCCCGGTCAGCTGCCGGTCTTCTCGCTCGACGTCTTGGTGTCGGACTTCGTCTCGGACTTCGTGTCGGACTTCGCGTCGGACTTGGACCCCGCGTCCGACGCGCCGGCGGAGGACTCGCCGCCGTCCTTCTTCTTGCCGTTTCCCCCGCTGCCGCCGCCGCTCCGGGCGTAGTCGGTCACGTACCACCCGGTCCCCTTCAGCTGGAAGCTCGTGTTCGAGATGAGCCGGCGGACCTTCCGCTTGCACTTCGGACACCGATCGAGCGGCGGATCCGTGATCCGCTGCATCTCCTCGAAATCCCCGCAGTGCTCGCAGCGGTACTCGTAGATCGGCATGGGGCGCGTCTAATCATGCCCGTCCGACGTGTCAACGGAAAGGTGCGCTTCCAGGCGGGTCCGGACGACGTCCGGCGGAAGCCCCGCGACGCGCACGGTCTTGTCGCGCCCGTGCACGCCCCGCGCGATCGACAGGGCGCCCGGACGGACGCCGAGCAGCCGGCCGAGCACGGCGATCAGCTCCAGGTTCGCGGCCTCGTCGACGGGCGGCGCGGTCACACGGACCGCGAGCGCGTCGCCGTGCAGGCCCGCGACGCCGGCGCGTGCCGACCGCGGCCGGACGTGGACGCGCATCGTGCTGCCGCCCGCGTCGCCGCGCACCCAGGCGGGAGGGTCAGACGACACGGACGCGCGCCGGCGGGTCCATGCTGACGCGCAGCGAGAGGTCGTAGAGGCTCTGCACGACGACCATCCGCGTGAACTGGATGCCGAGGATCAGCACGATCGGCGAGAAATCGAAGCTGCCCGCGACGACGAAAGGGATGCGCCGGCGGATCTGGTAGAGCACGGGCTCCGTGACGCTGTAGATGAAGCGCACGATCGGATTCCGCGGATCCGGGTTGACCCACGAGAGGACCGCGCCGATCAGCACGATCCAGAAGTAGATCGTGAGCAGGCTGTCGAGCGTCATCGCCACGGCGCGGATGAAGTTCTGGACGAGGAACATCGTCAGGCAGCCGCGAGCTCGCGCGCGCGCCGCGTCGCGGCCTCGACGGCGGCGATCAGGCCTTCGCGGAAGTGGTGGGCGTCGAGCGCACCGAGCCCGGCGAGCGTCGTGCCGCCGGGCGACGTCACCATGTCGCGCAGCTCACGCGGCGAAAGGCCGCTCTCGGCGAGCATCGCGGCCGCGCCGCCGATGGTCGCGTACGCGAGCTGCGCCGCGAGCGGCTGCGGCAGCCCGCCGCGCACGCCGCCTTCGATCAGGCTCTCGGCGAAGTTGTAGACGAACGCCGGACCGCTCCCCGACAGCGCCGTGACGGCGTCGAGGAGATCCTCGCCCGTGATCGAGACCGCCTCGCCGACGGCCTTGAACAGCTTGAGCGCGTACTTGAGATCGGGGGGCGTCGCCTTGCTTCCCGCGACCGCGACCGAGATGCCGCGGCCGACCAGCACCGGCGTGTTCGGCATGACGCGCACCACCCGGGCCTGCCCGCCCAGACCGGCCTCGAGCCGCCGGAGCGGAAAGCCCGCCGCGATCGAGATGAAGAGCTTCTTCGGCGTCGCCTCGGGACGAATCTCGTCGAGCAGCGTCGCCATCGCCTGCGGCTTCACCGAAAGGATGACGGTCTGCGACTTCCGCACCAGCTCGCGGTTGTCGCGCGTCACGTCCACCTTGTGGAGCCGCTTCAGGCGCCGGAGCTGGGCGTCGACGGGGTCGCTCGCCCACACCTGGTCCGCGGCGCACTGACCGGCGGTCAGGAGCCCCTTGATCAGGGCGCCCGCCATGTTGCCGGCGCCGATGAAGCCGATCTTCTTCATGAATCCTCCCGCCCCGCCGCGGCGCCGCGGGCGCCGAAGAGCGCGCGTCCGAGTCGGAGCAAGGTCGCACCCTCCTCGACTGCGACCGAGAAATCGTCACTCATTCCCATGGATAGGTGGGGTAGTTCAACCCCGAGACGCTCTTTCGTGCGATCCCGCACGCTGCGCAGCTGGCGGAAGAAGGGCCGACTGGACTCGGGGTCGCCCGCCGGAGGGACCGTCATGAGCCCTTCGAGGGCGAGCGCCGGCAGCGCGCCGACGGCGCGGGCGAGCGCCTCGACGTCGGCGGGAGCGACGCCGCGCTTGGTGGGATCGCCGGCGACGTTCACCTGGAGGAGGACGGGCATCCGCTTCCCCGCGGCCGCCGCCGCGCGCGCGAGCGACGCGGCGAGCGCCACGGAGTCGACGGTATGGATCCAGTCGAACGTCGCCACGGCGGCCGTCACCTTGTTCCGCTGCAGCCCGCCGATCAGATGCCAGACGACCGGCGCCGCGACGCCGTCCCGCTTCACCCGCGCCTCCCGCACGTAGTTCTCGCCGACGTCCTCGAGGCCCGCGGCCCGCGCCGCGACGACCGCCTCCGGACCGAACGTCTTCGTCACGGCCACGATGCGGATCGCCGCCGGGTCCCGGCCCGCGCGCGCCGCGGTCTCCGCGATCGTCGCGCGGACGCCCGCGAGGCGCGCGGCCACGTCAGCGGGCAAGGACCCCGGCCTCGGTGAGCGCCGCCTCGACCTCGACCAGCGGCAGCCCGATCACGTTCGTGAACGAGCCGACGACCTCCGCGACGAGCCCCGCACCGCGGCCCTGGAGCGCGTACGCGCCGGCCTTGTCGTCCGGCTCGCCGCACGACGCGTACGCCTCGATCGTCGCGCGGCCGAGGCTCCGGAACCGGACGCGGCTGGTGACGACGCGCGCGGCGCGCACCACGGCCGCGGGATCGCGGAGCGCGAAGCCGGTGTACACGCGATGCTCGCGGCCGGAGAGCCGGGTGAGCATCGACACGGCGTCGTCGCGATCGCGCGGCTTCCCGAGGACTGCGCCGTCGAGCTCGACGAGCGTGTCGGCGGCGAGGATCCAAGAGCCGGGCGCGCGCGCCGCACCGGCTTCCGCCTTCGTTCGGGCCAGCCGGTGCACGATCGCGTCCGCGGCTTCGCCGGCGCGTGGCCGCTCGTCGACGTCGACGGCGTCGACGCGAAACTGCACGCCGAGCCAGCGGAGGAGCTCCCGCCGGCGCGGCGACGCGGACGCGAGCACGAGGTCGGCCGGCACGGCGCGGATCTTCCGGCGACGTCGGCGCGAGTCAAGTTGTGAGGCCGGGGACCGCATGGTACTCCGGCGGCGGAGATGCGAGCCCGCGCAGCATGGTGGCTCGCGGGGTCGGTGGTGGTGGCGGGGGCGTGCTTCACCCGGCCGGGCCGGCCGCCCGCGACGGATGCGCCCGCCGCAGGGGAGCCGTTGGCTGCCGCGCTCGCGGCGACCGATCCCGACGAGGCGGCGCGCCGCTTTGCCGACGTCGCGCGGCGGTATCCGCCGCTCCTCGACTACGCGCTCTACTTCGGCGCCCGCGCCGCCGCGCGCGCCGGCCGGATCGACGAGGCGCGCGCGGGCGCGGCGCGCGTCGTGACGGAGCACCCCGACAGCGTGTGGCGCGGACGCGCCGCGCTGCTCGCGGGCGAGCTCGCCCGCGACGTCGGCGACCGCGACGCCGCCCGCACCTGGCTCGCGGCCGCACGCGACTCCTTCGGCAAGGGCGATCGCTGGACGCGCGCGACCATCGCGCTCGCCGAGCTGGACGACGAGACCGGCGACGCCGCGGGAGCGCTCGACCTCGCGCGTGCCGTTCGCCGCGCGGCGCCGCGGAGCCTCGCGGCGCGACGCGCGCGCCGCCTGATGGACCGGCTCCGCGCCGCGCGGCCGGACCTCTTCCCCGAGCCCGACGCGTCGGCCGACGAGGCGGAATTCCGCCTCGCGGAGGGCGATCTCGCGGGCGCGCGCGCCTCCGCCGCGGGCGCGCTCGAGGCGGGCGCGACCGGCGAGACGGCGTCCCGCGCGCTCTGGGCCGGGGCGCGGGCCGATCACGGCCTCGGTCGCGCGGAGGACGCCGAGCGCGCGTGCCTCGCGCTCGCGGACCGAGGCGACGAGAAGCTCGGTCCGCGTGCGCTCCTCACCGCGGGCCGGTGGCGCTGGAACGCCGACGACGATCGCGGCGCGGTCGCGCTGTTCCGCGACGTCGAGCGCCGGTTTCCGTCGAGCGGCGATGCCGCCGAAGCGCTCTACGCGATCGGCCGGATCGAGCAGGAAGCGAGCCGCTGGGACGCCGCGGCGCGTGCGTACGCCGACGTGGCCGCGCGTCATCCGCGGAGCACGCTCGCGGCCGAGTCGCAGTGGCGTGCGGCCTGGGTCCGCTACCTCGCCGACGATCCGGCGGGCGCCGCGGAGGCGTTCGAGCGCGTCGCCCGCCGGACGGGCCACGCGACCCGGATCGCCGCGGAGTACTGGCGCGCCCGCGCGCTCGCACGTGCGGGGCGGGCGGACGAGGCGCGCGACGCGTTCGCCCACGTCGCCGACCGGCACCGGATGTCGTACTACGCGCCGCTCGCGGAAGCCGCGCTCGGCGTCGAGCCGGCGCCCGCTCCTCCCGCGGTCGCGCCGCCGCGCCCGGCGTTTCCCGCGGGGTTGCCCGGCGCGCACGGCGAGCGCGCGGCGCTGCTTGCGCGGCTCGCGCATCCGCGCTTCGTGCGCCTCGAGCTCCAGGCGCTGCAGGCCGGGGGCGGGGTCGACCGGCGCGATCTCCTCGACGCGTACGCCGCGATCGACGCGCCGGGGCCGGCGCTGCGCCTCGCCGTCGATGCCGGCGCGCGGTCGACGGGCGGCTTCCGCCGCGCGCTCTACCCGCTCGGCTTCTGGGACACCGTGGCGCGCGCCGCGGCGGAGCGGGGCCTCGACCCCTTCCTCGTCCTCGCGCTCATCCGGCAGGAGAGCTTGTTCGATCCCGACGCCGTGTCGGCCGCCGACGCGCACGGCCTCATGCAGCTCCTGCCGCGCACGGCGCGCGAGCTCGCCGCCGCCGACAGCCGGCCGGCGCCCGACCGCGCCCGCCTGCACGACGTCGATACGAACGTGACCCTCGGCACGGCGCTCCTCCGGAGGCTCCTCGACCGCTACGACGGCTCGCGCGTGAAGGCCCTCGCCGCCTACAACGCCGGCGAGGACGCCGTCGCGAAGTGGGAGCGGCGCTACGCGGGGCGGCCGGAGGACGAGTTCACCGAGCTGATCAGCTTCCGCGAGACGCGTGACTACGTGAAGGCGGTGCTGCGGAACTACCGCGCGTACCAGCGCATCTATGCGCCGAGCGCCTCGGCGACGAGCGCCGGCAGCCCGCCGAACGCGCCGTTCGACATGATCGCGATCACGTCGCCCGGCCGCGCCGACTCGACCAGGTAGTCGCGGATTCCCGGCACGCCCCCGAGGAGCTTCGCCGGGGTCCCGTGCGCCTCGAGCTCGGCGACGATCCGCTCCGGGTCGAGCCGCTCCTCGACCGGAATCGGGTCGCTCGTCTTCGCGAACGGCGCGGCGAGGATCACCTCGTCGGCCGTCTCGAGCGCCTTCCGGAAGTCGTCCTGGAAGACGCGGCGCCGGCTCGTGTTCGACCGCGGCTCGAAGACCGCGCGGAGCCGCCGATCCGGATAGCGGAGGCGGAGCGCCGCGAGCGTCCCCGCGACGGCCGTCGGATGGTGCGCGAAGTCGTCGA
>Ga0070741_10018617_pt1 | contig 11216 bp, 10 predicted proteins | sample Coa_R1_4_FD_66440 | JGI IMG/M metagenome (GOLD analysis project Ga0070741, IMG submission 66440) | Surface soil microbial communities from Centralia Pennsylvania, which are recovering from an underground coalmine fire - Coalmine... | ecosystem: Environmental > Terrestrial > Soil > Unclassified ...
GTCGCCTCGCCGCGCAGGCCGGCGCCGAGCACGCTGATCGCCAGCTCCAACCCGATCAGATGAAACGGGCGGTAGAGCGCCGTGTATTCGCCGCTCGGGTCGGTCACCAGGCCGTACTCGGCGAAACAGCGCTTGACGTACGCCGACGGCGCGGCCAGCGTGACGTAGACGCCCCAGCGCAGGTCGCGGAAGACGGGCCGGCCGTCGCGCTCCAGGCTGGAGATCACCTCGACCGTGCCGCGGCGCGAGAGCTGGCCGCCGTCCTCGCAGGGGCGCAGCACGCGCGGCAGGTCGTCTACACCGCAGGGCGGGAAGCGCAGCCCCTCGTCTTGCGGCAGCAAACCCGTGGCGTTCGCGACGGCCGCCATCTCGATCGCCGACTTGGTGCCGTCCAAAAACGAGTTGAACATGCGGGCGTTGTAGTCGCCGCTCGCCACCATCTGCGGCGAGAAGCCGTAGTAGCCCCAGACCGTGTCCGGCGTCGAAGCGTGATAGACCGGCAGGTACTTCGTCCCCTTGCCCGCGCAGACGACCTCGAAGCCGGCGCAGCGGGCCCAGTCCACCAGCTCGCAGATCAGCGCCGGCTGGTCGCCATAGGCGAGGCTATAGGTTACGCCGGCGGAACGGGCGCGGGCGGCGAGCAGCGGCCCGGCGAGCACGTCCGCCTCGACGTTGACCATGACGGTGTGGCGGCCGTGGGCGATCGCGTCGAGCGCGTGACGAATGCCGGCGGCGGGGACGCCGGTCGCCTCGACCACGACCTCAAGGCCGTCGGCGGCGATCAGCTCCGCCCCGCTCTCGACGATGCGCGTGGCGCCGCTGCGCCGCGCCTCGTCCCAGCCACGTGCGGCAAACCGCTCGTCGGGAAGGCCTGCGGTGCGCAGGGCGTTGCGAGCGCGATCGGCGCTGAGATCGGCGACGCCGAGCAGGTGCAGGCCCGGCAGCCGCTGCACCTGGCTCAAGAACATCGTGCCGAACTTGCCCGCGCCGATCAGGCCGACGCGCAGCGGATCGCCCGCCTCCGCCCGCTTCGCCAGGAGCTGCAAGAGCTGACCGTACATCGCCTCGCCTCGCGCGGCCGCGTGCGCACCGTGCGGCCGTTCGGCGGGAGCGTAGCGCGGCGGCCGGCGCCCGGCAACCGCGCTGCCCTCGCCCGCGGGCGCGTGGTAGAGTGCGGATACTCTCCGCCGGGGTGAGCGCCGTGGAAAGCCTGGACCGACCGCCGCGCGGCGACCTGTTCAAAGCCGCCGACCCGCTGATGGAGTGGGCGGACCGCGCCATCCATGTGCTGGTGGGCGTGCTCTTCCTCGTCGCCGCCGTCTGGATCGGCGCCTACTCGGTCAAGACGTTCATTCACGAGCTGTCGTCCGGCAGCGACGACTTTCTCGTAGAAGCGATCGACCTGATCAACGGCCTGTTGCTGGTGTTGATCATCCTCGAAGTGCTGGGCACGGTGCGCAGCTACCTGCAGGAGGGGCACACTTCGCTCAAGCCGTTCCTCGTGATCGGCATCATTTCGGCCACGCGGCGCGTGCTTGCCGTCGGCGCCGAGAGCGGCGTGGCGAAGAACTTCAACAGCGAGGCGACGTTCCGCCATCTGATGATCGACCTCGGCGTCAACGCGGGGGTGGTGCTGGCGCTGGCGGTGGCGCTCTGGTTCTTCGCCCGCGCCGAGCGCGACGATGCCGCCGGCCTGGACACGGCCGAGGAGCGGCGCGAACGCCGGCTAGCGCAGGGCTGAGCAGGCCGGCTCCGGTACCGTCTCGACGCCGCGCCCGATCGGCCGGCGGCGGGCGAAAACGGAGCCGAACGGTCGAGGTTAGGCCGTGCTACCGCCGCGGCGGCTGGCACAGGCGCCGTCGGTCTGATATATCTGCGCCAACTTCCGGCACGTGCATATAACCGATCGCGTGGCTGGGGCGACTATAGTACGGAGGCTTCTCCGGTGGTTGGGGAGCCATGACGGCGGGCGCCGCGGCAGACAGCGCGCTGGTGCGGGCCGCGCAGGCGGGCGACCGGGGGGCGTTCGGCGAACTCGTCGGGCGCTACCGGCCGATGACCCTTGCGCTCTGTGCCCGGCTGCTCGGCGACCCGGACGCGGCGGAGGACGCGGCGCAGGAAGCGGCGCTGCAGGGGCTGGTGCATCTCAACTCGCTGCGCACGCCGGGCCGCTTCGGCGCCTGGCTCACGGGCATCGGGTTGAACATCTGCCGGCGCTGGCTGCGGCAACGCGCCCGCGCGGCGCTCTCGCTGGAGGCGCTGTTCGCCGCCGGCAAGCTGCGCGAGCCGGTGGCGCCGTACGCCACGCCGGAGGAGGAAGCGGTCGCCGGTGATCTGGTCGAGCGGGTGCGGCGGGCGATCGCGACGCTGCCGCGCGGCCAGCAGGCGGCGGTGCAGCTCTACTACCTGGCCGGTCTGACGCTCTCGGAGACGGCGGCGCAGCTCGGCGTGGCGCCAAACGCGGTGAAGCAGCGGCTGCACCAGGCGCGGGCGAAGCTCGGCCGGCAGTTGCAGGAGCTGTGGCAAGAGATCGAAGAGGCGATGGCGAACTGGGCCGCGGAGATCGAGGAGGTCGATCGCTGAGCCGCGTCCCGGTCGTCGCCGGCGGGAGCGCGTGCATGAACGAGACCGAGACCGGCGCCCCCACGCTCGTGTTCCTCTTCGGGCCGCCCGCCGTTGGCAAGATGACGGTCGGGCAGGAGCTGGAGCGGCTCACCGGCTTCCGGCTCTTCCACCTCCACCAGATCATCGATCTCGTGCTGGGCTACTTTCCCTACAGCACCGATGCCGATTCTTCCTATGAGCGGCTGGTCGTCTCGTTCCGCCGCCGGTTCTTTGAGGAGGCGGCGCGCAGCGGCCTGAACGTGATCACCACCGCCGGCTGGCGCTTCGACCTGCCTGCGGAGGAGGAGGCAGTGCGCGGCTATGTGCGGCCGTTTCTCGAGCGCCGCGGGCGCGTCTGCGCGGTCGAGCTACGGGCGCCGCTGGAGACGCGCATCGCCCGCAACGAGACGGTGAACCGCCGGCGGCATAAGCAGGTCGCCTGGTCCACCGCAGAATATCTGCGCGCCGACGCGGCGGCCCACCGCTACGCCAGCGACGGCGCCCTGCCGCTGGGGCTACCGCTGCTGCAGATCGATACGGCGGACCTCGACGCTGAAGCCACAGCCAGGCGCATCTGCGAGCATTTCGGCCTGCCGCTGGCGTCGGTCGTAGGCGTATAGGGCGTAGAGGGCGTACAGGGCGTACAGAAGGAGGAGGTCTGCGCCCGCGGCGCAGAGGCGCACGAGTGCGCGACCAACCGGGTATCGCATCGGCAAGCTGCCGAATGTTGCCCGGCCTATCGAAGAACGATTGCAGTTCAGCGGCCCGAGCGGTTTACGGACGATCGCCGCTCTGTGACAATGGCCAGAAGCAGCGTCCGCGGCCGGATTCGCTGCCGGCCGTATCCCGGAAGGAGTCTCGATGGCTACAACCAGGCGCGTGGTGCTGGTGCAACCACGCTCGACCGGCGGCAACTTTGAGTACGTCGCCATCCCCCGGCAGGGCATGCTCTTCCTCTCGCGGGCGCTGGAGAGCTGGAGCAAGCGCGACGGCGCGCCGTACCGCTACGAGCGCGAGATCTGGTTCGAAGACCGCAGCGGCAAGATCGACCCGGAGAAAGACCTTGCCGGCGCCGATATCCTGCTGATCACGGCCCTGATCAATGAGACGCCCCGCGCCTACGAGATCGCGACGCAGGCAAAGCTCTACCACCCCAACATCGCCGTGATCGGCGGCGGCCCGCAGATGGGGCCGCTGCCCGACGAGGCGATGCACATCACCGGCATGGACGTCGTGGTGCAGCGCGAGGGCGAGGACGTGATCGGCCCGCTCTGCGACGTGCTGATGGCGTTCCAGGGCGAGGACCGCGCCCGCGAGCTGCACAAGCTCGGCGGGATCGCCTTCATGGACGGCGGGAAGGTTGTGCAGCGGCCGTTCCGCCGCATGATCCCGTCGGATTACGTCGAGTTGCCCGACTACGAATCGATCCGCGACCTCACGCCGCAGAACCCGATGGCCGCCGGCGTGCTGGAAACCTCGCGCGGCTGCACCGAGAGTTGTACCTACTGTGAGGTGATCGAGCAGTTCGTCGGCTACCGCATGGTGCAGCCGGAAACCGAGCTGAAGCGGCTGATGCAGCTACAACGCATGGCCGCCGACGGCCTGATCTACAAGTGGCCCGACGGCAACGTGCGCGTCTTCGTCTCCGACGACCTGCACTCGCCGCCGAAGCGGGCGATCAAGTTCCGCAACGACCGGCTGCAGCGCGCCCGCGGCTGGAAGAGCCTCACGGACGGCATGCGCTTCATCACCCAGAACCGCGCCGAGCTGGGCTCCGACCCGGAGCTGGCCGAGGCGTTCCGCGAGGCCGGCATCGAGATGCTCTACGTCGGCGTCGAGTCGTCTTCGGCCGAGAACCTGAGAGCGATCCACAAGCGCCAGGAGCCCGACCAGATGCATAAGGATCTGATCGCGCTCAAAGAATGGGGCTTCCGCGTCGTGGCGATGACGATCATCGGCCTGCCGTTCGACACGGAAGAGTCGATCATGCAGCTCGCCGAGTGGGTCACGGGTGTGAGCCACTACCAGACGGCGAACCTGCTCACGCCGCTGCCGGCCACGATCAACTGGCCCGACGGCCACGGCGGCGGGCTGGCGCTGCTCGACCGCGACGGCACGCTCTTGCCCGAGGGCAAGCTGCCGCCCTACGACCTCTTCACCGGCCGCCAGTTCGTGCACTACGACAAGCGCTGGACGATGCAGGAGTCGCGCGAGATCTACAAGCACTACACGGACCGGCTGAAGCCGATCGACCGCCTGTACGAGACGATCTTCCGGCGCATGGAGCGCAAGAGCCAGCGTGGCGGCGGCGCGATCCCGGTGCGCGTGTAGCCTTGCGGCCGGCATCGATCGGCGAGGCGTTGCCGGGAGACGATCCGGCAACGCCTCGTTGTCGTTGACGGCAGGCATCGGGCCGCTTCCTCGGCGGCGTTCGGGCCGAGGGAAGCAGAGGGAAGCATGCCCGCGTGCCGCACCGCCGCGCTGGACTGCGCTTACGCGCCCTCGCTATACTGCAGCCGGAAGAGGAGTCCAGTTTGCCACGCCAGACCCGTCGCAGCCGCAATCAGGCGCCCACGCTGCGCAAGGGGCAGCAGCCGGCCGTGCCGGCGCACTTCTACCGGCGCACGCCCGCCCCGACCCTCGAGCCGGAGCCCGGCAGCGAGCAACAGGCCGGCGCGCCGGACATCGACTCGGCGGCGCTCCCGGCTGAACCCGAGGCGGCGGTTCACGCCGCGAGTTCGCCCGCGCCGGCCGCGGGTATGCGTTCTCGCCCGGTGTCGGCGCGTCAACCGGCGGCGCCACGCATCGCCGTTACGGACTACGGCTACGTGATCGGCGAGGTGACGCGTATCTTCACGATCGCGGCGATCATCATCGTCCTGCTCATCGTTATCGCCATCCTGCGCCACTAAGCACTCGGCCCTCATCCCGGCCCCTTCGTCGTTCGAGATCGCGCTCCGCGCGATAGCGGGCCTGCGGCAAAGGCGAAGGGACGATCCCGTGCGAAGCGTTCCGATCGACGAACGGTTACGCCGGCGCTGTTCGATTCCGGCGCCATGGGATCTCCCCTCTCCCATTTCCTAGATTTATTCACATGTCACAGATGGGAGAGGGGCCGGGGGTGAGGGCCAACCGGGAGTAAAGGCCAACCCGCCTACTTCAGATAACTGATCGCGACGATCGCGGCGATCACGACGAAGATGTAGCCGACGATGTCGTTCTGCGGCAGCGGCGTGTGCGGCGACGCGATTACGTTATGGATGATGTAGACGAGCACGCACGAGGCGGCCGCCACCACCTGTAGCGCCACGCCGCGGCGGCGATTCGTCGCGCGGCCGATCGCCTCTGCCGCCAGCCAGCCGTAGCCCAGCGCCGGAAAGAAGATGAAGAAGCCGAATACGTTTGCCGAGTGGGGCAGCAGGTAGCCCCACAGCAAGCCGACGACGACCGCGACCGCCAGCGCGGCGCCGGCGCCCCGCGCCAGCATCAATGGCGAAATCGTATAGAGCACGGGCCGGCGTAGATTGGCGCAGGCGCGGCAGCGGGCGCCGACCGGCGTCTGCACCATGCAACGCGGACAGATCGGCGTCTCGCACTTGCCGCAGCGCAGCTCCGTTTCAACCTGCGGATGCTGGGCGCACTGCACGAGGTGATTATCCTCTGGTCTCGGTCAAATCTACCGCGAAGGTCAGCTCCCCGTCGCAGGCGAGGGCGCCGTCCACCGTGGCCCGCGCCGCGCCCTTGCCGATCGGGCCGCGCTGCCGCGTCAGCTCCACCTCGAGCCGCAGCGTATCGCCCGGCACCACCGGGCGGCGGAAGCGCACGCCGTCGATGCCGGCGAAGTACACGATCTTGCCGCGGTACTGCGCCTGGCTGAGCAGCGCCACCGCGCCGACCTGCGCCAGCGCCTCGACGATCAGCACGCCGGGCATCACCGGCAGGCCGGGGAAGTGCCCCTGGAAGAACCACTCGTTGATCGTGACGTTCTTGATCCCGACCGCCCGCTTCCCTTCTTCAAGCTCGACGATGCGGTCCACCAGCAGGAAAGGGAAGCGGTGCGGGATCGCGTCCATGATGCGGGCGGCGTCCCAGGCGACGAAGGCGGACTGCGCGGCGTCACGCTGCTCGCTCATCAGGCGACGACCGCGGGGCAGGCGCAGCGTTCGCCGGCGGCCAGCAGCGCCTCGACCGCCTCGTCGGGCAGGGGGATATCGCCAGGCTCGCGCTCGCCCGGATTGCCCAGGGCGTGGTAGTCGCTGCCGCCGGTGGGCAAGAGCTTCAGCCGCCGCGCGATCCCCAGCAGCTCCTCGACCTTCTCCGGCCCGAGGTCTTTGTAGTAGACCTCCATGCCGCCGAGCCCCTGCCCGGCCAGCTCGGCCAGGATCGTTTCGGCGTCTGGCGTGTAGTGCGGGTGGGCGACGACCGGAAGGCCGCCGGCGTTGCGGATCAGTGTTACCGCCTGTGCGGGCGTCAGCTTCTCCCGCTCGGCGTAGGCGGGGCCGTTGCGGCCGATGAAGCGGTCGAACGCCTCGGGGATCGACTGCACGTAGCCGCGCTCGACTAAATGCTGCGCCACGTGCGGCCGGCCCACGGAGGCGTCGCCGGCGATCTGCTGCACCCGCTCCCAGGAGACGTCCATGCCGAGCGCCCGCAGCTTCTCGATCATGCGCAGGCCGCGGCCCAGCCGCCCTTCGCGGAAGCGGGACAGCTCGGCTTGAAACGCCGGATCGTCGACGTTCATGAAGTAGCCGAGCACGTGCACTTCGCTGCCGGGGATGTCGGTGCTCAGCTCGACGCCGGGCACGAGGCGGATGCCGTGCGGCGCAAGCTGAGCCGCCATCTCGCGCACGCCGGCGGTGGAGTCGTGATCGGTGAGCGCCAGCGCGCGCAGGCCGGCGCGGGCGGCCAGCGCAGCCAGCTCGGGCACCGTCTTCTTGCCGTCGGAGTGCGTGGAATGGGTGTGGAAGTCGCCGATCGCCATGGCTAACGCGCGTACTCGACGGCGCGCGTCTCGCGCACGACGGTCACTTTGATGCGGCCGGGGTACTCCATCGTCTCCTCGATCTTGCGGCTGACGTCGCGCGCCAGTCGCATCGCCGCCAGCTCGTCGATCTGCTCGGGCTTGACCAGCACCCGTACCTCGCTCCCGGCCTGGATCGCGAACGACTCGCGCACGCCCTCGAAGGCGTTCGCCACGCCTTCAAGTTCCTCCAGCCGCCGCACATAGTTCTCCAGCGACTCACGCCGGGCGCCGGGCCGCTGGCCGGCGATCGCATCGGCGATCTGCACAAGCACCGCCTCGACGCTGCGCGGCTCGACTTCGTCCTTGTGCGCCTCGATGCAGTGCACGACGGCGGGCGGCATGCCGTACCGCTTCGCCAGGTCGGCGCCGATCTGCGCGTGGCTGCCCTCGACCTCGTGGTCGGCCGCCTTGCCGATGTCGTGCAGCAGGCCGGCGCGGCGCACGACGGAAACGTCGGCCTTCAGCTCGGCAGCCAGCAGGGCGCCGACCTGCGCCGTCTCCAGCGAGTGCTTGAGCACGTTCTGCCCCAGGCTCATGCGAAACTTGAGCTTGCCCAACAGCCGCATCAGCTCCGGATGCAGGTTCGGCACGCCGGCCTCGACCGCCGCGGCCTCGCCCTCACCGCGCAGCGACGCCTCGACCTCGATTCGCGCCTTCTCCACGACCTCTTCGATGCGCGTGGGGTGGATGCGGCCGTCCTGGACGAGGTGCGAGAGGGCGATGCGGGCGATCTCGCGCCGCACCGGGTCGAAGCCGGAGAGCGTCACCGCGTCGGGCGTGTCGTCGATGATCAGATCGCAGCCGGTGGCCTGTTCGAGGGCGCGAATGTTGCGCCCCTCGCGGCCGATGATGCGGCCCTTCATGTCGTCGCTGGGAATGGGAACGACCGAGACGGTCGTCTCGGCCGTGACATCGGAGGTGATGCGCTGGATGGCGGTGGCGACGATCTCGCGGGCGCGGCGGCTGGCCTGTTCTTTGTATTCGGCTTCGATCTGCTGCATGCGCCGGATCGCGTCCTCGCGCACCTCGCGCTCGACCTCGCCCATCAGCAGCTCGCGGGCTTCGGCGCTGGTGAGCTGGCCGATCCGCTCGATCTCCTGCAGCCGTTGCTGGCGTAGCTCCTCGAGCTGGGCGCGGGCGGCCTCCGCCTCCTGCTCGCGCTGAGCGAGCTGGCGTTCGCGGCGCTCGTACGCTTCGGCTTTGCGGTCGAGGTTCTCCTCCTTCTGGACGATGCGGCGTTCCTGGCGTTGCAGGTCGCTGGTGCGCTCGCGCAACTCCAGCTCCACCTGGGTGCGCAGCCGGATCGCCTCCTCTTTGGCTTCGAGCAGGATCTCTTTCTGGCGGGTCTCTGCCTCGCTGACAATGCGCGCCGCGGCGGCCTGGGCGGCCTGCTCGTCCAGTTGCTCCGCCTGGGGCTGGCGAACCGGCTCGGCCACGGGGCCGGGCTTCCGCAGATAGAGGACGAACGCGCCGGCAGCGAGGAGGACCGCAATCGCCAGTACGACAAGCAGTACCAGCATCTGCGCCTCGCTTTCGCAGGGATGGACAGACAGCACCGCCGCGCGGCCTGCCTGTCAGACCAGTGTACGAACGTGGTTAAGCCAGTGTCAACGGAACGCCGCTAGCGTACTGTACGTTGGCGATGTTATTCGGCGGTGTCCGCGGGCCCGCCGCCGCGCTCCCGCCACAGCTCGCGCACGATCGGCCCGACCACGCCGTAGCCGAAGCCGCGCCGCTGCAGGAAGCTGCCCAGCCGCCGGTAGAACTCCTCGTACGTCTCGACGCGCAGCTTCGCCGCGTGGCCGCGGGCGACGTCGCGCGCCTGCGTCTCCTCGTCCAGCTCGTCCAGCGCCGCCGTCGCACCGGTGTCGCGGATGCCGCGCGCCCGCAGCTCCGCCGCCAGCAGCGAGCGGCCGCGGGCGTGGGCGCCGCTGCCGCGTTCGGCCACCCACTGGCGGGCGAACTGCTCGTCGTTCACCAGCCCGGCGCTGCGCAGCCGCGCGATCGTCTCGTCGATCACCTCGCCTGGCAGCCCTTTGCGCCGCAGCCGATCGCGCAGCTCCTGCTCGGCGCGCGGCCGGTAACTCAGCAGGTGCAGCGCCGCCTCGTAGGCGCGGTGGCGGGCGTCCTCACGTTCGAGCCGCTCGCGCAACTCGTCGGTCGCCTCTTGCCCCACACGCAGGCCGAGCGCGTAGACGGCCTCGCGGTGCACGCTGGCCCAGGGCTCGCCCTCGACCATGACGGCGATCCGCCCACCACGCCGCTGCCGTTCGATGCTCGTGATCCGGCCCATGCTGTGAACGCCATTCCTTATCGCCGGCCCGCCTGGCGAAGTCGCCGGCAGCGTGAGTGCGATCACGCTCGCCTGTAGCCTGCGACCCCGCCTCGGCGGCCAAAACAAAACCGGCGCCCCGAGGGCGCCGGCGAAGCGTAGCGGACTGGAGCGGGTGGCGAGAATCGAACTCGCGCATCAACCTTGGGAAGGTCGCAGGCTACCATTACATCACACCCGCGCGGCCGACAAGTTCAATTGTAGGTCGGCCGCCGGGCGCGCTGTCAAGGGAACGCTCGCGCTTCGCGCTGGAGCGCGGCGCGGGGCCGGCGCCGGCTTGGGGGCAGGTGTACGCTTGGCTGGCGACGCGCGGGCCGGGGCGGTTCGAGCGCCACCCGCGGCCGCGGCGGAGGGGATATGAGCAGCACAAGCGGTCCACACGGTGCAGCCGGTGCAGCCGGTGCAGCCGGTGCAGCCGGTGCAGCCGGTGCAGCCGGTGCAGCCGGTGCAGCCGGTGCAATGAACGAGTTCCCGCCGATCCTCGACGGCCACGAGGACTTCTTGACGCAGATGAGCGGCTATCAGGATGTCGCCGGCGGCCAGGGGCTGGTCGATGCACCGGACCGCGCGCCGCGCCGGCGCGACTTCCTGGCCGAGAGCAGCGACGGCCACGTCGACCTACCGCGGGCCCGCAAGGGCGGCATCGGGGGCGCCTTCGCCTCGATCTGGATGCGCGACGAGGACGCGGCGCGCGACGCCCGCGGCACCGCTGCGGTGCAGATCGACGACCTGCTGCGCACGATCGACCGTTCCGACGGCCAGCTCCGGCTGATCCGCAGCGCCGCGGACCTCGACGCCTGCCTCGCCGGCGAGGCGTTCGGCGCGATTCTGCACTTCGAGGGCGCCGACCAGATCAGCGAGGACCTGCGCGAGCTGCGCCTGTACTACGAGGCGGGGCTGCGCTCGCTCGGCATCACCTGGAGCCGCTCGACCGTGTTCGGCCACGGCGTGCGCTCGGCCCGCGCCCAGCCGCCGGAGACGGGGCTGACCGAGGCGGGCAAGAACCTGGTGGCCGAGTGCAACCGGCTCGGCATCGTCGTGGATGTCTCACACCTGAACGAGGCGGGGTTCTGGGACGTGGCCACCGTCTCCACCAAGCCATTCATCGCCACCCACTCCGACGCCTTCGCGATCTCGCCGCACGTACGCAATCTGAAGGACGAGCAGATCAAGGCGATCGCGAAGGCCGGCGGCTGCATCGGCATCAACCTGGCGAACAGCTTCATCCGTCCCGACCGCGGCCGCGACGGCTCGACC
>Ga0070741_10018618_pt1 | contig 11216 bp, 12 predicted proteins | sample Coa_R1_4_FD_66440 | JGI IMG/M metagenome (GOLD analysis project Ga0070741, IMG submission 66440) | Surface soil microbial communities from Centralia Pennsylvania, which are recovering from an underground coalmine fire - Coalmine... | ecosystem: Environmental > Terrestrial > Soil > Unclassified ...
GCCGCGTCCTCGTCGCCAGCACGGCCGGCGATGACTTCGAGCATCTCGGCTGCCTCGCCGAGATAAAGCAGCGGCGCGCGCGGCTGCGTCACCAGGAGCGCGACGCGGCGTTGCGGATCGTAAGGCAGCACGGCCGCCGCGCGGCCGTGATCGAGAATGACGCGCTCCACCTCGATGCCTGCGGCCGTGCGCAGCCTGGCGGTCAGGAATTTCGTCCAGCCGTCAAAAATAGTGCGGACCTTCGTGACTCGGTAGGGCATGGGAAACGGTGGATCGATGCAGAAATACGGCGTGCGGCACACTATAACGGAACCGCGCGCAGCCGGCACGGTTTGCATTTAATACGGAAGTCGGCAGCCCGCATGAGGTCATGATGGCGAAGTCTGACGGACCGCTGCACGGTCAGGTGGCGTTGGTTACCGGCGCCAGCTCCGGCATCGGCGCGGCGAGCGCCATCGCCATGGGCGAAGCCGGCGCCAAGGTCGGTGTCAACTATTTCGGCTCGGACGACGGCGCCGCCTCGGTGGTGCGGCGCATCGAGGATCGCGGCGGCCAGGCGCTCGCCCTCCAAGCCGATGTTTCCAAGGAGGATCAGGTGCAGGCGATGTTTGCGCAGCTCCGAAAGAGCTTCGGACGCCTGGATATTCTGGTCGCCAACGCGGGCCTGCAACAGGATGCCGCCATCGCCGAGATGACGCTTGCGCAATGGCGCATGGTCATCGACGTGAATCTGACGGGACAATTTCTCTGCGCGCGGGAAGCGGTGAAGCAATTTCTAAAGCAGGGGCCATCGCCGGTTTCGAAGGCGCTCGGCAAGATCATCTGCATGAGCTCCGTGCACGAGGTGATCCCTTGGGCCGGTCACGTCAACTACGCCGCGTCCAAAGGAGGCATCATGCTAATGATGAAAAGCCTCGCCCAGGAAGTCGCGGAAAAGAAGATCCGCGTCAATGCCATCGCTCCGGGCGCCATCAAGACGCGCATCAACGAGAACGTCTGGGCGGATCCGGCCAATGCGCGCGAACTGCTGAAGCTGATCCCCTACGGCCGCATCGGCGAGCCGGAAGACATCGCCAAGGTGGCGGTCTGGCTCGCCTCCGATGAATCCGATTACGTGGTGGGGACGACCTTGTTCGTCGATGGGGGAATGACGCTCTACCCCGGCTTTCGCGAAGGCGGTTAAACAGCCTTTACGAAACGAAAGCGGCCGCGGGCGGATCGCGGCCTGCTCGCTTTGCCGGACCGTCAATGCCGCCAGTGGCGGTAATGACGATGGTCGAAGCTGCCAAAACCGAAGCCAAAACCGATCGCCGGGCCGGGATCGTAATAATAGGGCTCGTAATAAGGCTCGTAATAGGGCTCGACGACAACAGCCGGCGGCGAATATGCATAAGCCCCGCCGCCGCGGTTCAGATAGGCGGCACTGACGAAGCCGCCGGCGCCCGCAACGTAGCACCAGCCATCGCTGCAGCCGCTGACATCGACCACAGAACCTGCCGGCAACACGCCGACCACGGGATAATGAGTCCCCTGGCCCGCCCGTATGTTGAGGTCGGTCGTCGCCTGTGCCGGCATCGCGCTGGCTAGGCCGCTGGACAGAAAAAGAAGCGCCGCGGCACTGAGCAAAGAATTGCGAACGTTCATTGTTTGTCTCCTATTTCGGTGCTCGCGGACAAAACGAAGCCGGCGCTTGTTTGTTCCGGGCGGCTGGCGGTCGGCCGATAAGGTTCGCTGCAGAGCAATACCGATCAGGCGGCGCAGCGGTCGAAGGCGGCTTGCAGCGCGTCTTTGTCCAAATTCCGGCCGATGAAGACGAGGCGGCTGAACCGTTCCTCACCCCTTTTCCACGGCCGCTGCAGATCTCCCTCGAGCAGCATATGCACGGCCTGAAACACCAGCCGCCGGTCTTCGCCCTTGACGTCGATGATGCCCTTGGCGCGCAGGATATCCTGGCCCTGCCGCGCTACCAGTTGCGCCAGCCAATTGCTGACCTTGATTCCGTCCATCGGGCGGCGCGAGATCAGCGAGACGCTGTGGATGCCGCTATCGTGCTCGTGATCGTGGGCATCGTGGCCGTGACCGTCGTGATCATGGTCGTGATGGTCGTGCTCGCAATTCGCGTCGTGCACGTGTCCCGCTTCGCCATGGGCCGGATTGAGGAATTCCGGCTCGAGCGAGACGATGCGCTCGATATCGAAGCCGCCGCGGCCGAGCACGCGGTCGAGCGGCACCTGCGAGCGCTGGGTGCGATGGATCGGCGCCAGCGGATTGATGTGCCGCAGCCGTGCCTCGATATTGCGCAGCTCATCATCGGAAACGAGCTCGGTCTTGTTCAGCACGATCTGATCGGCGAAGGCGATCTGCTCGGCCGCTTCGCGGCTATCGGCAAGGCGCAGCAGAATATGCTTGGCATCGACCACGGTCGTGACCGAATCCAGCACCGTCTTGTCGTTGAGAAAGGCATCGACAAAGAAGGTTTGCGCCACCGGACCCGGATCGGCCAGGCCTGTGGTCTCGACCACGATGGCGTCGAAATTGCCGCGCTTTTCGAGCAGCCCGTGCAACGTACGGATGAGGTCGCCGCGCACCGTGCAGCAGATGCAACCGTTGTTCATCTCGAACAGCTCTTCGTCGGTGTTCAGGATGAGCTCGTTGTCAATGCCGACCTCGCCGAATTCGTTGACGATCACCGCGTAGCGGCGGCCGTGATCCTCCGAGAGGATGCGGTTGAGCAGCGTGGTTTTGCCGGCGCCCAGATAGCCGGTGAGCACGGTTACGGGAATGCGTTCATTCATCGCTGGATCATAGCCAGGGCATCAGCGAGGCGTGGATGACGTCGGGCACGCCCTTGCCGCCGACCGAGCGGATGGCGAGATCGACGTCCTTGAGCCCGAAGCGGTGTGTGGTCACCTTTTCCAGCGGGAAGCGGTGCGAGGCGAGCTGCGCCAGCGCCAATTCGCAGGCCTCGTAGCTATGGCCGCGGGCGCTATGCATGGTGATGAACTTCACCGTGAACTTTTCCAGCGGGAAATTCGGAAACTCCTTCAACTCGCCCTGCACCACGATGGTGCCGCCCTTGCGCTTGAGCGCCTCAATGCCGAGCAGGATCGGCACGGTGCCCGCTCCGGCCGTGCAGTCGAGCGCCACGTCGACGCCTTTGCCGCCGGTGATTTCCATGATGCGCTTCAGCGGATCTTCCTTCTGCACGTCGATGACGTAATCGGCGCCCAGTTCCTTGGCCACCTTCATGCGCGCCGCATCCTTCGACGTGCCGGTGACGATGATCAGCGACGCGCCGGCCTGCTTGCAGATCACCGTCTGCGACAGACCCTGCTGGCCGGGGCCCTGGATCAGCACGGTGGAATTGTATTTGACGCCGCCGTCGAACAGCGACCACTCGATGCCGTTCGACATCGGCGTCACCAGACCGGCGAGTTCCGGCGTGACGTTCTTTGGCACGTGGTGCATCACCGCGTTCCATGGCAGGTACATGTATTGCGCGAAGCCGCCCCAGAGATGCGGGGGCTTCTTGGCCGAGGTGTAGCCGTAGCGGATGGCATCCGGGTTGGTACGCCAGTTCGTGTTCTCGCAATGGCGGTACTGGCCCTTGTGGCACCACTCGCATTTGCCGCACATGACATAATGCTCGACGAAGACGAGGTCGCCTTCCTTGAAGCCTTTGCGGCGGGTGAATTCGCGGCCGGCTTTCGCCACGTAGCCGATATTCTCGTGACCCATGATCACCGGCTCGTCGGTCGGCGGATGCGCATAGAGCTTGACGTCGGTGCCGCAGATGCCGGCCACTTCCATCTTCAGCAAAGCGGCATCCTCGGGGATGTCCGGCATCGGAAATTCCTGGATTTCGGTCTTGCTCGGACCGACGCGCACCGCCGCCAATACCTTCTCAGCCACTGAAGAACCTCCGTAAGGACCGCAATAATTGGCGCGCACTCTAGGGCTGGCCCAAGGACCGTCAAGCGCCAATTTGCCGTGGGATGACTGCCATCCCCCCATCGCTTATATAGGAATCGGCGCTGCACTTGGCAGAGCCCAAGGGCCATGAGGCGCATGGATGGAAGGCTCTCTAAAACTCGGCTCGTTCAAGAAGGCGCCGGAACAATTGCAGGCCATGGACCGGGTCAAGGATTGGACGCGCCAGCGCTTCAGTCTGCCCGATGACGCGGTGATCCTGGTCACCGAGCTGAATTGCACGATTCCCGGCTGTCCGCCTTTGGAAACGGTAATTGCTTTCTGGTCCGACCACCAGACCCGGCACGATTTCAAGATATTCAAAAAGCCGGAAGAGATCGTGGAAGATGACCTGCCGCCCGCCTGGTTGAAGGATTCGCTTATTTCCGAAGACGACGACGAGAACAGCTGCCCCTGCTGCTAGCCAGCCACTCCTTCATGTGGCGGCATGTCGCCGGTATGTCGGTCTCTCGACGCGCGGCGAAGTTTGCGGCATATAACGACACCCATTGACGATTACGCCAGCATTTCACCGGAGCGCAACTTGCCATGGCCGGACCCAAACTGACCACCGTGACCCGCACGCAAGGCAACAACCGGGCCTTCAAAGAGGGCATAGTCAAGCCGAAGACTTTCGAGCCAGAATTCATCGAGGTCAATCCCCTGATCGATGCGTTCCGCCGCATGGTGCGCGGCAGCGAGTTCGACATCTGCGAACTGGCGATCACCACCTACATCTGCGCCAAATCCTACGGGAAGCGGATTACCGCCGTTCCCGTGTTTCTGGTGCGGGCCTTTCACCACGGCGCGATCCTGTACAACACCAATCTTGGCATGCGCACGCCAAAGGACCTGGAAGGCAAGAAGATCGGCGTCAATCGCGGCTACACGGTCACCACCGGCGTCTGGGCGCGCAGCGTGCTGCAGGATGAATACGGTGTCGATCTGAGCAAGATCACCTGGGTGCTTTCCGGCGACGAGCATGTGGCCGAATACAAGGCGCCGTCGAATGTCGTTCCCATCGAAAAAGGGAAGAAGATGGCGGACATGTTGGTCGAAGGCGAGCTTGCTGCCGCCATCGGCATTGAAGTCGACCACCCCGATATCAAGCCGCTCATCCCCGACGCCGAAGAGGCCGGGCTGAAGGCGCTGCGCCAGCGAGGGCATTACCCGATCAATCATCTGGTCGTGATCAAGGACGACCTCATCGCCAAATATCCCGATCTTGCCGCCGACGTATTCAATGCCTTTGCCGAATCGAAGCGCCTTTACGTCGAGAAGTTGAAAGCGGGCGAAATCGAGAAAATGACTGAGGCCGACGAAACCGCAAAGCGCGTCATGGAAGTCACCGGTGGCGACCCCTTACCTTACGGCATCGAGCCCAACCGCAAGGTGCTGGAAAGCCTGGTGCAGCACGCGGTGAAGCAGGGCATCATCGGCAAGCCCGTGCCCGTCGAGGATTTGTTCGTGCCGAGCACGCAGGGCCTCATAGGCTGAGGTCCCGTTTTTTCCATAAGAGACGTCCTTCATGATCATCGACATTCATGGCCATTACACGACCGAGCCGCCGCAACTCTTCGCCTTCCGCGACAAGCAGCTTGCCGGGCTCGCGGATGCGTCGCGCAAGCCGACGACTTCAGACCTTGGCGTCAGCGACGAGCAACTCGTCAAAAGCGTGGAGCCGCAACTCAAGTTTCAGAAGGAGCGCGGCAGCGATCTGACGATCTTCTCGCCGCGCGCCGGCGGCATGGCGCACCATGTCGGCACCGAGGAGATCAGCAAAGTCTGGTCGCGGGTGTCCAACGACCTGATCCATCGTATCTGCACGCTGCTGCCGGATAACTTCGTGGCCGTGGGGCAGTTGCCGCAATTTCCCGGGGTATCGCCGAAGAACTGCATCCCGGAGCTTGAGCGGCTCGTCAATGAGCTCGGCTTTGTTGGCGTCAATCTCAATCCCGATCCGTCGGGCGGGTATTGGACCGATCCGCCGCTGATCGACAAATATTGGTATCCGATCTACGAGAAACTCTGCGAGCTGGAAGTGCCGGCGATGATTCACGTGTCGTCGTCCTGCAACCCGAATTTCCATCACACCGGAGCGCATTACATCAACGGCGACACCACCGCCTTCATGCAGTTCATCCAGGGCAATCTGTTCAAGGATTTCCCGACGCTGAAGCTCGTCATTCCGCATGGCGGCGGCGCGGTGCCGTATCATTGGGGCCGCTATCGCGGGCTGGCGCAGGATATGAAGCGGCCGCCGCTTGCCGAGTACCTGCTCAACAATGTCTTTTTCGATACCTGCGTGTATCACCTGCCGGGCATCGAGCTGCTGACCAAGGTCATCCCCGTTGACAATATCCTCTTTGCCTCGGAAATGGTCGGTGCGGTGCGCGGCATCGATCCCAACACCGGCCACTATTACGACGACACCAAGAAATACATCGATCAGGTGAAAAGTTTGAGCGAAGCGGACCGTTACAAGATCTTCGAAGGTAATGCGCGCCGCGTCTATCCGCGCCTGGACAAGCTTCTCGCCAAGCGCGGCAAGCCCGGCCGAAAAGTCTGAACTTTCACTCAGGGAGATTGATTTGTCCTCGTTGCCACGTCTCAATGGCCTCATTCGCGCCCTCGAAAGCGGGCAATGCGCCTTTTCGCTGTTCGCGCCGTGCAGCATCGACATGGCGATCGAGCTGCAAGCCTCGAAATACGACGGCGTCATTCTCGAGGGCGAGCACCGGCCCTGGGACGCCGAGTCGCTGCGCGATACGCTGCAATACATGCTGAACCGCGGGCAGATCGCGAAATCCGGCTCCATTGCGCCGGCGGTGACGCCCACGGCGCGCATCCCGGCGAATGGGGTCGAGAAAAATCAGTTCCTTGCCAAGCAGGCGCTCGATGTCGGCTGCTACGGCGTGGTGTGGCCGCATATCAGCACGGTGGAAGAAGCCTACAATGCGGTCGCTGCTTGCCGCTATCCACGGCTGAAGGATAAGCCACTCTATGAGCCGCAGGGTATCCGCGGGGACGGCCCGATGATCGCCGCACGCTACTGGGGCGTCAGCCAGCAGGAATACTACGAGCGCGCCGACGTCTGGCCGTTAGCGCCGCACGGTGAAATTCTGGTCGTCATCCAGATCGAGGATACTGCCGGCATCAGGAATCTGCCGGACATGCTCAAGAACGTCCCCGGCATCGGCGCGGTGATGATCGGCGAGGGCGATTTGAGCCAGGAGCTTGGTATCCCCCGGCAGACCGAACACAAGCTGATGATGGAGGCCAAGGCCGAGGTGCTCTCGATTTGCAAGAAACACAATGTCGTCGCCGCGCATCCGCATGTCGAAACATTCAACGCAGAACAGGTGATTGCCGAGGGCTGGCGCTATCTTTGCTGCGGCGCTCCGCGCAGCTTTGCCACGCTGGAAAAGGCGCGCGCTGCAGCCGGATTGAAATAGCGGCCTTGCGGTCCGCGGCCTATCGCGGTGGGCTTGCCGAGGCGCGTCCGCTTGCCCTATGTATTCTCTGAATTGCGAACTGTGTTCCGCATAGCGGAATAGTGCGCGCGAGCAGCGTTACGGAAACGAACCAATGCTTCGAAAAGAACAGAACGAACTTGTCACCCAGACCGGCCCCGGCACGCCGATGGGCCAACTCTTCCGCAGCTATTGGATGCCGGTGCTGCTGGCCGACGAATTGCCGGAAAACGAATGCCCGCCGGTGCGGGTGAAGATCCTTTCTGAGCGCCTGCTGGCGGTCCGCGATACCGACGGTAAATACGGCCTGATCGACGAGTTCTGCGCCCACCGCGGGGTGTCGCTGTGGTTCGGCCGCAACGAAGAGCACGGCCTGCGCTGCCCCTATCACGGCTGGAAATACGATGTGAACGGCCAGTGCATCGAGGTGCCGTCCGAGCCGCCGGAGAGCGGTTATTGCCAGAAGGTCAAGCTGAAATCCTATCCGCTGGTGAAGCGCGGTCCGGTGCTGTGGACCTACATGGGCCCGCCGGAGAAGCAGCCGCCGCTGCCGGAATGGGAATTCGCCATGGTGCCATCCGATCAGGTCTTCGTCTCCAAGCGCTTGCAGGAATGCAACTGGCTGCAGGCCATGGAAGGCGGCATCGATTCCAGCCACGTTTCCTTCCTGCATCGCGGCGATCTTTCCTCCGATCCGCTGTTCAAGGGCGCCAAGGGCAACGAGTACAATCTCAAGGACACGCGACCGCATTTCGAAGTGGTGGAGAGCGACGGCGGCCTTTACATCGGCGCGCGCCGCAATGCCGAGAACGGCAACTATTATTGGCGCATCACGCCCTGGGTCATGCCCTGCTTCACCATGATCCCGCCGCGCGGCGACCACCCGGTGCATGGCCATTTCTGGGTGCCGATCGACGACGAGAACTGCTGGGCCTGGAGCTACGACTTCCATCCCACGCGTAAGCTCAGCCAACGCGAAATCAACGATATGAAGGAAGGCGCCGGCATTCACTGCAAATACGTGCCCGGTACCTATCGCCCGCTCGCCAACAAGGACAACGATTACCTGATGGATCGCGCCGCGCAGAAGGCCGGCAAGTATTATAGCGGCATCGCCGGATTTGCGATCCAGGACGCATCGCTGCAGGAAAGCATGGGTCCGATCTGCGACCGCACCAAGGAGAACCTGGTCTCCACCGACAACGGCATCATCATGGCCCGTCATCGCCTGATGCGCGCGGCGAAGGCGCTGGTGGAAAAGGGCGTCGTCCCGCCCGGCGTCGATCCGGCGCATCAGAGGGTCCGTTCGGCCTCGATCGTGCTCGGGCCGGATCAGGCGTTCAAGGACGCGGCCAAGGAGGCGCTGGCTTCGCGGCTCGGTAAGTCCCACGCGACGGTGTGATACGGTTTGACATTGTCATGGCCGGGCTTGTCCCGGCCATCTCGATAAGAAAGGCACTGCATCCCCGAGCGGGATGCCCGCGACAAGCGCGGGCATGACGATCGTGTGAGACGCTCTATATGCCCGACATCGTACCCACGCATAAGCTCACCGAGGAAGCCAGCCTGAAAATGATCCAGGCCGGCGTGGCCAAGGCCAATGCGCTCGGCTGCAAGGTGGCGCTGGCAGTGGTGGACGCAAGCTGCCGCATGATCGCCTTCCTGTTGATGGACGGCGCCAAGCATTTCGCCATCATCACGACACAACGCAAGGCGATTACCTCGGCCTCGCAGAGAGAGCCGACCGGCTATGCGCCGGAAGAAAAAGCCTTGAGCATGAGCGTGCGCATGGGCGACTTCACCAATATTCCCGGCGGCTTTCCCATCGCGGTGAACGGCGAGGTGATCGGCGCCGTCGCGGCCGGCGGCGCCACCATCGAGCAGGACGTCGAAGTCGCCAAGGCAGCGCTTGCCGCGTTGGCAGACGCGGCGCAACCGTAATTCTCGAAAAGGAATCCATTCATGCCGATGTCGAAAGCCACCATTCCCGTTCTCGAGATTGCGCTCAATGCCTTGTCGGGCTGTCTCGACAAGGCGCAGGCCCATGCCAAGACGAAGAATTTCGATCCGGCGGTGCTGCTCACTGCGCGACTCGCGCCCGACATGTTTCCGCTGGTGAAGCAGGTGCAGGTGGCGACCGATCTGGCGAAGAACGGCGCCTCGCGCCTCGCCGGTGCCGAGCCGCCGCGCTTCGAGGATACCGAGGCCACCATCGACGACCTCAAAGCGCGCATCGCCAAGACTGTCGCGTATCTGAAGTCAGTCGACACCAAAAAGATCGACGCGGCCGGCGACCGCGAAATCACCTTTCCGCTCGGTCCGGACCACAAAGGGCAGATGCGCGGCGCCGATTACCTCAACCATTTCGTGCTGCCGAATTTCTTTTTTCACTGCACCGCGGCCTATGCGATCATGCGCCACAACGGCGTGGATCTCGGCAAGCGCGATTATCTCGGCGCCATCCCGATGAAGATGACGTAATTCTTTCCGTCCTTCCCGCGCAAGCGGGGATCCAGTGCCGTCCGGGGTCCCCGCTTTCGCGGGGCCCCACGGTCGGTCAGTTCTTCCGCGACACCGCCTCCTTGTACTTGGCGATGATGTCGGGCGGCGTGGCGATCAGCTCCTCCACCATCTTCTGCAGCTTCTCGCCGGCGACCGGCGTGATCTCGAGCTTCGATTTCTCCGCGTCGGCGAGGAAGGCGGGATCCTTCACCACTTCGGCGAGCGCCTTGCGCAGCAGGGCGACGCGATCCGCCGGGACGCCCGGCGGCGCGAAGTAGGAGCGGCCGATCGACTCCGTCGTCACCATCAGCGAGACGATTTTGCGCTGCTCGTCGGTCTTGGCGTATTCGAGCAAGGTCGGCACGTCCTTCATTTCCGGGTCGCGCTCCTCGGTCATCTGGAAGATGAAATTGATTTTCTTGTCGCGGATCCAATCCGGGTTCTGGAAGCGGTAGGAGAGGTAGGTGTTGGCGCCGCGGCCCTGGACCTCGCCGCGCTCCATGGCGATGTTGATCTCGGTGCTCGCCTTGTAGCCGGTGATCACCTTGAATTTGGTGCCGAACAGGTTGTTCGCCATCAAGGGATACATCTCCTGGGTCGTGCCCGCCGTGGTGGCGCCGATGGTGACTTCTTTCTCTTTCGCCGCGTCGAGCGTCTTCACGCCGGAGGTGTGCCAGGTCACCAGCACGTTCGCCGGACTCGACACCGCCCCGATCCAGTTGAACTTGGCGGCGTTGAACTTTGTCTTGTCAGGCTGCAGCATCTGGTTCAGCGGCACGGTATTGAGCGGCGCCCCGAGCGCGGTGCCGTCCTTCGGCGCGATATCGGCGACATAACCGGCCATGAGCTGGCTGTTGGCGCCCGGCATGTTCTGCACGATGACCTTGGGATTGCCGGGGATGTGCTTGCCGATGTGCTGCGCCACCAGCCGCGCATAGAGATCGTAGCTGCCGCCGGGGGCGGAGCCGACGATGATGGAGACGGTCTTGCCGGCGTAGAAATCTTCCGCCGCGGCCGGCTGGGCGACGACGGCGAAGAGGCCGAACAGGGTGAGAAGGCGGAAGCGAGTACGCAGCGGCATTGTTATCTCCCTGGAATTTTTGCGGCTCGAAATTAGCGGCATAAGAGAAGGCGGCACAAGCGTTTTAGCCAACGCTCCGCCGGCCCTGTTGTTGGCGGCGCGGGCCACGCCGTTCCCCGTCTTCCTTCCCCTCAAAAAAGGAGGGGAGCGGAGCGCCGGGAAGGCGCTTCGACTTCTTTGAGCCATGGCCT
>Ga0070741_10018619_pt1 | contig 11216 bp, 9 predicted proteins | sample Coa_R1_4_FD_66440 | JGI IMG/M metagenome (GOLD analysis project Ga0070741, IMG submission 66440) | Surface soil microbial communities from Centralia Pennsylvania, which are recovering from an underground coalmine fire - Coalmine... | ecosystem: Environmental > Terrestrial > Soil > Unclassified ...
GACGTTAGCGGCCGCGGCGCGCGCGTAATAATCGTCCGCGCCAAGAAAGCCGCAATGCGGTGACATGATCCGATCGTCAAAATCGCGCATGCTGCGCACCAGACCCAAATCTCGCCGGCTGATTTTGTAGCGCTCGGGATAGAGCGCCGCCTTGCGCAGAATTCGCCGCCGCAGTCCGCGCAGGAACTTCCACTCGTACACCCGATTGATAGGGAGGTGCAGTGCGTCGGAGGAGGGCGCCAGGTCCATTGCGGGCGAGACGCCTACGCCGGCTTTCACCTCGCGTGGCGCCTGCCGTCCCCATTCGCCGAGCAGCTTGAGCACCAGATTGCCGCCCATCGAATATCCCACGAACGCCAGTTGCTGCAGCCCGTCGTCGGCAATCAGTGCCTGCGCTATAGCTCCCACATCGTCAGACATACTGGAGTTGTACAGCGCCGGGCCTAGGTGCTCGGTGCCGCCGCAATTTCGCATGTTCATGCGCACGACGCTCATGCCCGCAGCCCACGCCTTGTTACCGGTGCCGATCACGTATTGCGATGCGCTGGAACCCTCAAGTCCATGGACGATTACTACGGTCATTGCCGACCGGCGCTCCGCCTGCCAATGGCAGTGGCACAGCACCTGGACGTCGGCTTCGACGCGAAACAGGCGCTCTTCCGCCGGCGGCAGCAAGTTCTGGCGAGGCAGGAAATTTCCCACGATCGTCTGTGCATGACCGCCGCTCAGACCTCGCCGCGGGCGAAATGCTTCGGCGAACGGTTCGGCCGCAGCATCGCCGGCGGGCGCCTCCGACCGAGGTGGCGTCGAGAACGATATGGGATCGCGTTGAGAAATGGCCGCCGGCTCCTGGCTTTATAATAGTGTCTCAGCACTGCCCGGCGCTGCTGTCGATCCGTCAGGCAAGTTCGCGGGAGTTTTCACATGCCGATCTTCGAGTATCGCTGCCAATCGTGTGGTCACAAGTTTGAAGCCATTCTGCTCGGTGAACAGAGCGCAGAGTGCCCCAGGTGCCACACCACCAAGCTGGAGCAGCAGCTCTCGGTATTCGCGGTCAGTAAACCAAACGGTTCCTCGACGGCTGGCGCCGGCTGCGGGCAATCGAACTGCTGCATGACGGGCGGCGGCGGATGTGAGATGAACTGAGCCGGGAAGACCTGTAAGCGCGCCGCACGCGCCATATCACACGTCACTGTGCGGACTAAGACCCTTCCAATCCTTCCCAGGCACCCGGCCATCACTCTAAGTTGTTGAAGCCCATAGTCTGGTGCGCTCCTGGCAGCTTTGGCATCCGGGGTGCATTTCATGACCGTGGTTCGCTGCGCTGCTCTCGGAACCGTTGGAGTTTGTAGCTATGGACGAAGGCAAAGAACTTCGCGAAGGGCCCCCGGCCTGGAAGCCGGCGCAGGCCTACGCACTCTCCGTCATTTGTCTGATTATCGGGCTGGCCATCGGCTACTTCCTGCGCGGCTCAGCCGCTCCCCGCTCGGCCGCTGTGGCACCGGAAACAGCCTCACAATCTGGCCAGAATCCTCATGCAGGCACGGGGAAACAGGGAATGCCGTCGCTCGACGATATGAAGCAGATGGCCGATAAACAGGCAGCGCCACTGCTGGAGAAGCTCAAAAAAGATCGAAACAACGCCGACCTGCTCAACCAACTCGGCGTGACCTACCGCGCCGCCCATCAGTTCAAGACCGCGGTTGATTATTACCAGAAAGCGCTGGCGATCAATCCTGAGAATGTCGGCGCGCGCACCGACCTGGCCTCATGCCTGTACTACCTGGGCGACGTGGACGGCGCGCTGGCGGAGCTGAACAAGTCGCTGACCTATGATCCGCGGCATACCGGGACGCTGGTCAACATTGGCATCATCCGCTGGAAGGGCAAGAACGATGTCGACGGCGCCGTCGCGGCCTGGCAGAGGGCGCTCAAGCTGAATCCCGACGCCCAGAGCAAAGAGCTGATCCAGCACCTCATCAGCGAAGCCAAACAGAAGCAGAAACCGCCCGCCATCACCGGCGTCACAGGATAGCAGCGCAACAAGCAGCAAGAAGGCCCGGATTCACCTCCGGGCCTTCTTGCTTGATCTTGACCTTCGCGCTCTCTAGCTGGCGCGATGGGCGTGATGGTGATGCGAGTGATGATGATGGTGATGATGATGCTGGCTCGCGAATGCCGGCACGGAGATCACGACCATCATGACGAGGAGCAGTGGCAGCAGCTTCTTCATGCCCGGATTATTAGGCAGGGCGCGCTCAACGGCAATAAGGGGAGCACCTGAAGAACCACCCTTGGCAATGATTTTTATCGTGCGCCCTTGCCCCCGCGTATCGCGTCGAGCGAGATAGGGCCTGCTCCCAGGAAGATCAGGGCAAACGCGATGGCGGCACACGCCAGCGGGAACTCGAAACCGCCCTGCCCGGTCAGCCCGTTCTTGAGGTGCACCTTCAAAATGGCCACCAGCATGTCAATGAGGATGGCGAATGCGGCGAAGCGCGTAAGCAAGCCCAGGACAACAAGGATGCCGCCGCCGAATTCCGCTGCCACCACCAGATAGGCCATCCATGCCGGTATGCCAAGGTGCGGCAGCATGCCCATAATGCCGTGCATGTGGCCGGCGATCTTCTGCCAGCCATGGGCTATCATGATGGCGCCCAGCACCAGCCGCAAGACCAGCAGCCCCAGCGGTTGCAGACGGTTGAGAAAATTCAAGGCGATCTCCTTGCTTTCGACGATCGTTCTGAGCCACGCCGAAAACGGCGCCAGGACAGGCCGCGAACAGAATAAATGAGGGAACGCCGTTGCCGAAGCTGTCCGGACGGCTCTCACGGCGATTCTCCCATCCCGCAGCACCATCTATAATGAAGAGATGCCCACCCGCTGAAATTGCTTTCTGTGCGGCCTGTGCTGCGCTCGGCTGGGCAATGTTGCGACATGGAATTCCGGCTCGTCAGCTCATACAAACCGCAAGGCGACCAGGGCGGCGCCATCCAGGCGCTAACCCGTGGCGTCTTTGACGGCGACAAGCATCAGGTGCTGCTCGGCGTCACCGGCTCGGGAAAGACGTTCTCGATGGCCAAGGTCATCGAGCAGGTCAACCGTCCCGCGCTCATCCTCGCCCACAACAAGACGCTGGCGGCGCAGCTGTATCACGAGTTCAAGACTTTCTTCCCGCATAACGCCGTCGAGTATTTCGTCTCTTATTACGACTACTACCAGCCCGAGGCCTACATCCCTGCGGGCGACGTTTACATCGAGAAAGAAGCCACCATCAACGACGAGCTCGACAAGCTGCGGCTCTCGGCCACCAAGTCGCTGTTCGAGCGCCGCGACTGCATCATCGTCGCCTCCGTCAGCTGCATTTACGGCCTGGGCTCGCCCGAGGCGTATTACGGCATGTTGCTCTTCCTGGAGAAAGGGCAGAAGATCAAGCGCGAGGAGATCACCCGCAAGCTGGTCGAGATCCTCTACGAGCGCACCGACGGCGACTTCCGCCGCGGAACCTTTCGCGTGCGCGGCGACATCATCGAAGTTTTTCCCACCTATGACGACGCCGCCTACCGCATCGAGCTCTGGGGCGACGAGGTCGAATCACTGGCGCAGATCGATCCGCTCTTCGGCACTGTGAAGCAGAAGCACGTGCGGCTTCCGATTTATCCCAAGACGCACTACGTGATGAAGCCGGAGCGCAAGAACGCGGCCATCGGCTCGATCCTGGAAGAGCTGGCCTGGTGGGAGAAGGAACTGGAGAAGCAGGGCCGCATGATGGAGGCGGCGCGGGTGCACCAGCGCACGCGTTTTGACCTCGAGATGATCAAGGAGATGGGCTACTGCCATGGCATCGAGAACTACTCGCGCCACTTCACTGGGCGCCTGCCGGGCGAGCCTCCGCCGACGCTGCTGGATTACGTCCCGCGCGAGTATCTGTTGTTCATCGACGAATCGCACCAGACCATTCCGCAAATCCACGGTATGTGGCATGGTGACCGCTCGCGCAAGCAGAACCTCATCGAATACGGCTTCCGCCTGCCCAGCGCGCTGGATAATCGGCCGCTGACCTTCGAAGAGTTTGAACACCGCGTCAACCAGGCGATTTACGTTTCCGCCACGCCGGGTCCGTACGAGTTAACGAAGTCGGCCGGCGTCGTGGTCGAGCAGATTATCCGGCCGACCGGCCTTATCGATCCTGAGGTCGAAGTGCGTCCGGTGAAGGGCCAGATCGACGACCTGCTGCACGAAATCCGCGACCGTGCCAAGAAGGGCGAGCGCGTGCTGGTGACGACGCTTACCAAGCGGATGGCCGAAGACTTGGCCGAGTACTACAGCGAAGTCGGCGTACGCTGCCGCTACATGCACTCGGAGATCGAGACGCTGGAGCGCATCAAGATCCTGCGCGACCTGCGCAAAGGCGAGTTCGACGTGCTGATCGGTATCAATCTTTTGCGCGAGGGACTGGATTTGCCCGAGGTGTCGCTGGTTGCAATCCTGGATGCGGACAAGGAAGGCTTCCTGCGCTCGTCAGGCTCGCTCATCCAGACGATCGGGCGCTGCGCGCGCAATCTGAACGGCCGCGCCATCCTCTACGCCGACAACATGACGGAATCCATGCAGAAGGCGATCAACGAAACCGATCGCCGGCGCGCCATTCAGCGCGCGTATAACGAAGAGCACGGCATCACACCGGAGTCGATCGTGCGTCCGCTCGACATGTCGCTGGTTGCGGTCGCCGAAGCCGACTACGCAGACTTGACCCGCGAGGCCGAGGGATTGCCGGAGTTCCACTCGCAAGCAGAGCTGGACGCTTACATCGCGAAGCTGGAAGCGGAGATGCGCGAGTCGGCCAAGCGCTTTGAATTTGAGCACGCGGCGAAGCTGCGCGACACGGTGCGCGACCTGCGAACCAAGGAATTTATGTTCAGCTAAGCGGTGCCGGCGTGCGCGCGGGCGTCGCCCACGACGTGCGTGTGCGCGCGATAGATTTCCTGCAGTTCGGCCTCATCTTCTTCGAAGAGCCGGCTTGGGTAGGCGCAATGCAGGTGAAAGGCCCGGCGTTGCATGGCGCGGTTCCAGAGCTTCTCGAGCGCTACCGCTCCGGCCTTGTTGCCCTTTTCCCAGAGCACCGCCACCATTTCACCGAAGACGGTTAGCCCTTCATGCTTGCTTCGCGCAGCTTTCTTGGCCTCGGCGAGTACCTTACCGACGGAGGCGAGGAAGAGGTGTTCGTCCGGCCGTCCGTCCACCATGAACATGCTGAGCATCTCGCTCGCGTCAAACATCGAGAAGCGTCCCTGCCGGGCATGGTCGCGGACATCGACCTGCAAGCGCTCCAGCGATCCGACCAGGTCCACGCGGTGTTCTTCGCTGCAGACAAGCAGAACCGAATTGCCGATGAGAAGACTAGAGGAGACGATCCCGCACAGCCTTTCGATCAGCGCGCCGTGGTTCTCGTAAAAGTGTACGGAGTGGACAGCAGGCAGACTACTCATTAGGGTTCTAAGATGCCGGCCGGGTGAGTTTCGGATGCCTCGCCCACAAAATCATTGCGTAACAACCATCATGGGCTGTTGCAGCGCGCAAGAGCTGGTACATCCGGACTGTTGTGGCGGAGCCGTAATGTTTCCGCCGATCGCGTTGTTCGAGGTCTGAATGATGGTGGTCTGGGAGGTCCCCTGGTCTGCCACATAAACCTTGCTTGCGGTCGGATCGGAGGCGATGAAGACTGGGTTGGCGCCGGCGGGAAGCGGTATCGTTCCCAGCGGGCTGAAGCTGTTTGCGCTCACCACGGTTACGTCGTTGGAGGCGGAGTTGGCAACGTAGAAGCGGGAACCGTCGGTTAAGGCGGTCACGCCAATCGGGCTCGTGCCGACCGGCACCGTGGCCAGCTGCGGGATAGGCGGCATGTTCGCGGGATTTACGTTGGAGGCATCGAAGACGCTCACCGTGTTATCGCCGGTATTGGCCACGTAAAGACGGTTGAGGGTGGGATCGACAGTGGCAAAGGTGGGGTGCATTCCCACCGGCACGGAGGCAGCCACCGTGGCCATCCCGGCGGCAACGATATTTAGCGCCGGAGGATTCGCCCCGTCGCCTTGCGTCACGATAAGTATGTAAGCTCCGTTGGTGGTGGTGGTGATTGCAGCCGGGCTCTGGCCCATCAGCGACGTGATTGTGCTTACCGCTCCCGCATTAACCACCGAAACGCTGCCATCCTGGTTAAGCACGTAAAGCACATTGTTTGAGGAGGACTGCGCCATCGCAAACGGAGCCGGGCCGACACAGGCCGTAGCCGAAACGGCCAGCGAGGTGAGGGGAATCGTGCTGACTGAACCGCCACTGGGACAGGCGGAGTTCGGCCCCGAATTCAGCACGAACATGTTCCCCACTTGCGAGGAATTTAAGCTCACCGGGTGGGACCCGGCTAAAAGAGAGATGGTAGTGATGGGGCCTGCCAGCGTGGGCAGGTATTCGCTTACTGTGTCGTTGTCGCGGTTGGCCACGAACAATGCCAGCGAGGATGGCGGGAACGCCTCCGCGATGGAACCGGCGCCCATGGTGTTCACCGCCAGGTTTGAGTCCCCGGAAACGTCGATTTCCGTGGTCGATCCTGGACCGTTAGGATTGAAATTGACGACCCATGCGAAATGCGCGTTTTGCGGCTGGCCCCCGGGGCTGACAACGGGATTCGCCACCGGGCGGTAATAGTCGCCGCAGCCCAGTTGCGCCATCCACAAAAGGGCTGGCACCGCGAGAAAGCCAACTTTGCGCAAGAACTTCATCGACACTCCCCAGCCAACCGCAGGCCGTCGCAAGATGCAGCAGGAAAGCAATATTGTACAAGGCTGTGCATTGCACGGCGAGCGCTGCGCCAGTAAATGAACCCGAGTGCCGCGCGGTAGTCTCGGCGAATGGGAGCGGCGTTATGAGGATTGTGGCGCCAGCTTTGGCGTGGAGCGCGCGCAACCTACGACAAGGCCCCGTCGTCAAACGGGGCCTTCGTCGAGCTTAAGAGCCGCTTAGACGTTGAACGAGGAGCCGCAGCCGCAGGTGCTCTTCACGTTGGGGTTGTCGAACTTGAAGCCGGCGCCTTCCAGCGTCTCCAAATAATCGACGCTGACGCCTTTCAGGTACATCAGCGAGGTGGAATCGACGTAGACTTTCAGGCCGTCAAAGTCGAAAGTTTTGTCCATCATGCCGGCGCCGTTTTCGAAGGACATGGAGTAGGAGAAGCCGGAGCATCCTCCGCCAACTACGCCCACGCGCAAGCCCGCAGGAACGGGGTTCTGTTGCGCCATGATCTCCTTCACCTTGGCAATAGCGTTGGGGGTGAAGACGATCGGCTTCGCCTCGGTTGCGGGTGTGGTGGTATTCGGGGTCGTCGTTGTCGTTGCCATGCCTCTCTCCTCAGAATCGTAGAGATTATATCAAAGCCGTTCTTCCGCCGGTCTAGGGCGCTTCACAAATCTTACACGTTTGATGCCATTCGGCCCTTACAAGTCGCACAACTGAGATGGATGGCAGAGAACCCGTGTCGGCAATCCCGTTGGGTGCAATTCAGAGTGCGAATGCAGTTGCGCTGGCTTGTCCGCAGAGTCATAATATGGGCCGGTCGGGCCTTCGTTGGCTGGTCGGCGGAGGCACGGGTTCATTCCTGAACCGAGGTGGTCAATGTCGACTGTGCAGATTTTGCTCATTGTGTGGGGCGTCATAACACTTGTGCTGGTCCTGCTATGGATCTATCGCAGCACGCTGAGCATGCATGAAGACGATGCCATGTTCATTGACGACTCCAGCAAAAACATGCGCGAGGAACAGGAGGCGTTGCAGCTCCGCATGAACAAAGTGACGCCCTGGGTGCGCATTCTCCTGGCAGCCTCGAGCGTCCTCATCCTGGTCATCGCCGGCTTAGCCGTGTGGCAGCGAATGAACGCGGGTTATTGAGCCCTGCTGAGTCTGCTGCTCACCATCAGCTTTTTACGACGCGCAGCTTCGGCTGCGCGTTCGTGTTTGTGCGCCGGAGGATCGGGTCTGTGCTGAATGGTGCCGGCGTTTGAGCGGCATCGAAGTTTTCTATTGCTTTCTTTACGATCGTTTCTGGATTACTCCACATCCGAGGCAGCCACTGCACTTCTTTCGCTTGAAGCTGCCGGATTTCAGACAATTCCGGCAATCAGAAGCCCCTCTACGAGTCCACGCATCCCTTATACTAGAGTCAAACCACAAGCAACTTTCGCAGCCAGTCGCCGGCTACGGCTGGCCAGACTTGTTCCGCTTTCTTACGATCTTTATCGATAGAGGTAATCGTGGCCACACAAGAACTTTCCCCGCGCGTTTTAGAATTTCCTTCGAACCCCGAAATCGATTCTGAAGAAGAAGTCTCCGAATGGCTGCAGGCCTTTGACGAGCTGGTGGAGTACGAAGGCGCGCACCGCGGCTGCACGCTGCTGGAAGCGCTGGTGAAGCGTGCACGCGAGTCGGGCATCGAAATGCCCGTCCAGCTGAATACTCCTTACGTCAATACCATCCCCGTCGAAGAGGAAGTCCCCTATCCCGGCGATCGCCAGCTGGAGCGGCGCATCAAGAGCTTGATCCGCTGGAACGCAATGGCGATGGTGCACCGCCAGAACAAGAAAGATCCGGGCATCGGCGGCCACATCTCGACGTACTCCTCGCTGGCCACACTCCTCGAAGTTGGTTTCAATCACTTTTTCCACGCTAATTATGGGGACCAGCCGGGCGATTTCATCTATTTTCAGGGCCACTCCTCTCCCGGCGTCTATGCGCGCGCCTATCTCGAAGGCCGGCTCAGCGAAGAACAGGTGCTGAACTTCCGCCACGAGCTGCGTGGCGCCCCGGGCCTGCCATCCTATCCGCATCCCTGGCTATTGCCCGATTTCTGGCGCTTCCCGACCGTCTCCATGGGCATCGGCCCGCTGAACGCGATCTATCAGGCGCGCTTTATGCGCTATCTGGAGAATCGCGGCATTATCCCGGCGACTCCGCGCAAAATATGGGGCTTCGTCGGTGACGGCGAAACCGACGAGCCCGAATCGATGGGCTCGCTGACGCTGGCTGCGCGCGAGAAGCTCGACAACCTGATCTTCGTCATCAACTGCAATCTGCAGCGCCTCGACGGCCCGGTGCGCGGCAACGGCAAGATCATCAACGAGCTGGAAGCTGCCTTCCGCGGCGCTGGATGGAACGTCATCAAGGTCGTCTGGGGTGGCGACTGGGACAAACTGTTTGCCCGCGACAAGTCAGGCATCATGCTTAAGCGCATGGAAGAATGTGTCGACGGCGAATACCAGAGCTACAAGGCCAAGGGCGGCGCCTACATTCGCCGCGAGTTCTTTGGCAAATACCCTGAGCTGCTGGCGATGGTCGCCGACATGAGCGATGACGAGCTGCACCACCTGAGCCGCGGCGGCCACGATCCGCAAAAGGTCTACAACGCCTATAAGCGCGCGGTCGAGCAGGCTGGCGGACCGACCGTGATTCTGGCGCACACCGTGAAGGGCTATGGACTGGGCTCGGCCGAGGCGCGCAACGCAACCCACCAGGAAAAGAAACTCGCTGACGAAGCGCTGACCGCCTTCCGTTCGCGCTTCGCCATTCCCATTCCCGAGGAAGCCGCCCGCGATGGATTGCTGTATCGGCCGCCGGAGGACGGTCCCGAGATCACTTACATGCGTCAGCGCCGCAAGCAGCTGGGCGGGTTCATGCCGTCGCGCGAGGTGCCGACGTCGGTGGCGAACATGCCGGCACTGGACCAGTTCGCGGAATCGCTGGCCGGCTCCAAGGGCCGCGCTGTCTCCACCACGATGGGCTTTGTCAGCATGCTGCGGCAACTGCTCAAGCATCCTGAGCTGGGGAAGTTCGTCGTGCCCATCATTCCTGACGAAGGCCGCACCTTCGGCATGGAATCGATCATCCGCCAGGTGGGCATCTACGCCAGCCAGGGCCAGCTCTACAAGCCCCATGATCAGGACATGCTGCTGTACTACCGCGAGGAGAAGAGTGGACAGATTCTGGAAGAGGGCATCACCGAAGCCGGATCGATGGCGTCCTTTACCGCCGCCGGGACCGCATACGCAAACTACAAAGTCCCGATGATTCCCTTCTTCACCTACTATTCGATGTTTGGCTTCCAACGCATCGGCGACCTCATCTGGGCGTTTGCAGACGCGCGCGGCAAAGGCTTCCTGATGGGCGGCACCGCGGGCCGTACTACGCTCTCGGGAGAAGGACTGCAGCATCAGGACGGCCACAGCCTGGTCCTCTCCAGCACCGTGCCCACCTGCCACAGCTACGATCCCGCTTACGTTTACGAGATTGCCGTGATCGTGCAGGACGGCATGCGCCGCATGTATCAGGAAGGCGAAGACCGCTTCTACTACATCACCCTGTACAACGAAGACTATGCCATGCCGGAGATGCCGCAAGGGTCGGAAGAGGGCATCCTGCGCGGCATTTACAAATACCGCGCCGACGACGGCGATGCTGTGGTGCAGTTGTTCGGCAGCGGCCCCATCCTGAATGAAGCCGTGCGGGCGCAGAATCTTCTGGCGGAAGAGTACGGTATTACTGCCGACGTCTGGAGCGTGACCAGCTACAACGAGTTGCGCCGCGACGCCCTGGCGGTAGATCGCTGGAACCGGCTGCATCCCGCCCAGCCCGAGAAGCGGCCTTATATCTTCCAGGCACTCGAGGGCGCGAATGGTCCCATCGTGGCAGCCACCGATTACATGAAGGCGGTGCCGGACCAGCTCGCACCGTGGCTCCACAACCGCCTGGTCAGCCTGGGGACGGACGGCTTCGGGCGCAGCGACAATCGCCAGCATCTGCGGCGCTTCTTCGAGGTGAACGCCGAGTCGATTGCGGCTGCGACGTTATCGCGGCTGGCGCGCGAAGGCAAATTTGACGCTGAGCGGGCGCAGCATGCCATGCAACAGCTGGGCATCGATCCGGAAAAAATCGACCCGGCCATCGCGTAATGCTTCGCCGGAATCAGGTGCTCTTCGACGCGGCGAAGTGGATGGAATGGCTGAAGTTATCGAATGGTGCCGGGAGGGGGGGTCGAACCCCCATGACCCGAAGGTCGGCGGATTTTGAGTCTGATTTTAGTCGTTTTGCAGGGTGCTGCATCCGAACGCATAAATTCGCAGCAAGCGGCTTATTTTCATATAGATATTAGGCGACGATGAGTTGCAGTGCGA
>Ga0070741_10018620_pt1 | contig 11216 bp, 9 predicted proteins | sample Coa_R1_4_FD_66440 | JGI IMG/M metagenome (GOLD analysis project Ga0070741, IMG submission 66440) | Surface soil microbial communities from Centralia Pennsylvania, which are recovering from an underground coalmine fire - Coalmine... | ecosystem: Environmental > Terrestrial > Soil > Unclassified ...
GACATCAAGGTCACGCCCCAGCTACGCAACACCCTGAAGCACGACACTGGCTACGTCGAGTACCTCGGTGTGAGCGCCATCGCCCTGGCGGCCGTGATCGCCGGCGGCGTCCTGGGCGGAATCGTCACCGCGCGGGAGTGGGAGCAGGGAACGGCCCGCCTGTTGCGCCTCTCCCCCGCAGGGACGCCGGCCGTGCTGGCGGGTCGCCTGCTGGCGGCTGCCGTCGTCGGCTTCCTCGCCAGCGCCCTCACCGCCGGCGTCGTCGTCTACGGCTACCACGTGCCACTCCGTCATCCGCTCGAGGGGATCGTGACCATCGCCGCCACCGTCGGTTGCGCCACCATGCTCGGGGGCGTCCTCGGGGCCTGGTTGAAGCGGACGCTGGTGATCACGCCGTTGATCCTCGGCATCACGCTTCCCTTCTACCTCGACAGCGGCGCGCTCGAGCCGCAGCGTTTCGACGGCGAGAAGCTGTTCTGGTTCGCGCACCTGTCGCCCACGTACTACGCCGTCGGCGCCATCGAGCATGCGTTCCACGGGCTGGTCGTCACGCCCGAGTCGTACCTGCTGCTCATCGGCGTGCTCGTGCTGACGGCGCTCGCCACCGTCCCCGTGCTCGGACGGTTCGCCCGATGATCCGCACGTTGCGGCACGAGGTGCGGGTGGTGTGGCGCATCGCCATGGCCGACCTGCTCAGGTGGGTGCGGGTGCCGTCGCTCATCGCGGCCACGCTCATCCCCGCCGCCGGCATGGCACTCACCGTGCTCGGCCTCACGTACGCGGTCGGCCGACAGCCCGTCGCTCTCGTGCAACACGACCACAGCGCGGCCGCCAACGATGTCGTCGCGTCCATGAAGGCCAGCGACGGCTTCTTCCTCGTCCACCGCACGGCCGCGGAGGCCCGCGAGGACCTCAAGGCCCAGAAGGTGGCGGGCATCGTCACCATTCCCCATGGCTTCGAGCAGGCGGTGGCGGCGCAGCAGGCCAAGATCGACGTCGTCATCAACAACGTCGACCTCGACTTCTCCGACGACATCCGGCGGTCGGTGAGCGAGGCCGCCGTGACCGCGACCCTCGGCAAGCCACCGGCCGACGAGGCGTCGGAGGGCGAACAGGGCTTCGGCGAGCCCGGCCAGCACAACCCGTACCACGTCGGCATGATCGAGAACGACCTGCGCACCGGCGACATCAAGTTCCTCGACTACCAGCTCGTGCCCGTGTTGGGTCTGCTCGCGCTCACCACCGGCGCCCTCGTGACCGCGCTCGCCATCACCGGCGACCGGGAGACGGGCGTGCTGCGCATGTCGTCGCTGGCGCCGGTGACGCGCGACAACCTCGTGCTCGGCCGTCTGCTCGGCGGCACACTGGCGTCGTCGCTGGTCGTGCTGGCAGTGAGCCTTCCGCTCGCACGGCTCGGCTGGTTGCACCCGCCGCCCGGGCGGTGGCCGCTCGTCGCCCTCGTCCTGTTCCTCACCTCGGTGGGCGCCACCGGCCTGGGCGTGCTCGTCGGCGTGGTCACCCGCCGCGTCGCCACCACCGCGCTGGTGGGCGTGAACGCGGTCGCAGCGTCGTTCCTGCTCGGCGGTGGCTTCACCACCGTCGCCTTCCTACCGGGGTGGGTGCAGAAGGTGGCCCACGCGGCGCCGACCTTCTATTCGGTCGACGCGCTCCGCCAGGCGATGTTCTACAAGACCATTCCCAACGTGCCGTTCGACCTGATGGTGCTCGGCTTGGCAGCCGGCGCTTCGATCACAGTGGGCGCCCTCGTGCTCAGCCGCACGTCGGGACGGCCGGCCTAGCTGCCGGGGCTACGGCTCGGGCTGGGGCTCGGGTGCGGATTCCGCCGCGGGCGCGTCCTCGCTGCCGGTGGGCGCGTCGGCCGGAGCCTGCTCGTCGCCCGCGTGGCCGGTGTACTCGGCGGCCAGGTCGGCCCACGCCGCCTGGGCCTCCGTCTCGGGCGTGAACTCGCCGGCGACGTAGTCGGCGGTGCCGATGTAGTTGCCCTGCTCGTCGTAGGCGTGCTCGCCGAAGTGCTCGCGGTACTCGGCCGCTACCTCGCCACCCTCGGCCGCCTGCTTGATCGACAGGCTGATGCGCCGGCGCTGCAGGTCGATGTCGATGATCTTGACCCACAGCTCCTCGCCCGGCGTGACGACCTGTTCGGGCAGGTCGACGTGGTGCGCAGCCATCTCGGAGATGTGCACCAGGCCCTCGATGCCTTCGCCCACCTGCACGAAGGCGCCGAACGGCACCAGCTTGGTGACCCGGCCGTAGACGAGCTCGCCCACCTTGTGGGCGGTGGCGAACTCCTGCCACGGGTCCTGCTGGGTGGCCTTGAGCGACAGGCTGATGCGCTCGCGGTCCATGTCGACCTCGAGCACCTGCACGTCGATCTCGTCGCCGACGTTGACGACGGACGACGGGTGGTCGACGTGCTTCCACGACAGCTCGGAGACGTGCACGAGGCCGTCCATGCCGCCGAGGTCGACGAACGCACCGAAGTTGACGACCGACGACACGACGCCCTTGCGCACCTCGCCCGGCTTGAGGTTGGTGAGGAAGTCTTCGCGCTGCTCCTTCTGCGTCTCCTCCAGCCAAGCCCGGCGTGATAGCACGACGTTGTTGCGGTTCTTGTCGAGCTCGATGATCTTGGCCTGCAGGCTGCGGCCGACGTAGGGCTGCAGGTCGCGCACCCGGCGCAGCTCGACCAGCGACGCGGGCAGGAAGCCGCGCAGGCCGATGTCGAGGATGAGACCGCCCTTGACCACCTCGATGACCGGGCCCTCGACGACGCCCTCGCCGTCCTTGATCTTCTCGATGTCGCCCCACGCCCGCTCGTACTGGGCGCGCTTCTTGGACAGGACGAGACGACCTTCCTTGTCCTCCTTCTGCAGCACGAGCGCCTCGACCTGGTCGCCGAGCGACACGATCTCGCCGGGGTCGACGTCGTGGCGGATCGAAAGCTCGCGGGCCGGGATCACGCCTTCCGACTTGTAGCCGATGTCGAGGAGGACCTCGTCCTTGTCGACCTTGACGATCGTGCCCTTGACGATGTCGCCGTCTTCGAACTCGACGATGGTGCCGGCGATGGCGTCTTCGAGGGACATCCCGCCGAGATCGTCGGACGTGATCTGACGGGGGCTGTACTCACCCGCCTCGTCGAACGTGCCCATGTTGGAAGGGGCTGCGGCTGAGGACGGGGTCTGGTCGGACATCGGGTAGGCGGACTCTTTGCGTAGGGGAACAGGGACCGGAAGATCGTACTACCCGGATGCCTTGCGCCCCACCAGAAGCCACTCGGGGTGGTCGAGATCGGGGGGTGTGGCCGCGTACGCGCCGGGGGTGACCGACCACAGGTGCTCGACCTCCAGGCCGCTGCGGGCCGCCATCAGGCGCAGCTCACGGGGCGTGAAGCACGACGTCCACAGGTCGGCGGGGATGCTCTCCCCCGCCTCGTTGCGCACCTCGGTGCGCTCGTGGTTGACGCCGGCGGCGGCGTCGAAGGCGTCTGTGGTCTCGATGTGGCGCACGGCGAAGTAGGCGGAGAAGGCGCTGACCGCGACCAGTCCGCCCCGTTTGACCGCTCTGGCCATGGCGTCGAGGGCCACGACGTCGTCGGCATCGAGGAGGCCGAAGCCGCCCTGGCACAGCGAGATGGCGGCGTCGAACGAACCCGGCGCCACGGGCAGGCGGCGGGCGTCGGCGCGCACGAACGACGCACCCTTGGGCGCCCCGGCCCGTGCCAGCGCCGTGAACGTCTCGGAGATGTCGACGCCGACGACGATGATGTGGCGCTGGGCCAATGCGTGGGCGTGCCGCCCCGGGCCGCACCCCACGTCGAGGACGCGATCTCCCGGGGCCAACCCGAGCGTCTCGACCAGGAACCCGACCTCCTGCTCCGTGCCCTTGGTGAACGAGTAGCGCAGGTACGCCGGCCCCATGTGGTCGGCCAACGGCTCGAACCAATGGTGGGACTGGCTCACCCCTTGGCGTCGGCCCAGTTGGTGCCCCACGTGAGGTTGACCTCGAGGGGCACGCACAGCTCGCACGCGTTGCGCATGGCGTCGAGCACGATGGCGGCGGCGCTGTCTTTCTCGTCGGGCGGCACCTCGAGGATGACCTCGTCGTGCACCTGGAGGATGAGCCGGCTGGCCAGGCCTTGCGCCTCGAGGGCCTGGTCGAGGCGGACCAACGCCACCTTGAAGATGTCGGCCGCCAGGCCCTGGATGCCCGCGTTCATGGCCTGGCGCTCGCCCGCCTGGCGGATGCGGAAGTTGCCCGACGCCAGCTCGGGGATCTGACGCCGGCGCCCGAACAGCGTCTCGGTGTACCCCCGTTGCCGCGCCTCCTCGACGGTGCGCTCCATGTAGGCGCGCACGTTGGGGAAGGCGTCGAAGTAGGCGCCCAGGATGACGGCGGCCTCCTCGACCGGGATGTTGAGGCGCTGCGACAGGCCGTACGCCTCCATCCCGTAGGCCAGGCCGTACGACACCATCTTCGCCTTCGAGCGCTGCGCCACGCTGACGTCGGCCGGCTCGACGGCGAAGATGCGACTGGCGGTGGCGTTGTGGATGTCGGCGCCGGATGTGAACGCCTCGATGAGCCCGGGATCGTCGGCCAGGTGGGCGATGACGCGCAGCTCGATCTGGTTGTAGTCGGCAACCAGCAGCGCCCAGCCCTCGGCGGGGATGAACGCCCGCCGGAACTGCCGGCCCTCGTCGGTGCGGATGGGGATGTTGTGCAGGTTGGGCCGGTCGGACGACAGCCGGCCGGTGCGCGCCACCGTCTGCTGGAAGGTGGCGTGGATGCGCCCGTCGGGCGCCACCTCGTTGAGCAGGCTCTCGCCGTAGGTCGAGCGCAGCTTCTCGACCTCGCGGTAGCGCAGCAGCTTGTCGATGATCGGGTGCTGACCCTTGAGCTTCTCGAGCGACTGCGCGTCGGTGGAGAAGCCGGTCTTCGTCTTCTTCTGCGGCGCCAGGCCGAGCTCGTCGAACAGCACCGTGCGCAGCTGCTTGGTGGAGTTGACGACGAACGGGTGGCCGGCCAGCTCCTGGATCTCGGCGTCGAGCGAGTGCACCTCGTCGGTGAGGTCGGCCACCAGCCCCTTGAGGTAGACGCCGTCGACGCGCACACCCACCTGCTCCATGCGCGCCAGCACCCGCACCAGCGGCCGTTCCACGTCGTCGTAGAGCGAGCGCAGGCCGCGCGCGTCCATTGCCTGCTCGAGCGGCTCCACCAGGCGGGCGACCGCTGCGGCCCGGCGCGCCGCTTCCTCGCCGGCGTCGGACGCCGAGCCGTCGAGGTCGAGCTGGCCTGCGGGCGGCGCGTCGGCAGCGCGCAGCTCGACGTTGGCGTACTTCTCGGCCAGCGTCTCGAGCAGGTACTGCTCCATGGCCGGGTCGATGAGGTAGGCGGCGATCGACGTGTCGACGTCGAGGTTGGTGAAGTCGATGCCGACCACCGACAGGCCGCGCATCAGCTCCTTGGCCCGGTGCACACTCAGGGGCATGCCCTCGAGGGCGCGCGCCACGGTCGCGTCGGTCAGCAGTGCCAGGTCGAGCCACACCGCCGAGCCGTCGGGGCCGGCCAGGGCCAGGCCGAGCAGGTCGGACCGCCCCTCCTCGCCCTGCCACGCCGCCGACGCGCTGGTCATGCCCTGCAGCGCCGCGATCGCGGCCTTGGCGGTGGTGGGCCGTTGCACCGTGACCTCGAGCGGCTCCGCGCTCGTCGACGCCGCGTCCATGGCACCGACCGCCTCGATGAGACGGTCCCACAGGGTGCGGAACTCGAGGAACGTGAAGAGCTTGCGCACCTCCTCGGGGTCCCACCCGCCCATCTTCAGCTCGTCGATGTCGGCGTCGATCGGCACGTCGCGCAGCAGCGGCGTGGCCTTGGCGTTGAGGCGCACCTGCGCCTCGGCGGCGATGAGGTTCTCGCGCAGCTTCGGCGTGTTCTTGTCGACGTTGGCGAACACGCCGTCGAGATCGCCGTAGGTGTTGATGAGCTTGGCGGCCGTCTTCTCGCCCACCCCGGGGACGCCGGGCAGGTTGTCGGACGGGTCGCCGCGCATCGCCGCGTACTCGGGGTACTTCGCCGGGGTCACGCCCGTGCGTTCGAGGATGCCGGCCTCGTCGTAGGTCTTGTACTCGCTCACGCCCCGCAGCACGTAGAGCACCTTCACGTGCGGGTCCTCGACGAGCTGGTAGACGTCGCGGTCGCCGGTGACGATGTAGACGTCGTCACCCCGGTCGCGCCCCTGAGTGGCGAGGGTGGCGAGGATGTCGTCGGCCTCGTAGCCCTCGAGCTCGAGCAGGGGGATGTGCAACGTCTCCACCACCTGGCGGACGAGGCCCATCTGCTGGCGCAGGATGTCGGGCGCGGCCGAGCGGCCCGCCTTGTAGTCGGCGACCATCTCGTGGCGGAACGTCGGCGCGGGCAGGTCGAAGGCCACCGCGATGCCGTCGGGGGCGTGGTCCTTGATCATGTTGATCAGCATCGAGGTGAACCCGAAGACCGCGTTGGTGACCTGGCCCGACGCCGTCGCCATGTCGGTGGGAAGGGCAAAGAAGGCGCGGTAGGCCAGCGAGTTCCCGTCGAGCAGCAGGATCTTCGCCATCAATGCGAAGGATAAGCGCCGGGTCGGACAACTCCGGCGTGAGTAAGTGTTGACCCCCGATATTAGGGGTACCTAATATGACGAGATGTCAGCAGCTCGGGTCCTCCTGCTCGGCGGCATCGCCGGGGCGACGATCTTCCTGGGCCTCCCCGCCGGGCGGATCCGCCGGCTGTCGACCTCCACGCGGGCGCTGCTGAACGCCACCGCCATCGGCATCCTGCTGTTCCTGCTGTGGGACGTGCTGTCGCACGCCGTCGAACCCGTCGAGAAGGCACTGACCGCCGCCGCCCTCGACCACACCGGGACCTGGCTGCGCTTCGCGGGGCTGGCGTCGACGTTCGTGCTCTGCCTCGGCGTCGGGCTGCTGAGCCTCGTGTACTACGACCGCTGGCTCAACCGGCGCGCCCGCCCCTACGGCCCCGGCGCCGCCGCGGTCGACGAGCTGCGCACGCGTGGGGCCGGCGCGATGTCGCACGCGTCTCGTCTGGCCCTGCTCATCGCGGTCGGCATCGGGCTGCACAACTTCTCCGAGGGCCTCGCCATCGGGCAGTCGGCGGCCAAGGGCGAGGTGAGCCTGGCCCTGCTGCTGATCATCGGCTTCGGCCTGCACAACGCCACCGAGGGCTTCGGCATCATCGCCCCGTTCGCCACCGAGGCCGAGCGGCCGTCGTGGGGCTACCTGGCGGTGCTCGGCGTGATCGGCGGCGGCCCCACGTTCATCGGCACGGCCATCGGGCGCTCGTTCGTCAACGACACCCTGTTCCTGGGCTTCCTCGCCCTGGCCGCGGGCTCGATCCTCTACGTGATCCTGCAGCTGGTGAAGATGGCGTTCCGCATGGACCACAAGGAGATGCTCGCCTGGGGCATCCTCCTCGGCTTCCTGCTCGGCCTCGCCACCGACTTCGTCCTGGTGGCGGCGGGGGCCTAAGTCGGGTCTGGCGCCAGGTCGCCGGCGATCACGCGCTCGCCGATGACCTTCAGGGTGATGCGCTCGCTCATGGCCCGGCGCTGCAACCACGAGAAGGCGTCCTGCTCCTTCATGCCGTGGCGGTCCATGAGGATGCCCTTGGCCCGGTCGACGATCTTGCGCGTCTCCAGCCGGTCCTCGGCCGCCTGCACCTCCTGCTCGAGGGCCCGCATCTCGCGGAAGCGGCCGAGGGCGACCTCGATGGCGGGGATGAGCTCGCTGCGCTGGAACGGCTTGACCAGATAGGCCAGGGCACCCGCGTCGCGCGCCTCCTCGATGAGGTTGCGCTGGCTGAACGCGGTGAGGATGAGGACGGCGGCCCGGCGCTCGCCCGCGATCTCGCGGGCAGCCGACAGGCCGTCGAGGCCCGGCATCTTGATGTCGAGGATGGCGAGGTCGGGCTTGTGCTCCCGCACCAGCACGACGGCTTCGTCGCCCCGGCCGGTCTCACCGACGACGTCGTAGCCCTCCTCCTCGAGGATCTCCTTGAGGTCGAGGCGGATGATGGCCTCGTCCTCGGCGATGACGACGCGCGTCTGCGCGGGTGCTCCGTTGTCTCCCATGGTCAGCGTGACTCCGGCAGCACGAGGCGATCGAGGAGTTCGTCCTGGGCGCGCTGCAGGTCGGCGATGGCGGACAGCACCGCCGCCCGGCTGCGCCCCATGGCGTCGGCGTGGCGCTGCGCCTCGTGGTGCTCCTTGTCGGCGAGCGGCGTCTCGGAGACGAGCGCCCGGATGCGGGCGTCGTCGGCCGCGTCGGACAGCGACGCCAACTGCTCGTCGAGCACGGCCAGCTCCTGGCGAGCCCGCCGTAGACGGTCGGTGACCTCCGTGAGCCGCCGTTCGATGAGGGACCGGGACATAGTCCGCTCAGTCTAACTAAGGTCCCAATCCTCACACGCGAGGTTTGCAGGCTTGTGATTGGGGGAGCCGACGTGGAAGAGGCCTATTCGAAGGCGGTTGCCAACGGCATGGCGATCGCCTACTTCGCGGCACTGGACCCGGATCGGCCCGCCATCATCTCGCCGTTCGGCAACCGCACGTTCGCCGAGCTCAACGGCCGGGCCAACCAACTCGTGGCCGCCCTGAACGAACGAGGCATCGCCGCCGGCGACGCGGTGGCGCTCCTGTGCACCAACCGCCCGGAGTTCGCCGAGGTGTACGCGGCCGTGCACCGGGCCGGGATGCGCATCACCACGATCAACTGGCACCTCACCGGTGAGGAAGCGGGCTACATCGTCGACGACTGCGAGGCCAAGGCGTTCATCGCCGACTCGCGCGTGGCCGAGCAGGCGCGTATCGCCACCGGCGCCGCGCCGCGGGCGACGGTGCGCCTGTCGATCGGTGGGCCCATCGAGGGCTTCGAGGAGTACGAGAAGGCGTTGGCAGGCCAGCCCGTCGAGGACCCGGCCGAGCCCGTGATGGGGTCGAGCATGCTCTACACGTCGGGCACGACGGGACGGCCGAAAGGGGTGCACCGCCCCACGCCGCCGCCCACCCAGACGGCCGCCCTCAACATCTACGGCTACCAGGAGACGGGCGACGTGCACCTGTGCACAGGACCGCTGTACCACGCCGCTCCCCTGGCGTTCTCGCTGGCGTCGCCGCTCACGTTCGGCGTGCCCGTCGTCCTCATGGACCAGTGGGACGCCGAGGACACGCTGCGCCTGATTGCCGAGCACAAGGTGACGCACAGCCACCTGGTGCCGACGATGTTCCACCGCCTGCTGGCCGTGCCCGACGACGTGAAGGCGCGCTACGACGTGTCGTCGTTGCGCTTCGTCATCCACGGGGCGGCGCCGTGCCCGGTGGCCGTGAAGCAATCGATCATCGACTGGTGGGGTCCCGTGCTGGTCGAGTACTACGCCGCCACCGAGGGTCTGGGCACGTTCGTCAACTCCGAGACGTGGCTCAAGAAGCCGGGGACGGTCGGCAAGCCGATCGACCCGTCACTCATCCAGGTGTGCGACGACGACGCCAACCCGCTTCCCGTGGGCCAGGTGGGCACCGTGTTCTTCAAGGCGCCGGCGGTCGGCCGCTTCGAGTACTTCAAGGATGCCGACAAGACGTCGTCCGCCTATCGGGGCGACTACTACACCCTCGGCGACATGGGCTACTTCGATGACGAGGGCTACCTCTTCCTCACCGACCGCAGCGCCAACCTCATCATCTCCGGCGGCGTGAACATCTACCCGGCCGAGGTCGACGCCGTGCTCCTCGAGCACCCAGCGGTGGCCGACGTGGCCACGATCGGCGTCCCCAACACCGAGTGGGGCGAAGAGGTGAAGGCGGTGGTGCAGCTCAAGCCCGGCATCGCCGAGACGGCGGAGTTGGAGAAGGAGCTGCTGGCCTTCTGCCGCGAGCGGCTGGCGTCGTTCAAATGCCCGCGGTCGGTCGACTTCACCGACGATCTGCCGCGCGAAGACAACGGAAAGATCTACAAGCGCAAGCTGCGCGACCGGTACCGGGAGGCAGCGTCTCAATGAGAGGTGAGTCATGAGTGGTGGAATCTGCGAGGGCCGCGTCGTCATCGTCACCGGTGGCGGGCGCGGCATCGGGCGCGAGCACTGCCTCGAGTTCGCCCATCAGGGCGCCAAGGTCGTCGTCAACGACCTCGGCGGCGAGGTCGACGGCAGCGGCTCGTCGACCGGCCCTGCGGGCGAGGTCGTCGACCTCATTCGTTCGTCGGGCGGCGAGGCAGTGGCCAACGCCGACGACGTGTCGACGTGGGAGGGCGCCCAGCGCCTGATCAACACCGCGGTGGAGACGTTCGGCGGACTCGACGTGCTCGTCAACAACGCCGGCATCCTGCGCGACCGCATGCTCGTGAACATGACCGAGGAGGAGTGGGACGCGGTCATCAAGGTCCACCTCAAGGGCATGTTCGGGCCGTGCCGGTGGGCCGCCGCCTACTGGCGGGAGCGGGTGAAGGCGGGCGAGACCAACGACGCCCGCATCATCAACACCAGCTCGACGTCGGGCATCTTCGGCAACCCGGGCCAGACCAACTACGGCGCCGCCAAGGCCGGCATCGCCGCGGCCACGTGGATCATGGCCCAGGAGCTCGGTCGCTACGGCGTGACCGTCAACGCCATCGCGCCCGGCGCGTTGACCCGGATGACCGAGGGCCTCGGCGGCGGCACCCGGCCCGAGCCCAAGCCCGGCGAGTTCAACCCGTCCTCCCCCGCCAACGTGGCGCCGCTCGTGGTGTGGCTCGGCAGCGGTGAGTCGAAGGACATCACCGGGCGGGTCTTCCTCGTCATGGGCGGCACCATCGCCGTGGCCGAGGGCTGGCACCGCGGCCCCACCGCCACCCAGGAGGACCGGTGGGACCCCGCCAAGCTGGGCGCCATCGTGCCCGACCTGGTGGCCCAGGCCCGACCCAACGCCACCATGCGCGACTAAACCTTCTGTCCAAGTGGCGTTTGTGGGGGTGTACGCCCCCTACAAACGCCTCCTGGACGACGAGGAGAGAGAGAAATGCCGATCAACCCGGACGCGGTGGGCGCACAGTCAGACCCGCACGAGCACTCGTGGACGTCGAAGGACGCCCTGCTGTACGCCGTCGGCGTCGGGGCGGGCCTCGACGAGCTGGCCTTCACCACCGAGAACAGCGACGGGATCCAGCAACGGG
>Ga0070741_10018621_pt1 | contig 11215 bp, 16 predicted proteins | sample Coa_R1_4_FD_66440 | JGI IMG/M metagenome (GOLD analysis project Ga0070741, IMG submission 66440) | Surface soil microbial communities from Centralia Pennsylvania, which are recovering from an underground coalmine fire - Coalmine... | ecosystem: Environmental > Terrestrial > Soil > Unclassified ...
TTCGAGGGCGCCGAGACGGCAACGCCTGCGCCGGGCGTGCTCGACGCGCTCGAGCAGGCCGACCTGCTCCTGATCGCTCCGAGCAACCCGTACGTCTCGATCGCCCCGATCCTCGCGGTGGCCGCGATCCGCGACGCCCTCGCTGCGCGCACGGTCCCGTGTGTCGCAGTGAGCCCGCTCATCGCCGGCCGCGCGGTCAAAGGCCCCGCGGACAGGATGCTCGCGCGCCTCGCCGGCGGGACATCGCCGAGGCACGTCGCAGGGTGTTACGAGGGGCTGATCGACGCGCTCGTCGTCGACGAGGCGGACGCCGGCGATCTCGAAAGGCTCGGCGACGTGAGGCCGATCGTCACGCGCACGCTCATGGTGGACGGCGATGCGCGGCGGCGGCTGGCCGAGGCGGCGCTCGGCGCCGTGCCGGCATGAAGGTCGCCGTTGTCGGCGGAACGGGCGATTTCGGCTTGGCGCTCGCGCAACGGCTCGCCGAGGCGGGCGACCACGTGGTCGTCGGCTCGCGCGATGCGGAGCGCGCGCGCGCAAAGGCCGCGGAGGCCGGGGCCGCAGGCGGCGCGACGAACGCCGATGCCGTTCGCGGCGTCGACATCGTCGTGCTCGCGGTCAAGGCGGAGGCGGCGATTCCGATGGCTGTCGAGCTCGCGGCCGCGATCGGCGAGACGCCGGTGCTCAGCGTTGCGAGCGCGCTCCGCTTCACGAAGTCCGGCGTCCACCCGACGGACGACGACCGCTCAATCGCGGAGCGCACGCAGGAAGTGCTCGGTGGCCCGGTCGCCGCGGGCCTCCACTCGCTCGCGGCCGCATCGCTCGCCGCCGGCAAGGCCGACGGCGACGCGCTCGTGTGCGGCGACGATCCACTCGCGAAGGATCTCGCGCTCGAGCTCGCGGCCAAGGTGATCCAGGGCCGATCGCTCGACGCCGGCCCGCTGTCCAGCGCACGGGCGCTCGAGGGCATGACCGCCGTGATCGTCAACCTCAACCGCCGCTACAAGGGTCACGCCGGCGTTCGCATCGTCGGCCTGTGACCGGCGTCTCGATCCTTCCCGTCACCGGCATTCCCGAGCTCCAGGAGGGCGACGACCTCGTGACGATCATCCTTGAGCGCATCGAGCTCGAGGACGGGGACGTCATCGTCATCGCGCAGAAGGCGATCTCGAAGATCGAGGGTCGCATCGTCCGACTGGACGGCATCGAGCCCTCGCCGCAGGCGATCGAGATCGCCGGCTCGGAAGGCGACGCCGCGCGGCGGATCGAGGTCATCCTGCAGGAGTCGAAGAGCGTGATCCGCGTTCGCCCGCCGCTCGTCATCAGCGAGACGCAGCACGGGTTCATCTGCGCGTCTGCGGGCGTCGACGCGTCCAATGCGCCAGAGCCGGGAACGCTCGTCCTCCTTCCACTCGACCCCGACGGGACTGCGGCGCGCATACGCGACGAGCTCCGCGCGCGCACGGCCCATGACGTAGGCGTGATCGTCACCGACTCGTTCGGCCGCCCGTGGCGGCAGGGCACCGTCGACGTTGCCATCGGCGCCGCCGGCGTGGAGGTGATGCAGGACCTCGCGGGCGAGCACGATCCGATCGGCTACGAGCTTCAGAACACCGTCATCGCCGTCGCGGACGAGATCGCGTCGGCGGCACACCTCGTCTCCGGCAAGCTCGCGCGTATCCCGGTCACGATCGTCCGCGGCCTCGACGTTCGCGGCGAGGGCCTCGCGACGGACATCCCGGTCCCACCGGAGCGCGATCTCTTCCGTTAGCGTGGGCTCGTGGCGGACGATCCCATCGAGGCGGCGAATGCACTGTTGCGAGAACGCGGCTACGCCGAGCGCGACCTCGCGGTGCATCCCGCGCCCCGCGGCCGAGCGTTACTGAAGGGAAACAAGCTCCTCAGCCCGCTCAGCGACGACGCCGACGTCGTGCTTCGCGTGGTGCGCGAGCTCGTGCCCGCGAGCGCGGATCTCGGTACCGGCACGTTGAGGCCGGCCGACCTCCGCGCCCGGCTTTGAACCGCGCAGGGCTCGCGAACGATCCGCTCGAGCAGTTCCGTCGCTGGTTCGCCGAGGCGCAGGCCGCCGTTCCGGCGGCGGAGAAGATGGCCCTCGCCACGGCTTCCGCGGACGGAAGCCCGTCGGTACGCATGGTGCTGATGAAGCAGGCGGACGAGGACGGCATCGTCTTCTTCTCGCATTACCCGAGCCGCAAGGGCCGAGAGCTGGCGGAGAACCCACGGGCTGCGCTCCTCTTCTACTGGGAGCCGCTCGGCCGGCAGGTCCGCATCGAGGGGTCGGTCGTGCGCGTGTCCGAGCCGGAGTCGGACGCGTACTTCGGCTCGCGCCCACTCGGCGCACGGCTGTCGGCGGTCGCCTCGCCCCAAAGCCGGCCCGTCGAGTCGCGGGAGTGGCTCGAGCGTCGGGTGGCCGAGCTCGCGGAGCAGGGCGAGCCCGCGCGGCCGGAGTGGTGGGGCGGATACAGGCTCGCGCCCGATGCGTGGGAGTTCTGGCAGCACGGCGACGACCGGCTGCACGACCGCTTCCGCTATCGCCGCGACGGCGAGGGGTGGGCTATCGAGAGGCTCGGTCCCTAGCGATCGAGCGGCCCAGCGCGGCGAGGCGCTCGTCCCAGCGTCCGCCCATCTCGACGAGCCACTCGGCCGCGTCGCCGAGCGGCTGCGGCGTGACCGTGTAGCGGGTCTCACGGCCGACCCGTGTCGCGCGCAGGAGCCCGGCGTCGGCGAGCGCCCCGAGCTGTTTCGCCACCGCCTGCCGCGTCACAGGGAGCTCCGACGCGAGCTCGGTCGCGGTCGCCGTTCCGCGTTCGGCCACGGAGGCGACGAGCGCACGGCGCCCCGGATCGCCGAGCGCGTCGAAGACGAGCTCTACCTGACGGGTGCCCATGCGAGGGCGTGCAGCTCGAGTGCCGCAGCGAACTGCGGCGACGTCTCGGTGACGTGCACGCGGGTGCCGCCGTCGACCTCTTCGAGCTCGAGCACGACCTCGCCGCCATCGTCCCAATCGAGGACGAGGCGCTCTTCCGGCTCGGCCTCGCGCACGACGGCGCGGCGCTCCTCGCCGTCGCCCCAGCGGAAGATCCCCTCGCCGCCGGGCCGGGCGTCGAGCTCGACCTCGGTCGCGAACCATTCCTCCAGCCGCTCCGGGTCGGTCAGCGCCTCCCAGACCTCATCCGGCTCGGCGGGGAAGACGACGTCTCTCTCGACGTGCAACTCCATGGTTGCGTATTATACGCACAGTGAACGCCCTCGTGCCAATGGTGGTGGAGTCGGACGGCCGCTTCGAGCGCTCGTTCGACATCTTCTCGCGCCTCCTCAGGGAGCGGATCATCTTCCTCGGCACCGAGGTCTCGGAGCAGTCGGCGAACCTCATCGTGGCGCAGCTGCTCTTTCTCGAGGCCGAGGATCCGGACGCGGACGTCCACCTGTACGTCAACTCGCCGGGCGGCGACGCCTACGCGGGGTTCGCGATCTACGACGCGATGCAGTTCATCAAGCCCGATGTGTGCACCTACGCCGTCGGCATGGCGATGTCCGCGGGAGCGCTCGTCCTCGCGTCGGGCGCGGCGGGCAAACGACACGTGCTGCCGAACGCGAAAGTGATGATCCACCAAGGCTCCGGCGGCTTCCGCGGAACACCCGCCGACATCCAGATCGCTGCGCGGGAGATCCTCGCCATCACGCGCAAGTACGCGGAGATCATCGCGCGCCACTCGGGCAAGGACGTCGAGCAGGTGATGCAGGACATCGATCGCGACCGCTTCCTCGCGCCGGAGGAGGCCGTCGAGTACGGGCTCGCCGACTCCGTGCTCTCGTCGCGGTAGCCGACTACGCTTCCCCGGTGGCAATCGCCGCCGATCTTCGTTCGGATCTGCTTCGGCTCGTGCCGGACGAGAGCCGCGTGAGCGAGGTCGAGTCGGTCCTCGACCAGCACGCGGGCGACCTCAGCTACCACGAGCCACATCGTCCCGATGTCGTCGTCTTCGCAGAGTCGACCGCCGAGGTGTCTGCCGTGCTCGGCTACGCGAACGCGAACGGCGTCCCGGTCGTCGCGTTCGGCGCCGGCACGAGCCTCGAAGGGCATGTCATCCCACTGCACGGCGGGATCAGCCTCGATCTCACGCGGATGAACGGGATCGTCGCCGTGCGTCCCGACGATCTCACCGCCACGGTGCAGGCGGGCGCGACGCGCTCGCAGCTGGAGGCGGCGGCAGGGCCACACGGCTTGTGGTTCCCGGTCGATCCCGGCGCGGACGCGACCCTCGGCGGCATGGCGGCGACGAACGCGAGCGGGACGACGACCGTCCGCTACGGCGGCATGCGCGCGCACGTGCTCGCGCTCGAGGTCGTGCTCGCCGACGGCCGCGTCGTGCGCACCGGGACGAGAGCCGTGAAGACGTCCGCGGGCTACAACCTGACCGAGCTCTTCATCGGCTCCGAGGGGACGCTCGGCGTGATCACCGAGCTGACGCTGCGGCTGCATCCGATCCCCGAGCACGTCGTCGTCGCGCGCGCCGCGTTCCCGTCGGTGGAAGCCGCCTGTCGCGCGGCGGCCGCGATCATCGGAGCCGGCGTGCTCGTGACGCGGTGCGAGCTAGTCGACGCGATGACGATCGGGGCGCTCAACGCCTTCACTGGCACGTCGTTCCCCGTATCGCCGTATCTCTTCCTCGAGCTGTCGGGGGACGTCGACGAGGTGCGCGAGCTGGCCGAGGACGAGGGTGCGTCGGCATTCGAATCCGACACCGACCCGACTGCGCGGTCGCGGATGTGGAACGCGCGCCACAACGCCCTGCACGCGTCGCTCGCGCTCAACGCGGGATCGAGGGCGATGACGACCGACGTCGCCGTTCCGCTGTCCGAGCTCGCGTCCGCGATCGAGCACGCACGCGGCGAGCTCGACGCCTCCGGCATCCCCGGCGGCATCGTCGGCCACGTCGGCGACGGGAACTTTCACGTCGCATTCCTGCTCGACCCGGACGATGCCGAGGCGGTCGGGAGGGCGGAGGCGCTGAACGCGGCGCTCGTGGACGACGCGCTCGCGCGCGGCGGCACCTGCACCGGCGAGCACGGCATCGGCCACGGCAAGCTTCGCTACCTCGCCCGCGAGCACGGCGATCTCCTACCGCTCTACCGTGGCATCAAGGACCTACTCGACCCGAATGGGATCCTCAACCCGGGAAAGGTCGTTCCGGACTAGGAGAGGTTTGCTCGGCGAGGGCCACGTCGAGCAGGGAATACCCGCGGGCTATCAGCGCACGTTTCTCGGCTTCGCCCCAGGGCTGCGGCCGGCGCAGGCCGGTCTCGAGCGAGATCTCGCCCGCCGTCGCGCTGACGGCGATGCGCGGTATGAGCCGGTCGCCGAGGAACGGGAACGTCGCCGCCGCGAACCGCTCGTCGATCGCGCGCGCGATCCGCTCGGCCCGGCGGCCGCCCTCGCGGCGCGCGATCGCACCGACGTCTTCGCGCAGCCGTGCGAGCGCCGAGAGCGCCTCGTCCTTGTCCCGCGCGACGCGCTCCTCCAGTGCGGTGTTCTGCTGCACGGCGACGCGCATGAGTCGCGTGATCATGTCGCCCCAGTGCGCGGGCTCGCCGCGGGCGGCTCGCTCCTCCGCCTCGCGCAGCTCGGCGAACAATGCCTTCACCGGCGGGATGTGCGGGAACCTCTCGAGGCGTCGCCGCATGCGTACGAGCCACTCGGTGCTCCCGCGCTGGTATGTCGGCACGTACCGGAAGCTCACGATCAGCTCGACGCCGGCCTGCCGGTACGCGTGCCCGAGCGGGAAGTTCCGCACCCAGGCGCCGTCGGTGGCGATCCGGTCGCCGATCGGACGGGGGAGGACGAGCGCGCTGACGGCTGCCGAAGCGAGGATCGCCTGAGCCATCGTCTCCGGCGGCGTCGAGCGCGACGAATAGCAGAGCTCGTACGCATGCGCGCCCTTCTGCACGGCGTCGTCGTCGGTGACGTCGGTCGCGCACACGACGACCTCGACGGGCGACTCCGCAAGCCGGCGCGCAACTTCGGTGATGTCCCCGAGGCGCTCGGCGATCGTTTCCGCCAGGCGGTAGTCGTGCGAGCCGAGCAATGGCATGCGCCAGAGCGAGTGCGGCCTGAAGACGTCCTCGGGCTGAAGGCCGAGCATGAAGCCCTCCAGCTCGTCGATGCGGTCGAGCGCCGCCATCGTCCCGGCGAGGGCGCCGGCCGAGGTGCCGTAGATCCAGCCGATGCGCGGCCACAGGTCGCTGCTGCGCAGGCGCTGAAGGAAGCCGAGCTCGATGAGGATGCCGTTGACAGCCCCGCCGGAGAGGACGACCGCGACGTCTCGCTGCACGGTGGTGTGTTTTTACGACGCGGAGTCCGCGTACACCACGGAGCTCGAGACGATCTCGTCGATGCGTGCGAGCGTCGCGCCGTCGAGATCGATGCCGCTCGCGGCGGCGTTGTCCTCCACCTGCTCCGGCCGGGAAGCGCCGATGATCGCAGAGGCGACATTCGGCTCACGCAGCACCCATGCGAGCGCGAGCTGCGCCATGGAGATGTTGAGCTCCTTCGCGATCCCGGCTACCTCCTGCACCTGCGCGAGCAGCGTCTCGCTGAGCAGGCGGTTGTCGTCGAAGAAGTAGTTCATCTCCTTGATCTTCGCGCGGCTGTCCGAAGGCGGCGGCTGGCCCGGCTTGTACTTGCCGGTGAGCACGCCCTGGGCGAGAGGCGACCAGACGATCTGCGAGATGCCGTGGTCGGCGCAGAAGGGAATGACGTCGCGCTCCGGGCCGCGCCAGATCATCGAGTACTGGGGCTGGCTGGAGACGAACTTCTCGACGTTCGGAAGCTCGAGCGCCTCGGAGATCTTCTCCACCGGCCACTCGCTGAAGCCGATGTACCTCACCTTGCCCTGCCGGACGACCTCGGTGAGCGCCTCCATCGTCTCCTCGAGCGGCGTGTCCCAGTCGTAGCGATGGCATTGGTAGAGGTCGACGTAGTCCGTGCGCAGGCGCGCGAGCGAGTCGTCGAGCTGCTTGACGATCTGTGCGCGGGAAAGGCCCCGCCCGCCGTCGGACATCGGGAAGAAGACCTTCGTCGCGAGCACATACGAGTCGCGAGGGCGGTCGGCGAGCACCTGACCGAGGAATTCCTCGGCGCGCCCGTCGGCGTACACGTTCGCAGTGTCGATGAAGTTGATGCCGACCTCGAACGCCTTGGCGACGCATGCCTCCGCCCGCTCGCTGTCCACGCCGAGGCCGTACGTCAGCCACGAGCCGAGACTGATCTCCGAGACCTGCAGGTCGCTCGAGCCGAGCTGGCGGTAGCGCATGCCCGCGACGCTATCGGTTAGCGTCCAGGCTGTGCCGCACTTGGATGCGATCGGCATAGTCTCGTCCGACCTCGCCCGGTCTCGAGCCTTCTACCGGCTGCTCGGCGTCGAGATAGCCGAGGGCGACGAGCACGTCGAAGCGAGCTTCCCGAACGGGCTCCGACTGATGTTCGACACGGAGCAGGTCATCCACAGCTTCAGTCCCGACTGGTCGCGCGCTACGGGTAATCAGGTCTCACTCGCGTTCGCCTGCGCGAGCCCGGCCGAGGTGGACGAGATCTACGACCGTGTCGTCGACGCCGGGTTCCACGGCGAGAAGGAACCGTGGGACGCGTTCTGGGGCCATCGCTACGCGCAGCTCACCGATCCCGACGGCGTGCCGGTCGACCTCTTCGCCGCCCTCTGATCGAGGAGCCCTTCGAGCTCGCGGGGCGGGAGCTCACGCTGCTCCGGCCGCCGAGCGCCGACGACCTCATCGACGAGGAGGCGTTCGACGCGGACGAGTTCATGCCGTACTGGGCCGAGCTGTGGCCGAGCGGCGTCGCCCTCGCCCGCGTTGTCGAGGAGCAGGATCTCGCCGGCGCGCGCGTGCTCGAGCTCGGCGCGGGCCTGGGCCTGCCGTCGCTCGCCGCGGCTCTGCGCGGCGCAGAGGTGCTCGCCACGGACTGGGCGGAGGAGGCGGTCGCGCTCCTGCGCGAGAACGCGGCGGCGAACGCGATCGCACTCCGGGCGGAGCGGGTGCGCTGGGACGAGCCCGCCGTGCTGCTCGCCGAGGCGCCGTGGGACATCGTCCTGGGCGCGGATCTCCTGTACGAGGAGCGCAACGCGACAATGCTGCTCGAACTTCTGCCGCGACTCGGCGGCGACGTCCTGCTCGCCGATCCGGGCCGCCCGGCCGCCGCGGCGTTCCTCGCGCGCTGGAACGTCGAGGAGCTCGCGGACCGGGTATACCGGCTGCGGTGATCGCCGCCCTCGCACTCGTCGCGCTCGCACTAGGCGGGCCGCCGAAGCCGCACGTCGTGTGGAAGCCGATCCCGTACGGCGCGACGCGACGCGCCGAGATGGCGGCGTATGCGAAGAAGCACTACGGGACCCGGTCGTGGGTGCTGCGCCCGCGCGCGATCGTCGAGCACGTGACGGCGACGGACTCGTTCTCCTCCGTCTACAGCACGTTCGCGGCCGACGTCCCGGACGCCGAGCTGCACGAGCTTCCGGGAACGTGCGCGCACTTCGTCATCGACCGGGACGGCACGATCTACCAGCTCGTTCCCCTGACGGTGATGTGTCGTCACACGGTGGGCCTCAACTGGGTCGGGATCGGGATCGAGCACGTCGGCGTCTCTGACGCTGAAGTCATGCGCGACGCTGCACAGATGCGCTCGTCTCTTGCGCTCACCGTCTGGCTCATGTGGCGCTACTCGATCCCGCTCGCGAACGTGGTCGGGCACAACGAGAGCCTTACGAGCCCGCTGCACGAGGAGCTGTACGCGCCGTGGCGCTGCCAGACGCACGGCGACTGGCAGCACGCGGACATGGTCGTCTACCGCGGGAAGCTCGCCGCGCTCGCGCGCAGCGACGGCATGTCGGTCGGGCCGACGTTCCGGCCGCGCCCGAGCGGCTGCTGATTCAACCCCGCCGTGAGCGGGAACCGGTCGAGGTCGCTTCACTCGTCACCGGCCGCGCGTACTCGCCGGGCGATAGGTGTTCGGCACGCGGTGCGCGCGACCCGTCTCGGGGGCGACGCTCTGGCTGTTCCGCTCGCGGATCTCGGCCGCTGTGAGTCGTGCGATGCGGGGGACCTCGCGCCGCAGGCCGGCGGCGACCCAGCAGATGAGCCTCCACACCGCGGATGCGAACCGCATGACGATGTCCGCGACGATCGGCGTCGCGATCTCGACGCCGTGCTCGACGCGGTGCGCCGCGTGCTGCACGAGCAGCTTCGCGTGCTGGTGACGGCGCGCGAGGAGCATCTTGCGCGCGGGCACGACTGCGAGCACCTCGTTCGCGGCGAGCGCCCGGCGGCGGTGCCGCTTCTTCAGCACGATCTTGTCGGCGTGCGTCCCACCCGGGTCGTGAGCAACGGTCTCGACGACGCCGAGCGTGCGATGCCCCGCGCGAACGACGAAGCCCTCGCAGCGGCTGAGCCAGTACTCGCATACCGGGCTGCCGTTCGGGAACGACCTGTCGGGCGCAAGCATCTTCGGTCGGGTTCCCGCCCGCGAAGGCGGGCGAAACATCAATTCCCTGTCAGGTGCATGGAGAAAGGGTCGCGTGGCGACACGCCGTCACCTCGTCGCCCCGCTCTAGTTGTCTCGCCCTCATTGCAGTGGGAGGATGGCTCAGCCACGAACGACTGGGAGGGTGCTGGTAGATGGCCTGCTTCCTCTGCGCCTACGGACGCAACCGAGTGCCGAAGACGCCGGACACGCCGGCCAGCACAATCCCGCCGCCGCGCGACGTCGGAACGTGCCAACGATGCTCGGTGCACGCCTGCTCGCGGCACGGTGCGCGAGTCGGCCAGTTCATCTGTGCCATCTGCGAGGGAGCCGATGTGGTCGAGCACGCGATCGTCTCCGAAGCGGTGACCGTCGGGGCCGGATCAGGTGGGGGCCTCAGCAAGGCGCGGCTCATAGGAGCGGGCGCCCCCGATAGCGTCATCACGCTGGTCGGCGAGGCGCTCAGGCGCATCACGCAGGACTCTGATGTCCAGCCTGGGCCGTCCGACCGGCTCGAGCTCGCCTCTCCCGGGGCAGGATCGCCGAATCTCGTCTTCAATCTCTCCGAGTCGATTCGCGAGGTCGGAGGCGAGCAAGCCGGCTTCCGAAACGACGTTGCGGAGGCGCCCGAACGCGGAGTTTCGATCGACGCCATAAGCGACGTGGTCAGGGAAAGGTTCGTCGGGCGCCAGATCGTCTTCACAGACGCCGCCGCTCCCGCGGTGACGGGTGCCCTTGTCATCGCCGTCCGGGTCGCGCACGAGCCGGACGTGTCAATCGAGGACGCCGTTCGCCTGGCGCCCTGGGAGATGAGCGATCCCCTACTGCTCGACCCCGTGATGTGGATGGTCTCGACCGCCGTCCGCCAGGTGACGATGGGTATGGGCCCCGTCCCCGCGTGATCGAGCTCGGCGACAGGCCGACGCCGGCCGGCGAGCTGCCACGCATCATGGGTCTCGGCGCAGGGCTCGCCGCGGGCGAGGTCGTGGTCGTCAAGCAGGGTGCCTCGCAGCTCGAAGACGGGAAGTCGGTCGTGCTCGCCACGTCAAAGGGCACGAAGTTCGAGCTGACCACGCGCCATGACGTGCCGGAGGGCACCGACAACAGGGATGGAACATTCGTCTGCGACACGGTCAGCGCCGTGATCGGCGGCGATTTCGAGAAGCCGACCTTGCGCCTGTACAGCAGCGCCGATGTCATCGCCAAGATCAGGTCGAAAGCCGGGATGCTGCTCGCGATCTCGACGGCACTGGCGCTGATCACGGCGGGTGCCAGCTCCTGGTTCGAGTTCGCCGGCGACAGCGGTCCAAGCCCAGCTCAGACGGCTCGCGACACGCAGGCACTGCTCACGTGGGCGACGGCGCCGGAGCTCGCGATAACACCGGGCGACTCCGCGGCGATGGTGGCGCAGACACGAAACGAGCTCGATCGGCGACAGCGCCTCGTCAACGCCTGCCTCGAAGAACGCCGGGGTGGCGCCGGCGGCCCAGAGAACGTGAGCGGCATTGCCTGCTCAGCGACGACACCGTCGTTCATCCGGAACAAGGACAACGCCGCTCCGACCGCAGCGCTCCTCGGGATCATCGCTGCGGTGATCGCCGCGATCGGAGCTTTCCGGCAGTTCCGACCGGGCACGAGCCCAAGCTGAGCGCGGCCGCGATCCGC
>Ga0070741_10018622_pt1 | contig 11214 bp, 4 predicted proteins | sample Coa_R1_4_FD_66440 | JGI IMG/M metagenome (GOLD analysis project Ga0070741, IMG submission 66440) | Surface soil microbial communities from Centralia Pennsylvania, which are recovering from an underground coalmine fire - Coalmine... | ecosystem: Environmental > Terrestrial > Soil > Unclassified ...
TACATCATCTACGCCTGCTTCGCCGCGGTCTCGATCCCGTTCGTCGCGTTCCTGGTGCGGGAGACGAAGGGCAAGGCCCTGGAGCAGATGGGCTGACGTCGCCCGCTGCCCGCCGTCCTGCATTTCCCAATAAAACTCCGCGCTGACATCTTCGCGACGCGGCTTTGCTTCCGCGGCGAGTCTTGTTCTCGTTCTGGCTCGGCCACAGACGCCCTTGTGCGCTGTGTGTCTCGCGATAGCTTTGCCGACGGCTGTTGAGGGTAACGCGGGATACGCGGGCACGGGTTTTCTCGTTGCCCACGTTCCGGGAAACTGCCGCTCTATGCCGCGTACGCTTGCGCGCGCTGGACATACCGGTGTCCGGTTGGGGCGCTCCACACCACTTCCCCTTCGCGTCCGCGCGTGACGTTCCAGGTTCCGGCGCTCTTCAATCGGTGGTGTCTGCGGCACAGCGCGTGCAGGTTCTGCGGCACTGTCGCCCCGCCTGCTTCAGGCTGGTGGTGCTTGTACGGGGTGATGTGGTCCAGGTCGCAGCGCGCCGCGGGCATGGCGCAGCCGGGGAAGGTGCAGTGCCGGTCGCGCAGCCGCACCAGACGGTCCACGCTCGCGGTGGGCCGGTAGGTGCGGCCTCCGCGTGCAGCAGCGTGCCGTCCGGGGCGGTCAGCAAGCGTCGCCAGGTCGCGTCCTTCCCGAACGCGATCGCGCGGGCCTGCTGCGCGCTGATCGACCCAGGGCTTTGCGGGTGGCCGCCACGCTCTGGTGCGGCAGGCGGGCCAGTACGCGTGCCTGTGCGGCGCGCGCGAGGTCGGGGTCGAGTCCTGCGGCGATCTCGACCAGGGTGCACGCGTGTCCTGGTCTTGCCTCAACGAGCGTCGGCGAAGCTATCGCGAGACACACAGCGCACAAGGGCGTCTGTGGCCGAGTGGTGTTGTGAACGAGACTCGCCGCTGAAGGAAAGGCGCGTCGCGAAGATGTCCGCGCCGGGTTTTGATTGGGGAGAAGCGCGATGGCGGGCGGCGGCCGGGCGGGTTGTCCAGTTCAGCGAGACAGAGTGCGAGGCCGCTCAGGTGGTCGCGCGCAGCACCAGGATGGCCATGTCGTCGGACAGCGGGGCGTCGCCGAACTCCTCGACCGCGCGCTGCACTCGGGCCGCCACGGCGGCGGCGGACATGGTGCGGCACTCGGCCAGGACGCCCGCGAGGCCGTCCGAGTCGAGCATTTGGTCGCCTCTCCTGCGCTCGCTCGCCCCGTCGGTGAACGCCAGCAGCGTCTCGCCCGGCTTGAGGTTCAGCGAGTCCAGATGGAAGCCCGGGTCGCCGTCCAGCACGCCGAGCAGCGGCTGGCTTTCCGCGCCGGGCACGACCGCGCCGTCCTGGCGGAGGACCAGGGGCGGCGGATGGCCGGCACAGACCAGCGCCAGGTTGAGCGAGCCGTCGGGCAGCGGCTCGGCCTCGGCGTAGAGCAGCGTCAGGAACCTGCTGCGCTCGCCCTCGTCCAGGATCGCCCGGTTCAGCCTGGCCAGCACCGCCGGCGGCCGCAGCCCTTCCCGCGCGAGCAGCCGCAGCGCGTGCCTCGCCAGGCCGGTGACCGCCGCCGCCTGGGGACCGGTGCCGCACACGTCGCCGATCGCCAGACCCCAGCAGCCCTGCCGGATCTCGAACACGTCGTAGAAGTCCCCGCCGACCAGCGCGTCCTGGCTCAGGTGGGCCGGCGCCTCGGTGTTGCCCGCCGGGTTGTAGACCACTGCGATGTCCGCGCCGGGCACGTCGGGCACCAGGGGCGGCAGCAGCGAGGACTGCAGCGCGTGCGCTGTTTCCCTGCGGCCCGCGTATGCGAGCGCTGAGTCATAGGTGACCGCGACGCGCCGGCCGAGGTCCCAGGCCAGTTCCGCCGTGTCGTGCGGGAACCGGTACTCGGCCGGGCTGGCCAGGGTGAGCGTGCCGAGCTGCCTGCCGCGCGCCGAGAGCGGAACGATGAGCAGCTCGCCGGCCCGCAACGCCTCCGCCTCCGGCACTCCGGCCAGCAGCGGCCACTCCTCCGCGGTGCTCGACTCCTCCGGCGCGCCGGAATCGATCACCGCCTTCTCCAGCGGATCGTGCAGGCCCTCGTCCGCGTGCCAGACCAGCGCCAGGGTGGCCCGGCCGGCCTCGTCCAGCCGGTGCACCGCGCACCAGCGGGCGAGCGACGGGACCACCAGCTGCGCGGCCAGCGCGAGGGTCCGCTCCGGGTCCAGCGAACCGGCGAGCAGCTCGCCGGCCTCGGCCAGGAAGGAAAGCGCGCCGCGGCGGGCCCTGCCTGCTTCGGCGAGCCGGGCGGATTCGACGATGGCGGCTATACGTTCCGCGCCCTCGCCGAGGCGCAGCGCGTCCTGCTCGGTGAAACGGCCGGGCTCGCGGGCGACAACGCCGAGAAGGCCCGTGGTGCCGTAGAGCCCGGCGATGCCCGGTGTCGCAGTCAGCGGGGCCGTCGCCATGGAGCGCATTCCGCCCGCTGCCAGCGCACTGATGAGCGGCGTTCCGTGGTCGGAGGGACCGCGCAGATCCGGGTACACGGCGGGCAGTCCGGTCAGCCCGATCCGGCCGGCCGCGCTCGGCGGCGATGTGACTTGCGGCATTCCCGGCGGCAAGCCGGTCTGCGCGCGCAGCCGCAGCCCGTTGTCCGGGCCGCCGTCCTCCGCGAGCAGTACGAACGCGCCGTCCGCGTCAAGCAGGCCCTTGATCTTCTCCGCGGTGAGCGCGAGGTAGTCGTCGAGGTCTGCGATGGCGTTGCGGTTGTTGTTCGTCGGGCGGACGCTGCCGGCCTCGGCCGCGCTGGCAGAGCCCTGCGGCGGGGCGAGCGCGGGTCCGTGATCATCGCGTCCGCCGTCGAGATCGATGACGAACCAGACCTGCTTCATCGAATGTGTGTACTGCACGCCCCAGGACGACGCGAGCTGCGCCGACAGGTACAGGCCGCGGCCGCCTTCCGGCATCCCGACCTCCAGCCCGCCGACCTCCTCCTCCCACCCGCCGTTCAGCGCCGGAATGGCCCGTCCCGGGTGGCGGTCGGCCACCGCGACGCGCACCGCGGCCGCCTCGCCGTCGTAGTCGCGCAGCAAGGTGCAGGAGACCTCGGCCGGAGTTCCGGCGTGCACGATCGCGTTGGTCACCAATTCGCTGGCGATGAGCACGGCGTCGTCGACCACCGACTCGCCGCCCCACTTGCCGACCGTGTCGCGGACGAACGCGCGGGCCGGCCCCACCGCCGAGGGGTCGGGACCGAACAGTGCCGTGTTCAGATCGTTCAACGCGTCGTCATCCGCCTTGCTCACTCGTCGATCGTATCGACACCGGCCACGATGTGAAGGAACGGAAAGTGTTCGTATGGTCCCGTTCTGTAGGTGGAATTCTGCTTTTCTTTCCTGTTCGCCTGATACGGTGCGAGACTGGCTCAGGTGTGTACGTACCCGCCCGGTGTCTGCAGCTCACCCTGAGCCGCGACCCGGCCGGCCCGTGAGCGAGGAGAGGACCCCATGGCCCAGCGGACAGGGACGGCGGCCGAGCGGTCGGGAGCCGCGGTCCGGCTGGAGCTGGACGACGGCTTGGAGCTCGGCGGGCTCGTCAAGGTGCTGCGCGCGGTACGTGACGGCGACCTGAGGGTCCGGCTCGAGGTGGTTCCCGGCACCCCGCTGGCCGAGGCCGCGGCGCTGTTCAACGAGATCGTGGACCGCCAGCAGGTCTTCTGTGCCGAACTCGATCGGGTCGCCGCCGCGGTGGGCCGTGACGGCCGCCTCACCGAGCGTATTCCTCCGGCCGCGGGGCGTGGCGCGTGGGAGCAGGCCGCGCAGTCCGTCAACGAGGTGCTCGACGGCATCGCCGGCCCGATCGCCGAGATCGACCGGGTCCTTGAGGCGCTGGCCGACGGCGAGCTGCAGGAAGCGGTCGCGCACCCTGCGGATCTGGCGCCGGACGGCCGCACCCTGCGTGGTGACGTGCTGCGCAAGGCCCGCGCGGTGAACCGGCTCGCCTCGCAGCTCAAGGACGTGCACGACGCGATGGCCTGGCTGGCGGCGACGGTCGGCGGTGAGATCGCGCTGACCGACAACCCGGCCGAGACCCCGTTCCGCCCGGACCGGATGCCGGGGGAGTGGGCGGGGCTCGTCTCGGCGATGGACCACTCGTGGAACCGGCTCGGCGGGCAGATCCAGGAGCTGCTGCAGGTCACCTCCGCGGTCGCGGACGGTGACCTGTCCCGCAAGGTGGAGGGCCCGGCGTCGGGGGCGATGGCCGGGCTCAAGCGCACCATCAACGACATGGTCGACCAGCTCTCCGACTTCTCCTCGGAGGTGATCCGGGTCACCCGGGAGCTGGGCACCGAGGGCCGGCTCGGCGGCCAGGCCAACGTCCCGGAGGCCGCCGGCATCTGGCGCGACCTGACCGACTCGGTCAACTCGATGGCCTCGAACCTGACCGCGCAGGTCCGCGACATAGCGGGCGTGACGACGTCGGTCGCGCAGGGCGACCTGTCGCAGAAGATCACCGTCGAGGTCGCGGGGGAGATGCTGGAGCTGAAGGAGACCATCAACACGATGGTCGACCAGCTCTCCGCGTTCGCCGACGAGGTCACGCGTGTGGCGCGCGAGGTCGGTACGGACGGCAAGTTGGGTGGTCAGGCGCGGGTCCCGGGCGTGGCGGGCACGTGGAAGGACCTGACCGACAACGTCAACTTCATGGCGAACAACCTGACCGACCAGGTGCGTAACATCGCGCAGGTCACCACGGCCGTGGCGCGCGGCGACCTGTCCGAGAAGATCGAGGTGGACGCGCGCGGCGAGGTGCTGGAGCTGAAGAACACCATCAACGCGATGGTGGATCAGCTCTCTGCGTTCGCCGACGAGGTGACTCGTGTGGCGCGGGAGGTGGGTACCGAAGGACAGCTCGGCGGTCAGGCCAAGGTGCCGGGCGTCGCAGGGACCTGGCAGGACCTCACCAACTCGGTGAACCTGATGGCGAACAACCTCACCACGCAGGTGCGTAACATCGCGCAGGTCACCACTGCCGTCGCCCGCGGCGACCTGTCGCAGAAGATCACGGTCGACGCGCGCGGCGAGATCCTCCAGCTGAAGGAGACCATCAACACGATGGTCGATCAGCTCTCTGCGTTCGCCGACGAGGTCACCCGAGTCGCGCGCGAGGTGGGTACGGAAGGGCGGCTCGGCGGTCAGGCGCGGGTGCGCGGCGTCGCGGGCACCTGGAAGGACCTGACCGACAACGTCAACTTCATGGCGTACAACCTGACCAGCCAGGTGCGCGAGATCGCGCAGGTCGCCACCGCGGTCGCGCGCGGCGACCTGACCGAGAAGATCGAGGTGGACGCGCGCGGCGAGGTGCTGGAGCTGAAGAACACCATCAACACCATGGTGGATCAGCTCTCTGCGTTCGCCGACGAGGTCACGCGTATCGCCCGCGAGGTGGGTACCGAGGGCAAGCTGGGCGGCCAGGCGCGCGTGCCCGGCGTCGGCGGCACCTGGAAGGACCTGACCGACAACGTCAACGGGATGGCCAACTCGCTGACCAGCCAGGTGCGCAACATCGCGCAGGTCACCACGGCGGTGGCGCGCGGCGACCTGACCAAGAAGATCGACGTCGACGCGTCCGGCGAGATCCTGGAGCTGAAGACCACGATCAACACGATGGTGGATCAGCTCTCTGCGTTCGCGGCGGAGGTCACCCGAGTCGCCCGCGAGGTGGGTACCGAGGGCAAGCTGGGCGGCCAGGCCCGCGTGCCCGGCGTCGGCGGCACCTGGCAGGGCCTGACCGACAGCGTGAACCAGCTGGCCGGAAACCTGACCACCCAGGTGCGCGCGATCGCCGAGGTGGCCACCGCGGTGACCCGCGGCGACCTGACCCAGCTGATCGACGTGGAGACGGCCGGGGAGGTGGCCGAGCTCAAGGACAACATCAACCAGATGATCGCGAACCTGCGCGAGACCACCCGCCGCAACCAGGACCAGGACTGGCTCAAGGGCAACCTGGCCCGCATCAGTGGCCTGATGCAGGGCAAGCGGGACCTGCTCGCCGTCGCGCAGCTGATCATGGCCGAGCTGACCCCGGTGGTGAACGCCCAGCACGGCGCCTTCTACCTGCGCGAGTTCGACTCGGTGCGGATGCTGGCCGGGTACGGCCGGCTCACCGCGCCGCCCGGCGAGAACGGCAGCCCGGCGCCGATCCGCTTCCGCGTCGGCGAGGGCCTGGTCGGCCAGGCCGCGGACCAGCGCACTCCGATCCTGGTGGAGGAGGTCCCGTCGGGCTACCTGCCGATCTCCACGGGACTCGGGACCGCGCCGCCCGCCTCGCTGATCGTGCTGCCGGTGCTGTTCGAGTCGCAGGTGCTCGCGGTCATCGAGTTCGCCTCCTTCCACAAGTTCACCGAGATCCAGCTGGCCTTCCTCGACCAGATCGTGGAGACCATCGGCGTGACGGTGAACACCATCATGGCCAACAGCGTCACCGAGGACCTGCTGATCAAGTCGCAGCAGCTGACCGCGCAGCTGGAGGACCGCTCCGAGGAGCTGCAGCGCCAGCAGGAGGAGCTGCGCCGCTCCAACGCCGAGCTCGAGGACAAGGCGGCGCTGCTGGCCAGGCAGAACAAGGACATCGAGGTCAAGAACTCGGAGATCGAACAGGCGCGTCAGGCCCTTGAGGAGCGCGCCGACCAGCTGGCGCTGGCCTCGAAGTACAAGTCCGAGTTCCTGGCCAACATGTCGCACGAGCTGCGCACGCCGCTCAACAGCCTGCTGATCCTGGCCAGGCTGCTCGCGGACAACAACGACGGCAACCTGACCGACAAGCAGGTCGACTTCGCGGAGACCATCCACTCCGCGGGCTCCGACCTGCTCGGCCTGATCAGCGACATCCTGGACCTGTCCAAGATCGAGGCGGGCCGGATGGACGTGCAGGCCGCGCCGATAGCCGTCAGCACCCTGGTCGAGTACGTCGAGGCCACCTTCCGCCCGCTCACCGTGGAGAAGGGCCTCGACTTCAACATCAGGCTCGATCCGAAGGTCCCGGCGGAACTGCACACCGACGAGCAGCGGCTCCAGCAGATCCTGCGCAACCTGCTGTCGAACGCGGTGAAGTTCACCGAGCACGGCTCGGTGGAGCTGCGCGTGACGGTGGAGGACGCGGTCCGGCTCGGCCCGGTGCCGGAGAGCGAGTCCGGGGACGCGGCGCCGCAGCGCGCGATCGCGTTCACCGTCGCGGACACCGGGATCGGCATCGCCGAGGAGAAGCTGCGCATCATCTTCGAGGCCTTCCAGCAGGCGGACGGCACGATCAGCCGCAAGCACGGCGGCACCGGGCTCGGCCTGTCCATCAGCCGGGAGATCGCGCACCTGCTCGGCGGCAACATCACCGTGGGCTCCACGCTCGGGCGCGGCTCGGTGTTCACGCTCTACCTGCCGACGGATCAGAACCCTGAGTCAACGGGTGCGCACCGCCCGGTCGGCGCGCGGCTGCCCGAGCAGCGCGGCGTGGTCGACGCGCACAGCATGGAGAAGGCGCTGGCCGGCGCGGCGACGGCGGACCGCGGCAAGGCCAACGGGAAGATGTTCACCGGACGGGATGCGGCCCGTGACGAAGCGCAGCGCTTCACAGGACGCTTCAATGGTGAGACCGTTCTCATCGTGGACGACGACGTGCGTAACGTCTTCGCCCTCACCAGCGTCTTAGAACAGAGAGGACTTTCGGTGCGCTACGCGGAGAACGGCCGCGAGGGCATCGACGTACTCGAACGTGCCGACCACATCGACCTGGTGCTGATGGACATCATGATGCCGGAGATGGACGGTTACGCGACGATGGCGGCGATCCGGCGGATGGACCGCTTCGCGCAGCTGCCCATCATCGCGCTGACCGCGAAGGCGATGCACGGCGACCGGGAGAAGGCGCTGGAGGCCGGAGCGTCCGAGTACGTGACCAAACCAGTAGACATAGACCAGCTGCTCGGGCTGATCAGGAGCTGGCTGAATGCCGAGGAGGACGGTCGACCGGTACGGTAGACCGATCGCGGAAACGGACAGGCGGCCGCAGGACCCCGGCCGCCGCTGACGGAAGGCGACGGAACGCGTGGCAGACCGAGCGAAGATCCTGCTGGTCGACGATCGACCAGAGAACCTGACGGCCCTCGAGGCCGTGCTCGGCGCGCTCGACCAGACGCTGGTGCGTGCGGGCTCCGGCGAGGAGGCGCTCAAGGCGCTGCTGACCGACGACTTCGCGGTGATCCTGCTGGACGTGCAGATGCCCGGCCTCGACGGCTTCGAGACCGCCGCGCACATCAAGCGGCGGGAACGCACCAAGGACATCCCGATCATCTTCCTGACCGCGGTGTCCAACGGCCCGCACCACACCTTCCGCGGCTACGCGGCCGGCGCCGTGGACTACCTGTCCAAGCCCTTCGACCCGTGGATCCTGCGGGCTAAGGTCTCCGTGTTCGTGGAACTGCACCGCAAGAACCAGCTGCTCAAGGAGCAGTCCGCACTGCTGGCGCACCGCCTGGTGGAATCCGGCGGGGCCACGGAGGCGGACACCGGCTCGCAACTGGTCGCGGAGCTTTCGGCGCGGCTGGCCGCGGTCGAGGAACACACCCGCACCTTGGAGAAGCTGGCCGGGGACGCGGAGCGCGAATCCGTGCCGCGCGAAGAACTGGCGAGCACCGTGGAGGTACTCAGCACCCGGCTTTCCCGGCTGCGCTCCGCGATAGACGCCTTGGCCTGACGGCGCTTCAGCCTCCGCTGCGGCGCGGCAACACGCCTCGGCGTTGATCTTCCGCTAGCCTTCCGAGCATGGCGACCTCTGCCCGAACGCCTTCGACCCGGCAGAAGAAGACGGGTTCGGATACGGGCATGTCCCCGAGCGGCGACGGCGCGGCCAAGACCGGCGCCGGCTCGGGCACGAAGCGCAAGAGCGGCGCGAGCGGCAAGGGCAGTGCCCCGCGGCGCACCGCGAGCAACGCCGCGGGCACCAAGGCCAGGTCCGGCGCGAACCGGAACCGGCGGTCGAACCCGTCGCGGCCGGTGACCAAGGGACCGTTCGAGCTGTTCTGGCAGGGCATCGCGGTCGCCATATCCCTGGTGTGGATGGGCGTCGCGCGCTCCGCCGGGCACCTGTTCCGCCGGGCCGGCTCCGGCGCCCGCAACCTGCACCCCGACCACCGCCGCGACGGCATCGGCCTCGGCCTGCTCGCGGCCGCGCTGGTCGTCGGCGCCGCGGTCTGGCACCAGCTTCCCGGCAAGGTGGGCGGCGCCCTGATCACCGTGATCACCGGCGGCGTCGGCGTGCTGGACAAGCTGGTACCGCTCGTCCTCATCGGCCTCGCCATCAGGGTCATGCGACACCCGAGGGAGACCACGCAGGAGGCCGGCCGGATCGCCATCGGCCTTACTTTCCTCACCCTCGGCGTCGCCGGGCTCGTACACATCGCCCGCGGCGCGCCGACCCCGTCGATGGGCGCGCGGGCGATGCGCCACGGCGGCGGCTGGCTCGGCTACATCGTCTCCGCGCCGATCTCCGCGGTCCTGTCGCAGTGGCTTGCGGTACCGCTGCTGCTCATCGTCGTCGCGTTCGGCCTGCTGGTGACGACGGCGACGCCGGTGTACCGCATCCCGGACCGGTTGCGCACGCTGCGCTTCAAGTCCGACGCGATGCTGTACCGCATCCTGCGCGGCACGCCGCCGCCGGATCAGATGCCGACCGTCGTCGAGGACGATCCGACCGACCTGCCCGTCCCGCAGCGACAGCCGAGGCGCCGCAAGCCAGGGCCCGTCGATCCGGCCCTCGACCCCGCGAACGGCCTGCCGCTCGGCGATCCGGTCCCGGGGCTCGACCCCGACGCCGATCCGGGCGAGGCCGAGCCGACGGTCGTGCTGCCGTTCCCGACCCAGGAGCGCAAGCCGTCGCGCGGCGGATCCCCGGCCCCGGCGAAGGCCGGCAGCAGCCGCTCCCAGGGTGCTGATGTGCCCGCCGTGCCGCGGGTCGAGCAGCTGACCCTCTCCGGCGACGTCGTCTACCAGCTGCCGGCCCCGGACCTGCTGGCCAAGGGCGTCCCGCTGCGGGTGCGGTCCAAGGCCAACGACCAGGTCGTCGAACAGCTCACCAGCGTCTTCGAGCAGTTCTCCGTCGACGCGCAGGTCACCGGGTTCACCCGCGGCCCGACGGTCACCAGGTACGAGGTCGAACTCGGCCCCGCGGTCAAGGTGGAGCGCATCACCGCCCTGTCGAAGAACATCGCCTACGCGGTGGCCTCTGCCGACGTGCGGATCCTCTCGCCGATCCCGGGCAAGCAGGCCATCGGCATCGAGATCCCGAACATGGACCGGGAGATGGTCTCGCTGGGCGACATCCTGCGCTCGCCCACCGCGGTCTCCGACCACCACCCGATGCTGGTCGGCCTCGGCAAGGACGTCGAGGGCCGGGACATCACCGCGAACCTGACCAAGATGCCGCACATCCTGGTCGCCGGGGCCACCGGCGCGGGCAAGTCCACCTGCATCAACACCCTGATCACCTCGATCCTGATGCGGTCCACCCCGGACGAGGTGCGCTTGGTGCTGGTGGACCCCAAGCGGGTCGAGCTGACCGCGTACGAGGGCATCCCGCACCTGATCACCCCGATCATCACCTCGCCGAAGAAGGCCGCGGAGGCCCTGCAGTGGGTCGTGCGCGAGATGGACCTGCGCTACGACGACCTGGCCGACTCCGGCTTCCGGCACGTGGACGACTTCAACAAGGCGGTGCGCGCGGGCAAGCTCAAGCCGCCGCTGGGCAGCGAACGCGAATATCGGCCGTACCCGTACCTCCTCGTCATCGTGGACGAGCTCGCCGACCTGATGATGGTCGCGCCGCGGGACGTCGAGGACTCGATCGTGCGCATCACGCAGCTGGCCCGCGCCGCGGGCATCCACCTGGTGCTGGCCACCCAGCGCCCGAGCGTCGACGTGGTCACCGGCCTGATCAAGGCGAACGTGCCCTCCCGGCTGGCCTTCGCCACCTCCTCGCTGGCCGACTCCCGGGTCATCCTCGACCAGCCCGGCGCGGAGAAGCTGGTAGGCAAGGGCGACGCGCTGTTCCTGCCGATGGGCGCCTCGAAACCGGTCCGGCTCCAGGGTGCGTACCTGGCGGACAAGGAGATCGAGGCGGTCGTCAAGCACTGCAAGGAGCAGCTCACCCCGGAGTACCG
>Ga0070741_10018623_pt1 | contig 11214 bp, 11 predicted proteins | sample Coa_R1_4_FD_66440 | JGI IMG/M metagenome (GOLD analysis project Ga0070741, IMG submission 66440) | Surface soil microbial communities from Centralia Pennsylvania, which are recovering from an underground coalmine fire - Coalmine... | ecosystem: Environmental > Terrestrial > Soil > Unclassified ...
TGGCCGCCGGGATCTGCATGTCGTCGATGCAGATCGAGATGCCGGCCATGGTCGCGTACTTGTACCCGGCGGTGCGCAGCGCATCCGCCAGAAGGACGGTGCGCTTCTGGCCGCCCTGGCGGTAGCAGGCGTCGATCAGATCGGCGAGCTGCTTCTTGCCCATGGTGCGGTTGACGTACTTGAAGTCGATGCCGTCCGGCACGATGTCCCAGAGCAGGATGCGGCCGACGGTGGTGTCGAGCAGCTTGCCGCCGATGCGGCACTTGATCTTCGCCTGCAGGTCGACTTCACCGTGGTCGAACGCCATCCGCACTTCATCCGGCGAGGAGTACAGGCCGGTGTAGCGGACGCCCTCTTTGAGCTCCGCCTTCGACAGCTCGCGGAATTCGCCCTTCGCGAACGCGCGGTCGCGCGTCATGTAGTACAGGCCGAGGACGATGTCCTGCGACGGGATGATGATCGGCTTGCCGTGCGCCGGGCTCAGGATGTTGTTGGTCGACATCATGAGGACGCGCGCTTCCATCTGCGCCTCGATCGACAGCGGCACGTGCACCGCCATCTGATCGCCGTCGAAGTCCGCGTTGAAGGCCGCGCACACGAGCGGGTGCATCTGGATCGCCTTGCCCTCGATGAGGACCGGCTCGAACGCCTGGATGCCGAGGCGGTGCAGCGTCGGCGCGCGGTTGAGCAGCACCGGGTGCTCTTTGATCACGTCCTCGAGAATGTCCCAAACCTCGGGACGCTCTTTCTCGACGAGCTTCTTCGCCGACTTGATGGTGGTGACGAGCCCGCGCTCCTCGAGCTTGTTGTAGATGAACGGCTTGAACAGCTCGAGCGCCATCTTCTTCGGCAGGCCGCACTGGTGCAGCTTGAGCTCCGGCCCGACGACGATCACCGAGCGGCCCGAGTAGTCGACGCGCTTGCCGAGCAGGTTCTGGCGGAAGCGGCCCTGCTTGCCCTTGAGCATGTCGCTAAGCGACTTGAGCGGGCGCTTGTTGGGACCGGTGATGGTCTTGCCGCGGCGGCCGTTATCGAACAGCGCGTCGACGGCCTCCTGGAGCATGCGCTTCTCGTTGCGGATGATGATCTCGGGCGCGTTCAGCTCCTGCAACCGCTTGAGGCGGTTGTTGCGGTTGATGACGCGGCGATAGAGATCGTTGAGATCGGACGTCGCGAAGCGGCCGCCGTCGAGCGGCACCAGCGGGCGCAGATCCGGCGGGATCACCGGGATCACCTCGAGCATCATCCACTCGGGCTTGTTCGACGACTGGTTGAACGCCTCGACGACCTTCAGGCGCTTCGAGATCTTCTTGCGCTTGGCCTCCGACGTCGCTTCGCGCATCTCGGCGCGCAGCTGCTCGGCGAGCTGCGGGATGTTGATGTCGCGCAGGAGCTCGCGGATCGAGTCGGCGCCCATCCCGGCGGTGAACGCCTCGTCGGTCATCTCCTCGATCAGCTTCTGGTAGCGCTCCTCGGTGAGCAGCTCGCCCTTCTGCAGGCCGCTCTCCTTGGGATCGACCACCACGTACGACTCGCAGTACAGGACCTTCTCGAGCTCCTTGAGCGTGATGTCGAGCAGGTTGCCGATGCGCGAGGGCAGCGACTTCAAGAACCAGATGTGCGCGACCGGCGTGGCGAGGTTGATGTGGCCGAGGCGCTCGCGGCGCACCTTCGACTGGATCACCTCGACGCCGCACTTCTCGCACACGACTCCGCGGTGCTTCATGCGCTTGTACTTGCCGCAGTTGCACTCGTAGTCCTTGACGGGTCCAAAGATCTTGGCGCAGAAGAGCCCGTCCCGCTCCGGCTTGAAGGTGCGGTAGTTGATCGTCTCCGGCTTCTTCACTTCACCGTGGGACCACTCGCGGATCTTCTCCGGCGACGCCAGGCTGATCCGGATGGCGCTGAACGAAAGCGGGTCCTTCGGCTTCTCGAAGAAGTTGAAGATGTCTTTCACTGGTGTCTCCCTTCGAACCTTTAATTACACGCCGGCATCATGCCGCAGGCCTGGATGCACGGATTCAATTCACTGCAAGACTTCGAAAGACAGTTGTTGAAGCACGTGGCGAGGCACGGCGGAATATTGGTCATCTGCGAGTTGCACGCATTCTCGCAGCTCATCTCGTTGGTGCCGTTGCAGCCCGACGCCTTGGCGCAGTACGCCGAGCAGAACTGCATCTGCATCGAGCCCGACAGATCCGACGACGAGCCGCCCGCGAGATCCGACGACGTGCTTCCCGCCATGTCCGCGCCGCCCGTGTCGACGATGCACTTCGGGCAGCCGGAGGCACATTTTGATGCGTCCGTGCAGCTCTGCAAGTCCAGGCAGCCGTTCTGGCAGCTCAGCACGTCGGAGGCGTTGGTGCACGAGCCGAACTGCGACGAGCTCGAGTCGCACGCCGACTGGCAGTTCGCCAGGTCGGTGGTCGTCCCGCCGCTGCACGCCACGCTCTTGGCGCACGACTTCTTGCAGGTGTCGACCGCCGACGGGCCGCCGCACCCGACGCACGCCACCACCGCGATGCACGCCACCGACTTCATCCTTGCGTCACCACGCAGCTCGCCTGCACCTGCTGCACGCACGAGCTCACCTGGTCGCACGTGCCCTGGTAGCAGCCGACGGTCTTTGAGCGCATGTCCTCGGCGTTCTTGCAGGCGCCGTTCTCCGCCTTGTCGGTCTGGATGAACTCGGGGCCCATGGCGTCGCAGTTCTGGTGGCACATCTGGATCTGCGACGTCGGCTCCGGCACGCAGCGGCCGGCCGAGTCGCAGCCGGCGTGACAGATGTCGAGGCTGGTGGTCGCCCCGCCGCAAGCGGCCAGCAGGAGCGCGAAGCATGTCACGAGCGTCTTCATCAGTGCGTGCACGCCGGCGCGCTCGGATCGTTCAAGCACGCCTTGTACGAGTTGCAGTCTTTGGCCAGGCAGCCGTCGACGTACGCCAGGATCGCGGTCTGGTTCGAGCAGCCCGCCGAGTGCGCGTTGGCGCAGATCGATCCGCACATCGGGTCGCTCATCATGCAAGCGCTCTCTTTGTCGCAAATCTTGAAGCACTCGGCCTGCGCCGCGTCGCCGCCGCAGCCGGCCGCCATCGCCAGCAGGCCGAGTCCCCCGATCAATCCAAGCAGTCGCGTCATCGGTCTACCGGCTAGGCCCCAATCTTCGCGGCGGCCTCGCGCGCCATCTGCTGCACCGTCGACGTCGGCTCCTGCTGCTGGCGAGGCGCGTTCGGATCCTCGATCAGCTCGACGTTCAAGCACAGCGACTGCAGCTCCTTGAGGAGCACGTTGAACGACTCGGGCAGGCCCGACTCGAGCGTGTGCTCGCCCTTGACGATCGCCTCGTACATGCGCGTGCGGCCGACGACGTCGTCCGACTTCACCGTCAGGAACTCCTGCAAGCCGTACGCGGCGCCGTACGCCTCCATCGCCCAGACTTCCATTTCGCCCAGGCGCTGGCCGCCGAACTGCGCCTTGCCGCCGAGCGGCTGCTGCGTGACCAGCGAGTACGGACCGATCGAGCGCGCGTGGATCTTGTCGTCGACCAGGTGGTGCAGCTTGAGGATGTACATGATGCCGACGGTGACGTCGTGCGCGAACGCTTCGCCGGTCTTGCCGTCGAACAGCGTGCGCTGCCCGTCGGTGGCGAGGCCCGCCATCGTCAACGCGGTCTTGATCTCGTCCTCTTTGGCGCCGTCGAACACCGGCGTCGCCATGTGAACGCCGCGCCGCAATTTCTCGGCGAAGCGCACGATGTCCTGATCGTCGAGCGCATCGATGAACTGGTGCGCCTGCTCGGTGGTGTAGACCTTCTTGAGCTTCTCTTTGAGCACCTTCGGGTCGTACTGGCTCGACAGGTACGCGTCGATCTGCGCGCCGAGGGCGCGCGCCGCTCCGCCGAGGTGACACTCGAGGATCTGCCCGACGTTCATGCGCGAAGGCACGCCCAGCGGGTTGAGCACCACGTCGACCGGCGTGCCGTTCTCGAGGTACGGCATGTCCTCTTCCGGCAGGATGCGCGAGACCACGCCCTTGTTGCCGTGGCGACCGGCCATCTTGTCGCCGACCGCCAGCTTGCGCTTGATGGCGACGTACACCTTCACCATCTTGATCACGCCCGGCGGCAGCTCGTCGCCCTTGGTGAGCTTGGCGATCTTGTCGCGGTAGAGCGACTCGATCGCGTGCACGTCGTCCTCGAGCCGCTGCGCCAGCTGCGCCAGCTTCTCCTCGGTCTTGCCGCCGCCCTCCACCACCTGAACCTCGTGGTAGTAGCGCACCGGGATCTCGTCGAGCGCGGCCGAGTCGAGCTTGATGCCCTTGGCGGCCAGCACTTTGCCCTTGTCGTCGACGAGGCGCGCCGCGGTGGTCTTGCCCGAAAGCAGGCGGCGCATCTTCTGGTGGTACGAGTCGGCGATGATCTTGACCTCGTCACGCTGATCGGTGACGAGCTTCTCTTTCTCGGCGTCCTCGATGTCCTTGGCGCGCTCGTCCTTCTCGGTGCCCTTGCGGCTGAACACCTTGGCGCTGATGACGATGCCCTGCACGCCCGGCGGCACGCGCAGCGACGAGTCGCGGACGTCGCCCGCCTTCTCGCCGAAGATCGCGCGCAAGAGCTTCTCTTCCGGCGAGAGCTGCGTCTCCCCCTTAGGCGTGATCTTGCCGACGAGGATGTCGCCCGGCTTCACCTCGGCGCCGATGCGCACGATGCCCGACTCGTCGAGGTCCTTGAGCGCTTCCTCGCCGACGTTCGGGATGTCGCGCGTGACCTCTTCCTTGCCGAGCTTGGTGTCGCGCGCGACGCACTCGAACTCTTCGATATGTATCGAAGTGAAGATGTCGTCTTTGACGAGGCGCTCGCTGATGAGGATCGAGTCCTCGAAGTTGTAACCGCCCCACGGCATGAACGCGACCATCACGTTCTGCCCCAGCGCCAGCTCGCCCAGCTCGGTGGCCGGCCCGTCGGCGATGACGTCGCCCGGCCGCACGCGATCGCCGCGCGAGACGATCGGCTTCTGGTTCATGCAGGTGTTCTGGTTCGAGCGCTGGAACTTCACCAGCGAGTAGATATCGGGCTTGGCCGAGAGCGGATCCGACTGCTCGTTCTCGACGGGACGGACCACGATGCGCGCGGCGTCGACCGACTCGACGATGCCTTCGCGCTTGGCCACGAGGGTGACGCCCGAGTCGCGCGCCACGATGCCCTCGATGCCGGTGCCGATGAGCGGCGCCGCGGTGCGCACCAGCGGAACCGCCTGGCGCTGCATGTTCGAGCCCATGAGCGCGCGGTTGGCGTCGTCGTTCTCGAGGAACGGGATCAGCGACGCGGCCACCGAGACGAGCTGGTTCGGCGAGACGTCCATCAGGTTGACTTCTTCGGCCTTGGCCATCACGAAGTCGCCGTTGTGGCGCGCCGACACCGTCGGAGTCAGGAACTTGCCCTTCTTGTCGACCTGCGCGTTCGCCTGGCCGATGTAGTGCCCTTCCTCCTGGAGCGCCGAGTAGAACTCGACGTTGTCGGTGACGTGCCCGTCGTCGACCTTGCGGTACGGCGTCTCGATGAAGCCGAACTCGTTCACGCGCGCGTACGTCGACAGCGACGCGATCAGGCCGATGTTCGGACCTTCCGGCGTCTCGATCGGGCAGATGCGCCCGTAGTGCGTGGCGTGCACGTCGCGCACCTCGAAGCCGGCGCGCTCGCGCGTGAGCCCGCCCGGACCGAGCGCGGACAGACGGCGCTTGTGCGTGACCTCCGAGAGCGGGTTCGTCTGATCCATGAACTGCGAGAGCTGCGACGAGCCGAAGTACTCCTTCACCACCGCCGACACCGGCTTGGCGTTGATCAGGTCGTGCGGCATGAGCGTCTCGATCTCTTGCGACATCGACATGCGCTCTTTGATCGCGCGCTCCATGCGCACGAGGCCGATGCGATACTGATTCTCCATCAGCTCGCCGACCGCGCGCACGCGGCGGTTGCCGAGGTGATCGATGTCGTCGATCGAGCCCTTGCCGTTCTTGAGATCGATCAGGTAGCGAACCGTCTCGAGGATGTCGCGCTTGGTGAGCACGCAGTTGTCGAGCGACTCGTCGATCTTGAACTTGTAGTTCAGCTTGAGGCGGCCGACCTTCGAGAGGTCGTAGCGCTCGGGGTTGAAGAACAAGTTGTTGAACAGCGTGGCCGCGGTCTCCGGCGTCGGCGGATCGCCCGGACGGAGGCGGCGGTAGATCTCCATGATCGCTTCGTCGGGCGTCGCCAGCTTGTCGGCGATCAGCGTGTCGCGCAGGTAGCTGCCGACGTTGAGCCCGTCGATGAACAGCACCTTGAACGAGGTGATGCCGTGATCGCGCAGCTCGTCGAGCTTGGCCTCGGTCACTTCCTCGTTGCACTGCAAGAGGACTTCGCCGGTGTTCTCGTCGATGACGTCGTGCGCGGCCACCTTGCCGACGACTTCCGTCACCTCGGCCGGCAGCTTGTTGACCTTCGAGTCCTGGAGCTTCTTGATCGCGGCCTTGGTGAACTTGCGGTTCTTCTTCACCAGGATCTCGCGCGAATCCGGATGGCGGATGTCACGCGTCGCGCGCTGCCCCGGGAGCAGATCGTACTCGACCGACTTCTCGTACTTCTTGCCCGCCTCGAGGTACACGGTCTCGGTGGCGTAGAAATAGTTGAGCAGCTCCTCCGTCGAGTAGCCGAGCGCGCGCAGGAGCACCGTCGCGTGCAGCTTGCGGCGGCGGTCGATGCGCACGTGCAGGATGTCCTTCGGATCGAACTCGAAGTCGAGCCACGAGCCGCGGTACGGAATCACGCGCGCCGAGTACAAGAGCTTGCCCGACGAGTGCGTCTTGCCTTTGTCGTGATCGTAGAACACGCCCGGCGAGCGGTGCAGCTGCGAGACCACCACGCGCTCGGTGCCGTTGATGATGAACGTGCCGTTCTCCGTCATCAGCGGGATCTCGCCGAAGTAGACCTCCTGCTCCTTCACGTCGCGGATCGACTGGGAGCCGGTCTCTTCGTTGGTGTCCCACACGACGAGGCGGATGACGACTTTGATCGGCGCCGCGAAGGTCATGCCGCGCTGGCGGCACTCGTCGACGTCGTACTTGGGCTTGTCCAAGTTGTACGAGACGAACTCGAGCGACGAGGTCTCCGAGAAGTCCTTGATCGGGAACACGCTCTTGAAGACGCCTTGCAGGCCGACGTCCTCGCGCTGCTCGTGCGGCGTGTCCTTCTGCAGGAACTTCTCGTAGGACTGCTTCTGGATGTCGATCAGGTTCGGAATATCGATGATCTTGTTGATCTTCGCGTAATTCTTCCGAACGCGGAAATTGTTCTGGATCACAGAGGCCATTTACGCCCTTTTGCAAAGCGCGAATGGCTCGCCGGGGACACCTCCCCAGCGAGCCTTTTCGCACGGCCCTCGAAGCACAAAAACTATCGAAACGGAGCGATCGATCGTTTTGACCTATCGCTCGGGGCTACTTAATCTCGACCGTCCCGCCCGCCTCGGCAACCTTCTTCTTGATGTTCTCCGCGTCGTCCTTCGACACGCCCGCCTTGATCTCCTTGGGCGCGCCGTCGACGAGATCCTTGGCCTCTTTGAGGCCGAGGTTGGTGATCTCGCGGATGGCCTTGATCACCTGGATCTTGTTCCCGCCCGCGTTCGACAGGATGACGGTGAACTCGGTCTGCTCGGCCTTCGCCTCGGGAGCAGCGCCACCAGCTGCGGCGCCGCCGCCGACGCCGGCGACCGCCACCGGGGCCGCCTTGACGCCCCACTTCTCCTCGAGCTTCTTGGTCAGCTCGGCGATCTGCATGACCGTCAGGTGCGAAAGCTCGTCGATGATCTTTTCCATGTTCGCTTCGGACATTTTCGTTTCTCCCGATTTCTTTACTTGGTCGCTTCGCCGGCGCGCTCTTTCGCCGACAGCAGATATACGAAGTTTTGCGCGCCTGCGGAGAGCGTGCGCACGAAGTCAGTCGCCGGAGCCATGAACGTGGCGAGCAGTTTGGCCCTCAGCTCGTCCTTGCCGGGCATGGTCGCCAGGCCCTCGACGCCTTTGACGTCGAGCACCGAGCCCTCGAAGTAGCCGCCCTTGAGGACGAACTTCTCCTGGTCCTTGGCAATCTTGGTCGCCACCTTCGCGGGAGCCGAGGGGCTCTCGTACGAAAAGATGACGGCCGTCGGACCCTCGAGGTACTTGCCGAGCGCTTCCATCTTGGTGCCTTTGATGGCCAGCTTGACGAGCGTGTTCTTGTAGACCTTGTACTCGCACTGCACCTTGCGGAACTCGTCGCGCAAGCTGGTCACCGTCGGGACATCGATCCCACGGTAATCGGCGAGCACGATCGAGGCGGTCTTCGCGAGCTTGTCCTTCAGCTCACCGACCTGCTGCTCTTTGGTGACGCGGTCCATTCCTCTACTCCTGTCTCGGCAGGGAAAATTAAGCGCTCAGCAGGAGCGCCCCTGCGGTCTTCGACGGAAAACGAGCGACTACGCTTCGGCGAACTTCGCCGCGACCTCGTTGACGTCGATCTTGATGCTCGGGCTCATCGTGGTGGAGACGGCGATCGACTTCATGTACGTCCCCTTCGACGAACCCGGTTTGAGCTTGTTGATGAGCTCGAGCAGCGCCCAGGCGTTCTCGCGCAGCTTGTCCGAGCCGAACGAAATCTTGCCGATGCGCGCGTGCACGATGCCCGCCTTCTCGGCCTTGAACTCGACGCGGCCGCCCTTGAGCTCGCGCACCGCCTTGCCGACGTCGAACGTCACGGTGCCGACCTTCGGGTTCGGCATCAGCCCGCGCGGACCGAGCACGCGGCCCAGCTTTCCGACGAGACCCATCAGGTCGGGCGTCGAGACCGCCGAGTCGAACTCGAGCCAGTTCTCTTTCTGGATGCGGTCGACGAGGTCTTCCGCACCGACGGCGTCGGCGCCGGCTTCATTCGCCTCTTTGGCCTTGTCGCCCTTGGCGAACACCACCACGCGCATGGTCTTGCCGGTGCCGTGCGGCAGGTTCACCGCGCCGCGCACCATCTGATCGGCGTGCTTGGGATCGACGCCGAGGCGGATCGCCACGTCGACGCTCTCGTCGTACTTCTCCGAGATCTTCAGCTTCGGCAGCAGCGAGAACGCCTCCTCGACGGAGTACTTCTTCTCGCGGTTGACCTTCTCCGCCGCAGCCCGATATTTTTTGCCGCTCGCCATAGTCAATGTCCTCAGCCGACCACTTCGAGACCCATCGAGCGCGCCGCACCTTCGATGGTGCGGATCGCCGACTCGAGGTTGGTGGTGTTCAGGTCCGGCAGCTTCAGCGACGCGATGTCGCGGATCTGCTTCTTGGTCACCTTGCCGACCTTGGTCTTGTTCGGCTCGCCCGACCCCTTCTCGATCCCGGCCGCTTTCTTCAGCAGCACGGCCGCGGGCGGCGTCTTGGTGATGAAGGTGAACGAGCGATCATTATAGACGGTGATGACCACCGGGATGATCAGCCCGTCGGCGGCCTGCGCCTGCGTCTTGGCGTTGAAGCTCTTGCAGAACTCCATGATGTTGACGCCGTGCTGACCGAGCGCGGGGCCGACCGGCGGCGAGGGATTGGCTTTCCCCGCCGGAACTTGCAACTTGATGAGACCCGTAACCTTCTTCATGACGCACCCCGAGGAGCAGCGTTATTGAACCAATTCCCCGAAAAATGCAAGGGAAAAGTTAGCGCCCGCCCCCCTCACGATCAGGGGCGAACGAAAACCTGACTTTGCTTACGCTTTTTCGACCTGCGCGAAGTCCAGCTCGACCGGCGTGGCGCGGCCGAAGATCGACACCAGCACGCGGACCTTCTGCTTCTCCGCCTTCACTTCTTCGACGATGCCCGAGAAGTTGGCGAACGGTCCGTCGATGACGCGCACGTTCTCTCCCTCGTCGAAGGAGATGCGCGGCTTGGGCTTGGTCGCCCCCTCGGTCATCTGCGAGTTGATCTGCGCGATCTCCGACTCCTTGACGGGCGTGGGATTCTGCCCGCCGAGAAAGCCGGTGATCTTGGGCGTGTTCTTGACGAGATGGAACGTCTCTTCGTTGAGCTCCATCTGCACGAACATGTAGCCGGGGTAGAACTTGCGCGTGGTCGTGCGCCGCTGGCCCTTGACCAGCTCGAGCACCGACTCCGTCGGGATCAGGATCTGCCCGAACTGGGCGTCCTTCCCCATCTGCTTCACTCGCTCCTGGAGCGAGAGCCGCGCCTTGTTCTCGTGGCCCGAGTACGTATGAACCACGTACCACTTCATCGCCATGGAGCGCTCCGAGGTATTTTCTGCAGCGTGCATATTAATGATGCCCTTACCCTTACCCGTTGAAGATCATTCTGGTGACCCACGACCACGTGGCGTCGAACATCCCGAGAAAGATCGACGCTACGATGGTCGTGATGATCACGATGATCGTCGACGTGAGCGTCTCTTTGCGCGACGGCCAGGTGACCTTCTTGAGCTCGGTGGCGACCTCGGAGGCGAGGCCGAACACCTGCTCGTTGCGCCACGCCGCCAGCGTGATTCCGCCGGCGAGCAGGAACGCGCCGGTGCCGACGATCATCTGGTTCGGCTTGTTCGTGAAGTAGCTCCATCCCCACTCGCCGCACTTGGCGAGCAGCCAGGCGAGGATCACGCCGGCGACGGCAAACATCACGTGGGTCCACTTCCGCTCCATCAGCGCTCCGTTCTCCCGATCATGACACGCTTGCAGGCCAGGAGGGATTCGAACCCCCAACCCGCGGATTTGGAGTCCGCTGCTCTACCAATTAGAGCTACTGGCCTAAACATCAGGAGACTACTTCGTCTCCCGATGCGTGGTGTGCTTGCGGCAGCGCGGACAATATTTCGAGAACTCCAGCTTGTCGGGCGTGGTCCGCTTGTTCTTGTTGGTGTTGTAGTTTCGCTCTCGGCAGTCTTTGCATTCGAGCGTCACGAGAGCGCGATTTCCGCGAGCCATTTCACTACCTCTTGATTTGGACCGACAGCTTTAGCAGCTTTCGGCAGTATTTCAAAGTCGGGCGGGTGCCCGGGCTATTCCAGGATCTTCGTGACGACGCCTGCGCCGACGGTGCGGCCGCCTTCGCGGATGGCGAAACGGAGGCCCTCCTCGGCGGCGATCGGCGTGATCAGCGTGACGTCGATGTTGATGTTGTCCCCCGGCATCACCATCTCGACGCCTTCGGGCAGCGTCACCACGCCC
>Ga0070741_10018624_pt1 | contig 11214 bp, 12 predicted proteins | sample Coa_R1_4_FD_66440 | JGI IMG/M metagenome (GOLD analysis project Ga0070741, IMG submission 66440) | Surface soil microbial communities from Centralia Pennsylvania, which are recovering from an underground coalmine fire - Coalmine... | ecosystem: Environmental > Terrestrial > Soil > Unclassified ...
GGACACACCCGATTCCAGCACGATTGTCGTCCACTGGAGCCGTCCGTTCATTGACGCGGATACGCTCTTCACCACGGTCCGCGGGATCCCCCTCCCTGAGCACATCCTGAAAGGACCATATGAGGCGGCGAAGGACGGATTCACCGACCTCCCCTATTGGAGCACGAATTTCGTCGGCACGGGACCATTCCGCCTTCGGCAGTGGGTACAGGGCAGCTATATGATCGCCGACGCCAATCCGCAGTACGTGCTCGGCGGTCCCAAGCTGGACACCATCGAGGTGCGCTTCATCAACGATGCCAACACGATCGTCGCAAGCCTCTTGAGCGGCGAAGTCGAGCTCACCTTGGGGCGCAACATCTCGCTCGAATCGGCGCTACAGACGCGGGACCGCTGGCCGAACGGGCGGATGGACGTGGGCCTCAAGAGCTGGATCGCCCTCTTTCCCCAGTTCCTCAATCCCACCCCAGCCACGCTGACCGACGTCCGACTCAGACGCGCGCTCCTGCTCGCGATTGACCGCAAGCAGCTCACGGAGACGCTGCAGGCGGGGCTCACGCCGGTTGCCGACGATATTTTTGCTCCCGGCACCGAGGAGTATGCGGCCGTCGAGCGCGATATCGTGCGCTATCCGTTCGATCCCAAGCAGGCAGCGCAGCTACTCACCGACCTGGGCTATCAGGCGGGACCAGATGGCACGCGGCAGGACGCCGCGGGGCAGCGACCAACGCTGGAGATCCGGACCATCGCCGGCGATGACATCATCGAGAAGACGACCTTCGCCGTGGCCGCTGGTTGGCAACAGATTGGCCTGGGCGCCGACCCCTTCCCGATCCCGATCCAGCGCGTCCGCGATCGGGAATGGCGGGCCACGTTCCCGTCCTTCGAGCTGCTCCGCCAACCGAACGATGCGCCGGCGGTCACGCGGGCCCACGGATCTGAGACGCCACTGCCGGAGAATAACTACACGGGCAACAACCGCAGCCGCTACCGGAACCCTGAGTTCGACGCCCTGCTCGACCGGTACGTGGCGACAATCCCCAAGGCAGAGCGGACGGATGTGCTCGCCCAGATCGTCCATCACATGACTGACCAGCTTGTGTGGATGGGCCTCTTCTACAACGCCGAGGCGACAATGATCGCGAACCGCGTTGAGAATGTGGGAGCCAATAACGCGGGATCGAGCACCCAGGCATGGAATGCCTACACCTGGGATGTCCAATAGCAGAGGGGGAGTCGCAGATGCTGACCGACGACGTGTTTCGCGCCCTCTTGGTCGAGTATGTCGGCGTCGCGTTCGAGCCCGAAGACCGGGAGCGCTTGCGCGCGGTCGTCGAGCGGCAGCAGGCGCGGATGCGGGAGCTGCACGCCATCGACTTCGGTGGGGATGACCCGCGCACCACACAATACGTCGAAGATTTTCGGCTGCCCCGTTATGCCTGACCTGTCGCTCCTGCCCATTCACGAGCTAGCCCCGATGATCGAGAGCCGAGACGTGTCGCCCGTCGAGGTGACGCGGGCGCTCTTTGACCGAATTGACCGCCTGGAGCCGCGTCTCCGCTCCTTCATTCGTCTGGAGCCCGAGCAGGCCCTGACGCAGGCCCTGGCCGCGGAGGTGGAGATCGCGCGCGGTGGCTATAGGGGGCCCCTCCACGGGATTCCCCTCGGGATCAAAGACAACATCGCGGTCGCGGGCTGGCCGACGACCAGCGGATCGGCGCTGATGAGTGAGTTCGTCACCGATTACGACGCGACGGTCGTCCAGCGGTTACGGGCGGCGGGCGCAACGATCGTCGGCAAGAACAACATGCACGAATGGGCGATGGGCGGCTCCTGCTCGAACGGGCCCTTCGGCACCGTTCACAATCCCTGGGACGAGACCCGTGTGCCCGGGGGTTCGAGCGGTGGGTCCGCCGCGGCGGTGAGCGCCTCGCTGATCTATGGGTCGCTCGGAACAGATGGCATGGGGTCGATCCGGACGCCAGCGTCTTACTGCGGGGTGGTCGGGTTCAAGCCGACCTACGGGCTGGTGAGCCGGTTTGGCCAGCTGCCGCCGACGAGCTCGACGAGCGATCACGTGGGGCCGATCACCAAGGATGTCCGCGACGCGGCCATTTTGCTGGGCGCAATCGCGGGATACGACGCGAACGATCCCACGTCTATTCAGTCGGCCTCCGTCGATTACCACGCCGAGGTCGGGCGGCCGCTCAGCGGGCTCCGGGTTGGGGTACCGGTGAGTTACTTCTTTGAGAATGCCGAGCCGGAGATCCAGGCGCTCGTGCACGAGGGGGTCCGTCAGCTCGCATCGATCGGCGGGGAGGTCCACGAGATTCACATCCCCTGGGTGGAGAAGATCGGCCTGGTGAGCGCAGCCCAGGGCAACGAAAGCAATGCGTTCCTCCTTCAGTACGCCCGATTGGGTCCGCAGGCCTTCGCGGACCGCACGATCTGGGAGCGCGTGATCGCGGGACAGTTCGTGCGGCGGGCAGACGCGGCGCAGGCGGGCAGGCTCCGTAGCCTGATCCGTCGGGAGTTCGCCAACGTGCTCCAGGAGGTGGATGTCATCGTGACCCCGACGAACCCGACGCCGGCGTTCTTGATCGACGTGACGGGCGATCTTCCTGGCGGCAAGCCGGGCGGGAATCTCGCGATCACTAATGCGCTCACGTCGCCGTTCAACTTCACCGGCATGCCCGCCGTTTCGGTTCCGTGCGGGTTTACCGCTGATGGTCTCCCCGTTGGGATGACGATTTCGGGTCGCCACTGGGAAGACGCGCTCGTCCTGCGCGCGGCGCACCAGTACCAGGTGGCGACCGGTGGCTACCGGTCGCCGCCCATCACTTGACCGTCACAATCGTGGGTCAGGCCCAACTCGGGCGGGCGTCTTATCCCGAAGGATCGGCGCGCCCGTAGAGGCGATGTCCGCGCCCACGCCTTCGAAGAGGCCGCGGCGCTGGAGGAAGTCCAGAAAGATCGCGTCCCATTCCCACGGCTGCTCCATGTTGCAGGAATGGCCAGCGCCGCCGATGGTGACGACTTCGCAGTCGGGCACGTTGCGCTGCAGCTCCCACGTAGAGTCGTGTGAGTTGTCCTCGCTCCCCGTGATGACGAGCATCGGCGCCTTGATGCCGGAATGGAGCCACTCGGGGTCCGGCTCGCCGAGCGCGCGGAACATCTCCACGATGGTGTTCGCATCCGCCCAGCGGTTGCGCTCGACGAAGATGCGCGCGAAGTAGCTGGCGAGCGGAGTGGCGCGAAACGGGGCGCTGTAGTCCTGGAAGGTGTGATCGAAGCGGAACGCGACGCCCCGAGCGCCGTACTCGCGGCGACGCTTGACCGTGAACTCCTTGTTTCCGCCAAACCCGGTCCCCGAAACGACCACGGCCAGGGTCTGCTCCGGCCGCATGTTGGCCATGTGCTGGACGACGCTCGACCCGACGGATTCGCCGACGATAATCGCTCGATCGCTGGTGACCTCCTCGATCGCTTCCCAGCATGCCTGCGCGATGTCTCGCATCGTCAAGCCCGGGGAGGCCTTGGGAGACTTGCCGTAGCCCGGCAGATCGATGCCGATGCAGCGGAACCAGGTGGAGAGGTGCGCCATCTGGTAGATCCAGCAGGTGTGATCCATCGGGTTGGGGTGCACGAAGGCGACCGGCAGTCCACTCTTGCCCAGCTGCTCCCAGTACAGGGGTCCGTTGATGTGCTCAGCCATTTCTTCCCTCCTTGCGGCGTCCCCTCCCCTTGAAGGAGGGTCGCAGTGAAGCCTCGGCAGCTCGAGAGCTGCCGACAAACCAGGCGATCAGCGTGTTCCACTTATACGCTTCGCGGTGGTTCTTGACCACAGTCCCCGCCAACTCGGGAAAGATTCGAGCGGTATACGCCGAGGAGGTCCGAGGGCGCGCCGCCGATCTCGGGATGCCCCGGCGCCGGAATGGCCGCGTCACGATTGGGTATCTCCCCTTGGTGGACCTGGCAAGCCAGAAATCTCGCTGAGGTCGCCGAGCAAATGCACGGTAACGCCCTGAATCGCGACGCCGTCGCCGGGAGCTGATCACCCGTGAAGAGGAGCGCGCGACCAAGCGGGCTTTGGATCTACTCGTGGGCGAGAAGGGTGTCTTCTCATTTCGGAGTCCGGACGATCAACTGTAGCCAGGGCTTTCGGTCTATGACACAGGCCCAATCGAGAATTCGAAGGGGCTACGGAGTGGTGTCGTCGCTCCGGACGACGAGGACCGAGCATGGTGCGATGTCGACGACCCGGTCGCTGGTGCTACCGAGCAAGCGCTTCATCACCCCCCGGTGGCCGTGCTGGCCGACGATGATGAGGTCGGCACGAATCTGGCTGGCGAAGTCCACAATTGCCTGTGCCGCGTGACCATGCACGGTCTCGGTCTGCAGCGCGACCGCATGTGACTCTGCCTCCCGTTGCGCCTCCGCCTGGAGTCGCTCAAAGTACGCTGCCACTGCGGACCCTTCAGCCTGCACCTTGTTGGCAGCGGAGGCGTAGTGCGGGAGTGGCTCCTCGACCGACAAGGCCCAGAGGTCGGCACCGTCCTCTTTCGCCACCTGGATGCCGTGGCGTAGGGCGCACCACCCACTGGGTGAGCCGTCGAATCCCACGAGAACTCGGTGAAACACGCCCCACCTCCGCGTGAAGGTTCATCCCGACGTTATGCGCAGTCGAAAGAAGTCCCGTGCGACTCTCGCGACGAAGTCACTGTCGGCTACTCACGAAGCTTTCGACTCGGAGGAACCGTGCGTCCCCAAAGCTACGAGCCTCTGGCGGTGGTGACTTCCGCCGGCAGTCGCTCGACCAGGACGCAGCAAGGGGCGTGGTCGACGAGCCGGTCGGCGGTGCTGCCGATCAAATGGTGCCAGGGATTGGCATGCCCGCGGTGCCCCACGACGATCAAGTCGACGGCGGCATCGCGGGCGAACTCGATAAGCCGGTCGGCGGCATGGCCGGTCACTGTTCGCGTCCGCAAGGCAACTCCTTGCTGCGCGGCTGCCTCGCGGGCAGTCTGCTGGACCTCGCGGAAGTAGCTGTTCTCCCGTTCCTCCTCCTCCTGGACCTCGTCGATGGTCCCCGGAAAATGGGGAAGGTGGTCCTCAACGGACAGCACCCACAGCTCGGCGCCATGTGCCTGGGCGATGTCGAGCGCTCGATGGAAGGCTGCCCAGGATGTGTCTGATCCATCGAGTCCGACCAATATCTTTCGGAACACTGCCACCTCCTTTGGTGGCCACGCGTCGGGCCTACCGGGCCACGAGCACTCCGCAGGGAGCGAGGCCGACCACCTTGTCTGCGGTCCGGCCGACTGGTCCCGGGCGCTGGTTCCCGGCACCGACGACCAACAGGTCACAGTCGTTCGTCTCACAGTACTGGACGATCGCTTCCGCCGGATAGCCGCTCAGCACCTGCCCTTGCACCTCCACGCCCGAGCGGCGCGCGGTACCGACCGCGGCCTCCACGGCCGCGTGGAGCTGCCCGTTCCGCCTGCCGCCCTCACCGCCAGGCGCGAAGGGGGGTAATGGCTCGTCAACGCCGAGCACGGTCAGCTCGGCATGTTCGGCGCGGGCGATGCCGATGGCCCGATGCAGAGCGACGTCGCTTGCCGGTGTGCCATGAACTGCGACCACGATGTTTCGGTATGCCACCGATTCGTCCTCACTCGCGTTGTTGCTGGTTATTCCTCAGCGTTATCCAGCAGAAACCCGCGGCGCTTCGAACGACCGCGCTACGCTCAGCCGGACTCGTTCCTCCCAGGCAGTAACTGAGCATGAAAAAAGGCCCCTGCCCAGGTACCAGGCAGAAGCCATCAGACGCGGCGCGCCAGTTCGCTCCCAGATGGGAGCCCGCGGACTTCATCGCGGCAACGACATCATAGCAGCGAGCGAGTCGAATGATCAACGAACTGCGCGATTACGTCCCCGGGGCACGCCGGGGCGTAGAACCGCGCGGCGGCACTGCCGCTCAGACGAGGTTCGGATTGGCAACGCGGATCTCCTTTGAGATGATCCGCCCCTCGGTATCCACCTGGTACACATATACCTCGCCGGTGCCGATGTCGAGACCCGGGATTGCTTCATCGGCGATGCTCTCGAGGTGCTTGATCAGCGTCGTACTCGTACTTGTTGCGACTTCCACGTGGGATCTCTATGATGACCTCAATACCTTCCACCGCTTCCGGGCCGTCTAGGACGTGCCATCCCCCACTTCTCCACCCTGGCGCGCGACGGCGATAAAGAGCGGGATCGCCGCCAGTTCTGCCACGACTGAGAAGGTGACGAGTCCCATGAGCGACACGTTATAGAGGAGGCCCAGCACGACACTTCCGAGAAACCAGAAGACCCCGTAGCCCGAGGTAAAGAGGCCGTACGCGGAGGCGCGGCGCTGACGCGGCGCCATGTGGGCCACAGCCGCGGGCACGATCGATTCGTGGACACCCATGCCCAGGCCCCAGAGCGCGATCCCGAGAAGACCCAGACAGATGCCGCCGAAGAACACGAGGGGCGCGAAAAGGGCCGAGACCAACGTCAGCGGAATCAATACCCAGATCCCGAATTTGTCGAACAGCTTTCCAAAAATGATGGAGCCCGTTCCACTAATCCCCATCGCCAGGGCGTAAAAGGCCGGTAGCCAACTGTCGGAGATGTCGCTTGTCCGTTCGAGGTGGTAGGCCATGAAGGGGAAGTCCGCGAATCCCACCGCGACGAGCACCGCCCCCGCGAGGTAGACCCAAAACACCCGGGGGAGCCCCTGCGCGTTAACCTCGAGAGGCGAGCTGTCCATCTCCTCCGGGCGCGGATAGGAGAGCCGGGCTCCAACGAGGAGGCTCAGCATCACGACGGCCGAGATGCCAAGCGACGCGAAGGCAACCCGGTACTCGCCACGTGCCGCTAGGACGAGCGCGACGGCCAGGGGGCCGAAGAGGGCGCCAAACTGATCGAGGGCCTCGTGGACGCCGAAGGCCCACCCATAGCCGATCTCCTTCCCTGCGTGGGAGAGCATGACGTCGCGTGGAGGATTCCGTATGGCCTTTCCGACGCGCTCCTGGATGACGAGCAGGGCCGCAATCTGCCAATTGGGGGCCAGGGCGAGCAGGGGCACCGCCGCCATCTGGATCACGTAGCCGAAAATCGTGATGGGCCAGAACTGGCCGGTGCGATCCGCCGCCCTCCCCGAGAACAGGCGAATCCCATACCCGAGGAGCTCGCCGAAGCCGGTAATGATTGCAATGGCAGTGGCGCCGGCCCCCAGTAGGCCAAGATAGGGCCCAATGATGCCGCGGGACCCCTCGTACGTGAAGTCAGCAAAGAAGCTCATGATGCCAACGAGCACGATGAACTTGATCGCTCGTCGCCTCACCGTGCTGTACCCGGTGTAGTTTTCAGTGACGGCCTGATCAGTGGAGATCTCCACGCCCTGCCTCCTTCGCCTACTTAGCTTGACTCCCTCGAATCACCTAGCCTCCCTATTTCGGTTTCTGTTTGCTCCGCGCGGCTAAATCGGACCCGCGCAGGAACGCCGCCGCGTGTAGGATGCGCCGTTTGCGTAGGTGAGCCCGCACCGCCGCCTCCGCTGTTGATTCCCCAGGCTCGACGCGTCCCTTTGGCATGACCCAGGCACCCGAGGCGGTGCGTAACAGCAGGACTCGATCGGCGTGGTAGACAACGCCTCCGGCGGAAACCTCTGTCGTTCGCGTCCCCTGGTTCGGCGCGGTGTTCCCTGCCACGAGTGCCAGCCTCCAACTCCGTAGTCCGAGGGCACAAAAAAGCTTCTACTGCCCAATGACGCCTGGCAGTAGAAGCTATCAGCCCCATAGTAGCGGCACTTCGGCCCGCGGCCGAGCGAGCTTCATCGCTCATGTCATTATAGGCACATGGGCTGCACCGCGATCGGATCGGCCCTTACGCGATACGGAGCGTCGCTCCGACGACGAAGACGATCACGCCGCCGCCCATGAGCATCGCGGCCCAGCGCACGGGACTCACATATGGCTCCGTAAGATCGAGCTCACGCTCCGCGTGGATAGCTCGGGACGGCGCCGCGCGGGTGCGATGATGAGGAGTCGGCGCTGAACGCCGCAATGGAGCGCCGCATTGAGGCGGGGGATGTCATAATCATCCCCTACGAAGGTCCGAAGGGCGGACCGGGAATGCGTGAGATGCGAGCGGTGACCGCCACGCTCTCTGCACCCACGACCCAGACTTCGCGCCACACCGAGGCACAGCAAAGGCGTTGCCATGTTAGAGATCGACATTCCGGGATGGAAATGTCTGCATCTCGAGCACCTCGTGCTCGACGTTAACGGTACCGTTGCTCTGGATGGATCGCTCTTACCCGGGGTTATTGATCGCATCGGGCTCATCCGTGGCCTCCTCGAACCACACCTCCTTTCAGGAGATACCTACGGTCAGCTCGAAGTAGTGGCCGCTCAGCTCCAAGCGAACGCCGTCCGCATTTCTGCCGATGGTTCAGCCCCCGAGCGGAAGGCGGCATTCATTCGAGGTCTTGGCACGAAGAGCGTCGTGGCGGTGGGGAATGGAGCCAATGACGCTGCAATGCTCCAAGAGGCCGCGCTCGGGATTGGCATTCTCGGCGGCGAAGGGCTCGCGGTTGGAGCGCTGCAAGTTGCGGATATCGTAGTCCCGTCAATTCTGGATGGACTCGATTTGCTCGCCAATCCGCTCCGACTCGTGGCAAGCCTCCGACGGTGAAGATCTGGCAGATGAACCGCACGTCACGTGTGCTTGACTGGGTCTATCCGTTCCCAAGACGGTAGCTCAGGCCCGTTTGCCGCTGTGATGACGGGCTGAACGGGCGCGGGCCTGGCTAAGCGAAGCGCGTGCGCTAATTCCAGGCATTGACGCTCCAGGGTCCGAAGCCGTTCCCGTTCTCGGTCAGCTCCCGCGTCCATAGCAGCCAGTCTGCCTCGCGCCATTTCCACCGCCCCGCGAATGGCGGTGATAATGCGCTCCCAATTCTGATCGAGATCGAGAGCGAAGCTGCGGAAGCTGTCCTCTACGTTTTGAACCACGGCCCAGCGGAGATTCTCGACATTGCGGGAGACGAGCCGCGTCGCCTCATCCACCAATCGATGCTTCAGGCGCCTCATGCGACGATCCATCGGAAGCAGTCTCTCCAAGAGGCTTGGCGAGATCGGAATGGGATTGAAGAGTGAGCTCCAGTCGTGGGTCGTCCAGTAGGGCCGATGCCGGATCTCCAGGGGGTTGTGCGCTGGCACGCCTCCATAGGGGATTTCGAACAGCTCTGCGGCCGTCTGTTGGACTGAGCATATCAGCTCGTCGGCACGCTCTTGATGACCGGTGAGGACCGCTTGGAGGCGCTGGTCGATGGTCGCGGTCTCTTGTGTGAAGAGCTCCTCGAAGAGCTGCGGGATTGCTTCGGCGGTGCGAGCTCTCCCGATCCTGGCCAGCTCGGCGGGATTGCCCGCCGGCGTCGCTGCTCCCTCGACGACCCCGGCCAGCGAATCGCAAATCCGTTTGTTCAGCAGTGTCGCTTCCTCATTGATGAAAGCGATGACCCGGCGGCGGTCACCGTCGAGCAGGTCCTGCAACGTGAGCCGTTGCTGCTCAGCTTCCTTCACCTTGGCCTCGAACGTCGCGAGGCGCTGCTCGAGCTCGGCCAGCGATAGATCGAGCGTACGCCCTTGCAGGCGGACTCGAAAGAGCGCGTCGATAACGAGGGCCTCAGCCTTCGACGAGACCGCCGCACGCACCGTGCGCTCCTTGTCCTCGGCGAGAAAGTCGAGGAGGTGCTGCTCCACGACGGCCATCCCGCTATCCGCCCAGAGTGCGACATTCCCGCTGACTCGCGCCTCGAGCCCCTGCCGCGCGGAGACGACCCAAATGGCGAGTTGCTCCCCGAAGACTCCTTTGGTAGCCAGGGTGCTGCGGAGAAACTCGACGACCTCCTCACGATCCGCCTCATCGAGACAGTCAGCTTTGTTCAAGACGTAGAACGCGCGAGCCACGTGTCGCTGGACCGCTTGGAAAAAGTCGACCTCGACTTCCGTGACCGGCGGATCGGCGGAGACGACGAACAGAGCGGCATCACACTGTGGGAGGAGATCAAATGTCGTCTGGGTATTGTGCTGAAATGTCGAGCCGATCCCCGGAGTGTCGATGAACACCACCCCACGCTGGAGCAGATGGCTCGGATGCTCCACCTCCACCCGGTCAACCTGGCGTTCGTTGTGGGGGTTAGCCCGCTCAGAGATGAACTCGACCAGCGTGGCGGCCAGCTCCGCGGGATCATCGCTGGCGAACTCTTGGTGGCGCCCATCCTGGAAGATCACCCGCACGAGCCGTTGGGGTCCCCCCGAGAGCCAGGTCGGGATGGACGTCACCGGTGTGACGCCGAAGGGAAGAAGGGGCTCCCCCAGCAGGGCGTTGAGCAGCGTGCTCTTGCCCCGCTTGAACTGGCCGAGAACGGCCACGTGGAGCCGAACCTCCACCAACTGCTCGTGGAGTCGCTCCAGCCGGCCGCGCTCGGCGGCAGTGTCCGCGCCGATCTCCGCGAAGAGATCCGCGGCATCCGCGACGGTCGAAAGCAGTTCGTCCATCATGGTCCGAAGGTCCAGGGCACCAGGCTGCCGCTCAATGGTCAGGACCCTGCACCTGCTACGACTGCGCAGTGGCGGGTGAGGCCATCCCGAGTGACCGCTGCGCCGCTTGGCGCACGCGCATCGAAGGATCGTTGTCCGCGGCCCACCTGAGCGCCTGATATGCTCCTGGCCCACCGATGGCAGCAAGCGCTTCAATCGCCCGGAGCCGAACAGTCAGAAAGCTTGGGCGCTCCAAGAGATGCTCGAGCGCGGGTATCGCTTCAATGCGCCCGATCTGGCCGAGTGCCGTCGCCGCCGACTCGAGCAGTCCAAGCTCATTCCTCTCGGTGACGACATGACAAAGCGGCCCGACCGCTCGCTCGGCGTGAAGCTCACCCAGGATCGCAGCGGCGCGTGCAGGGGTGTCGGGTTCCGGATGGTCAAGGGCGCGAATGAGCTTCGTGACGTAGTCGATCTCCGGCACCGTTGCGACGTCGGCCCCACACCGCCAGCAGGTTTTGGCGCCTGGGAGCTGCTCAGCCCAGCACTCTGTGCAGTAGACGGTCGTCATTGACCCCTCCTACGTCCCTCGGTCCCACTACGGCTCCGGGCAACAAAAAAGCCTCCACTGACCATTTGG
>Ga0070741_10018625_pt1 | contig 11212 bp, 13 predicted proteins | sample Coa_R1_4_FD_66440 | JGI IMG/M metagenome (GOLD analysis project Ga0070741, IMG submission 66440) | Surface soil microbial communities from Centralia Pennsylvania, which are recovering from an underground coalmine fire - Coalmine... | ecosystem: Environmental > Terrestrial > Soil > Unclassified ...
TCGCGCTCCGGCCCTTCCCCTTCGCGCCACCGGCCGCCACCTTACGCCCCTCCCCCCCACCCGTCAACCACGTAGCGCCCTGTTCTCACGGGCGCGCGAGAGCGGCGCGCCCCGGGGGACGCGCCGCTCTCGGACCCGATCAGGTCAGACCGCTAACAGGGCGGGTAGTAGCAGTACGTGGTGCTCGTGTGGCCCATGGTCGTGGGCGGGCTCGTGTCCGGCGGGCTGGTTGTGGGCGGGTGCGTCGCCGGGGGGCTGGTCGGCGCGGTGGTGGCGTTGGTGACCGGCCGGGCGGTCGTGGCCGTGGCCCGGGCCGTGGTAGCGGTGCCGGCGGCCGCAGGCGCGGCGGTGGTCGTCGTGGCCGCGGCCGTCGGCGACACGACGAACCACAGGCCTCCGATCCCCTGGCCGTTGGTGTCGCCCGCCTTGCTGTCGCCGCTGTAGCGGTAGAGCGGAGCGCCGTTGAACGTGACCTGGGTACCTCCGTCGGGCCTGGTGACGGTGGCGACCGTGCCGCCGCCGGCCGGAGCTTGCGGCGCGGCGCCGGTCACGACGAACGGCGGCCACGTCGACGCGCACGTCCCCGTGCAGGCGATGGTGCCGTTGACGTCCTTGGTGAAGTGGTAGAGCGTCCGGCCCTCGCCGTCGACGAGGATCGGCCCGAGCTTGGCGTCGGTGGCGGTCGAGAGCGACGCGTCGGCGGTGGTGGTCGTGGTCGTCGCCGCCGACTTCGCCGTGGATGCCTTCTTCGAGCTCGACCCGCACGCGGTCAGCACCACCGCGACGACCAGCATCACGGGCCACATCAGCGACGGACGTCGCACGCGCACCCTCCTCGGTTCCGGGTTCCATTCCGGGCCGTGACCGGCCCACTGGTACTACTGGCGAAGGGCCCGGATGGATTGCATCGGCCTCCGGGTCGTTGTGCCAAGGTGGGGCGTGGCCGAGGAACCGCGAGCAGTCGTCGAGCGGCTGAACGAGACGCTGAACGCCCACGACATCGAAGCCGGGCGCACCCTCTACACCGACGACGCGTACCTGGTGCCTGCAACCGGCCGGCAGATGGACCTCGACGGGTTGTGCCGCATGCTCGAAATGAGCCTGGCCGCGTTCCCCGACCTCGAGATGCGCGTCAACCGATGGGTGGTCGACGGTGACGTCGTCGTCACCGAGGAGGTGATGGTCGGCACCCACAAGGGTCCGTTCGCCGGCCTCGCCCCCACCGGCGTGCTCGTGCAACTACCGATGACGCACATCACCCGCGTCACCAACGGCCGCATCGTGGAGCGCATCGCCTACCACGACACCGCCGGCATCCTCCGCCAGCTGACCCAGCCCTAAGGAGTTCTGCCCAGGAAGGCGAGCAGCTTGGCTTGATCGTCGGCGTCGGGCGGCGGGTCGACGGCCGGGCCGAATGCCTGCGGGGCGCGCATCGCATCGCCAAACGCTTCGGCGGCCGCCTGCACGCGCGTCACGTCCTCGGGGTCGATGCTCTCGTCCTGACCAGTGGCGCGCGACAGATCCCAGTTGTGCACGACGAGATCGACGTTGAGGAAGCGATCGACGCCGGCCTCCAACGTCGACTTCCCCCAACGACCCTCGAACTCGGCCGTCGCTACTGCGGGGTCGGCGAGCGCCGCCTTCATCACGTCCGACGCCGCCGTCCACGCGGCCAGCGGGTCGTCGTCAACGGACGGGATGTCGCCCAGCTCGCGCCCGACGAAGCCCAGGAACATGCCTTGCGTGCCCACGACGTGCCGCACCACGTCGCGCGCCGTCCACTCCGCGCACGGCGACTGGTTCGACCAGCTGTCGGCCGGCACGCCGGCGATCTTCCCGGCGAACGCATCGGCCAACCGGGAGTAGCGGTCCGAGGTCTCGGTCATGTCCTCTTCCTACCGCAGCTCGCCCAGGAGCGCGTCTTGGAGCGTTGTGGCGTCGACGTCGGTCACGGGGGCGACGACGTCGGCGAGGTCGTCGAGGGCTGCGGGCGGGAGGCCGAGAGCGTCGACGAGACGCGCCGGGCGCCACACGAACGGCACTGCGCACTGGAACAGCGCGCCGGCGCGCGTGCGGCGCTGCGAGAGGCCGACCACCTTGCGCTCGCCGATCGTGACCTCGCCGGTGCCGAGCCCGGCGAAGCACACGACGCGCGACCACTGCGTGGTGCACAGACCGCCGTGGTGAACTGCCGCGCCGCCGACACCGACGCGCGCCAGCGCATCGACCCAGACCTCGCCCAGCCAGAGGAAGGCGCGCGCCACGTCGTCGTCCCAGTGCGGGTCGCCGCGGGGGATGAAGACATCGGCCCACACCTGGGCGCCGGGCGCGAGCAGGACCGCTCCCCCACCCGACTGGCGCCGTACGACGTCGAGCCCGACGGGTGCCTCGGCCGGCGCCGGCTGCGTGCTCCCCAACACGACGGCGGGCCCGTCGACCGTCAACAGCCGAACGAGTCGCGCCGGCGGCATCGGCGCCGGCAGGCCGAACAGGTCGCTGGCCGCGCCGGTGACGCGCTCGACCGACCAGTCGGCTCCGTCGTCTGGCCGTCTCCGACCGCCCATCAGTGTCAGGCCGACAGCGACGAGTCGACGCCCAGATACGGCTCCCAGTCGGGCCGGGAGCCGCCGGTGGCGACGAGGATCCATCCCCGCTCGCGGGGCGCCACCGGCTTGCGCCGCAGCGTCAGCCCCGAGTCGTGGAGGAGGCGGTCCTCCTTGCGGGTGTTGCACCGCCGGCACGCCGCCACCACGTTGTCCCACGAGTGCGGGCCGCCCTTGCTGCGCGGCACGACGTGGTCGATGTTCTCGGCTGCCGCGCCGCAGTACTGGCACCGGTGACCGTCACGGGCGAACACGGCGCGCCGGTTGAGCGCCACCCGGGCCTGGTACGGGACCTTCACGTAGTGCGACAGCCGCACGACCGACGGCTCCGCGAACGCGACCCGCTCGGAGTGGAACACCCGGTCGGTGGCGTGGACCAACTCGGCCTTGCAGTCGAGCACGAGGACCAGTGCCCGGCGGGTGGACACGACGCAGAGCGGCTCGAACGTGGCGTTGAGTACGAGCGCTCGCGACATGAGGGGCTTACTCCGCCTCGCCCCGTGGTGCTGGTGGCACCCGCATGAAGCCAGACGTTACCGCAGCACGCCCCGGTAGCCCCTGCACCATTTCAGGTAGGTGAGGAGATCGGCCGGCACGGGCGGCCGGTCGGGGTCGCCGTACATGGTCTGCATACGGAAACGGAGGTAGTCGCGATCGGGCAGAGGGAGGAACGGCGACCGCCGCCACCATCCTCGCGGCGCCAGCGCGAACAGCTGAAGCACCGCCGTGGGCCAGAGCCACGGACGGGTCAGGACGGCCGGGGCCGCCCGCAACAGTCCCGTCCGCGGGGTCGGCTGGGTCAGCGGGCCTTGCCCTGCTCGTTCCAGGCGCCGGCGTCGGCGCGCGGCTCCTTGGGGAGCCCCAGCACCATCTCGCCGATGATGTTGCGCTGGATCTGCGACGTGCCCGCGTAGATGGTGCCGGCGCGGGCGTTGAGGAACGTGATGGCCCACGACGCCGAGCTGTTCGGCGCACCCGGGTCGTCGGTCTGGAACGCGTTGGACGGCGGCCGGCCGCTCGGCACCAGGCCGTCGAGACCGAGGATGTCCATCGCCAGCTCGGTCGACTTCTGCTGGTACTCGCTCCAGAAGATCTTGCCCAATGACCCCTCGGGGCCGGGCGCCTGACCCTTGAGGAACGACGTGAGGGCGCGCATGCCGAGGTACCGCATGATCTCGACCTTCGAGTAGCACCACGCCAGCCGCTGCCGGATGCGCGGGTCGCCCGTGACGCCGCGCTCCTTGGCCAGCGCGAGCAGCCGGTCGATCTCGGTGCGGTACATGATCGGGTTGGTGGCCGCCGCTTCGCCTCGCTCGTAGCCGAGCAGCGTCATCGCCACGGCCCAGCCGTTGTTCACGCCACCGATGACGTTGTCGACATTGGTGCGGGCGTCGGTGAAGAACACCTCGTTGAACTCGCTGGCGCCCGAGATCATCTTGATGGGTCGCACCTCGATGCCGGGCTGGTCCATCGGCACCAGCAGGAACGTGATGCCGCGGTGCTTGGCGACCGTGGGGTCGGTACGGGTGAGGACGAAGATCCAGTTGGCGAGATGGCCGGCCGATGTCCAGATCTTCTGACCGTTGATCACCCACTCGTCGCCGTCGAGCTCGGCCTTGCAGCCGAGGTTGCCGAGGTCGGACCCGGCGTTGGGCTCGGAGTAGCCCTGGCACCACAGGTCCTCGCCCGAGAGGATGCGCGGGAGGTAGTGCTTCTTCTGCTCCTCCGTGCCCCACTCGATGATCGTGTTGCCGACCATCTGGATGCCGAACACGTCGTTGGACCCGCCGCGCGGCACACCGGCCCGGGTGAACTCCTCGGCCAGCACGACCGTCTCGAGGGGCGTGAGCCCAGCCCCGCCGTACTCCTTGGGCCAGTTGACGCCGAGGTAGCCGTGCTCGTGCAACGTCTTGCGCCACTCGATCGTGAACTGCTCGGCCGCTTCGGGTTCCAGGGCCCCGATGCCTTTCCAGTCGGCCGGCAGGTGCTCGGCGAGGAACGCCTGCACCTTCTCCCGGTACGCCTCGGCCTCGGGGGGATAACGCACGTCCATGGTCGAAGGCTACTGCTCCCCCCTGAACCCGACGGCGGCTGCCCCCACCAACGGCGCGTCGGGGCCGAGCGCCGACGGCACGATGCGGGCGCCGCGGGAGAAGTCGAGGCGCGCCGAACGGTCGAGCTCGGCCTGGGCGGCAGCGAAGAACGGCGCGCCGAACCCCAATGCCACCGAGCCGGCGACGACGGCCAGACGGAGGTCGAGCAGGTTGGCCACGGACGCCACGGCGCGACCCACCAGCCGTCCCGTGCGCTCGACCGTGCCCGGGTCCGCATCCGCCGCCGGCCGTCCCGTGATGGCGGCGATGGCAGTGCCGGATGCCTCCGCCTCGAGACAGCCGCGCGCGCCGCACACGCACGTGCGGCCATCGGGCTCGACGATCACGTGGCCGATGTGACCGGCGTTGCCGTCGCTGCCGTCGAGCAAGCGGCCGTCGAGCACGATGCCCCCTCCCACACCGGTCGACACGACCATGGCGATGAAGTCGCGTTCGCCCGCGGCGGCGCCGATCCATCCTTCGCCGAGGGCCAACGCCTTGGCGTCGTTGTCGACGAACACCGGCAAGCCGGTGATCTCGCGCAGGCGATCGCGCAGCGGGAAGTCGCGCCAGCCCGGGATGTTGAGCGGGCTCACCCGCGCGCCGCCGCCGGTCATCGGGCCCCCGCACCCGACGCCACAGACGACGATGTTCGCCTCGGTGGTACGCACCTCGGCGAGCAGGTCGCGTACCGCCGCGAACAGCGCGTCGGCGTCGCCATTCGGCGGAGTCGGGCATACCGCCCGAGCGAGGACGAGGCCGTCCGAACTCACCACACCGGCGGCCAGTTTCGTGCCGCCGACGTCGATCGCGAGGGCTGGATTCACGACCCCGACGCTATGCTGGAGGGTTCGTTAGGGGGCGCGTTTGCGGTCTGCAGAACGAGCGGTGCTGGCGGCTGCGGCCGCCCTGGCATTCCTCGCCACGGTGATGCTGGCCGTCCGAACAGGCGACTCCGCGCCCATTCCCCGAGCCGAGGTGGTGGGCGCGCGAGCGACGCGCGACACGCCCACGTCGGCGCTCAAAGGCGACGCGGACGCGGGCAGGTCGTCCAAGGCGCAGCCCCCGGTCGTGGTCGTCACCACCAGCACGACGCTCACTCTCGAGACGCTTCCCGCCGCGCCGCTGCCGACGATCGCGTCGGCGCCGACGACCGCGCTCTCCACGCCGTCGAGCTCGACGAGTACGACGGTCGCCCGCGCCACCACGACGACGACCTCACCGCCCCGCGATGTCACCGAGGAGTCCGACAACACCGCCGAGTACAAGTGGACGAAGGACGGGTCGGGCGGGTCGAGCACCACGCCCGACACGCAGCCGCCGAGCGACCCGCTGACGTTCCTGGTGTCCGGACGGTGGGACCACGACAACGTGGCCAACCTCGATGCCACACTCAAGAACAACACCGACAAGCCGATTGCTTTCCCCGGCCCCAACGGCTTCGTGCTGCGTTTCCTGATCGACCACGACGGTCAGCCGTGGCGCACGGTCGAGGTGCGGCGCGACGACATCCAGACCTTGCCGCCTCACAGCCGGATCGACGTCTTGGGTCAGGTGTTCATGGACCAGGGCGGCTACGGCACCTACGACGTCGGCGGCGAGATCAACGTGAGGTACTCGTAGCCACCTCCGAGGGTCAGTACCCCCTCCTTCACCGGTAGCCTGTCCCAGTGGTCAGACAGCGAGCGGTGGCGCGGGGCACGGCGACCTTCGGACGAGCGTTCGAGAGCGTCGCCCAGAACATCGAGACCGTCATCCAGGGCAACCCCGAGTCGATCCGGCTGGTGCTGGTGTGCCTCATCGCCGAGGGTCACCTCCTCATCGAGGACGTCCCCGGGGTGGGCAAGACCACGTTGGCCAAGGCGCTCGCCCTGAGCCTGAACTGTGAGTGGCACCGCATCCAGTTCACGCCCGACCTGCTGCCCTCCGACGTCACCGGCGTCACCGTCTACAACCGCAACAAGAGCACGTTCGAGTTCCGGCCCGGCGGCGTGTTCGCCAACGTGGTGCTCGGCGACGAGATCAACCGGGCGTCGCCCAAGACCCAGTCGGCACTGCTCGAAGCCATGGAGGAGCAGCAGGTCACCGTCGACGCCACGACGTACCGGCTCCCCAGCCCGTTCATGGTCATCGCCACCCAGAACCCGATCGAGCACGAGGGCACGTACCCGCTGCCCGACAGCCAGCTCGACCGGTTCCTCATGCGCATCGCCATGGGCTACCCCGATCGCGACGCCGAGATCGCCATGCTCGACACCCACGGTGGCCTGAACCCCATCGACGACCTCGGCTCCGTCGCCAGCGCCGCCGACATCCAGCGCATGATCGACATCGCGCGCGAGGTGCACCTGGCGCCAAGTCTGAAGGGCTACATCGTCGATCTGGCCGAGGCGACGCGGGAGCACTCCAGCCTGGCGCTCGGCATGTCGCCTCGCGCGTCGCTGGCGATGCAACGCGTCGCCCGCGCCCGCGCCGCGTCACTCGGACGCGACTACGTCGTGCCCGACGACCTCAAGGAGCTCGCCAAGCCGGTACTCGAGCACCGCCTGACCCTCACGCCCGAGGCCTCCCTGGCCGGCTCCGACGCCGGCGAGGTCCTCGACGAGATCCTGGCGCGCGTCCCGGTCCCCACCGGCCGGGGGTAACGGGGTGCTGACCCGCCGGGGCTGGTTCTTCGTCGCCGGCTTCGGCGCCCTGGCGGTGGCCGGTCGGCTGTTCGCCATCAAGGAGCTGTTCCTCCTCGCCGCCGCGTCCGGCGGTGTGGTGGTGGCCTCGCTGGCGTACGTGCGCCTCACCCGCTTCGAGCTGCAGGCAACGCGCGAGCTGCACCCGGCGCGCGTGCAAGCGGGCGGGTCGAGCCGGGTCGAGCTCGCGGTGCGCAACGTGTCGTTTCGCACCTCGCCCCTGATCACGGCGCGCGACCCCTTCGACAAGGGGCGGCGGTGGGCCCGTTTCCTGCTGTCGCCGCTCGCGCCCGGCGAGACGGCGCACGCCGCCTACCGGTTGCCCACCGACGAGCGCGGCGTGTTCGACCTCGGGCCGCTGCAGTTGATCTTCGGCGACCCCCTCGGTGTCGCCGCCCGTTCCGTCGTCGCTGCCGACGCGACCAAGCTCACGGTGTACCCGCGCGTCGACACCATCATCCCGATGCCGCGCACGTTGGGGTACGACCCGCAGGCGGGCGCCGACCAGCCCAACGCCCTCGGTCGCACCGGCGAGGACTTCTACGCCCTGCGCCCCTACGAGCTGGGCGACGACCTGCGTCGGGTGCACTGGAAGTCGAGCGCCAAGGTCGACGACCTGATGATCCGCCAGGACGAGATGCCGTGGGAGGGGCGCACCACCGTCGTCCTCGACCTGCGCCGGGGCGTGCACACGCCGGCGTCGCTCGAGCTGGCCGTGTCGGCCGCCGCCAGCATCGTGAGCGCGGCGTGGCGGCGGAAAGGGCAGCTGCGCCTGATCACGACCGACCGGGTCGACTCCGGCTTCGGCAACGGCCACGCCCACACCGAGGCCATCCTCGAGCACCTGGCGTCCGCGCAGCTGGAGCGCAAGGGCGACCTCACGTCGGTGCTGGCCGAACTTCGCCGCCTGGGCAACGGCGGTTCGCTGGCCGTGGTCACGACCGCCGCCGCGTCCGACGCCGACCTCCAGGCCATCGCCCGCCTCGGGCGCCGCTTCGGCGGCGTGGCCCTGGCCCTGTTCGAGCGGTCGTCGTTCGACCCCGGCGCGACGGCGGTCGACGCGCGTCCGCGCCACGCTCCCGGGGTCACCTACCTGGTCCGGGTAACGGCGTCCGTGCCCTTCGCCGAGGCATGGGACAAGACGCTGGCGACCCGGCGCACCGGTGCGGGGATGCACGGGTGAGCTCCGATCGCAGCCTGCCCGCCACCCTGGCCCTCACCGCCCTCACGGCGATCGCGGCGCTGGGTCTGAGCCGCCTGTTCGCCACCGGCGCATTCCTCGGTCCTGTACTCGCGGCCGCAGTGGCCACCCACGCGCTGGCATGGACCGCCCGACGCCTGAACCTCCCGGCCGTCGTCGGGTACCTGCTCGCAGTCGTGGTCGTGGCGCTGGTCGTGGCGTGGTTGGTGCTCCCGGGCACGACCACCTACGGACTCCCGCTCATGGAGACGCTGCGGACGGCGGGGCGGGATCTCAGCCAGGCAGGGGCGGACTTCAAGAAGGTCGTGGCGCCGACACCGGTGACCGACGGCTTCGTGATCGCGTCCGTCATCGGTGTGGCGGCCGCGGCGGCGGTCGCCGACTGGGCCGCGTTCCGCATGCAGGCGACGTTCGAAGCCGTGATCCCCGCGTTCACGCTGTTCCTGTTCACCGCTGTGCTGGGGTCGCCCAAGCGCATGTCGCTGACGGTCGCCCTGTTCCTGGGGGCCGTGATCGTGTTCATCGTCGTGCACCAGGCCGAACGCGCCAGCGCCACCACCGCCTGGTTCGCAACCGGGTCCCGCAGTCGCGGGCTGGCCGTGGCGCGCGGCGGCACGCTGCTCGGTGTCATCGCGGTTGTCGCGGCCTTGGTCGTCGGCCCCCACATCCCCGGGGCCGGCCGCCCGCCGATCATCGCCTGGCGCAACACCGACCGGCCCGGGCCGGGCAACCGCTCGACCGTGAGCCCGCTGGTCGACATCCGGGGCCGCCTCGTCGACCGTTCTGTGGTCGAGGTCTTCACCGTCAAAAGCACCAGCCGCGCGTACTGGCGGCTCACTTCGCTCGACACCTTCGACGGCGACATCTGGTCGTCGAACGGCTCCTACCGCCCCGCCAAGGGGAGCCTGCCGTCGGGCGTGGCCAGCCAGGCGCCGGCCAACAGCGTCGTGCAGCAGTACAGCGTCGAGGCCCTCGACTCCATCTGGCTTCCCGCCGCGTACGAGCCGGATCACGTCGACGGCGTCAAGAACGTCAGCTACAACGCCGACTCTGGCAGCCTCATCAGCGACGCCGACACGTCGAACGGGCTGCAGTACAAGGTGCAGTCGGCGGTGCCCCACCTCTCCGCCGCGCAGCTCGAGAAGGCACCCGCCACGCTGCCCGCCGATCTGAAGACCCGCTACACGGCCCTGCCCGCCATACCCCAGCGCGTGCGGGCGGCGGCGCTGCAGGCGATCGGCACCGCCCGCACGCCCTACGCCATGGCGCTGAACATCGAGAAGTTCTTCCGCAAGGGCGACTTCGTCTACGACCTGAACGTCAGGGCGGGGCACAGCGAGAGTGCCATCGAGACGTTCCTGCGCACCAAGCGCGGCTACTGCGAGCAGTTCGCCGGCACGTACGCGGTGCTGGCGCGAGCGATGGGTCTCCCCACCCGCGTCGCCGTCGGCTTCACCCCCGGCGAGCTGGGACCTGACGGGCAGTACCACGTGCGCGGTCTCAACGCCCACGCCTGGCCCGAGGTGTACATCGACGGCTACGGCTGGGTGGCGTTCGAGCCCACCCCCGGCCGCGGCATCCCCGGCGCCGAGTCGTACACCGGTGTGCCCGAGGCACAGGCCAGTCCCACGAACCCGGCGACGGCCACGACCCTCGCCCCGCCCACGACGGCGCCGGGGACCGGTGGCAACAGCCCGCGGGTGACCGTGCCCGACCAGGGCGCCCAGGTGAAGACGAAGCGCGCGGCAAAGCACCACCGCGACACGCCGGTCGTCGTCTACGCCGGCCTCGCTGTCGTGGCCGCCGCCCTCCTCGGCTGGCTCGCCGGCGTGCCCCTGGTGAAACGGGCCCGCCGCAGCCGCCGCCACGCGGCCGCCCGGTCCCCGTCCGACCTGGTGATGGCGGCCTGGGCCGATGCCCTGTCGACCCTGGGCCAGGCCGGCGCGCCCCGGCGGCCGTGGGAGACCCCCCACGAGTACGCCCGCCGCATCGAGCAGCCCCCGCTCACGACGCTGGCGGACGACGTGACCGCCACCAGCTACAGCACCGTCGAGCTCGCGCCGGAGGTCGCCAGCCGCGCCGCCACTGCCGCCACCGAGATCGACGACCTCGTCCGGGCCAGGCTCTCACGCGTGCAGCGGGTGTGGTGGACCCTCGACCCACGCCCCATCTGGCGCGAGCGAGAGCGCGTCGGCGCCGGCCCGCCGCGGGCCTAGCGCGTTACCGGACTACTCGTCGCGCTTGAAGCGCTCGCGGAAGCGACGGCGTTGGTCGCCCAGCGTGGTGCCCAGATTGCCGAAGCGGATGTTGCGCTTGGCCTGCTGGAACGTCTCGCGGCTGAGCCGGCGGAAGTTGGTGGCGAACACCAGGGCGCTGCCCAGCATGATGAGAAAGCCGATGGCTCCCAGCCAGAACATGTTGGCGAACTCTGTGAGCAGGATGACGAGGCCCACGACGAACACCAGGGCTGCCAGCTTGCAGTTGCGCCCGGCCTGGCGGGTGAGCGTGGCGGTGCTGACGTTGCGCGCGAATGCGGGATCGTGCTTGTAGAAGCTTCGCTCGATCTCGTCGAGGATTCGCTGCTCGTCCTCGGAAAGCGGCACTGGCTCTGCTTTACCCCTTCACGCCCGT
>Ga0070741_10018626_pt1 | contig 11212 bp, 10 predicted proteins | sample Coa_R1_4_FD_66440 | JGI IMG/M metagenome (GOLD analysis project Ga0070741, IMG submission 66440) | Surface soil microbial communities from Centralia Pennsylvania, which are recovering from an underground coalmine fire - Coalmine... | ecosystem: Environmental > Terrestrial > Soil > Unclassified ...
TACCGCGGCCCGCTGCGCGGCCTCTATCATGCCGGAGCGGGTGCGCATCCGGGCGGCGGCGTCACCGGCGCGCCGGGACACAATTGCGCGCGCGAAGTGCTCGAGGATTTCCGGCGGCGTATTCTATAGGTGCGAAATCTCAAGATACGAGGTCTTACGAGGACATGAACATGAAAGTTATTTCCCTCCTGATCGCCGCTGCGGCGGCCGCGCTGAGTACCGGGGCCGCGTGGAGCGAAACCCACTCGCCCGCCAGTCCCTACGCCGGGGAGGAGAAACGCGCGGTCAAAGCGTTATCGCCGCAAGACGCCGTGGATCTCCAGGCCGGACATGGCATGGGGCTCGCCAAAGTCGCGGAGCTGAACCATTATCCCGGCCCGAAGCATGTGCTCGATATGGCCAAGCAGCTTGCGTTAACGGAGGCGCAGACGCAGCGGATCAAGCAGGTCCACGCGGCCATGGAGCAAGAGGCGCAACGCCTGGGTAAACAAATCCTCGCGAAGGAATCCGAGTTGGAAAACCTTTTCACCACGCGTCGTGTGGATAGCGCGCGTGCCCGGGCGCTGACGATGGAGATCGGCCAATTGCAGGGAGAGTTCCGATTTGCGCACGTGAACGCCCATCTCGATACGGCGCGCGTGCTGTCCGCCGCGCAAATCGCGTCATACGACGCGCTCCGCGGCTATGCAGGCACCGTAGCGCCGGCGGAGCATCGGCACTAGCAAGGACCGGTGCGCGCTCGCGGAAGCGAAGGCAGGAGGACGCCATGATGTGGGGATACGACGGCTGGTGGTGGTTTGGACTGCTGCACATGCTGCTCTACTGGGGCGTTTTCATTCTCGTTATCGCATTGCTGGTCAGATGGCTTTTCGGTTCGTCGCCGGGGGCCAACTGGGCGCGCAGCGATCGGGCGCTCGATATCCTGAAAGAACGCTACGCGCGCGGCGAGATCGATAAGAATGAATTCGAGCAGAAGCGGCGCGATATTCAAGGCTGAGGCTCGGCCCGCCAATGTCCGTGTTCCCGCCAGGCCGAGCGAACAGGCGTTGCCGCTCAGCGTGCCGTGAATGATTAAAACTGTCCGGCCCGCTCCAGCGCCGCGCGATCCCACCGCCCCGAATTCGCCGCCGCTTCGTACGTGCTCTGCAGAAAATCGAGGAGCGCGCCGTCCGGCGATGCGGCGCTCCTCACCTCGTCGTAGGGCAGTATAAATTCGCCGAGGTCCCGGCTGTAAAACGCGCCTTGCGGCTTCACCGCGGCGCGCGCGAATCCCGCCGGCTCGGGGTACGCGTAGGCGTAGAACAACGGATAGGGCGTCGGGCCGCCCCCCGGCCAGAAACCGCCGCTGCTGACTTCGTGGGAGTACGCTTCGCGCGTCACCCGGTCGGGCAGATTCACCATGCCGCCCGGATGTCGCGGCGCGGGCCGGCCGGAAAAGCGCGTCACCGCGAGATCGCAGCTTCCCCAAAAGTAATGTACCGGGCTGCACTTGCCGATAAAGCGCGCGCGAAAATCGGTGAACACCCGGTTCGATTGCACGAGCACGCGCCAGAAGCGATTGGCGTATTCCGGATCGTAGGAACGATGTTGCTCGTCTTTTTCGAATGGGATCGCCTCCGCGATCTCATTCGGCGTGGCGTAAATTTTCATGGTGATTCCCAAGGCGGCGAGCTCGGCGAAAAGCGCCTTGTAGAAATCAGCCACGGAACGGGATTTGAGCGCAAGCGTGCCGACGGCGCCGTCATCGGTTTGCACCCGCAGCTCGTGATCGATGAAATCGAGATCGATCTGAAATGTCCGCGCGCCGTAAGGTACGGATGAGGTCGTCAATCCGCGCGCTGTTACGTAGAGCGTCACGTGCCAGGAATGATTGATCCAGGGCATCTGGGCGAGGCGGATCTTTCCGACGATCTGCGTCCAGAGGTGCAGTGTCCTGTACGTGTCCTTCCATTCTTCCAGCGGAAGGCTCGGCCACGCGGTATTGTCCCTCGCCATGCATAGCTCCCGAAGATGGCCAGCACATGGTACTCGACGGTACGGCGATGCGTTAGCACTGCGCCACGAATGCGCTTTCACCGGCGCGCGCCGCGGGCGAATAACCATCTTTCTATTGTTGGTCTCGCGCGGAAGATTTATCTCGCCATGGCTCGCCCCGCGCAGCAGCGGCGCTTTAGTGATTGCCCCTCGCGCCGGATTCGCCGTCAGGGAAGTTACTGAGTTCGCGTCTCCGGGACTATCACGCCGATATGCCGCTCTTTAGACTCATCGCAACCCGACCGGGTCAGTCAACGCAAACCTATTCACGAGAGGAAAACCATGGACGCCTTTAAACTACTCAAACAGGATCACAAGGAAGTGAAAGGGATCTTCAAGAAGCTCGAGAGCTCCCGGCCGTCGAAAGCGCGCGAAAAGGGGTTTCAGCAGCTGTATCAGGAACTGTCTCTGCATACGGAAGTGGAGGAGAACATCTTTTATCCGCGCCTGCGCCAGGAGGACAAGTTGCGCGAAACGATCGGCGAGGCGTACGAAGAACACCACGTCGCGAAGCTGCTGCTCGACGAGCTGGCGCAGACGTCCATGGAGGATGGACGCTGGGACGCGAAGCTTTCGGTGTTGAAGGAAATGGTCGAGCATCACGTCGCGGAGGAGGAAGGCGAGCTGTTTCCGAAGGCCGCGAAGGCGCTGGGCAAGGAGGAGTCGAAGGCGCTCGGTCAGCAGATCGAGGCCGCGAAGAAGGAACGGCTGGCCGCGATGCGCAAGGAAAAGCGCGCGTCCCGCGAGACGGCGCGTGGCAACGGGCAGGCGGAGCAGCGCACATCGGCGTAAGCCGGTTTTGCCGTCACGCCACGTAGAATCGAACGGCTGGTCGACGACGGGCCGGCGCGCCGGCCCGTTCTCATGTCGGGTTAGAGCGCGGGTGCCCGGGTCGTTCTTGAAAGGATCGCGTTCAGCGCGCGGATATCGAACGGCTTGACGAGGTGGTGGTCGAAACCGGCGCTGCGGCCTTCCTCGATGTCGGATTGCTGTCCGTAGCCGCTCACTGCGATGAGAAGCATATCTTTCAGGCTTGGTTCCCGACGCAGGCGCCGCGCCAGCTCGTAGCCGTTCAAGCCGGGCAACCCGATATCCAGAATAGCGACGTCGGGCAGAATCTCGAGCGCCTTCGAAAGCCCCTCGCGGCCGTCGTAGACGACATGAACGTCGTGCCCCAGATTGTCCAGCAGTATCGCGAGCGAATCGGCGGCGTCGCGGTTGTCCTCGACGAGCAATACGCGCTTGGGCGCACCGGCATGAGGGTGCGCCTTGGTTTCGGCGTGCCCCGGCACACCCCGCACGCCGGCGGCCGCGAGCGGCAGGCGCACGGTAAAATCCGCGCCCTGGTCGGTTCCGCCGCTCGCGACGCTGACGCTGCCGCCGTGCAGCTCCGTGATTCTCTTGACCAGCGTGAGCCCGATGCCGAGACCGCCTTCGGCGCGGGCGAGCGCGCGCTCGCCTTGGACGAATAGATCGAAGACAAAGGGGAGCAGTTCCGGCTTGATGCCGATGCCGGTGTCGCGCACGTGCACCGCGAGCGTTTCCTTCTCGCGTTCGGCGATGACGTGAATCGCGCCGCCTTCCGGCGTGTACTTGACGGAATTGTTGATCAAGTTCGAAAACACCTGCACCAGCCGCGACGCGTCGCCTTGCAACGGCAATGCCTCCTTAGGTAAGTCGAGGCGCAGCCGCTGGTGTTTCGCCACGATGCCGTGCCGATTCATTTCGATCGCGCGTCGGATCAACTGTATCGGATCGCACGCCTCGACCGTCAACGACACTTTGCCCTGGGTGACGCGGGCGAGGTCGAGCAGATCGCTGACGAGATGGTGCAGATGCTGCACCTGTCGGTCGATCGTATCGGCGGCCCATCGCAGCTGCGGGTTGTCGCCGCCCTTGAGCCGGATGATCTCGACCGATGTGCGGATCGGCGCCAAGGGATTGCGCAATTCGTGAGCCAGGGTCGCGAGGAATTCGTCCTTGCGCCGGTCGGTGGCGGCCAGTTGCCGCGCGCGCTCCTCGAGTTCCTTCTCCATCTGCTTACGCTGTGAAATATCGACGCTCATGCCGGTGAGGCGCACGGGTTTGCCCGCGGCATCGTAGAGGATGCGCCCGCGGCTGCCGATCCAGCGGCGCGTTCCGTCCGGGAGAATCGCGCGAAATTCGCCAACCACCTGGTCGGTGTGCATCTGGATACATTCATGCACCTTGGCCGTGATCGCGGCGGCGTCTTCCAGCACCACGCGCTTCTCCCATCCGTCCCAGGTGTCCTCCATGTCGATGCCGAAGAGCGCGGCCAAGCCCTCGGTCCAAACCAGGCGCCGCGCCGCGAAATCGTAGTCGTAGAAGCCGACGTTGCCCGCTTTCTGCGCGAACTCGATGCGTTCCGCCGCGCGTTTCTGGTCGTCGATGTCGGAACAAATGACGGCCCAGCGCACCGCCTTTTCCGCGCCGGTGCGGACGGGTGCGCCGCGGACGCGGAACCAGCGGTAGGCGCCGTCGTGGCGCCGCAGGCGCGCCTCGATGTCGCAGATATCGACACCCTCCGTGCGCACGCTCCGCGTCCATTGCGCGAGGACGCGCGCGCGATCCTCGGGATGAAATTCGTCCAGCCAACTCATGGCGCGCGCGTGTTCCGAGCCTCGGCCGACATAGTCATGCCATCCGCGGTTCTGGTAGAGCACGACGCCGCCCGGATCGGTCTCCCATAAGATATGCGGAATTGTCTCGGCCAGGCAGCGAAAGCGTTCTTCGCTCTCGCGCAGCGCCGCTTCGGTGCGCCGGCGTTCGGTGACGTCCACGAACGAGACGAGCACACGCGCGAGGCTTTGCTCGAAGCCGGGAACGACCGACAGCCGCACGTCCAGCAGCCGGGGCTGTCCGGCAACGTCGTGAATGGGGATCTCGGCGGCGAAATAGCGGGCGCCGGACCAGAGCGTCGTCATTTCGTTCCGGAAAATGTTCAGTGAATCCGTGTCGAAATAATCGGCGAGCGAGTGCGACAGGTCTTCGACGATCGAGACGTTGAAAGTCTCGAGCGTCGCATGCGACATGTCGATGATCCGCACCGACGCGGCCAGATGCCGCGTTTCTTCGGGATGTTGTTCCAGGTAGGCGCCGAGGTCGGTGACGCCTTGCGCTTTGAGCTCGTCAAAGCGCGCGCGCACCGCGGAGAAATCTTCTTCCCAGATCGGAACCGGGGCGTTTTCAAACAAGGTGCGCCAGCGCGCCTGGTTTTGACGCAGGCCGTCTTCGACGCGCTTGCGATACGTGATGTCGCGTGCGACGAACCACATGCCGGTCGGCGCGTCGTTACGATCCTTGCGCAGCAACGCGCTCACGCTGACGGGAACGATCGAGCCGTCTTTGCGCACATACTCCTTTTCGTATGCCTCGGAATAGCCGCGCGTTAGAACCTGATCGCGCACGATGACGTTTTCCATTTCAAGCCAGCGCGGCGGCGTCAATTGCTCGTAGGTGAGCCGCCGCAGTTCCTCCAGCGTGTAACCCAGCATCTCGATCGCGGCGCGGTTGGCGTCGGTCAGCCGTCCATGCAGGTCGCAGGCGACAATGCCGTCGCGGTTCGACCCGAACAGTTCGCGGTAGCCCGCCTCGCTCTCGGGCAAGCGTTGCCCGGCGCGCCGGCTTTCCGTGACGTCGCGCGCGATTTCGCCGATTGCGACGATCTGTTCTTGGGTATTTCGAATAGGGAAGACCGCGAGCATGATCGACAGCGAGGCGCCGTCTTTGCGGACGCGCACCGCCTCGTGGTCGCGCACGGTTTTGCCGCGCCGCGCCTGGTCGAGAAACGATCGTTCTTCGTCGGCGCGGCCGGGAGGGACGAGGAGGAAGAGCGGCTGTCCGACAATCTCTTTCGCGCTGTAGCCGAACAGGCGCTCGGCGGCGCGGTTGCACGTTTCTACTTCACCATCGAGCGAGACGACGAGGATCGCCTCATCCGCGCCATCGGCCACCGCCGCCAGCCGAGCGCGCGCGCCATCGCTGCTTCGGCGGCCGCCTGCCGGTTGTCGCCGGTTGATCGACGGCCGTTCGTCTTGATGCACCGGCGGACGCGCATCCATTCCGTCACCCCGGAGTATCGAACGGTATGAAAATTTGATCACTCATCGAGCGTTTAGTTTCGTTCCGCCGGGGACACGCAGAGTCGCCGGACGTCACGTCGAAAGTGTCGCTTGTCGGTGCGCTATTTGCGGGGTCTTGCGCTGAAATAGCCGCGTTGTGCGTGTTAGAGTTCGTGCCACGAACGTTTGGCTGATGACCTCTTGCTGCGACTGACCGAAATCAAACTACCGCTCGATCACGCGGCGAGCGCCGTCGAGGCGGTTATTCTTCAACGCCTCAAGATCGGAGCCGACGCGTTGATCCGCTTTTCGATCGTGCGCCGCGGATACGACGCGCGCCGGCCCTCGGCGATCGCGCTCATCTACACGCTCGATGCGGAAGTGAAGAACGAGACGGCCGTGCTCGCGCGCTTGCAAGGCGATCGGCGCGTGTCGATCGCGCCGGATACGAGCTATCAGTTCGTCGCGACGGCGCCCGTGCGGCTGGCGCTCCGCCCGGTGGTGATAGGATTCGGCCCGTGTGGTCTGTTCGCGGCGCTGCTGCTGGCGCAGATGGGTTTTCGTCCGATCGTGCTCGAGCGCGGCAAGGAAGTGCGCGAGCGCACCAAGGATACGTGGGAACTCTGGCGGAAATCGAAGCTCAATCCGGAATCGAACGTGCAATTCGGCGAAGGCGGCGCCGGCACGTTCTCGGACGGCAAGCTGCACAGCCAGATCAAGGACCCGCGCCATCTCGGGCGCAAAGTGTTGACGGAGTTCGTCAAGGCGGGCGCGCCCGAGGAAATTCTCTACCTCGGCAAACCACACATCGGCACGTTCCGGCTGGTGTCGATGGTCGAGAACATGCGCGCGACGATCCGACAGCTGGGCGGAGAGATCCGCTTTCAAAGCAAGATCGTCGATATCGACATTGAACGCAGCGGCGACAGCGGGCAAGTGCGCGGCGTGCGCCTCGCGGGCGGCGATTCCATTGCGACGGATCACGTGGTGCTCGCGGTCGGGCACAGCGCGCGCGACACCTTTGAAATGCTGCACGCGCGCGGCGTTTACATGGAGGCGAAACCATTTTCCATCGGCTTTCGCATCGAGCACCCGCAATCGCTCATCGACCGCGCGCGTTTCGGTAAAAACGCCGGACACCCGCTCCTCGGCGCCGCCGACTACAAGCTGGTGCATCATTGTAAGAACGGGCGCTCGGTGTACAGCTTCTGCATGTGCCCCGGAGGCACCGTGGTCGCCGCCGCTTCGGAACCGGGGCGCGTGGTCACGAACGGCATGAGCCAGTATTCGCGCAACGAAAGAAACGCCAACGCCGGCATCGTCGTCGGCGTTACGCCGACGGATTATCCCGAGGGCCCGCTCGCCGGCGTGGCGTTTCAGCGGCATTGGGAAGCGCGCGCGTTCGAAGCGGGCGGCGGCGATTACCGCGCGCCGGCGCAACGGCTCGGCGACTTTCTCGCCGGCAGACCGTCCACGGCGCTCGGTTCCGTGCAGCCGTCGTACACGCCCGGTGTGCGCCCGACCGACCTCGGCGCCTGCGCGCCCGATTACGTGGTCGAGGCGATCCGCGAGGCGCTGCCGGCTTTCGACAAGCAACTAAAAGGCTTCGCCATGCACGACGCGGTGCTGACCGCGGTCGAAACCCGCACCTCCTCCCCGCTTCGCATCAAGCGCGATGCGGCGTATCAGAGCGTCAATACGCGCGGGCTTTATCCGGCCGGGGAGGGCGCCGGCTACGCCGGCGGCATTCTTTCCGCGGCTGTCGACGGCATTGAAGTGGCGGAAGCGGTCGCGCGCAGCATCGTCGCGCGCGCCCCGGTGCACGGCGTCAATTCCTGACAGCTGGATGCGCGACTCGCCGGATTGTCATTGCGAGGAGCCGCCGGCGACGCAGCAATCTCCCATGGTCTTTGATTCGATGCAAACGAGATTGCTTCGCTGCGCGCGCAATGACACAAAAACCGAGTTCGGTCTCACGAGTTTTCCTTCGAGCATCCGCGCCCGGTTTCCCCTGGCGCGTTCGCCGCGCAGGCAGTGGCGGCGCGCGCTTTTTACTGCTATTTACCATGCAATAAGCGCGCAAGCGCCTCGTTGATAACTGTCGAAGAGCAGGAGGTGGGACCATGGCGTTCATTTCCAACGGTGCGGGAGGAGCGGGCGTGCTGAACCGCTTCGCCGGATTTCCGCGGCTCGTGCTTTCCGCCGCCGTCATTGCCGTGCTACTGCTGTTGCGTCCGTTCGTCATTGTGTCCGCGGGCGAGCGCGGCGTCGTGCTGCGCTGGGGCGCGGTGCAAGAAGGGATTCTCGGCGAAGGTTTTCACTGGCGCGTTCCCGTGATGGATCGCATCGAGATCATCGACGTACGCGTGCAGAAGGCGCAGACGGACGCCGACGCGGCCAGCAAGGATCTGCAGGACACGCATTCGACCATCGCGGTGAACTACCACCTGGACCCGGAAAAGGTGAACTGGATTTTTCAGACGTTGGGCACGGCGTTCAAGGACCGCATCATCGATCCCGCGGTGCAGGAAGTGGTGAAGGCGATAACCGCGCGCTACACGGCGGTCGAGCTGATCACGCAGCGCGAACGCGTACGCCAGGAAATACGCGAGATGCTGAAAACGCGCATGGCCGGCTACCATATATATGTAGATGACTTCGCGATCGTCAATTTCCGCTTCTCGCAGCAGTTCGCCCAGGCCATCGAGGCCAAGCAAACCGCGGAACAGCTCGCGCTCAAGGCGCAGCGCGACCTCGAGCGCGTGAAGATCGAAGCGGAACAGAAGATCACCAACGCGAAAGCCGAGGCGGAAGCGCTAAGGCTGCAAAAAGCGAACGTCACGAGCGAGTTGATCCAGCTGCGCCAGATCGAGGCGTCGATCAAGGCGATCGACAAATGGAACGGCATCCTCCCGCAGGTTACCGGCAGCACCGTTCCGTTCATCGATGTGGCCACGCATGCGAAAGCCATGCGCTGAAGCGGCGCCGGAATCCGGAGCCGCCCCGCATCGGTTCGCTCAACTAAACGGTACGACGAGCGCCGCCATCGGTCCGGTTTGCGTCGACACGATCGCGATGTGCGCTCCGCGGTTGTCTTGGTTTAGTTTTACCACGGTATGACCGACAGTTAGCCCGACCACGGCGCCGCCGGCGATATCTGACGTCCAGTGCGAGAGAGAGGCGCTGAACGAGCGCGACGGCGTGCTGAATGCCATTCGCGACCCCAACGCGCGCGTCGGTGATTGTTCTTTTTAGTCCTGTTGAAAATTCTCGCAACCAGCTCGCGGCTCGGTTCGATATCATCCTCGGCTTCACCCCGGGGAGTTGATACGCGTCGTGCTGACGGTTCGGGCCGAGATTCTGTTCGCGCGCGGCTCATCCGCGGGGAGACCGCGGTAACGCCGTAGGCACCGGCGAGGGCAATCCCGCTGTGTCCAGTAAGAGCCCGGAAAGCGCGCTGCATCGCGCGTGCCGGCCGGTTTCCCGTGCTACGGTAAGGCCGCGCGGAAGTAGCGGAAAGCTGCGGTCGCCGAAGCAACCCGGGTTAACACTGCACAAGGAGATGTGTCATGGAGAGACGCGCGAGGTGGGTCGGGGTGGTTCTGATCGCGATGGTGGTTACCGGTTGCAGCAGCACGCCGGTCGAACGTCAGGAAGCCACGGCGCAATCGCTTGCGGATGTGCGGGACGCGATGAAGGCAACGCGCACGCAGATCGATAAGACGCTCGCTTCGTTGAATGCGCTGCTCGTCGCCCCCGAGACGCAGCTGCGCGACGCGTACACGCGATTCGCGAAGGATGTGGACACCATGGCGAAGCAGGCGAGCGTGGTGACCAGTGAGTCGAGCCAGATGAGGCGTCGGAGCGACGCCTGGCTCGCGACGTGGAAGCAGACATACGGCGAGGTGAAGGATCCGGAGCTCAAGGCCGTGACCGATCGACGGCGCGAACAGGTAATGTTGAATTTCTCCAAGATCGACGGGTCGCTCGCGGCGGCGCGCGACGCGTTCGCGCCGTTCATTGCCAACCTGCAAGACGTCAAGAAGGTGATCGGCGTCGACTTGACGCCGCAAGCGATCGCGGCGGTCTCGAAAACCGCGGTCGTGCAAAACGCGACCGAAAGCGGCGCGGCAGCCGGGCGCGCGATGGGAGTGGCGGTCGTCGATATCGAGGCGCTGATCGAGTCGCTTACCCCGCCGCCATCGGCGTAGCCGCCCGTCGCGGGTAGCGGCGATATCGGTGGAGAAACGACCGGCTCGGGCGCGGCGTAAATCGCGCGCCGTCGAAAAACCACCGCGTGGTTTGCGCTATGTACCGGAGTTCATTTCCGCCGCCGCGGAAGCGGCGCTGCTCTCCGATATCGAGCGACTGCCGTTCGAGTCGGTGCGCATGCATGGCGTCGACGCGCGTCGCGAGGTCGTGCACTTCGGCGTGCGTTATCGGTTCGACGGGGGCGTCCTCGCTCCCGCGCCGCCGATCCTGCCGTTCGGCGCGGTCGTGGCCGGTGTCTCCCTGCACGCTCCGTGATGCGCTTTCGCCGGGGGACGCCGACGAGTTACGACGTGTACCAGCAGGAACTCGCGGCGCGCTCGCTGTACTTCTTCTCGGGTCCCGCGCGTTATCGCTGGCAGCACATGATTCCGCGCGTCGACCTGTTACGGTATTCCGTTACGTTCCGCACCCTCCGCGCGAGCGGTATGAGGTGTTCGCGTAAACGCGTCTGAGCGGCCAAGTGCGAAAACGGAAGGCAGTGCACACTTACGTGCGCGCTTTCCGCGACTTTGCCAATCCCACATTCATAGCAGGGAAAGTCGCAAAGAATATTTCACGTTGGTTTTCGGCGGCACTCTCCAGCGACGACTCCCTGGTGTGTTATCGTGACGTGCCCTCCCTGCCGGCGGCGCTGTCACATCCTGTTTACGCGATGGCCTATGTTGTCGCTGTTGTCTTTTTTGTACTCGCGGTGCTCGTGCGCGTGGTGTTCGATCCGTGGGTCACTAATCCTTCCCTGCTGAGCTTTGTCGCCGTTGTGCTTGCCGCACTGTACGGCGGGCGACGTCCGGCGGCGCTGATGCTGGTGCTCGGCGCAGTGAGCG
>Ga0070741_10018627_pt1 | contig 11212 bp, 6 predicted proteins | sample Coa_R1_4_FD_66440 | JGI IMG/M metagenome (GOLD analysis project Ga0070741, IMG submission 66440) | Surface soil microbial communities from Centralia Pennsylvania, which are recovering from an underground coalmine fire - Coalmine... | ecosystem: Environmental > Terrestrial > Soil > Unclassified ...
AGTTGCACCTTAGCTAAAAAGGTCTGGATATCAGCTATGTGGATGTGAGTCCACGGTGGGATACGGTGATCGCGCCGGAGGGCTTTTTTGCACGGGTGACAGCAGTGAATGACATAATGCAAGCATGACACGGCGGGACTTCCTGGCATCCACCACAGCGGCGCTCGGTTCTATGGCAAACGGCGCCGCTACGGAAAAGCCTAATATCGTTTTCATCCTCTGCGACGACCTCGGCTATGGCGACCTCGGCTGCTACGGGTCGAAATTGAATACTCCGAATATTGACGGGCTCGCGGCCGAAGGCGTGCGCTTCACCGACTTCTGCTCCGCCGATCCTGTGTGCTCACCCTCGCGTGCCGCGCTCATGACCGGCCGGTATCCGACCAGAGTCGGCGTCCCCCGTGTATTCTTCCCGCAGGATACGGACGGTCTCAATCTGAACGAAACTACCATGGCCGACATGCTGCGCGCGCAACACTACAAAACGATGTGCATCGGCAAGTGGCACCTGGGCCGTCCGAAACCATATCTGCCTACCAGCCGCGGCTTCGATGGCTACTTCGGAATTCCGTATAGCAATGACATGAATCCTCGAGTGCTGATGCGAAATACCGAGGTCATCGAGCAGACTGCCGATCTGGAGTCGCTCACTGAGAAGTACACGGAAGAGGCGCTCCGCTTCATCACGGGCGCCAAGGGTGCACCGTTCTTTCTTTACATGCCGCACACGTATCCGCACATCCCGCTGGCAGCTTCAAAGCGCTTCCGCGGTAAGTCTCCGGAAGGACTTTACGGAGACGTAGTTTCCGAAGTCGATTGGAGTGTGGGTGAGGTGCTGCGCGCGCTCAAGCAGAACGGGCTGGAAGAGAAAACACTGGTGATGTTTTCGAGCGACAACGGCCCATGGTATCTGGGAAGTCCCGGCAAACTGCGCGGCCGCAAGAACACAACGTATGAGGGTGGAATTCGCGAACCCTTCATCGCCCGATGGACCGGCAACATCGCGGCCCGGCGCGTGTCGAACGGGCTCGCCTCCATGATGGACATCTTCCCGACCGTGGCGAAATTGTGCGGCGGCGAGATGCCCTCGAAACCGCTCGACGGAATCGATATCTGGCCGCTGCTCTCGGGTAAGTCGCGGACGATCGAGCGCGCACCGCTGCTCTATTTCGACAATTGGGATCTGCAGTGCGCCCGATGGATGAACTGGAAATTGCACGTAGCGCGTCACAATACGGCTGCATATACGCCGGCTCCCCCCGGCGGAAGGCACAGTTACACACTGCCTCGTCCCGAGTTGTATAACCTGGCCAACGACCCGGATGAAAGCTACGATGTGGCGGCGGAGAATCCTCGGATCGTGGCGCAGATTCAGGATAAGATCGGGGACATGCTGAAGAGCTTTCCCGAACCGGTGCAGAAGGCTTGGGCCGAGCAACAGGCGCGAAAAGCAAGTCCCGAGACACCCGCCGGGGCGTATCCGCGGCCGCCCCGCCAAAATTGACTGCAACTTGGGGAAAAAAGGTCTTTTCGGCGCCTCAGGCCGGGTAAAGTGGGGACGGGCAAAACGGAGACAGGATGGATCTGTCCACGCTTTGCCCTGCCTCCCTTTCGCGCAGTGCTATAGCCTACGCTACATGATAAATTTCAGCCCGAACTGAATCTGCCGCGGGTTGCCGATAGTCTTCGTAATCGTGCCGGCGCCCAGCATGTTTATAGTCGCGTTTGGCTGGTCGAACGCCGGAGTGTTCGTGAAGTTGAAGCTCTCGGCGCGGAACTGGATACGCATCCTTTCGATAATCGCAAAGTTCTTGTGCAGCGAGAGATCCATGTTGTGCTGGACCGGTCCGAACAGGATATTGCGCCCGGAATTGCCATAGGTGTACTGGGGCTGGATCACAAACGCCGAGAGGTTGAACCAGCTATAGATGCTCTGGCCCGAGGAAAGCGTGCCGTTGCCGATGCGATTCGGCCGGTCGGCTCCGCCGGCATTGGTGATGCCGCCTGATGTCAGGACCGTGAACGGAATGCCGCTACGCAGCCCAACCACGGAGGCCAGTTGCCAACCGCCCAGGATCCCATTTACGATCCCGCCATGATTCAACCACGTCCTGCCTTTGCCGAAGGGCAGATCATAAGAGACGCTGAATGCTGTCTGGCGGCGGATGTCGCTGTAGGAGTTCCCGCGGTTCAGGCTGACATTCCACGGCACGACCGCCCCTTCTCCCGCGGTGCTGTTGTTGGTTTCGACGTAATCATCGATGTTATGCGCCCAGGTGAAAGATGAGATGAAGGTGAGCCCCTTGCTGAACCGCTTTTCCAGTTTCCAGAACAGCGCGTTATACAGCGAGTTGCCCATCGGCATCTGCCGCGTAACGGTTGTGTAGTACGGGAAGATGCGCCGGGACGCAACCGTGGACGGGGCGGGCCCATAAGGCAAGTTGTAGTCCATGCTGACAACCATCCGATGCGCCTCGTTGCCGGAGTAGCCGACAGTCATGAACATGTCATAAGGCAGTTCTCGTTGAAGATCGAAGAACCACTGCTCCGAGTACTGATCCGGCATTTTGGGCGACTGTATGTTGATGCCCACCGAGGATGGACCGGGCACCGTCGTGGCGGGCAGTTGCACGGCCGGGAATCCATTTTTCAGGACCAGCAGCGGGTTAATGCGATCGATGGTGGCGAAGCTGTACTCGACGAAGTCGGGCGACTGATTCATCCAGCGCGCGGACTGCGAACTGTAGGAATCGTCTTGAGAGTAGATCAGCCCGAAGCCCGAGCGCAGCACGGTCTTGTTGGTGAGGCGGAAGGCGGCGCCGAGGCGCGGCCCGAAATCCCGATAGTTCTGTGAGCAGCCACAATCGCTGCCATCCTTCGGACGGATCTCGGCCAGACGGCCGTTGGCGCCGATCTGCGAATAGTCGAGCAGGAAATTGGAGACCAGGCCATCGGGGAATGTCGGAGCGAAGAAGATGTCGTAACGAAGCCCGAGGTTAAGAGTCAGGCGCGGCGTGACCTTCCAGGAATCCTGAATGAAGGCGCCGAGCGAGTTGGTGTTCAGGTTCTCGCCATTTTCGTTCCCGAGGCTGCCGCCGGAGGCTAAACCGAGCATGAACTCGGCTAAGCCGTCGCCGGTGGCGGCGCGATTCTGAGGATCGGCGCTGAATTCGCGGTTGAAGGCGAATTGGCCGCGGGCGAAACGGGCGGCATTGCGGAAAATATTCGTATGCTTCACCTCGACGCCCGCCTTGATGCCGTGCTTGCCCGTGGTGTGGAAGAGAACGTCGTCGAACTGGGTGACGAACAGGTTGTTGATATTCGGCCAGAAGCTGCGCGAGCCGATTTCCGTATATCCCTGCGGAGTAAAACGCGAATAGCCGTGATCGTTGGACGTCGCAAAGTTCGTTTTCGGGATTCCCTTTATGCCGAATTGATCAAAGAGCGGCTTGTCGTAAGGGATATCGAACCGGGTGGGCATGCGCGAGTGGCCGATGCGCAGCTCGTTATTCGTATTCGCGTTCAGAATGCGCGTGTAGCTTCCCACGACGCTGTTGCTGTTGATGAAGGTCGTGGTCGCCAGACCGCCGTCGGCGGGCAGGGGGAGCAAACCGTTCTGGAACTGATCGAGATCGCGGCGGCTGTAACGCACGGAGAGGTGATTGTTCTCGTTAAAGTTCTCGTCGCCCTTGAAGTCGTAACTGTTCCACCCATTCCGGTCCACGCCCGAGAAGTAATAGTTGTTCACATTGGCGGTATTGGTGGGAGCGGGATACAGGGCCAGCAGAGCGGGGAATAAGGGATCCCAGCGCGCCTTCGGGATGATGTCGCCGGGGAACGGCTGGCGGGTCATCGCGGCGCCGGTGCCCTGCGTCGTGTTCGGATCGTAGATGTGGCGAATTTTGGAAAAATCGCCGTTGTCTTCGAGGGCGGTCGGAACGGTATCGATGGAACTGGTGCCGCTGCGGATGCGGGTGCCGTCGAAACTGCCGAACAGGAACAGCTTGTTCTTGATGATTGGGCCTCCCAGGGTGCCGCCGAACTGGTTCTGGCGAAACTCGGGCTTGGGGGCGCCGCTCAGGTTGGAGAAGAAGTTGGTGGCATCCAGTTTGTCGTTGCGCAGGAACTCGTAAGCCGTGCCGTGCAACTGGTTCGTTCCGGACTTGATCGTAACCAGGACCTGGCCGCCCATCCGGCCGCCGTATTCGGCGGAGAAGTTATTGGTCACGACCTTAAACTCGCCGACCGCGTCGATGGAAGGTTTGACCGCCTGTGCCTGGAACCCGACCACGCCACCGGAATAGATGGTGTTGTTGTCCAGCCCATCCACCTGGATGTTCATCTGATAGGAATGCATGCCGCCGGAGATGAAGCCGCCTTCGGGACCCGATCGGCCGCCGGGGTTCACCGACGTCCCCGCGGCCAGTGTCGCCAGACTGAGATAATTGCGGCCATTCAGCGGCATCTCCACGATTTCCTTGTTCGTAATCACCTGGCCTACGGTTGTGGTTTCCGAATCGAGCAGGGCAGCCGCGGCGCTTACTTCCACCGTTTCGGTGAGAGCGCCCGGTTTGAGGCTGAAATCCAGGCGGGCGACCTGGTCGACGTCCAACTTGACCTCGGGCAGCGTCTCGGTGGTGAATCCGGCCATTGACGCGCCGAGCTTATAACGGCCGACCGGGAGGAGGTTGAAGGTGTAATTTCCGGTTTCGTTGGTGTGGGTATCGCGGCGCAGGCCGGTATCGATATTCGTAACCGTGACGGTTGCGCCTGAGATTACGGCCTGACTGGAATCGGTGACGACGCCGTTAATAGTGGCGGTTTGCGCGAAGGCTGCGGCAGCGGCCAACAGCAGGGCGAACGGAAGATACGCTGTCTTCATGGACGATGTCCTTTCGAGTACTAACCTTAACTCCAACGATGATACACGATATTTCAGGTCTGAAAAAGGGATGCATGTAAACAGTCCGCTCCCTCCGTTAATGTACAATTACAACAACACCAAGGAGGGACAATGCCATTCCGCATTGGACCGGTACTGGGGACCTTCGCTGTCAGCGCCGCGCTTTTTGCAGCGCCGAATTCCAGCAGACCTGCCGCCGCCGCCGCGGCGTATGCGGGCCTGCCGCTGAGTTTTGAAACGAATCTGGGGCAGACGGACCGCGAGTCGCGATTCCTCTGGCACAACTCCAGTTGCAGTTTGGCCCTCACCTCGTCGGGCGCGGTTTTACACGTCTCGGATGGAACACTGCGCATGCGATTGCGGGGAGCGCGACCTTCGCCGGAAGTGATCGGGATCGGGAAACTCCCGGGAACCGTGAACTACTTCATCGGCAATGACTCCCGCCAGTGGCGCACGAATATACCTACCTTCGCAAAGGTCAAGTACCGGGAGGTTTATGCCGGCGTAGATCTGGTCTTTTACGGGAAGGGACGGCAACTCGAGTACGATTTCATCGTCGCGCCAGGCGCCGATCCGGAACCGATCCGGCTGGATTTTGAAGGCGCGTCGTCGGTGCGCGTGGATGACGCCGGCGACCTGCGCTTCCGTATGCAGACGGCTGAAATCCGTTTGCGCCGCCCTGTCGTTTATCAGCAGACTGCCACGGGCCGCCGCGTGGTCGACGCCAGGTATTCGCTGGCCGGGCATGACCAGGTTGCGTTTCGGCTCGCCGCGTATGATCCCTCCCAGACCCTGGTGATCGACCCGGTACTGGATTTCGCCAGTTATTTGGGCGGCGCCGGCGCCGAATCAGCAGCGGCAGTGGCAGTGGACAGCACGGGTAACGTCTACCTCACCGGTATGGCGTCGGGCGACGGCGGGTTTCCGGTGGTTAACGCGCTGCCCGGCTCCGCGGAGTGGAAAGGCGCCTTCGTGGCCAAGCTGAATCCGGCTGGCTCGGCGCTGCTCTACTCCACTTACCTGGGCGACCGCGGCGGACGCAGCGGAGCATCCGGTATCGCCGTGGACGGCGCCGGCAATGTATATGTAACGGGCTACACGGCTGCAACCGATTTCCCTACGACGAAAAACGCCCTGCAAGCCAACAGCGGCGGAGGCTCGGACATCTGGGGATTCGGCCCCAATTCGGACGCCTTCGTCACCAAGCTGAATTCCACGGGAACCGCGCTGATGTATTCGACGTACCTGGGCGGACCTGGTAATGACAGCGGCATGGCCATTACGGTGGACGCGGCCGGTGACGCCATCGTGGCAGGCAGAACCGATCCCAACCCCAACGCCGCGTCTCTCTCGTTTGACCGCGAGAATGCATTCGTCGCCAAGATCAATCCAAACGGATCGGCGCTGGTCTACATGACCTCGCTCGCGGGCGGCCGCGAAGACCGGGCGACCGGTGTCGCGGTGGATGCATCGGGCAACGCCTATGTGACCGGGTCTACCTACTCCCCCGATTTCCCGACACGCAACGCATTTCAGCCCCGCCCCGTGGTGGCCGTTGTCTATCGCTCGACCGATGGCGGCAAGGTCTGGACGCCCAGCGACGCGGGCCTTCCGACTGGCGTATTGATGCTGGCGGTCGACCCGCAAGCGCCTTCCACGATTTATGCCGCGACCGATCGTGGAGTCGCCAAAAGCATCGATGACGGCCAGACTTGGAAAGCTGTCAACAGCGGAATCCAGAACCTGAACATCGTTTTCGTGACCCTGGATCCGGGGGCGCCATCTACTTTGTACGCGATTGCCGGGGGCGGCGGTCTCTTCGATCCTCCGGCCGGCCTGTATAGAAGCACGGACGGCGCTGCGCACTGGAATCCGATGGTGTTGCCCTCGCCGGACGGAACCGTTCCGTTCTCCGGCCCCACCTTCCTCGGGATCGATCCGCAAAGTTCCGCGACCTTGTACCTTGGCTCTTACCAGGGACTCTTCAAGAGCATCGACGCCGGAGCTCATTGGACGACAACGGGACTTAACGGCTATATCTCGCGGTTGCTGATCGATTCGAAGAACCCGTCTACACTCTACGCCGTGAACTCCGTCACCCAAAATGGCGAAATTCATGTGCAGATTATGAAGACCGTCGATGGCGGCGACAATTGGGCGCCACTTCCAATCACCCCCGACTACACCCGGAACATCATTCTCGAACCCGGCGATGGAGCGGTGGTTTACGCCGATTCCCAGCACGGGATTGAGAAGAGCGTCGACGGCGGCTCGCACTGGAGGCTGGTACTGCCAGGCGGCACTCTGCTGGCGGTTTCCGGAAGCGGCGCCGGCAGCATGCTGTATGCGTCTAATGAGCGGGGAATACAGGCCAGCAGCGACGCCGGTGAAACCTGGACTTCCACCGGCTTCATACCCACAGCCTACGTCACCGCGCTGACTGCCGATCCGGCGCACCCGGGAACATTGTACGTGGGCCTTGCCGGGTCTTCTTCACAGGTGTTCGCCGCCAAATTGAATCCCGCCGGCGGCATCATCTATTCGACTTACCTGGGGGGCAGCGCCGCCAACGAGGGCCGCGCCATAGCCGCCGATACTCAAGGCAATGCTTATATCACCGGCTGGACGCGCTCGCCGGATTTTCCCGGTTTGGGTGCGGGTAGCATCGCGCGCGACGATCCCGGCCAGATCTTTGTCGCCAAGCTAGGACCGGACGGATCGCGTTTGATTTACTCGACGAGCTTCGGTGGAGCGGGATCAGACATCGCTCAGGCGATCGGCGTGGATCCGGCCGGTAACGTCTACGTGGCAGGCTCCACGGATTCGGGCGATTTCCCCACCCGCGCTGCCGTTCAGGACTCCCCCGGCAGTCCCGTGCTTTTGCGCAGCGCCGATGCCGGGATCACCTGGTCGGGTGCGGCCAGAGGTTTGCCTGGGTCGGATGTGCGCGTCCTGGCAGTCGATTCTGTCTCGGGGCTGCTTTATGCCGGGGGCAATCGCGGCGTATTTCTGAGCCGGGACCGCGGCGTAAGTTGGGAATCGACGGGCCTCACCCGCCCTACCAGCCTGCTGGTGATCGATCCGCGCACACCGTCCACCCTTTATGCGGCGGGTGGCTTCAACGCGAACATCTCCTATCAGTACCTCGCCGGTAGCGGAGTCTTCCAAAGCACGGACGGCGGCCAGACCTGGCGTTCCATCAACGCCGGGCTGCCGGCGGCGGATATCCGCGCGCTCGTGATCGATCCCGAAACGCCGTCGACGCTTTACTGTGCCACCAGCGACGAGATCTTCAAAACGACAGACGCCGGCGAGAATTGGTCCGCCACCGGCCCCGGCGGCGGCACGATTCTGGCGCTGGCTGTCGATCCGGCCGATCCATCCAAAATACTGCTCATGCGCTTTGGTTCTTCTTTTACCGAAGTCCTGGCAGGCGAGGGCGGCGGCAGCACGTGGCGCACTCTGTGGCAATTTTCCAACTTCTACAACGCGCTGGAGGGAGGCAACGCACTGCTGGTGGACCCGCGCGGCGCTTCGACGATCCACGCGTTGATCTGGGGCGCGGCGTTCACCACCAACGACGGCGGCGCCCACTGGCGGCCGTTGCTGAGCGACACGGCCTGCACATTCTACGTGCTGGCGCCGGCGCCGGATAATCCAAGTACTTTTTACGCCGGTGGAGCGAACTATAACGGCTCGAGCTGTCTCTTTCGGACAGTTGACGGCGGAGCATCGTGGACAAATCGATACGACGGCGGGATCGGTGTGACGGCACTGACTGCAAGCCGTTTTGAACCGGGGACGGTCTATACGGCTGTCGATCCAGGCGCGGACGCTTTCGTAGTAAAACTGGGAGCCGATGGCGCGACCCTATATTCCACGTATCTGGGCGGCGCCCGCGTGGATTCGGCCAGTGCGCTGGCGATCGACCCGGCAGGCGGCGTCTGGGTTGCGGGCACGACGCAATCGGCCGATTTTCCAGTGGCCAACGCGCTGCAGCGGAGCTTTGGCGGGAACCCGGACGATCGAGTGGGATATATTGCACCCGACGCGTTTGTCGTCAAGCTGGCGGACAAGCCAAGCCAGTAATGCCGTTCTACGTCTTTGTGAACTCTGTCCCTTTACCAGAGCCCTTGCAGGTCCGCGGCCCTGAATCGGCTCTCAAAGACACGAAGATCACAAACGTCTTCAGAACCCTGACGGCTCGATCCAGAAACTCTCGCGCCACTCGCCGTTCGCCGGCACGAACTGCAATTCTTTGTACGCTCCTGTGTGCGCCAGGTTGAACGCGTTCGTGATCGCTGCCATCGGTTCGAAGCAGATGAAGCTTTTGCCGGCGGGCGCATAGACTACCGCGACCGTGTACTTCGGGCCGTAGACGACGGCGATCTTTTCCTTTTTGCCGGCGACCGAAAAGTGGGCTCGACCGTCTCCCTCACGGACCAGTCCTCCGAATACGTTGTCCAGTTGCGTGCCTTCCAGCGATTGCGGATCGTGAAACGGGTTCGGGCGCTTCTCGCCGGTCGGGATGAGGACGTTCGACAGCACGTACTGGTCGCGCGCCGCCACGTGCACCTTCCATTGATCGCGCGGCGTGTCGTGCAACTGGAAATACGGGTGATAGCCGACCGCCACAGGCATCGCTTCCGCGGAATGATTGAGGAGCACGGTTTCCACTTGCAGGATGCCGTCCGCCAGCCTGTACGTCATTTCGACCGTGTGGGCAAACGGGAACTGCGCCATCAGTTCGGGATGTCTCGCGAACTCCAGGCGGCTGGTCACACGCGCCGACTTCGCATCCGCTTCCAGGTTCGTCACCTGCCATAGCGGCGAGAAGGCGAGCAGGCCGTGGATGGGCTTATGGTTGCCGTCGTAACGAAAATTGCCGAGGTCGGAATTCAGCAGATACTTTTTCCCGTTGGCCCAATACGCGTCGCCGTCGATGCGGTTGGCCCACGGCCAGAGGAAGGGTACGCCCGCCAGCGCGGGCTTCGCTTTGAGATCGGCGATAGTGGCAGTAGGCAGGAACAGGACATTCTTCCCGTTCACCTTCATCTCGTAAGCCATATTGCCGAACCGGGGAGCGATCGCGACTTCGGTCTTGTGCGCCGCGTCTGTCAGGCGTACGACGTCCATCTCGTGGTCGGTTGATTGCTGAACGGCGTAATGGGCGGCAGTCGACATAAGCGGCAGCAGGAGCGCGAGCGCGGCGGGCTTCATTGCTGGTCGGGATCGCGCAGTTCGAGCACGGTTTCGGCCTGGCAGCACCAACAGGGACCGGGCTCGTAGGAGCGGATGGAGCAGGTGTCGCACCAGTAAGTGATCATCTTCAGCTTGCCGTCTTTGCGGGCCAGCACAGTGCGGGCATGGTTCGGGTCCACTTGGAAATGATCGGCGGCGGTGAAGTGTCCGGCGGCCTCGAGATCCGTGCCGTTCAGGCGCTTGTCGTTGAGGACTTTCAGGGCGGCCTCGTCGCCCTCCAGCGTGACGAGCCTGCCGTCGGCGGTCTGGAGTGCGGGCGGCTGGCCGTCGCGCTGCATTAGTTTGCCGCGCAGCTTGACCGATTTTTGGGCGGACGGTTGCGTGGATTTCACAGCCTCGGCCAGGCAACCCAGCGGCACTGCCGGGAATAGCAGGAACCAGCGACGTAGCATCCTTTCTTTATTGTAACGATACAATAAGGTTAGAGGGAGAACGCTTGATCGAGATTACACCGAAAGCCGTGGAGAAAATTCGCAAGACCCTGGAGATCAATCATGTGGAGGGTGGATTCCGTCTGGGCGTCGTAGGTGGCGGATGCTCCGGGCTGAGCTATAAGTTCAGGCTGGAGCAGCAGGCGCGGCCGAGCGACAACGTCTTCGAGTATGACGGCGTCAAGGTGTTCGTGGATCCCAAGAGCTACGAGTATCTGAAGGGGATGACGCTCGACTACACGGAATCGCTGCTCGAAAACGCGTTCGTATTTCATAATCCGAACGCGAAGAAGAGCTGCAGTTGCGGAAAGTCTTTTCAGCCTAACGAAATTTGATCTCGCGCAGACGCGGGGGTTTGGCGTCCGGTTCGAGCAGCCACGCCGTACGGTCCGGGTAGTAGGCCCGCAGTTTCTCGTTTTCTTCGGGACCAAGATCCAAGGCCCAAACGACACGAGCGCGATCAATATCCGCCACGTTTTGCACCCACGCGTCGAACTCGTGCTTCGGCCAGTAGCGCACGAAAACCAGTTGCTTACCCGGCGCTCCTGACAGGCGGCGATTTACCGCGATCCGGCCCTGCGGATCGCCGTAATTTACGAAGTCCCACGTGTCGTAC
>Ga0070741_10018628_pt1 | contig 11211 bp, 7 predicted proteins | sample Coa_R1_4_FD_66440 | JGI IMG/M metagenome (GOLD analysis project Ga0070741, IMG submission 66440) | Surface soil microbial communities from Centralia Pennsylvania, which are recovering from an underground coalmine fire - Coalmine... | ecosystem: Environmental > Terrestrial > Soil > Unclassified ...
TGCGGATCGCCGGCGATGACGAGCGTTTTCGTGACCGCGACGCCGATGCCGCCCGTCGGCACCTGTCCTGTTTTCGGAATGTTGAGACCTTTGAGCGCCGGGTGATTGCGCACGTTGTCCGGCGTATCGCCGTGCGGTGTCTGCCACACGAGCTCGCCGCGATCGAGATTCACGGCCGATATCACGCCGTACGGCGGCTTCAACAACGGCAGGCCGTCGACGGCGAGTCCACCGCCGCCACCACCGGCCGGCGGCGCTGCGGCGGGCGCCGCGGCAGGAGGTTGCTGCGCCTGCGCGCGCGGTGAATCGGCGGCGCAGCAGTCACCAGGTCCCAACACTTCGGTGAACGGACGTCCCGCGACACCGGAGACATACCGAATGTCGGAGAAGCCTTTCGGCGGCTCGACAAGCGATCCGGACGTGAGACCAGTGTTGTTTGCCGGAGCAAACACCGTGTGGAGTTCGGGATCGTACGACGCGCCCGGCCAATTCGTGCCGCCGACGGCGTTGCCCATGTTGATCGTACCGAGGATGCCGTTGACGTTGCCGAGCACTGGCGGGTTGTACATCCACGGTCCGGTCTTGTATCGCTTGACGTTCTCGAGCGCTTGCGCGTGAAGCTGCGGCGTGAAGTCGATCAGATCGTCCGGCCTGAAGAAGTTGCGCGCGTACGCCGGCGGCTTCGTCGGAAACGGTTGTGTCGGACTCGTCTTCTCGCCGGGCACATCGGACTGCGGCACGGGACGTTCTTCGATCGGCCACACCGGCTGTCCTGTCACGCGATCGAAGACGTAGAGAAACGCCTGCTTGCCGGGGACCGCGACCGCCTTGATCGCTTTGCCATTGACGGTGATGTCCGCGAGCAGCGCCGCCGACGACATGTCGTAGTTCCACAGCGAGTGGTGGACGACCTGATAGTGCCACTTGCGCTGACCGGTTCGGAGATCGACGCAGACGATGCTGTCGGCGAAGAGATTGTTACCGGGACGATGGCCGCCGTAAAAATCGGACGTCGGCGTCTCGACCGGCAGATACACGAGACCGAGATCCTCGTCGACCGTGATTTGCGTCCACACGCCGACGTTGCCGTTGATGCCCCACGACTCGTTTTCCCACGTGTCGTTGCCGAACTCGCCCGGACGCGGAATCGTATTGAACGTCCACAGCAGCTTGCCCGTTCGCGCATCGAACGCGCGCACCAGACCTTTGGTGTTGTTGTGCGTGCTGACCGTCGCGCCCTCGCGGAACGACGAGCCGACGATGATGACGTCTTTCACGACCGTCGGCGTGGAATGCACACCGATCTCGCCGGTCTCGAGGTCGATCTGCTGCCCTTTGCCGAACACCGCGCCCTTTTTCAAATCGACGATGCCGCTCTCGCCGAAGGAATTGATCAGCGCGCCGTTGTGGGCGTTCAACTCGACGAGGCGATATCCCGTCGTGACGTAGACGACGCGATCGTCACCGCGGCCGTCAGTCCAGTACGAGACGCCGCGTCCGGAGAGTTGCCGCGGCGCGATCGCCGCGCGCTTCCCTTCGCGCAGGCTGTGCGTCCACATCAGCTCGCCGGTCTTGCCGTCGAGCGCGATCACCGATCGCCGGGTGCCGCCGGTCGTGTAGAGCACGCCGTTGACCATGATCGGCGTCCCCTCGAGCTTGTATTCGGGTCGCGGCCCGAGCATGTCGGTCTTGAACCGCCAGGCGACCTCGAGCTCTCTGAAATTCAAGGCATTGATCTGTTCGAGCGGCGAATATCGCGTCCCTTTCAGATCCGCCGTGTAATGGGGCCATTCGCCGTTGGCTGTCGAGGGCATCCGAACCGACCGCGTCTGCCCCGAAAGACCGACCGCGACAATCGCCCCGATTCCGACGAGTAACAGCTGTTTTGGCATGGGCGGATAATATGTCGATTTCCGGAGCCTCCATTCGACTTATACGCAGCAGGCCTGAACGCCTGCGCTACATCTATGAACCTACTTGCCGACCTTCGATTCGCCGTACGTTCGCTCGCGCGGGCCAAAGGCCTGACCATCACCGTCGTCGTGACGCTGGCGCTCGGCATCGGCGCCAACGCCGCGATCTTCAGCGTCGTCCGCGGCGTGCTGTTGAAGCCGCTGGTCAACCGCGACGCCGACCGGCTCATCTACATCCAGCAGAGCGCGCGCGGCATCGGCGTCGAGGACGTGCACTTCTCCGTCCCCGAGCTGAAAGACCTGCAGTCGCGCGTGAAGTCGATCTCGGAGTTCGGCGATTTCTCGACGATCGAGTTCACGATGATCGGCCTCGGCGAACCGCGCACCGTCCGGGCCGGCGTCGTCGGCGGCACGTACTTCGACGTGATGGGGTTGCGCCCGATCCGCGGTCGCCTGCTCGATCCGCATGATGACGGTCCGAAGGCGGCCGGCGCCGCGGTGTTGACGTATCGCTTCTGGACGACGGCGCTCAAGAGCGATCCGACGGTGATCGGCCGGCAAATTCGGCTGAGCGATCGTCCGGCGACCGTCGTCGGCGTCCTCGAGCCGTCGGTGCAGTATCCGCAGGAAACCGAAATCGTCGCGAACGTCGTCACGAGCCCGCATCATCTCGACGCAACGATGATCGAAGGGCGCGTGCATCGCATGACCGAGTTGTTCGGACGGCTTGCACCCGGCGCGACGCTCGACCAGGCGCGCGCCGAGCTGCGGACCGTCCACGCCGCCGTCGTCAACGAACATCCCGAGGCGTACGGCAAGCAGGCCAACTACAGCATCGACGCGGTCAACCTGCGCGATCAGATCATCTCGCCGGCGCGAACGATTCTGCTCGTGCTGCTTGCCGCATCGGCGCTCGTGTTCATCGTGGCGTGTTCGAACGTCGCGAACCTGATCCTCGCGCGGTCGGTGCGCCGCGAAGGCGAGCTCGCGATCCGCGCGGCGCTCGGCGCCGGCACTGGCGCGCTGCGTCGGACGCTGCTGGCCGAGAGCCTGCTGCTGTGCGGCGCGGGCGCCGTGCTCGCCATTCTGATCGCGCGGCCGATGGTGTCGGTCCTCGCGCAGTACGCGGGACGATATTCGGTACGCGCGCAGGATGTGACCGTCGACTCGAGCTTGCTCGTCGTCGGCGTCGTCCTCGCGCTCGCGGCGGCGATTCTGCTCGCGTTCGTGCCTCGGTTGCCGAAAGCGGAATCGGCGACCGGACTCGGATTGTCGAACGGCAGCGTCCGGATCACGACCGGAACGAATCGCCGGCTGCGCGTGTTCGCGATCACCCAGATCGCGGCGTCGTTCCTGCTGCTCGCCGGCGCCGGTGCGCTCGTCACGACGCTCTTCGCGCTGCAGCGGCATCAGACCGGTCTTCGCGGCAGCGTGCTCGCCGTCAACGTGCCGGTCGTATCGTATACGCGCGCACCTGAAGAAATCACCGGTTTCTATCGCGAAGCGATTCACCGCGTGTCGGCCTTGCCGGGCGTCGAGCGCGTCGCCCTCGGGATGGTCGTGCCGTGGCGCGATCCGGGATTTTTTGCGGCGCAGTTCATGGCCGAGGGCTATCGCAAAGCCAACGGCGAAGAGGATCCACGCGCCCAGTTCCGCACGGTGTCGCCCGGATTCTTCGCGACCATGGGCGTCCGGCTGATCGCGGGCCGCGACTTCAACGAGAACGATCGGCGCGACGGCGAGAAGGTCGTCATCGTCAGCCAGAGCCTGGCGCAGCGCATGTTCCCGAACATGGATGCGCTGAACCGTCATCTCAACTGGACCGATCCGGTGACGAAGTTCATCGGCGTCAGCAACGGCGCGCGGCGGATCGTCGGCGTCGTGCCCGACATCGACGACGAGCATCTCGTCGCGGCCCCGACGATGACCGTGTATCACCCGATGGAACAGGAGATGAACGGCGGACGCCTGTTCATCCACACGACGATGGATCCGTATGCGCTGGTGCCGTCGGTGACGAAAGTGATTCGCGATCTCGCGCCGGATCAACCCGTCGAGCGGCCAGCGACGTTGGACGATGTGCGCGCCGAAGTGTTGTCGCCGAACCGCGTGAACGCGATGGTGTTCAGCGGGTTCGCCGGCGTCGCGCTCGCAATTGCGATCGTCGGCGTCGCCGGCGTGCTGGCGTTTTCGGTGAGCGCGCGGACGCGCGAGTTCGGCGTGCGGCTCGCGATTGGATCGTCGCCGGCAGCGCTGCTGACGAAGATCGTTCGCGAAGGCGCGCTCATCGGCGTCATCGGCATCGTCGTCGGCGCGGCAAGCGGTCTCGCGCTGGCGAAGATCATCAGCAGCGTCGTCGTCGAAATCGAAATGCCCGGTGTCGTTCCGATCGTCGCCTCAGCGTGCGTGCTCGTCGTCGCCGCCGTGCTGGCGTCGCTGATGCCGGGCGCGCGGGCCTCGCGCGTCGACGTCATCACGGCGCTCCGTGCCGACTGATATAGCGCGAAGGTTCTAACCGAGCGCCGTGAGGCGATACGTGCCGTATGCGATCCGCGTGGCGAAGCCTTCGGCGACGAGCGCGTGGTTGCCACGGCCGGCCTCTCGTCGCGAGAGCCCGGTCACCCTCGCGAGCTCGCCGGGGATCGTGAGGCCCGCGGTCGTGAGAAAGCAGCGCGCGATCTCGGTCAGCGCCGTCTCGCGTTTGACTCGTTTGCGCAACTGCTCTGGGAATCGTCCGACCGCAACCGTCCAGATGTAGGTGAACTTCGGCTCGTAATAGACCGCGCTGGGGACGACGAGCATCGCGGCCTGCAGTTCGTCCAGCGCCTTGTTGAACCGTGCGCGATCAGTGATCCCCGAATCTGCGCGCAGGTCCGACGTCGCCATCTCCCACTCTTTGCGCAGCGCATGCAGAACACGCTGCGCATTCTTCGACAGCCGCCGCGGCTCGTCGACCTTCCTCACGCCCCAGATCGCGTTGAAGTACGGAATCATTCGCGGCGCGACGAACGTCGCTTTGCCGCGCGAGAGCTTCGCGTAATACACGTTGCCGCGCTTGAGCAGTTCGTCCTTCATCAACCACGTTTCAGACGACTCCGGGTCCGTCTGCACGTTGCGCGGCATCACCGCGTCACGCCGGCCGCAGATCGCCACGTACAGCGAGGCGCCCGGACGACGAGCGTCGGTCATGCAGGAGACGAAACCGACTTCGTCGATGAATTGCTCGGCGGTGTAGACGCTCGCGATCTGGCGGGTGCCTTCGCGGCGCCACCAGTAGTCGCGGTGATCTTCGATGTGGTCAGGGATGGAGGGCCGGGGTCGCACCGCTCCTCAGGCTACCGTCCTCGGTGACCGATCGGCAACGGGATACACCAATTCGCCGCGTTCTTCGGCGCAGACGAAAGCGCGCGTGGCGCGGATCGGACGGGAACTCAGCGAAGTGGACCTTGGGCCATCCGGTGGTTTACGATGGAGATTCGTCGCACCTCACCAGTGTGGGCCAGTAGCGCAGTTGGGAGCGCGCATGAATGGCATTCATGAGGTCACGGGTTCGACTCCCGTCTGGTCCACCAATTTCACACCGTCTCACCGACGTCTCCACTCGGCTATTGGCTCACGACGACCGAGGCCGTTTCGTTCGGGTGGATCGCGCAGTGATAGTTGAACGTGCCGACGGTGTGGAAGGTGACGCGATCGCCGTTCGTGCTCGCGGCGCTCGTCGGTGAGATGTTTCCCGTGTCGAACACACCAGGCGCCGTGGCGGTGTGAACGATCGTGTCCGAGTTCTTCCAGTTCACTGATTGACCGACTTTCACCATCACCGGACTCGGCGAGTACACGCCGTTCTGGATGGTGACGGTCAGGAGATCGGGCGGATTCACGCACTCCGGATTCGTCGGCGTGGGTGTGCACGACGGGTTGGTCGCGCTCGTCGGGCTCGACGATTGGCCGCACCCGACGACGAAGAACGCGAGCAGAGCCGTTCCGATTGTCAATCGCGCCGCGCGTGAATGGTTGAGCATCATGCCCTAATGAAGAGCAACGGGTGTGCCCATATCGACCAGAATCGCTGAGCTCTTCGTTCATTCGATCCCTCGCCATTCGTTCACGATCTCGACAATTGCCGCCGATGGCTCTTCGCTTTCCTGCCAATCCGTTGGTGAACCCGCCTCGAGCAGCAAGCGGCCAACGGTCGCGTAGTCGCGATCAGCGCGTGAGCCGCGCGATCCTTCGGCGGCCCAGATGAGCGGCTGCCCCTTGAACTCGCGATCGCGCGCGGACACCGACGCGCCATGCGCGAGCAGCACGCGCACCATCTCGGGACGACCTTCCTGCGCGGCGACGTGCAACGCCGTCTTGCCGATCGACTCGTCCGGCCAGTTCGGATCGAAGCCGCAGGCGAGCATCGCCTCGACCGCCGGCACGTCGTTCAGCTCGATCGCACGAAACAACGCGTTGTAGTGCTCGGGACCAAGGTCCGATCGCAGGTTGGCGGTAACCCGCTCGCCGCGGGCGCATGCGGCGACCAATCGATCGATCTCCGAGATCGTCGGCGGCGCGCCGTGCGCAACGAGCCACGCCGCAACGTCCCGGTTGCCGCTCAACTCCGCGATCGCGTACGGCGTGCGGCCGTCAGCGCGCGGCCGCGCGACGTCGGCCCCACGTGAGACGAATGCGTCTGCCAACGCACTGTCCCAGCGAGCCGCGACGACGTGCAGCGGCGTTTCGCCGTTGTCGGCGAACACCGGATCGGGATCGGCGCCGTGCTCCAACAGCCAGCGCACGCCGCGGTCGATTTTCGCCCACTGCAGAATCGCGTAGACCGGCGCCGAACCGTCCGTCGCCCATGGGCGATCGACATCGACGCCATGCGCGAGCAGCAGATCCAGCGCAGCGGTATTGCCGCCGCTTGCGGCGATCGGCAGCGTCACGCCGTCACTGGGGTTCGCGCCCGCCTCGAGCAACGCGGCCGCGAGCGGTAGCGACCCCGCGACGCAGACCGCGCTCCAGAGCACGGGACGATGCACGCCATGATGCAGCCACGGATAGCGTAGGTTCGGATCGGCGCCGAGCGAGATCAGCCGTCGCGCGATCGTGACCAGCCCTGCCTCGCGCTCTGCCGATCGGCGCCCGAGCCCGCTGTAGCAAACGTAATGGAGCGGCTCCCATCCGCGCGGTCCGCCGCGCTCGAGCACAAACCCGGGATGATGGACGATGTGGTCGTCGACGGTCGCGGCGTCGCCGAGCAGCAACGCCGCCCATACGTTCGCACGCGCGATCGCCGGATGACGCGCGAGCAGCCGGTCGGCGCGGTCCGCGCGACCGTCGGTCGCCGCTTCGATGAATCGATCGACCGCATCGGCGAACGCGAACGTCACTTCTTCGACGTGATCGCGAAGCGCGTTCCAGGAGGAGAAGCCGTACTCCCGCGCGAGGGTGAACTGCGCGTCGTGGAGGGCGAACGTGCGCGCCGGTTCCTGCGCGCGAAGCTCGCGCAGCCGCTCTTTCGCCTGTCGCTTGAGTTGATCGAGGTTCGGGCGCTCGGGTAACTGCCTGGCCGTCATGAATCCCCCATGCTGAATGCCAGCGGTCCGCAAACTGGCCAGCACGGAGACAGCCGTGCAGTGTGTCTTAGAGGGGTGGACTCTGTCCTTCGCGCGGACCCGCGGGCGCCCCGAGCGCTCGCAGAATATTACGACGCGCCGTAGGCGCTCGCAAGCACCGCCAGCGCGGCGAGGTAGGACACGAACATCAACGCGATCAAGACGCGGGCGCGCGGCGGAGCCCCGCGGAACTCGCCCCAGACGAAGACGCCCCACAACGCGGCGACCATCGGCGCGGCCTGACCGATCGCATACGAGATTGCGACGCCGACGAAACTCGCGGCGACGAAGTTGAACACCGTGCCGGTCCCCCACACGAATCCGCCGAGGATCCCGAGCAGATGATCGACGGGCCGGGCCGCGGCGAATCCGCTGAAGTCCACCGGCTCGCCGACGAGCGGATTCCTCATGAAATACACGTTGACGATCGGGCACGACAGCAGCGCGCCCACCGTGAAGAACACGCCGACGCTGTACGGCCCGAGCGCATGACCGCTCGTCAACGCGCGCGTGATGAACGGCGCGAACGAGCCCATCAACACACCGGACACGATGCAGACGACGATGCTCTTCGTCGAGATCGGCGACCCGTCGCGCGTCAGCGCCTTGTAGGCGCGTCCGTCGAACACGACCGCGACGAGCGCCAGCGCGACGCCGCATCCCAGGACGAGCGCGCTCCCCTTCGGCTCGATCGCGTAACTCAGGATCACGCCAACGACGAGCGCGATGCCGATGGCGACTGGAAAGGCGATCGCGAGGCCGGCCATGTCAATCGCAGCGACAAGAAGCAAATTGGCAATGTTGAAGATCACGCCGCCGACGAGTGCGTAGGCAATGTTCGACCCGTCCGCCGCGGACACGTTCGCGAGAAACGACTGGCCCGAACGGCCGCTCGATCCAAGCGTGAACGCCCAGAAGAGCGCCGTCAGCACGATCCCGATCGCGTAGTCCCAGTAGAACAGCTCGAAGCGATACGTCTTCGTCAGTTTGTACGTGTTGGCCCACGACCCCCAGCACAGCGTGCTCGTCACCGTCATGGCCAGCGCGATCGCGAAGGTGTGCGGCAGGAACATGGCGGGCATTGTAGAGTATCGAGGTGCTAAGGGTGCTAGGTGCCATGGTGGTGCTAGGTGCCATGGCGCTGGGTGCTACGGTGCTCGGCGCGCAGGTCCCGTCGCGACACCGCTTGATCATCGACACCGACTTCGCCTTGCCGCCGCAAGACGACGGCCTCGCCCTGGCCTTTGCGCTCAACTCGCCGGAGCTGGACATCGTCGGCATCACGACGGTCGCGGGCAACTACAACCTCGCGCGCGCGAACGCTGACGTCCTGCGGATGCTCGAGATCGCTGGCCGAACCGACATCAAGGTGTACGGCGGTACCAGCAAACCGCTGAATCATCCGGTCGACGAGTACGCGCGAACGCACTACGGGAAATGGTGGTCGGCCGATCCGCCGCCGATGCCGCCGGGCGGCTTCGCGCGGATCATGCTGCAACAGGAATCCGCCGCCGACTTCATCGCGCGGACGGTGACCGCGTCGCCACGACAAATCGAGATCCTCGCGATCGGACCGCTGACGAACATCGCGCTCGCGATCCAAAAGAATTCTTCGTTCGCATCGTCGGTGAAGCGGCTGACGATCATGGGCGGCGCGATCGCGTCGCTGCCCGACGGCGGGGGCAACGCGACGCCGAACGCCGAGTTCAACATCTGGGTCGATCCCGAAGCAGCCAGGATCGTTTTGCGATCCGGTATCCCGATCGCGCTCTCGCCGCTGAACGTCTCGCGAAAGACGGCGTTCGACAAGCAGGCGCTCGATGCGGTCGTCGCGACCAAAACGCCGATCACGCGGATGATCGAGTCGCAGATGGGACCGCGCTTCGCGCGCGACGCCAATTTCCATCCACACATGTACGACGAGGTCGCTGCCGCCAGCATCGTCGATCCGACAATCGTCAAGACGCGCACGATGGTCGTCGACGTCGACGATCATCACGGCATCAGCTACGGCGAGACGGTTGGTGGCGACGATCTGTGGCCCGGTGCGGAAGGCGCACGGAGAATTGACGTGCAGTACGACATCGACAACGCCCGCTTCATGAAACTGTTCACCGAACGCATCTCGAAACCACTCAGCCAATGACCACACGCGCACGCCTCGTCGTCGTCGGCAGCTGCAACGTCGATCTCACCACGTTCAGCGATCGGATGCCGAACCCTGGCGAGACGATGTTCGGAACGAAGTTCGATCTCGGCTTCGGCGGCAAGGGCGCGAATCAGGCGGTCGCCGCGCGTCAGTGCGGCGCCGACGTCGCGATGGTGGCGCGGCTCGGCAACGACATCTTCGGGCAGGCGACGATCGACAACTTCGCTCGGCTTGGTATCGACGCGAGCCACGTCCGCGTCCTGGATGGCCACTCGAGCGGCGTTGCGCCGATCTTCGTCGATCCGAGCGGGCAGAACCGCATCATCGTGGTGAAGGGCGCGAACGATCAGCTGCTGCCCCATGATGTCGATCAGGCCGCTGGATTGATCGAAAGCGCGGACTGCGTCGTGCTGCAGTTCGAAATCCCGCTCGAGACGATCGCGCATACCGCGCGGCTGGCGCGCAGCCGCGGCGTCCGGACGATCGTCAACCCGGCGCCCGCGGGGCCGGTCGACGCCGACCTGCTCGCGCACGCGGACTACATCATCCCGAACGAAACCGAAGCGGAAATGATCACCGGCATGCCGGTGAAGACGCCCGAGCAGGCGGAGGCGTGCGCGCGATCACTGCTTGCACGCGGCGCGAGCCGCGCCATCATCACGCTGGGTGAACGCGGCGCCCTTCTGGCGACGCGCGACCGGATGGAATTGGTTCCGGCATTCACGGTCGCCACGCGCGATACGACCGGCGCCGGCGACGCCTTCATCGGCAGCTTCGCGACCTTCCTCGTCGAGGGCTGCGACGAGCGCGAGGCGATCCGGCGCGCGAATCTCTACGCGGCGCTGTCGACGATGAACGTCGGCACGCAGAAGTCGTTCGTCACGCGCGACGAATTCGAGTCCGCTTACCGCTTGAGAAACTTCTGAACGCGTTTGCCGTTGCCGACTTCGGCCGTGTAGACATTTCCCTTCGAGTCGACCGCGACGTTGTGCAGGAACACGAACTCGCCGGCATAGTGGCCGACGCGTCCGAATCCGCCGACCTCGTCGAGCGTCTTGCGATCGTAGATGTGGATGCGGCCGTTCCCCGCGTCGGCGAGGAACAGAAACTCCTGCGCCGGATCGGGTGAGAACGCGACCGAGAACGACGTCCCGAGCAGTTTCGTCTTGCGCTCGACGAATATCTCGCGCTGAAACTTGCCGTCCGTCGTGAACACCTGCATCCGGTTGTTGCGGCGATCCGCGACGTAGACGAGCCCGTCGTCCGACACACGGATCCCGTGGACGAGGTTGAACTGCTGCGGACCAGGACCTTCGTCGGCAAGACGATTGGGCGCGTTGTCGTCCGGCTTGTTGCCGTACGCGCCCCACATCCGCTTGAACGCGCCGGTGTCAGCATCGATCACGATCACGCGACGGTTGACGTAGCCGTCGGCGATGAACGCCTCGTTCGTTTTCGGATACACGTAGATGTCGGCCGCGTTGTTGAAGTTCTCGGTGTCGAGGCTGCCCTTGCTCATGCCGCGATGACCGACCTGCAGCAGAAA
>Ga0070741_10018629_pt1 | contig 11211 bp, 10 predicted proteins | sample Coa_R1_4_FD_66440 | JGI IMG/M metagenome (GOLD analysis project Ga0070741, IMG submission 66440) | Surface soil microbial communities from Centralia Pennsylvania, which are recovering from an underground coalmine fire - Coalmine... | ecosystem: Environmental > Terrestrial > Soil > Unclassified ...
ATGGGCAAAGGGGACAAGCGCACCAAGCGCGGTAAACTATTTCGCGGGTCACATGGCAAACCGAATCCGGGCAATCGTCATGGTGCGCCTGTGAAACCTGAACCAAAACCTGCGGCGAAACCCAAGGCCCCGCGTGAGCAACCTGCGGCACCGGCATCACCGCCTGCCACCTAGCGCGTCGCGTCGAATTCTCCCCAGCTCAAGGTGCGCAGGCATGACAGTTTTGCCACACCTTGTTTGTTCCGAGCACTGACGCGAAAAAGGAGTCGCGCACCATGTCGCGCAATACGAAATCAGTCACAAAAGCGGCAAGTCGAATGGGTGTGATTACGGTGTTAGGGGCAGGGATTGGTACGGCCGTCGGCGCAGCAATGGGCAATGTATCTGCCGGGGTCGCGGTCGGCGCAGGATTGGGATTGGTCGCCGGCGCGGCGTGGGAACTTGTACAGAGGCGCAAACGAACGCATTAGCGTATGGCTCGTCTTGAAATAAATGGCACGACGTTTGACTATGAGGAACGTGGGAAAGGTACGCCGGTTCTTTTGATTCATGGGACACTCGAAGACCGGCGCAGTTGGACACAGCAGCTCGAGCCATTTTCAAAATCATTCCGCACCATTGCCTACAGCCGACGCTATCATTTTCCAAACCCCGTGCCATGCGGCGACGAAACCGATTATTCGCCCACGCTCCATGCGCGCGACTTAGGCGCGGTGTTAGATTCGCTCAAGGTTGAACAGGCGCACTTGATTGGCGCATCGTACGGTGCGTATGTCGCGCTCGTATACGCGTCGCATCATCTTGAACGCGTTGCATCTCTTGTACTGGGCGAACCGCCCATAGTTCCGTGGCTGCGAAAAAACCCCGAAACTGCGCCAATGGCGGATGCGTTTTATGAACATGCCTGGGAACCTGTCGCCGAAGCATTTCAGTGTGGGAAAACCGAAGCGGCCGTGGAAGCGTTTGTAGATGGAGTCAGCGGCAAAGGCGCATTCGCGCGCACGAGTCCGCGTACGCGGGAAATTTTGATGCAGAACGCGCCCGCGTTGCGCGTTGAGGTCCAGTCGCCCGAATATTTTCAGCCGCTCGCCGATGAATTAGTGCGACAATTGACGATTCCAGTTTTGCTGCTTGGCGGTGAAAATAGTCCCGTGCATTTTGGCAAGATTTTGGATCGTCTCGAGACGCTGCTGCCGCATCCGACGCGCGTGTTAATTCCAAACGCAGGTCACGCCATGAATTTATGGAATGCGCCGTTTTACAATGAGACTGTTTTGAATTTTTGCGCGGGGTGGAATGAATCGAGTGTGAACACCGCGCGATGATGAGTTAGTTCGTGAACGCGATTGATCAATTTTTTGCATCACTGGGGTTCTGGATTGCCATAAACCGCAGGTTGGCGATGGCGGCGGGCTGCGTCGGTCTAGTCCTTATCTGCGGCATCTGCGTACTGGCCGTGGTCGTCATTCCCGCTTTGCTGCGCAATGCACCCGTTGCGAGTGCAGTCCCTACGCCATCGGGTCCGCCGACGCGCACCCGCGTCATTCAACCTACCTTTACTCCTGCGCCCGAAGCGACGGAAATCCCTCCGACCGAAGAAGCCACCGCCGTTCCAACTCCCGTCCCTGCGCTGACGGGCACAGTGAATGCTCTCGTAAACATTCGCGAGCATCCCGACCGAAATTCGACGCGGCTTGGACAATTACAAGAAGGCGAACAAATCCAGCTCACGGGCAGGAATGAAGCGGGGGATTGGTACTATTTTGAAAAAGGCTGGGTGATTGGAACGGCGATAGACGTAGATGGCGATCCAGCAACCCTTCCCGTTCTGGATCCAAACACCAATGCCCCGGCGCAGGAAAATAATTTGTCCGTACCGGATTATCGCGCGGCGATAGCGCCAATCAACGCCAGTTATCTTGCCACCTTTAACGGACTGGCAAAATACGCCAAAGAGCCAGATGCGATTTACACAAACCCCGAAGTCGGGGCAGAGCTGAAGCAGGCTCTTCAGCCGCTCTATAACAATCTCGATAAATTGAAAGCACTTGCGCCGCCCGCATCACTGCGAGCGGCGCATCAACTTTTTTTACAGGCAGCCCAGCACTATGTGGACGGCGCAGATTTGCTAAAACAAAGCATAGACCGTGGCGACCGTGCGGAGGCACCCAAAGCAATCGCCGCCTTTCAACAAGCCAGTAAGGAAATTCAACAAGCGAATCAGATGATCAAGTAGCGCGACTTGACATGCGGCAAAAGGTTTATACAATAGATGTTGTATCGCGGGAGTAGTACAGTGGTAGTACGTCTCCTTGCCAAGGAGAAGGTCGCGGGTCCGAATCCCGTCTCCCGCTTATTCTGTGAGGGAAATTAACCTTTCCCCCACCAACCAGTCCGAAGTGGACTGGTTTTTTGTTTCCTGCCCCACTCCGAACGAAAAACTCCAGCGATCAAGGTCATTGCAAACCATGACCTTCTCCTTTTTTGGGGAAGACGACCTTCTCCCATCACGACGACCTTCTCCCATGGTTCGCGCGAAAAGTGAAAAAATTTTTTGTCCAATGGACAATAGACGTGCGAGCGAAGGAGGCTTAGGATGAGTCACAAATCCGAACGCTTGCGGAAGAAAGAACGCATGTCCATTCAACTCGCGACCTTGATCGAATATTATGCCACCAGCAAACAAGTGGCGGGGTGTTCGCCCAAAACCCTGATGGCCCTGCGCAGCAACCTCAATCGCTTCATGCGCTTCCTTGAACAACGCGGTCACTCGCTCAAACTCACCGATCTCACCATACACGATGCCCGCGCGTACGTGGCTTCCCTGCAAGGCAAGGTGACCAAGTACGACGGGCATCCATTGAATCGCCCGATTCCCGATTATGAGCTCTCGCCTCAGACGGTCTGGTCGCATGTCCGCACCTTGCGCGCGTTCTCCAATTGGCTTCAGCAGGAGGGCTATACCAAGACGCCTGTTTTCGAGATGCTCGAGTCACCCAAATTGCCCAAGAAGAAAATTGAAGTGCTGTCACCCGATGAGATTCGCCAAGTGCTGGAATCCATTAACACGGATACTCTTCTGGGCGCGCGGCTCTACGCGATGATCTTACTCATGATTGACGCGGGCATCCGCGCGGGTGAAGTCGTGGGGCTCAAGCTCGCCAATGTGGATTGGGAGCGAAATGTGTTCAAGGTATTTGGCAAAGGCTCGAAAGAACGCTTCGTGCCGATGGGCGCGAGCGCGAAACAAGCCTTGCTGCGATATGTCCAGGTCTTCCGACCGCAACCCGCTCGTCCCGACATTGACACTGTCTTTCTCTCGGTGGACGGCTATCCGCTGACGGTGAATGCCATCATCCACATCTTTCTGCGCCTGGCGAAGAACTGTGGTGTGGAGCGGCTACATGCGCATCTGCTGCGGCACACGTGCGGCGTGCAATATCTGCTCGCAGGGGGTGATACCAAGTCGCTGCAAATGTTTTTGGGACACTCGTCACCCGTAATGACTCATCACTACGAGCAATTCAAAGACGAGCAAATGATGGCGCAGCATCGCAAGTTCAGCCCCGCCGATACCTTGGGCTTGACGCAGCGCCGCTTCGGAAGAAAATCGGGCGTTCAAAGACCAAAGCGTGAGCTGGTCACGAAGCGAGAGCGCGTGGCATGAAGAGTCGAGTTCTCAGCGCCACGAATCGTTGCCGTTCTTTCCGGGTCGCGGATGTGCGGAGCGGAAACCGTTGGAACTATCCTGCGGAGTACGCAGCATTTTCAATCCGGCAGAGTCGAGGATTAAGTTTGCCACATCCACGATGAGATCTACGGACTCGGAACCGAGAACCATCGCGATGCTCAGCAGGATGAGAACCTCGCGGGAGACGTTCTGGTGTTCGCCCTGTTCGATGCGCCAGATGTGCGCCACATCAACACCGCTGCGGTCCGCGAGCTGCGAGAAGGACAATCCTGACTGTTCGCGACATCGCCGAAACGTAAGCGCCAACCGATCACGCGGGAACTGAAGAGGACGTGCGACGCGCTGACTCCGCGTCGGCTTGGAGGAACAATTGGAACCTTTGTCGGACGGGGCTGAAAGTGCGTCTGACAAAGGTTCTAATGTGGAGTGAGGGGAACGCGATAAAGTCGCTGAGGGCTGGCGAGACATCGCTCCGTTTCGGCTCGTGCCACGGGTGTAGGTTTCAAGCAATTTGCGGCTGCACAAGTCCATCTCTAGCAGATGCCGTGTAAACACAATAGCGAACGGAGGGTATCACGAGCGTGCATAATCTCCGATAGGCGCGCGCACGAAAACGCGAAGAAATTCGCGATCCGGGCATCTGTTCTTTTTTTGCGCTTAGCGCTCTATTTGGCAGAGTGCCAAGCGATAGTTTGCTTTTTGGGGCGCTCTTTTTCGGAGTAGGCTTTGAGTCAGAGGCGAATGAATTTGTGGAACCGAGGGAGCCGCGATCTTACAAGGTTGAGATGAATGGGGCAAACGTGAAAGTGGAGAAATAAATTGACAGCGCGCGCGAAGGTATTCGCAAGTTCGACCTACAATGAAGCGGAAAGGCGATGTCTCAGCCGCTTCGGATGAATTCAGATACTTCTGGGAGAGCAAAGGAGAAGAGCCCGGTTATGAGAGCGGACGTACTCTGCGCGAGTGGAGTACATTCTGGCTCATAAAGACAAAATTGAGTCTAGGTCCAATTCGTTGGAGTGTTTGACGAATGCAAGTGGAATTGGATAGGATGCGATCGTCAGCAATTCGCGTCTTTGCTTTTTGGCGCGATTGATCAGCAAAAACACTTTTTCCGGGTTCTCAACGCGCGGACTTTCAGCACGCCATTTTTCGTACTCACTCGGAAAGGCAAAGACATGGAAAATACGCGATGCGCATTCAGCCGCGGCGACATGGGCGGCACATGCCGGTAGAAACGGTCTGGCTCTTGTGTTTGGGTCGGCGAAAGCTGCGCCCAGGTCGACCAGAATTGAATCGTACATCGTACTCAATCTGTCAAAGAGAGCGCAGATGAAATCATAGCCAGCCATTCCGCCCAAATAGCTGCTCGCTAACCAATGCAGGTTGTTCGGCAGCAGCGAGAGATTCTCTTGACAGGGAACTACTGCCTTCTCTATGGCGTCGCTTCTTAGTGCACCCTCATTCCAATACTGCTCGGCAAGTTGGACCAGTTTGTTTGCATGGCTCTGGTGATAGGATGCAGACAGTTCGACGGTCCATAGGGCGAGGTCAATCATTAGGGTTCGCTTGTTCGCCCGCGCCTGTTCGACCGCAAGCGCCCGCACGATGGTCGTCGCGCCCGCCCCGCGCGCCTGACCCAGCACTACTTGTATCTCTGCTTGGGGTTGTGCCATATTACTCGTATCTTACAACGATCTGCTATTATTCGTGATGTTGTGAGGAGAACGGAAAACTTGGCCAGTCGCAGAATTGAAACCTTTACCACGTTCGAAACCACATGGGTGGATTTGCTCAACAAATTCATCGCATGGCTGAACGGCAGCGCTGCGGGGGATCGCCGCGAGGAAAATGCCCTGCGATTTGAGGATTTCTTGGTCGAATATCATTCGGAAATTCTAGCGCAACTTCGTCTGGATTACGCTCCCGTTTTCGGAAGCATGCTGATCGAACAAGCAAATCAACGTGAAGTCACGCGCAAATCAAAACCGCGTGGTGTAGTGACGGAAGCGCGCATTCGCGATGCGCGCCATGCAATCGCCAAAGTGGTCTTTCGATGTTTGATAGAATCGATCCTACTGAATCACTTTGAAAGAGTGAATCAATCCAATCAAAAAGGGATGGCTCTGCGTCGGGAACTGGATTTTGCCCGTGGAGGGATTGTAATTCACATTCATAGTTTCTTGCGCGATGAGCAAGCCGCCGATGAATTCGGGATTAGGTTCACGGACCTGGTGGAAGACCCCCACGAAAAGCTCGCTCCCCGGCAACCAGCCAAGTTACAACTCTATGGAAATCTACTCAGCATCGGCGCGCATGACGCGACGCTCCCGTCACGCTTGCATATCTCTTCATTACCCGCTTTGTTCCAAGAATTCCGGGACGAGCTGCTGCCGAGTTATTTCGCGGCACGCGTTCGGTCCAGAGCAGCACGAAACAATTTAGCGGATGCGCTCGACAAGCAAGATTCGGCGGAATGGGAGAAACTCCTCGGAGCCGGAACCGAGCTGCTGCCGCACGATTACGACCTCCGCGTTTGGCAAGAGTGGCACAAGAACTTTCGTCTCGGACTGGCATATCGTCTCGCGAAAATCTATCGCGAGCTCGCCGAAGAAAAGAAATTGAACCTCGAGGCGCAAGCGAAATTCGATCCGCTTTTTACCATAGAATCGCGCGCGGAAACAGAACCCATCTTCTTTCGTGAAAAACCCTTCGACGAATATATCGTTGCTACTGACGTCCAAGTCATCGACGTCGACAGCGCCGCGTTGGTTACCACCACCGCTCCAGATGCGACAGCCGCAGATCGTAGCACCATTGCTTTGCCCTCATTCTTGCATGTGCCGTTGACGATCCATAACAATCCGCATACTGCGTCCAATGCGCACGACTTGATGTATTGTTTTTCCCCGCCCTTTATCGAACCCGCGATCGAGTTTTGGGATTTTACAACCTACAAAGCATCTCCGATTACTCTCCAAGATTATCCGGCCCTTTTGCAGGCAAGATGCTTGATGACCGCGCCACCGTTAGGCGGGAAAACTTGGATGCATGGGGTTATGATTCATCTCCACCATGCTCAACAACTCGGTCCGGTATTTTACTTGGACCTCGAAGATTTTGCGTATTCGGGGCTATCGTTTTTTGCCTATGCCAGTCGAGAGCTGAGCGTTCGGTATCATCTCGAACGCGAACGAGTGTCGTGGGTACAAGAGAAATTGTTTAGCGCGGATTTTGCGAACCAAATTTTCTGGCATCTGGATGGCTGGGATCGGGTGCCCGAGGAACACAAACCCAACGTCGCGATACGACTGCGCGACCTTTCGCAATTTCTCCTTTCGACCAGTGATCCGGTGCGTGCAAGGAATCTGCTACAAGCCAACAAGCATCGGTTGAGTGGGATTGTTCGGCTGCTCCCGTTTGATGATGGGCGAATTGAGGAATATATCAACGCGTATGTTCATCTGGATGATGAAGTGAGCGCGTCGCGTTTGCAGGAGCTTGCCAAGCAACTTCCCAATTTGGCAAGACTCCCAGGCGGCCTCGAGCACATCTGCACGAATGCCAGATTGGTGGACCTGGTGCGCATTCTGTTTGCGTTTCTTGACAAAACAGAAAGGAGTTGGAATGGACAGGCGATCGACATCGCCGCCCTTGTCGAGCGCAACATGGATGCGGCATTTGAAAAATCCAAATACATTCAAGCGGCATATGAGATCGTGAAGCGGTCGCGCGTCGGTTCGGATGATGCAACTATTGGGGTTGCGCCGCGTTTTACGATTCAGGAATTTGCAGGCAAGTTGCAATGGCTCAAAGAGTGGGAGCGCGAGAGAACTGCCCGTACTTATTTTGATCTCGCGACACGCGCGCGGATCCTTGCGCGCGCCCAGGACGACGATGAGTCGTATCAACTCAACATTCCCGAAATCGGCTACTTGCTGGATGCGATAGCGGGCGCACAGGTGAATCCGTTAGTGCAGTTGAATCAGTCATACCAAGAACTATCCAAAGCGCCAAATAACTTGCGGGCACGCATTGGGTTTGCTTATGCCGCGTGGCGCGCGCAGTTTTTTCAACTTCAACAGATCGCGGACACCGGGCGTGTCGCATCTTTACAGCTGTGACCGTCTACGTGCTTGGGCTTGGCAGCGACGAACCGCGTGGCGATGAGATGCCAAGCGGTTTTTTTGCGCCTTCAGCCGCTTGAGAATTTTTCGTTCCGCGCGATCGCTGTACAGGAACGGTAAAGGAGACACGATAGAATAAGTGCAGAAAATCTTCTTGCAGGTGAAGGATGCGAGGACACTTGAAACTCCTTCCACAAATCACAGTTCTTTCAATTGTTGCGTTCTTGTTCCTCTTTAGCGTGGGACTCATTGATGGACGTGTTATGTTTTCGTCGCCGAACAGAACTTTCAATGTAGTCGCAGACACGCATCTGATTGCGGTGTCGAAAACAGTGGTCCCAGAGCCCACCGTAAGCTGTGCTCCACATCCGACTCATACCCCAATTCCAGCTACTATTTCAACGCCGACGTTGGCGATTGTGCCAAACGCCATGTCGACAGTCCGGCACTCCCATCCGATCCTTCGCGTCGGAGGCACAATTTGGAATGACAGCAATCGAAATGGGATTCGAGACCGAAACGAGCGGGGAATTCAAGAGATTCTGGTTGACCTGTACGCTCCCAAGTTTGAGTGGATCGCCGGGACAGAATCCGATGCAAATGGAAACTATTTTTTCGATGTGCCCCCCGGAGAATATGTCGTCGTTATCGAGATTCCATCGGTCTATATCAGCACACTCGATTCCGAGGATACCTACCATCCCGAGCGATGGATTGATGATCGTGACAACGGACTTGGCACCAACGGTGAAGTCATTACTTCACATCCATTCCCGCTCGATGCCGACTCGGAGGCGGAACAAACGATTGACTTTGGACTGCAACAAGCGGCGATAGAGGAAAACGAATTCGAATGAGAAGGGTGCGATGTGAAAAAGGTAAGACAGATGCAGCGTAAAGGATGGCTTGGGTTCGCGGCGGCAACCTTGATGTGCGTCGGATTCCTTTTGCAAGGCGCCGCTCAAGCAGACAGCCCGAAAAGACCTGTGGATCAAGGCGATGGGACTATATTGCGCGAATGGACACCCTCGCCAATAAGACAGGATGAAAACGAAAACGATTTACGAATCACACCCTCGATTGGAAGAATTGGCAGCACGACGTTTTACGTGATCGGTTTTGGCTTTACGCCGAACGAAAGCATTACCTGCAAACGCATCTCGCCAAATGGGCAAGAGAGCAAGTTGCATTCACTGGCAGCCAGTCAAGCCGGCGCTCTCTTGTTTGCGTATGAGGTAAAACGTGCAAATCAGATGAATCGACTGCCGGAATCAATCATATAACATGCAAGGGGATGGTAAATGGTCAAGCACAATCGTCAACTATGGAAGTACTAATGGAACTCACGCCATAAGCTCAAATAGAAAATTGTACGCGGTAAAATGAAATTTGCCGAGCGAAATTCTCATCATGCCGTGCCGTTAAAGGCATCTCGATTTCGCAACCGCGAATCACAATCGCAAAATAATCGGATGCAAAAAAATTTCTATAGGATGCTTAACATCACTGGAATCGCTCGACAAAATAAGTCAATTCTTGATGCGTTAGAAAATCGTTCTCCTTCAAATTCGTTGCATAAATCATTGACGCGCGAAAATAGGTTGTGCTATAGTGTCCGCACAATTGAATACGAGGCAGATACTGTCTCAGACCTCGTCTGAAACGTATTCCGTTTTTCCTTGCCCTGACCTCTTCGCTGGATAACACCAGAGTACGTCGGGAATCAGAATGATAGACGTCTGGTAAGGCGTCCGGAATCGTTTGATTCATGCAGAGAGGGAAACTCGCTCACCCGCGACATGCGGGCGAGGGGTTTCCCTCTTTTTTGTTTTTTCTCAACCTTCGAATGCTATGAATGTGACTGAGCTTACAGAAGCCGCAACTATTTCTACACCATCCAACCTCGCGGACGATCAAGAGGAAACCGTCGAACGGTGGACGCGACTCGTGCGCCGCTATTACCCCAATCTTGCCGTTCCCATCGCACGCGCCTTGGCGCAGCGCGCGGCACAGGGACCGTACGGCGATGGCATGCAATCCATTGCCAAAGGCCTCGCGCGTTTCGATCAGCGCGCCATTGTCGAATTGACCGGCAGCGAACTCCAGATGCTCTCGGCGCTGTGCATGAACTTGCGGGAAGAAGCGCAGCGCCTACTGCAACAAGTGAACGCACAGTGGCATGAAAAATAAGCGCCTGCTTCCGTCTCAGTCAGCCGCACATCGCATACAACGTCACGGGCCAGCGCAAGTCAAGAACAAACTTGTGAGTCTCAAAAGGAGATTGTTTCGTGTTCAAATCCGCTACCTTCGCCATCGGCATCATCCTCGCGCTCGGGGCATTTGTCGGCTTCCTCGTGTTGGGAAATTTTCTCGCGCCGCCGCCTGCTAGTGTCGTCGTCGCGCTGCGCGATATTTCTTCCTACACACCGCTCGACGCGACGATGTTGGGCGTGGATGCGCAGCATTTGAACGGGCAAGTTCTTGCGACGCTCGTCCAAAAAGAAGAGCTTGACCAGTACATCGGCGGATTTGTGACTACGCCAATTTTCGCAGGAGAGCCACTCCGTAAATCCGCCATTGTCAACGCGGGCAATCCGCTTGCGTCCAAGCGCCTCGCGCTCGCACTCACAGATCCCAATCGTGTGGCGGCGGTCATTCCGGTGAACGCGCAAACTTCGCCGACGCAAATCGTCACGGGGGATTACGTCGACCTCGTGATCAGCATGGCGCCGGGGAACTTGACCGGCGGGAACTCGGACAAGTTCGGTCAAATCCTCGCGGGGCAAGACAACAATCTCGCCAACAGCGTCGGTTTTGGTCCTTCCGCCGTGATCACACCGACGCGCGGCACTACGCTTCCCTCGCTCATTTCTGCAACGGGAGTGATCAGCGGTTTTCTTCCCGGTGATGAAATGAATTTGCCTGTGACCAAAGCGGTGATTCGCTCCGTGCCCGTGCTTGCGGTGTCGTTCGAACAGACACCTAATCCCACCTACGCGAGCGCGGGCTTTGGCGAAAACGGCAATGCAGCGCCGCCACCGCAGCCCGCTTACCTCGATGGGGAAATCAAGTCCATCACTGTTTCCGTCCCGCGTGACAGCGCCGAGTTATTGAACTTTGGCATTGATAACGGCAAGGTGCATGTGATGCTGCTGCCGGTGCAGGAAGGACAAACGGAGTTCGTCGCGCAAAAGAACGATCCAACCCTCGGTGTGTCGTGGAACGACGTACTCGCCTTCATGATCAAGGAACGCCAAGAACTCGCCGCCGCGTTCAACCTTACTGCTGCGAACAATGGCGCGTCGAATGCAACGAACACGAGCGCGACGAATCCGAACAACAGCGGCACACCAGCACCCGCGATGAATCCTACGGCTGTCCCAACCACTGTGA
>Ga0070741_10018630_pt1 | contig 11210 bp, 9 predicted proteins | sample Coa_R1_4_FD_66440 | JGI IMG/M metagenome (GOLD analysis project Ga0070741, IMG submission 66440) | Surface soil microbial communities from Centralia Pennsylvania, which are recovering from an underground coalmine fire - Coalmine... | ecosystem: Environmental > Terrestrial > Soil > Unclassified ...
AATCGAGGGACGCGGCTAGACTCGGGCGCCGAACGCGCCCCCGTAGCTCAGTGGATAGAGCAGCGGTTTCCTAAACCGCGTGCGCAAGTTCGATTCTTGCCGGGGGCATACGGGAAACCGGCGGACGAGCTCCGAGAGACGTCTCGAACGGACTGGATGCGCGGCACACTGCTCGGTATATGCGCCTGCTGACTCTCGCCGTCGCCGTCCTGCTGATCGCCGCGTCGGCGGGGTTCGCGGCTTCCTCGTCGTCGATCGGGCCGATCACGAGGGCGGAGGGCCGCGCGATCCTTCAGGCGAAGGAGTGGCACAACGGCTGCCCAGTTTCGTTTTCGCAACTGCGCGTGCTCACGGTCCGCTACTACGGCTTCGACCGCCGCGCGCATTGGGGCAGGCTCGTCATCAACGCCAGGTTCGCGGCGAAACTGCAAACGGTGTTCGCGAAGCTCTACGCGATCCGCTTCCCGATCCGCCACATGCAGTTCGGTGACACCTACGGATCGCTGCGAAACGTGCCCAAGGACGGCGACTTCACGGCGTCGTTCGAGTGCCGCGAGGCGTCCGCGTCACCGTGCAGCGGCGCGAGCAGGAGCAAGACCACCGGCGCGTGGTCGATGCATGCCTACGGCGAGGCGATCGATCTCAATCCCGTGGAGAACCCGTACGTTGGCTGCGGCATGACACGCGACAAGACCGCGCTCTCGTATCGCAATCGGTCGAACGTGCGAAGCGGGATGGTGACGCCGGCGGTGATCGCGGCGTTCGCGTCGATCGGCTGGGGCTGGGGTGGCTCGTGGTTCGGGTCAACCAAGGACTACATGCACTTCTCAGCCAACGGGCATTGAGAGCGTCGAGCAGCGAGGTAGGCGCGGCCGGCGCGCCGCGACGCAAACCACTGTCTGTTCTCCCGCAGCTCCCTGCCAGCAGGCTCGAGGATCGAGCACTGCTTGTCGGGGACGTGCAGGAGCAGCATCACCGTCGGGTTACCCGCGAGCGAGCCGCCACCTCTCCGCAGCGAGCTCGGCAACTACAGCTCACACCCACCACGCTACGTCAACTACTCGAACTGCCGCGAGAACGGAGCCTGGGACCTCTACCCGAACCGCCCATCGCTTCCCTGGCACGACTTCCAGCTCTGACTGGGAGCGATCGTTCTCACCGCAACCGGCCGAGCTTCTAGCTGTCCTAGGGACGTGCCGATAGATCGACGATGAACCTTTTCCATCCCGGCGCTGCAGCGGCCTCGACTGTCAGGAGGCGAACTGCTTCGCGAGTCCGCGGGTTGTGTCAGGAGCCGAACACAACCCGCGTCTGCCAGCGCAACGACGCATGACGTCAGCGCTCCTAATCTCGTCGCATGCAGGCACACCTCACCGAGAAGGAGCACACGATGAAGCGTTTCGCCGCAACCCTCGCCAGCATCCTCACTGTCGCTTCGATCGCCGCAGGGACCGCTGCAGCCTCACACATCAACCTCTACAAGGCGCCGGCAGGTCAGCCGGGGGCGTTCCACGGCGGCAGCGTTCACGTGAACGGGTTCCGCCGCCCCACGGGCTTCCGCACGCCAACTGGCTTCCGCTGCCCCATCGGTTTCCGGTACCCGAGCGGTTTCCGCAGCCCGACCGGATTCCGGGCTCGGCTCTACAAGTAGCTCGCGTTCCGAATCCGGATCGGGGGCGACGTCAAGTTGCGACGCCCCCGAAGCGCGTTCACCTCACCGGCGCGCCTGCCAACACACCCGCGAAGCGCTCGTAGAGCTGATCCGTTTCGCCCGGAACGAGGCGGAGCGGCCCGCCGCCTTGCGGGCCGGGCCGACCCCAGCGCCGCCGACAGGCGACGACGTGCTGGAGAAGCTGAAGCAGTTCGTCGCCTCACGCGCCTGCACCCTCACCGACGAGAGGTTCGAGACCAAGAAGCCCGAGCTTCAGGCGCGGCCGTAGGCGGGTTCTTACTACCCCTCGGCTTCCGACTGGCGCATCGACTGGCGCGCGGGGCCGACCTGTTGCGCCGGAAACCGCCAAGCGCCGGCGAAACGCGGAATCTGCTCCACGCTTCCTAAACCGCGTGCGCAAGTTCGATTCTCGCCGGAGGCATCATCCCTGCTGCTCGTCAGAAGTCCGCTACCACTGGTAGTGGTTGGACTCAACTCCGTCTACCTTCGCCCAGACGTGGTAACCGGGGTAGCCGTAAACGCAGACCGCTGTCGTGGTCGCCGAGGTCGAGTAGCTGTAGAACGGGTCTGTTACGTCGTACGGGTACGGGTCGTCGGCGTAGCAGCCGACGGAGTGCGAGCCCGAACCGAAGTTCGAGAAGGTGACGACGATGTACGCACAGGCGGACGATGTGCAGCCCGCCGTAGTAGTGCGTGCACCTTTCGACACCGAGACCGATGGCGGTGGTGGTGGGCACCCCTGAGTCGTTCCCGTGGTGGTCGCCTGGCCGGAGTGGTTTCCGGCGGCGTCGTAGGCGTCAACGGCAAGCGTGTACGAAGTGCCGCAGCCGAGCCCGCCGATTACGTAGCTGGAAGTTGCGTTATTGACCGCCAGGTTCCCGTTGACGTACAGGTCGTAGCCGGCGACGCCGACGTTGTCGGTCGAGGCATTCCACGAAACGCGTACCGCCGTTTGTGAATTGTCGATTTGCGCGAAGCCAGTCGGCGTCGACGGCGGCGTCGTGTCCTTCGACGGCGGTGAGTTGCCGACGGTAGTGGTCGGAGGAGGAGGCTGCGGAGGTGTCGTGCAGTGCGCCCAGACACCGTTTTCGTCGGGCATCTTGTTCAGCTGGTCGGCCGAGAGCAGATCAGGGCCGGGCGCGCCCTGCGACTTGAGGCAGTTGTAGGTGGCCTGATCAGGGATCCAGTTGCGGTGGGGGCCGTTATCGTTGACCACCAGCCAGGCGGTCACGTTGCGGTCGTTTCCAGACTATCGGTAGCTCAGTTGGATCCGAACTGGAGAGCGGCGGAGGATCCATTGCCTGGGGTCAGAATCAGTGCGGGAAGTCGATCCTAAACCTGGGAGTCGCTTGGACGCCTAGCCTCTCTCCGTTTCCGGGCAGCGCTCACTATGCCGTCACCAACACTTGGATATTTCCAAGTTGGTAGAGCCGGGCAGTTAGTCCGAACGTGACGCTCACACGCTCACACGCTCCGAATCGGCGGCAATCCGTCCTAACCATACGAGTCATCTGGTGCCCGCCGTAAGGATTTCGCCGAATCGTTGTCTCTATTTAGCGCTGCTCGCGATTGTCGTGTTCGTGGCGTTGGCCTCATCAGCCATTGCCGACGGACGGTCTCCGCGCGGCAGTGCTAAGGGCGTTGCACTGCTGAGTCGGGTTAACCACGTCTACGAAACAGTGAAAGCAGTCTCGATTCGAGGACGATCCCAAGGGCTGCGCTTTGGCTGGACGCTCATCCTCGCGGAGGGTATGGGTGTACGCGAAGAATTCGTTGCTCAGAGCTCCAATGAAACAATCGTGCTCGTGTCCTCGGGGCGAAAGACGTACTCGCTTCACGTGAAGCGGAACTGCTGGAGTCTTGTCCCAGTTGCCTCACCTCAGGCGTTCGAGAATCTCTACCTACCGTTCCCGAATCAGCCCAACATGATCCTGGCTGCTCCGAAGCAAACGCAACGAGGATGGATTCTTCCTTTCAGATCACAAGATGTCCATGGATCACTCAACATCCGTGCGGGCTCCCTCGAGGTGGAGCAGATCACTGTCTCAGCACAATCGGGCTCCATCATCGAGTCTGTGAGTGCGCTAGCGCACGCGCCGCGCTTGAACGCACCGAAGCCACTTTGCTGAGACGCTGATCAGGCGTGTCGTGCTGCCGTCTGAACGGTCAGCGAGCCAGGATGGAGGGGGGCAGTTGACTCCCGTGTATCTGCCGACCTTCGCCTCCGAGCGCCCGCGGAGCTTCCCAGCCCCAGTGCGTTACTCTCACGACCTCGAAGCCGGCAGCACTCATCGCCTCGTCGAGACTGCTCTGAGCTAGCCGACCGACGCTCGCCCGACCTAGTTCCTTCTCGACTTCCAAAAGCACGCCGGTCCGCCCGGCTGGGCGGAGCCGCTCTATGACCGCGACTGGCCAGGTGTAATCCAGCCGAGCGGGGATGCCGAGGACCCGATTGAGCTGGTCCGCTTGCCATCTTGGCGTGACAACGAATCGGTTGCGAAAGATTGCAAGCCGGACGGTCGAAAGGCCCCGGAGTCGGACCTGCGCGTGTGGCACCCAAAGCCAGGCAGAGAAGACGGCGAGCGCGGATAGCTCCTGCGGGCCATTTACCGACACCGACCTGTCGGTGGTCATGTGATGAGCGTACACATCGCGGGCGTGCACCCTGTCGTGGTGAAACTGCGGAGCAGACCCGTGGTGAAACCGCGGTAGCGGGCTGTTTGCGGTTCCTCTTTGGCATGATGCTTCCCGCGCTCTTTCAGGCCTGAGAATCTGAACTGCCCGGCTGTTGCGCCAGGCCAAGTTCAGGTGCCAGTGGTTCTTCAGATCGTGTCAAGCTCAGGTGCCAGCGGTTCTTCAGACTGTTGGCATTCATTAGCCCGCCGACGGTCGAGTTGGGAGACTGCGAGCTCTGCTCGGCAGTGCGCCTAGTCCTGCGGATCGATCCGCCCCTCTTGCCAGATTGCTCAAGGCTCTGCCCCGACCAGCCGATCCCTTGGATGTGCACCTTCCAGCATTTCTTCACCAACGGGCATCCGCGGAGACGATCGACGACATCCTGCAACGGAGAAGCGATTTGTCGACGTTCATCTCAGCCGGGATACCGATGAGGGTGACGCCTCTCAGAATCTGCGCTCGATCATCGCTCAACGGGTTCTGAGAGCTGGCTTGCCGAGAGGCTGGGCGACATGGGACGGCTTCGGTCTTCAGCCGCCCGACCTCGAGAGCCAGCGAGTCGTTTGCTTCACCGAGACACCTCTGGAGCATGTCAACAGCTTGTTCGCCGAAGTTGAGGAGGGCCGCAACGTTGGTTTAGGTCTCCTCGGCCGGCACGTGTCCGATCGGACACCGAGCCGCTGCGGCCGCCTAGCGCCCTTCCCAAGGAACTGGCCGCGACGCCGATAGGGGCGTCCGTGGTTCCGGGTACGAGCGGCGGCTGGCCGCGCGTCCGACGAGCGTGCGTGAGCATCGCTTCCTTACGCACGCGTACCTCGTCGCGCGCGAGTACGGGAAGGCGCTCGCGATCGCGGACGCGGGCCTCGCGCTTGCGCCCGATGACGCAGCATTGATCGCGGCGAGAGGGTACGCGGAAGCGGGCCTCGGCGACGTGGAGCAGGCGCTGGCGGACTGGAGACGGGCGCTGGAGCTCGACTCCGAGGATATTGGCGCCCTCTACAGCATGGCGTTCCCGCTCGAGCACGAACGGCGGCTCACGGAGAGCGCGAAGGCGTGGCAGGCGATCATCGATTGGAGCGAAGCGCGCGGGCACACCCTGGAGAGCGTTTGGCCGAAGCAAGAGCTCGCGCGGCTGGGAAGAGAAATCGCACGGCCCCGCACAGAGGGCTTCGATGATGAGTCGGATGAGAGGAACGTTCGCGCCTTCCCGACCGTCGCCGCGGTGGCATTGCCACCAGGGTGTCGATGACAGAGACCTCTGGTTCAGCGCGCGCCGAATCCAGTCACACACCGGCTTCCGGGTCAACCACCACCCGATCGAAATCGAGGGGACCTGCCCAGACTGCCAACCAGATGAATGACAGACTGACCGCGCCGTCTCCCGCCAGAGACGTGCCGCGCGAAGCCGCCCAGGGTAGCCCGAGCACGGGCAGCGAGGCGCGGGCGGACCGGCCGGCCGTGGATACGACTCTCAGAACCAGAACGGCTGATCGCTGCTGATCAGCTCGATGTCGACGCCTGCGTGCCCGGTCGTGCGGCCGGTTCGCGGCTGGAGCACGTCCCGGCGACGGAACACCGAACTTCCTTGGTTGCCGGCGACGAGCACACCGCGTGGGACCGGGTCGACGGCGCTGATCGGCTGGTCGTCATAGCGGTGGTAGAGCGCGTGGCCGTCGGCGTCGTAGGCGGTCAGGCCGCTCCCCCTCATCGTCGAGGTCCGTGAATCCCAGCTCGTCCCGAAGGCGAAGAGCACGCCGGTTGAGGCGACGATCGAGCTCGTCGTGTGGTCGAGCGTTCGGACGCCCCAGTTGCGGGTGTCGATCAGCTTCAGCCCGGCCGGTGTGTCCGTTTCCTGCTCCTGACCGCGGCTGTCGACCGACGCCTCGTAGTCGACGCCGGTGACGGCGAGACGGCCGTCGCCGAACCAGACGGCTTGGCGCTGCGGTCCCTGCATCGCCTTGGCTTCGGCCTTGGGCTCGAGCCAGTTGTGCAGCCGCCCGAGCAGCGAGATCGGGTCCGACAGCTCGTGGTAGCGAACCGACAAGCGGCGGAGGTCGATCTCGGCGACCGGCGCGCCTGCCTGGACGACGAACGCCCGTGCAGAGGCTGCGTCGACGGCCAGGCCGGGGTTCCACTGGTGCGCGACGAACTGCGCGCCGCTGCCCGAGCGTTGCCAGCCGGAGCGGATCTGGTCGAGCCCGACACTGCGCACGCGACCGTCGGGAGCCACGACCAGCAGGCGCGACGGCCCGATCGCGAACTTCGGTCCGACGACCAGCACGAAGCCCCCGCGGTAGGCTGACCCGGCCTGCAGTGAACCCTGCAGATCGCGCCGCCAGAGCACGCGCCGGGTGTCGGCGTCGACGCCGCTCACGGTCGTGTCACCGAGCCCGCAGCAGCCCGGTGAGACGACGACAGCGAGGACACGCGAGCGGCTCGCCCATGTGCTCGCGAAGACCAGCCCGTGCACGCTGGGCTTGACGAGCTCGACATCACCGAGCACACGCAACCTGCGGAGGTCGTAGAACCGCAGTTCGGCGGTGACGTCGCTCCCGGCGGCGAGTCGATCGCGCGCGGGCGAGAAGCTCCAACCGAAGACATGACCGACGGTGGCAGCGCCGCGGCCGCGCTCGGGCCACAGTGTCCGCGAGTTCACGGCGTACAGCCGCGGCGGCGGGCCGGCGAAACCAAAGAGAACCTGTGGACTGCCGGCGACGGGCGCCACGCTCGGCGACGCGCCCGCCGAGGTCGAGCCTGAACCAGCGACGGCGACGGAAAAGACCGCGAGCACCCCGGCCGCAACCACGGCAGGCGCCAGCGCACCGACATCGCGCCGGCTGCCATCAACGGCCGGCGGGACAGAAGACGATCGAGCGACCGAACGTCCAGCCGTCGATCTGAAACGCGCGGCATGGAACTTGGCGGCAAGCGAGACCATCATCGGAATTACGAGCGCCCACGCCGCCCGGGTCCCATCATCCTCACGGTCACGAGGGACGTTGGCGTTAGCTCGGCTCAGCGGACGACCCAGAGGGCCGCGGGTACGAACGGTGCCTCGTAGGTCTTGGGGGCGAGTTCCCAGGTGAGGCTGTTGTTGCCGAGGCGGGTGTTGGCGGGGATCGGGATCTCCATCGCGAACAGCAGGCTGCGGTGCGGGGCGATTTCGGTCACTGGCCGGCAGTTGAGGATGTATGCCTGCGGTGCCGCGGGGATGATCTGCTCGATGTAGGTGGGGCAGCTGGTGGGCGCGAACCGGAACGGCTTGTTGCTGGTGTTGGTGAGCGCGATTCGGTAGCGGAGGAGTGCGCCGCGGCGTACGCGGAATGCGCGCAGTCCTGGCTTCACCTTGACGGGGCGTGCGCCGGCGATCGCGACTCGCAGTGGCAGCCGCGAGCGTGCCGGGAGTGTGCGTGGCGTCGGTGTGAACGGGGCAACCGAGAGCGTCGATGGGGCCTGGGGTTGGTCGCAGCGCGGCGCCTGGCGGAGCGGCACGACCAGGCTGGTGTGATTCGCGAATGCGATCCTGAGTCCGTTGGGCGGGGTCGAGGTGTTGCCGCCGCCTGGGTTGCCGGGGCCGCACCAGTTCGACCAGAAGAGCGAGACGGAGGCGGACTTGCCGGGTGCGAGCGCGCGCAGCGAGCCTGGCGGGTCGGCGAGCACGTCTGGTGGCTGCGGGGAATGTGCGAGTCGTTTGATCCGCACTGGCGTCGCCGTCGCGGTTGAGCCCGTGAACGAGAGCTTGGGCCAGCCGAGCAGCGCGCAGGGCGAGCGTCCGGTGTTGGTCAGATCGACACCGCCGACCAGCGATCCTGTCGCGCCTTGCAGGAACAGGTGCGCGTGCAGCCGCTCGGCGCGACACGGTGCCGCGAGCGGCGGATGCGCCGACGCCTTCACGGGTCGTTGGTCGAGCCAGGGAACGGTCGGCGCTGCGCTCCCGGCCGAGGCAACGGCGAACCCGATCAGCGAGACGAGCAGAACGAGCGTGGCCGCTGCGGTTCGTGTCCGGGTCATCGGTTGATCCTGATCACGCCTCCGTCCTGCGTGGTCGTCCAGACGGAGCTTGCTGTTGCGGTCGCGCCGAGTGGTTCGCTGTCGAGTTCGACGCGGCTGCCGACCATCTGCCCGTCGGCGACGCGGACGCGGCTCGCGGAGCGGTCACCGATGATCCAAAGCAGCGGTCCGGCAGCGACGGCGATCTCGCCGTTCGCAGCCGACGGCGGGTCGAAGCGCAGCCGGCGGGTGCGCGGGTCGAGATGGGCGACCTGATCATGGTTTGGGTCGTACACCCAGATCGTGGCGTCGTTTGTTGTGCCGATCCAGAGCATGTCGCCGAGCGCGCGGCCCTGGGAGATGGGCTCGCGGGAGACGTCGAGCGGGGCGCCGACGACGCGGTTGCTCGTTGGGTCGATCTCACGGATCGCGCCGTCTTGGCGGTCGGCGACCCAGACCTTGCCGGCGGCGAAGGTGAGCGCTTGCGGGTAGTGGCCGACCTTGATCGCTGCGATCGTCTTGCCTGTTTGCGGGTCGAGGCGGTAGACGCTGCCGGTGGCGGCGTAGGTGATCCAGAGGGAACCGAAGCCCTCGCTGATTGTGTCGGCCGGGATGACTTGGTCGATGTCGCGGCCGCGCCCGCCGACCTGCGCACGCAGCAGGATCTTTCCGTTGTTCGGGTCGATTCGCACGAGCGTAGCCGGGCGGTCGCGGTGGGGCGGGACGACGAGTGTCCAGAGCGAGTCGAGGGCGGTCGCGATCACCCGGCTTGGGCCGCCGATTTGCACGGGCGCGCCGACGAGCCGGTTCGTCTGTGGGTTGAGCTGGTAGACGAGCCCGTGCGCGTGGTTGCCCGACTCGGCCAGCAGCCAGACCCGGCCGAATCCGTGGGCGAGGCCGGTGACAAAGCGGGGGCGAAGCGAGAGCGTCGGCCCCAACCGCGGCGCCGGCGCCGCGACGTGCGGGGTGAACGGCACCAACTCTGCCGACTCGCCGTTGTCGACGAGCACGAACGTGCGGCCACTGCCGGTCAGCTTGCCGGCGCCGCCGGACTCGTAGATGCTCGTGTTCGGGCTCCCGTCCACGCGCACGCCGGCCGGGCCGAGCGCATCGAGGCGAAGCGGATTGGGCGAGCGCTTGCCGAACAGCGTGTAGAGCGAGCCCGAGCCGAACCGGCCGCCGTACGGGGTGCTCGGCGCGAGCACCCCGAAGTCCGGCACGCCGTCGCCGTTCAGGTCACCGAGCGCGGCCAGGCTGGAGCCGGCGTTGTCGCGCGTCCCGTCGATCGCGAAGCCGTGCGCGCCGAGCTTGGTCACATCGATCGGCGCCGACGCTCGGCTGCCGAAGATCACGTAGGCCGAGGGCGCCTCGGCCTGCTTGGAGCCGACCGGGAAGTCCTCGCCGCCGGTTCCGGCGCTGACCGCGACGTCGGCGAGTCGGTCGCCGTTCAGGTCGCCGATCCCCGCCACCGAGCGCGTGATCGGGGTCACGCGCGTCGGCCAGGGCGCGTCCACCATGGTGCCGCCGTCGCCGAGCGTGTCGGGGTTCACGGCGGTGGTCGCACGGCGGCCGTAGACGATCATGGCACCCGCGCGCGTCCCGATCAGAACGTCAGCGAGCCCGTCGCCGTTCACGTCGCCCGCGTTCGCCAGCCACCGACCGGCGACGTCCTCCAGCTTCCAGGAATCGCCGACCGTGAAGCCGCTCGAGCCGAGAGCACCGAGATCGACCGTGCCTGCCCGAGCGCCGCCAAACACGACGTAGACGACGCTCCGCGCCGAATGCGGCGGCGGGATCATGATCGCGTCGCCGCATTGCGACGCCTTCAGCTGCTGCACCCGTACGGCGGTCCGCCACTGCGCGCCGATCAGCAGATCGGGGCGGCCGTCGCCGTTCACGTCACCGCCGCCCTCGACCACCATCCCCGCCTGGTAGATCCGCCCGTCCGTTGGTCCCGTGAGCGCGAAGCCGCGATCACCGAGACTGGACACGTCAACGGAGCTCGTCGAGGCCTTGCCGTAGACCACGTAGGCGCGACCCGGCTGGTCGACGTCGCCCGGCGCGCCGATCAGCAGATCGGTCAGCCCGTCCCGGTTGACATCGCCGACCCCGGCGAGGGCGCTGCCAAAGGCGCTCGTACCCGGCGGCGTGTTGATCCGAAAACCCGGCACCGTCACGTGCGCGAGATCGATCATCGTCGGTAGCGGGCCGCCGAAGATCACCTGCACGAAGTCGTCATGCTTCGGCTGCGGCGGCAGCGGATTGCACCTGCCTCGCGTGACCGCCGCCGACGGATTGAAGTGATCGACCGCGACCGCGATGTCGGGCACACCATCGCCGTTCACATCGCCGACCACGACGGCAGCCTCGATCGTCCACTCCTCGCTCCGCCGCGCCGCCGGAACACGCAAGCGAATCGTCCCGCGGTCCGCCGTGCTCACGACCAAGGTGCCCGCGAACTGCCGCCGCACCTGCAGCGCCGAGAAGCGCACCGGTGTCGCCGACGCCGGCAACCGTGTGCGACTACCATCAGCAGAACTCGATCGAAGCGAGAAAACGACGACGGCCACCGCCACGGCGCCAGCGATGACGCCGCCGGCAAGAAGGCGACGCCGGCTCAACGCACGCGACCGCTCATCGGAACCCACCGGTTACGGTACGGCACCCACCCCCGGCCTCGTCACAGGCGCGCATGTGAGGCAGACGCTAAGCCGCCCCTGTTAGCGCCCAATGATCAGCCTGCAAGAACTCGGCGGCGAGAATCCGCGCCATCCCGACGGCTGCGCTCACCTGATGTCTATCCGCTGCCGCGTATCTAATCCGTGAGCTACCGGCGGATGGATGTTGGCTGCGCGGCAACGGTGGAGGCATT
>Ga0070741_10018631_pt1 | contig 11209 bp, 9 predicted proteins | sample Coa_R1_4_FD_66440 | JGI IMG/M metagenome (GOLD analysis project Ga0070741, IMG submission 66440) | Surface soil microbial communities from Centralia Pennsylvania, which are recovering from an underground coalmine fire - Coalmine... | ecosystem: Environmental > Terrestrial > Soil > Unclassified ...
GATACCGGCGAGCGCGTCTGGCACTTCCAGGCCGTGCATCACGATGTCTGGGATCGTGACTTTCCCTCTCCGCCCAACCTGGTCACGGTAAAGCGCGACGGCCGTCCCGTCGATGCGGTGGCCCAGATCACGAAATCCGGCCACGTTTATCTGTTCGATCGCGAGAACGGCAAGCCGCTGTTCCCGATCGAGGAGCGCGGAGTGCCCACCGACGGCGTAGACGGGGAGTACCTGTCGCCGAAGCAGCCGCTCCCCCTGAAGCCGCCCGCATTCTCCCGCCAACTCCTCACCGAGGACATGCTGACCAATCGCACGCCCGAGGCACACGCGGCCGTGCTCGAACGCTTCCGCAAGGTCCGCAGCGCGGGCCAGTTCATCCCGCCAAGCCGGCAGGGCACCATCATCTTCCCTGGTTACGACGGCGGCGGCGAGTGGGGCGGGGCGGCGTTCGACCCCGCGTCGGGCCTGTTCTACGTCAACGCCAACGAGATGGCCTGGATTCTGCGCATGGTGGAACTGCAGAAGCTCGACGGTAGTCCGAGCGCGAAGGCGCTGTATAGGAACAACTGCTCCACCTGCCATCGCGAGGATCTCAAAGGGACGCCGCCCGAGTTTCCGTCTCTCGTGAATATCAGCAAGAAGTACACGCAGCAGGACATCCTGTTCTTCATCCGGTATGGCGCCGGGCGCATGCCGGGATTCCCTCAGCTCCCCGGACCTGCGATGCGCGCCATCGCCCAATGGCTGCTCACGGGCGAGGACACGAACGTTGCGCCAGCCGCCGCACACAAGTATCCGATTGAACAGAAATATGTCACCGACGGTTATAATCGGTTCCTCGATCCCGATGGCTATCCGGCCATCGCGCCGCCCTGGGGCACCCTGAATGCGATCGATCTCAACACGGGCGAGATCGCCTGGAAGATCCCGTTCGGCGAATATCCCGAGTTGGCGGCGAAAGGCATGCGCAATACAGGCAGTGAGAATTACGGCGGTCCGCTGGTGACGGATGGGGGCCTGCTCTTCATCGGCGCCACGAACTTCGATCGCAAGTTCCACGTCTTCGACAAACTCACCGGCAAGCTGCTTTGGGAGACACTGCTGCCAGCCGCCGGCAACGCTACGCCGTGCACATATGAAGTTGGTGGGCGGCAGTTCGTCGTGATCGCGGCCGGGGGCGGGAAGTCAGGCGCACCGTCGGGCGGGTCGTATGTAGCGTTCGCGCTGCCGGCGCAGTGAGCCGATCCAACCGGCGCCTATCGTGACGAAGTCACGGAGTTCGAGCGGCGCATGAAACAACCCGAAGCTGGAGAGCCAGCGCGTGATGTACTCGCGCGCCATCACGGTGTCGATGCGAACGTCGTTCCCCACCACATCGTGCAGCACGCCGTCGAGCGTAAACAGGATTTTGCGGAACAGAAACAGCGGCGCCGGAAAAGTCGCGCCGCCGAGAGCGATCTGATCCAGCAGCCGCATCGCGTCCAGCGCGCCGGGCGATTCGTCCTGCGGCAGCGCGTCGAAGTACCGATCCACGAAATGCTCGATTACGCGTCCAGGCGCGCGGCGGCTCAGGGCGCGGATGGTTTTCGCCGCGCCGGCGCGGTCGCGCACCATCACTTGCAGCGTCAGCATCACCAGATTGCGCCGCTCTTCGAGTCCGAGCCGTTCGGCGAGCGCCCAATCGAGCAGAATCAGTTCGCGGTTCGGCTCGTCGTACAGCAGGTTGCCGGCATGCGGGTCGGCATGGAAGATGGCCACGTCGTCCCGCGAGAACAGCGGGATGGCGATCAGCCCCTCGATCAACTGCTGGGCAATGCGCTGTCGGCGGATCGGAAAACCGCGGCAGGCCTCCGTTACCTTCACGCCGCGCTCCTGCGTCATGGCGGTGATCACGCCCGTGCAAAGCGGCAGGATGGGCCGGGGCACGCGAATCCCGAAGCTGGAGCGGTAAGCCCGATATGCCTGCACCAGCGTCGCCTGTTCACCCGAAAAATCAAGTTCGCGCTGTAGAAGCAGGCGAACCTCCTCCAGCGTCTCTTGCACGTCGCGTACAGCGAAACCATAACCGCGATCGGTTGATTCCAGATACTCGCCCAGCCCTTGTAACAGCGACATGTCTTCCGCGAAACAGTTCGGCACGTAGGGCTTGAGCACCTTGAAGACGCCGCGCTCGCGCTCGCGATCCGGGTTCTGCCAGGTGAAGCACATGACCGCGCTGACGCTCGCCTCCGAGCAGATGGACCTGTCGATCATGACGGCGTACTCGGCCAGGCGTGGTCCGAGTTGATCGTGGATGATGGCACGAACCTGATCCGCGGTAACGTCCGACATGCCGTTCTCGAGCCGCGCCAGTTGTGTACGCAGTGCGGGCGAGATGCGGCGGTTGCGAGCGACCACCTGGCCCATCTTCTGGAGGGCCGGCATTCGGGTGATGAGTTGGATTAGCCTCGCTTCGGGAGGCGTGTCCGCCGGGAGAGCGATCTGCTCGGCGATTTTGACGCGTAAGCGGTCCGCCGACAGGTGGGAGAATACATACTCGATGGCGTCCTGCACCAGCGGCCGCCAGCGCTCGTATGCCTTGGGAACAATCGCCTCTACAGGCACGAACCGTACGAGCCAGTCGCCGACCCGATCCATAAAAGCAGCCCCCCTAAAAGGATCGCGCACTTTCATGCCGGATGCCAGCGTAATTTACCCGACGGTAAGTTTTTGGTATGCTGTCTACCAGATTGAAACCGCCCTTCGCGAAGCTGCTTGCGCACGCCACGCTGGCCGAAGGCCCGCACGAGGAGATCCCGATCAACGCGCCGTTCACAGGCGACGTTTTCGGATGCGTGCCGGCGGCGCAAGAGCCTGATGTTGAATTGGCCACCAGCCGCGCCCGCGCGGCGCAGTCCGCCTGGGCGGCCACCAGCTTCTCCAATCGGGCCCGTATTTTCCTGCGCTTCCACGATCTGCTCCTGGCGCGGCAGGACGAGATACTCGACATCATCCAATTGGAAACGGGTAAGGCACGCCGCCACGCTTTCGAAGAAATTCTCGACACCGCTGGGGTGTCCCGCTATTACGCCCGGCGTGCGCAGGATCTGCTCCGTCCGCTACGCCGCAGGGGCGCTTTCCCCCTGCTCACGAAGACACTCGAAGTGCGGGTGCCCTATGGCGTCGTGGGCTGCATCGTACCGTGGAATTATCCACTCAACCTGGCCATAACCGACGCAATCCCGGCGTTGATCGCCGGTAATGCGGTCGTCATGAAGCCGGACCACCAGACCACCTTCACTGCCCTGTGGGCGGTGGGACTCTTGCGCGAGGCGGGCCTTCCCGCGGACGTCCTGCAGGTGGTCACCGGCGACGGCGCGAAGGTCGGGCCGATGCTGCTGGACCGGGTCGACTTCATCATGTTTACGGGCAGCACGCGTACCGGCAAGATGGTGGCAAAGCCGGCGGGCGAGCGACTGATCGGCTGCTCTTTGGAGTTGGGCGGAAAAAATCCCATGATCGTGCTCGCGGATGCGTCGCTCGACCGCACAGTGGGGGGCGCGTTGCATGGATGTTTCGTAGGAGCCGGGCAGGTCTGCGTGTCGATCGAGCGCATCTATGTGCACGAATCCGTGTTCGGCGCGTTCGTGGCGAAATTTGCCGAGGGTGCGCGGGCTCTGAAGCTCGGCGCGGCGCTCGATTACTCCGTGGATGTCGGCTCCCTGACATCGCCGCGGCAATTGCAGACGGTCGAGGCGCACGTGCGGGATGCACTCCATAGAGGCGCCAAACTGCAGGCCGGAGGTAAGCGCCGCACCGATATCGGACCCCTGTTTTACGAGCCCACGATTTTCACCGGCGTTGACGAGAGCATGCGCATGTTCGCCGAGGAGACGTTCGGTCCGGTCGTCGCGGTTTATCCATTCACAACTGTGGACGACGCGATCGGGCGCGCCAACGCCACGCAATTCGGTCTAAATGCCAGCATCTGGACGCGCGACACCGCGGCTGCTATCGAACTGGCGAAGCGGATCCGCTCCGGCAGCGTCAATATCAACGACACCTACATTGCGACGTGGGGTTCGGTGGATGCGCCGTTCGGCGGCATGAAGGAATCGGGCGTGGGCTGCCGCCATGGCGCGGAAGGGATTCTGAAATACACGGAGCCTCAGACGATTGCAGTGCAGAGGTTGGTGCCGCTCAGTTTGCCCCCGGGGCCGGTAGCAAAAACCCAGGCACGGTTTCTGACTGTGGTCATGAAACTAATGCGGTATTTGCGGATGTGAATGTGTGTCGATGGACCATTGACGCCCGGCCGAGTCTCTGAACTCATGTCATCGGCTGGTCTGGGCATTCGATCTTGGTTGGGCAGCCGTTTTCGCCGCCCGAGTTCTTAAGTTGCCCTGATTGTCACGCCTGTGGCCCGCGCAGGCGAAAACGCCCGCAAGAAAATCTACAACTCGATTTCAAGCCGCTTGGCCACCCTCGTGACCGTTTCCACCAGCCGATCCGCATGCGAATCCGTATGCGCCGCGGTGCAGGAGATCCGAAGCAGATTCTGTGCCGCCGCTGGCCGCAGCACCGGGTTGATGTAGATGCCCTCTTCCAACAGAGCCTTACACAGCCGGCAGAGGTCGATTTCATTCTGAATCACCACCGGCACGATGGCCGTCTCGCCATCCAGCACACCGAAGCCTCGGCCGCGCAGTTCCTGCCGCAGTCGCTCCGCGATTCTGAGCAGTCTCCTGCGCCGCTCCGGCTCCTTGCGCATGATCTCCAGGGCCGCACTTACAGCCGCAACCGACGCCGCGGGCAGGCTCGCCGAAAATACAAATGGGCGCGACGTGTGCTTCAGGTAATCGATCACCGGCTTCGAGGAGGCCACGAATCCACCGACCGACGCCAGCGATTTGCTGAACGTCCCCATGATGATGTCGACTTCGTCGAGCACGCCCAGATGTTCGGCCGCGCCCGCGCCCGTCGGTCCCAGTACGCCGAGTCCATGCGCTTCATCCACATACGTCCGGGCGCCATAAGGCTTCGCCAGATTGACGATGCCCGGCAGGTCGGCGATATCGCCTTCCATGCTGAATACGCCCTCCGACACGATCAGGATGCGCTCCTCGGGCGGGCAGTTTTCGAGACACCGCTCCAGGTGTTCCAGATCGTTGTGGCGGAATCGGGCCGTTCTGGCGGGCGACCGCAGCGCGCCTTCCACCAGACTGGCGTGCAGCGTGTGATCGCACAGCATCACATCGCCTCTTTCAGTCAGCGCGGAGAGGGTTGCGTAATTCGCCTGGAATCCGGTGCCGAAAATGATGGCGGCTTCCTTGTGCACGAAAGCAGCCAGTTCGGCTTCCAGCTTCACGTGCACATCCAGGGTGCCGTTGAGCAGGCGCGATCCACTGCAGCCGCTGCCGTACTTCTTGACGGCCTGCATCGCCGCTTCTTTCACCTTGGGATGCGTGATCAGGTCGAGATAGTCGTTCGACCCGAACATGAGCACTTTACGCTTGCCGATGCGGACCTCGCCCGGCCCGCAGCCGTCACGGTCCCCAAAGACTTCGAAATACATGTATAGCCCGGCCGCCTGCAAATCGCCGGGACGGGTAAAATTGCGACACTTCTCGAAAAGATCGTTACTTGTGCCGGCCTTCTTTCTGCCGGGAGCAGCGGTGGTCGGTAGGCTGCGCATCGTTTTCAATTCCATTCGTAGATTCGATAAGTCTTGTACCGCTTCGCGCCGAGAGCCTCCAGTGAGCGATTCATCAGCACATTGTCTTCAAGGATCCACGACATTTCGGAATCCTTGTACCCCAAACGCCGGGCGTTATCAATCAGCGCCGTATAAAATCCGGCTGCCACTCCGGCCGTTCGGTAGTCCTCCACCACTCCGAGAGCAATTACCCTTAAATTTCGAACCAAACGTTGATAATACAGGATTTTGACCAGGCCGAACGGGAACAGTTTTCCCTTGGCGGGCTTGAGGGCCTCATTGATGTCCGGCAGCGCCAGCGCAAAACCCACGATGCGATCGCCCACCTCGCCGATCAGCACCAGGTCGGGCACCAGGATCTGCTTCATCTCCTTGCCCTGCGCCAGGAATTCCTCTTTGGTCATGGGCACAAAGCCCCAGTTACGCTGCCAGGCCGAATTGTAGATTTGCCAGACCGCCTCCACCTCCTGATCGAACTTTTTCATGTTGATCGAGCGCACACGCACGCCCTTCTTCTTGAAGGCGTGGGCGGCCACCTGCTTCACTCTTTTCTCCGACACGGCGCTGGTGCTGCTGATGTAGGCATAGAGATCCTTCGCCTTGTGCCACCCGGCCCGCTCGATCCGCTCGGCATAGTAGGGCGGGTTGTAAGTCATCATCACGTAGGGGCTCGAGTCGAAGCCGTCCACCAGCAGGCCGCATTCGTAGTTCGAGGACGGACTCATGGGACCCTGGATCGCGCGCACCTGCTTCTTCTCGAGCCACTGGCGCGCCGCCCCCAACAGGGCGTCCGCGACCGGTTGCGAATCGATCATCTCCAGAAACCCGAAAAAACCGATGTTGTCCTCGTGAAACCGGTTAAAGTTTTTGTCCAGGATGGCCGCGATGCGCCCGACGGTCCGGTCATCCTCCTGGGCCACGAAGCCCGCCATCTCCGCGTTGGCGTAGAACGGATGCTTCTCCGTATTCAGCAGTTCCTTAACCGCAAGGCGCAGCGGGGGTACCCAATAGGGATCTGCGCGGTAGAGCCGGTATGGTAACTCGACGAATTCCTTCCACTGCCGTTTTTCCGTCGCCTGGACGACTTTGATTCCGCCCAATCAATGGCCCCTTTTGCTGAATGCAGCGTAAACACGCGGCGCCGTCCAAATCAGAACGAAGGCCAGAACCGCTCCCGCCAGCACATCGATCGTGTAATGGTATCGAAGATAAACTGTAGCAAAAATGATGCACGGCGTGTAGCCTAAAAAGAGATAAAAGAGTCTCCGCGACACCATGCGGCTACCCCAACACGCGAGAATGGTGAGTTCGGTATGGCCGCTCGGAAAGCAATCATAGTGAGCCGATTCCAAGCGATCCAGCGTATTCTGCAAAAGTCCCGTCAGCCAGAGCCCCCGGAGTGGTGGTAAATCGCGGAGAAAAAACCGTGGTCCCCGCACCGGAACCGCCAGATATCCGACGTATGAAGCCATAAATCCCACAGCAATCAGAAAAGCATAAAACCGGAACTCGTCGATTTTCCTCTCCCGCCAAAGAAAATAAGCCACGATCAATACAGCGGGAACAAAGAGCGAATATGCGATCTGTAGGAACTCGGTGAGCACCGCGTTTGGATGCGCCACCAGCCATAGCGTTGGATTTGTGCCGAAAAGCCGCATGTCCACGCGCTCCGCCCAGGCATCGTAATCGACGCCGCGCACCGCGGGGATCACAATCGCCATCTCCTTGTAGAAAAATGCCACGTAGGGTAGGGGATACCAGCAGTGAAAAGCCAGGTTGGAACGGAACAGCAGGAATATCACGACAGCGGCGGCATGAATTATCAGGAGCCAGCCAGCCTGCGGGATGGCTACGAACCAGTTCAGGATGAGTGCACTGGTCATCGCGAAAAACGCCAGGATGGCCCAGTCTACCGGCCACCACTCTCTCATACCCATCCGTTTTCCCTGTACCAGGCGATAGTGGCGGCCAAGCCGGTTTCCAGCGGCGTGGCGGCGGTAAATCCGAGTTCGCGCCCCGCACGCTCGGCAGAGCACGTCCAACGGGGATACGCGGCTTCGCAGACCTTATCGCGAGAGATGATCCCCGGCTTGCGGCTGGCGCGCGACCAGGCTTCAGCCAGGCATCCGGCTGCCCAGGCGGCGACGCGAGGCAGCACGACGGTGCGCGGATGGCGATTCAGCAGTTTCGCGGCTGTCGCGGTGAATCGCGTCCAGGAAACGGGTTCGGGATGAGTGAGGAAATAAGTCCTTCCAGCCGCGGCGGGACAGCGTGCGGCGGCCAGTAATCCCTCCACCAGATCGTCGACGAAAATCGCGCTGAACCATCGGTCGCCGCGGCCGATCCGGAGGTCGAAACCGCGTGCGATGGAGCGGATCATCTCGAAAACGTCAGCATCGTGCGGGCCGTAAACGACGGGCGGACGCACTACGACAGCTCCGGGTAGCAGCCGTCGCACGGCCTGTTCGCCGGCCAGCTTCGATCGCCCATATGCAGACACCGGATGCGGATCGGCTTCTTCGGAGAGGTCCTCGTTATCGGGGCTCGGACCGGCAGCGGCCAGGCTGCTGACGTGCACGAATCGCGGTACCGAGGCGGCCGCGAGCGCCATACTCTGGGCTGCTCGGGCATTGCCGTCGTTGTAGTCGGATCTTCGCAGCGCTTTAGTGACGCCGGCCAGATGGAAAACAATATCGATACCCGCGCAGGCCTCGCGCAATCCATTACCGGTGAGATAGTCGCCCGCGACAATTTCGGTTTCGCTGCTCGCCCCCGCATCCTTGCTGTTCCGGACCAGGCAGCGTACACGCATTCCGCAGGCCAGTAGCCGTTTAACCAGATGTCCGCCAATGAATCCGCGCGACCCGGTCACCAGCACCGTGGCCATGCTACTGCGGTGTGCTGCGGAAAGTCACCTCGGCGAACTCGCTCTCCGCGGATGTCCCGGTGTGCTGTGAATTGATCTGCAGACGAATGCCCTTCACGCGCGGTGCGGACCGGCCAAACGCCCGCTGATAATCGTCAAGGATGTTGCGCGATTCGGAAACCCAGCGATTGAGCTGATCGGTACCCGATTCGCAGACGACCGCGAAGATATGCACCAGTGGAATCGAACTGGCGTGAGCCGTCGTCCCCTTGGGAGCGGTAGTGTCCCAAATGTACGTCAACACCCGCCGGTCCTGAAATGCGACCAGCACCTGCGCCGCCTGATCGTCGGTGTGAATGCTCCGAAAGTCGCCGCCGCGCGGCAATTCGCTCACCTTCCACCGCCAGGCGAGATACGGATACTGCGCCAAGTCCAGGTCCACGGCCCGCTCCAGCGAGAACGACGACTTGTGGCTGCGCAACCTGACGAATGCCCCATCCGGACCGGTACCGGTCGCGATTTCGGGTGTGCCATGATTCACCTTCACAGTCCAGCCGTCAGGCAGTCTTCCCTCGGCGGGACTTGGAATGCTAAGCAACATCATCGAGATCTGCGCGGAATGCGCTAGAAGGAGCAGGCCCAGGAATATCAGGAGCGGAACAAGACGACGCAATAAACCTCCATACTCATGATTATCGCCGATCCTGTCTACCGCGCACACCGGCATTGATCGCCATTCTGTTAATATCGCATCTTCGGAGACTGGATTTCTACATGAACCGTCGCAAATTTATCAATTCCGCGGCCGCTGCCGGTGTCGGCGCCGCAGCCCCGGCTGCCGCCGCGCCGGCGAAAAATGCCATCTACGAGCTGCGCTATTTCTATATGAGGAACGGCAATCAGGGACAGCGCACAGCAGAGTTCCTCGGTAAGGCGTTAATGCCCGCTTTACAGCGTGGCGGCGCTCGGCCGATCGGCTTTTTCAATGCCGTGATTGCGCCGCAGAGCCCGTTCGCGCTGTCTTTGGTCAGTTATCCTTCGATGGCGGCGGTAGGCGAGGCTTGGGACAAAATGGCAGCCGACAAAGCATTCCAAAAGGCCGCCGACGAGTACAACTCCGAGCCGGGCTACGTGCGGATGGAAAGCTCCCTGTTGCGCGCTTTCGATGGATGGCCGGCGATTACCCCTCCCCAGCCTCTCGACAAGGGCTCTCACATCTTCGAACTGCGCACATACGAATCCAACACTGTCAAAGCATCGAAGCGCAAGATCAAGATGTTCAACGACGCCGAAGCAGGCATCTTCAAGCGCCTCGGAATGCAGCCGGTATTTTTCGGTGAGACGATCGTGGGGAAAAATATGCCGAACCTAACCTACATGGTGACCTTCGCCAGCCTGGCGGAGCGGGAAAAGCTGTGGGGCGATTTCGGTAAGGATCCCGAGTGGCAGAAGCTGCGCGCCCAGCCGGAACTGGCTGACGCGTTGATCGTCTCGAACATCAGCAATGCGATCCTGCGTCCCATGCCGTTCTCGCAGATCAAGTAAAACTGGTGTCGTTCGAGTCAACAGCCGCTATCATCGCCAGCGGGCTCATCGGCTCCGTCTTCATCGGCCGCACGCTGTATCTCCACGCCAAAGTTCAAGCCAGTCGGGACTGGCCGCATGTCATAGGGAAGATCACCAGCGCGAATCTCACCGAGGACTCCCGCGGCGAAGGCACCTCTTACGAAGCGAAAGTGCAGTACGAATACGCCGTCAATGGCGTGCATTTTACAGGCGACCGCATCGGCTTCACCCCTCAATCGTACGTCCGATCCAACCGTGCACGGCAGGTCCTCGACATGTATCGTGTGAATGCCGCGGTAACCGTCTACTTCGATCCTGCCAAGCCCGGCCAGGCGGTGTTGGAGCGCGAGGCTCCCAATATGATTCTCGGCCTGACAGCAGGAATCATCCTGCTGGCGATCGCCGTGGCCGGTTACCTGAACTTATAGCGGCACCCTCTCGCCCGTCCGGCACAACCGGTGGACCGCATCCACGATCTTTCGCGCCCGTCCGTCTTCGCCGTTCCCGCCGCAAATCGAAATCGCGACCGGTCGCGGCCCGGATTCGATTAATTCTGGTTCACAAGTACGCTGACATCGCGCGATCCGCGGTTCGCAGTCACAATGTCCACTTTTCCATCTCCATCGAGATCGCCGGTCGCGAGAGCAGCGGGATTGGCGCCGACCAGATAGGGCACTGGCATCGACAGATTGCCCGCGCCGTCTCCCCGCAGGACCACGATAGTGTTTTGTCCCGGGACTGCCACCGCGAGGTCGAGTATACCGTCACCATCGAAGTCGGCCGCGGCCAGCGCCTGCGGGCCGGAACCGACCGTCAAGTTGAGTGCCGGCGCCAGATTGCCAGCGCCATCACCGAGCAGGAGCGATACCGTGTCCGCTCCCGCGTTGGCCACCGCCACGTCGGGAAACTGGTCTCCGTTGAAATCGGCCACTGCCAGGGCTACTGGATTTGCGCCGGCTTGAGTTGCTTTGGGTGTGCCGAATCCGCCGGCGCCATCGCTTGGCAGCAGCCAGATGTTTCCGCTGGAATCCGAAAGGACCAGGTCATCCAAGCCGGTGCCGGTGAATTGGCCGGCCGCGATC